>Ga0206935_10083_pt1 | contig 32422 bp, 27 predicted proteins | sample Alteio_BWOrgHeat_13_FD_152924 | JGI IMG/M metagenome (GOLD analysis project Ga0206935, IMG submission 152924) | Enriched cells from forest soil in Barre Woods Harvard Forest LTER site, Petersham, Massachusetts, United States -... | ecosystem: Environmental > Terrestrial > Soil > Temperate forest >...
ATAATCCCTTTTAAATGGCTAACTTCCGATTCCAGGCACTTCAAAGCGTGCTAACCAGGTCTATACCCGAGGCTAAAACATCCAATCTTAAAATCTCAGAGTTTTTTTCGGCCAATGTTTTCGATAAAAAGAAGATGAAAGAGTTTCTTTCGGCCGAAGCATACGACGGAATTATTAATTCGATCGACAAAGGCGAGCCTATTCCGCGGGACCTGGCTGAACAGGTTGCATCGGCGATGAAATCGTGGGCAATTGGTAAGGGGGCAACGCACTACACACACTGGTTTCAGCCGCTTACCGGCTCAACAGCCGAAAAACATGACGCTTTTTTTGAACCGACAGCCGACGGCAACGCGCTCGAAAGGTTTTCAGGCGATGCGCTGGCGCAACAGGAGCCGGATGCTTCCAGTTTCCCCAGCGGCGGGATACGCAATACTTTTGAAGCAAGGGGTTACACCGCATGGGATGCTTCTTCCCCCGCTTTCATAATGGCCCGCACCTTGTGCATACCAACGGTTTTTGTTTCGTATACCGGCGAGGCGCTCGACTACAAGGTGCCATTATTAAAGGCATTAAACGTTTTGGACAAAGCAGCCGTAGATGTTTGCCATTATTTTGATAAGAGTATTGAAAAAGTTAATGCCTCCCTGGGTATTGAACAGGAATATTTTTTGGTGGATATAGCCTTATTTAATGCACGGCCCGACCTGTACCTCACCGGCCGAACCCTTTTTGGCCACATGTCGGCAAAAAACCAGCAGTTGGAGGACCATTATTTTGGCTCGATACCTGAACGCGTATATGCTTTTATGCAGGACATGGAAACCGAGGCCTTATTATTAGGCATACCCTTAAAAACGCGGCATAACGAAGTAGCGCCCTCGCAATTTGAGTGCGCCCCGATTTACGAAGAGATTAACCTGGCGATAGACCATAACCAATTGCTGATGGATTTAATGGATCGCGTAGCCAAAAGGCATAATTTTAAGGTATTACTGCACGAGAAACCGTACGCCGGCATAAACGGGTCAGGAAAGCATAATAACTGGTCGATGATAACAAACGCCGGTAAAAATTTGCTTTCTCCGGGCAAAACGCCAAAAAACAACCTGATGTTCCTTACTTTTTTTGTGAATACCATCAGGGCCGTTTATGAACATGCCGATTTGCTCCGGGCATCCATTGCCTCCGTTAATAACGACCACCGGCTTGGCGCCAATGAAGCGCCGCCGGCAATCATCTCGATATTCCTCGGCACGCAGTTAAGCGAAGTGCTTGATGAGATCGAGACCTCCCGCATCAGCAAAAAAATAAAGGACGACGCCATGTTGTGGCAGGGTATCCCTAAAATCCCGCAAATATTAAAAGATAACACCGACCGCAACCGTACTTCGCCTTTCGCCTTTACGGGGAATAAGTTTGAATTGAGGGCCGTTGGCTCATCAGCCAATTCAGCCAGCCCGATGACGATATTGAACGTAATTGTAGCCGATCAGCTAAAAAAATTCAAGTATGATGTTGATAAGCTGATCAAAAAAGGTGAGAAGAAAGATGTAGCGTTGCTGATGGTGATCAAAAGGTATATTAAGGAGTCGAAGAATATTCGTTTCGAAGGCAACGGTTACAGCGAAGAATGGGAAAAAGAAGCGGAACGCCGGGGCCTTCCAAATGTAAAAACTACTCCAAAAGCACTTGACGCTTTATTAACGGATAAAACTGATCTGCTTTTTGAGGATACAGGCGTATTTACCAAACGCGAAGCGCTGGCAAGGCACGAAATATTATTAGAGGCTTTTTATAAAAAACTACAAATCGAAGCGCGTGTGATCGGCGAGCTGGGCATTAACATAATTTTGCCCTCGGCGATTGCTTATCAAAGTAAACTGGTTGACAATATCAGGGGGCTGAAGGACCTTGGATTGGGCGAGGCCTCGTATAAAGCACAACTTGACATTATCAATAAAATTTCCGAGCATGTTAATTTCATCAAGTCGGACATTGATGAAATGGTTAACGCGCGTAAAACAGCCAACAAAATTGAAGATCTGCGCGACAAGGCAATTGAATACGATGAAAAAGTAAAGCCATTTTTCCAGGCCATCCGTTATCACGTAGATAAGCTGGAGCAACTGGTCGACGATTCGCTGTGGCCGCTGCCCAAGTTTAGGGAGTTGCTGTTTATAAAATGATAGACACGAATTTTCACGAATAAAAACGAATTGACACAAATTCAACTTGATAAAATTCGTGAAATTCGTTCTTATTCGTGAATATTCGTGTCATCTATCTGTTCCGTTTTTTCGGTTTCCTCCACGGTGTTGAGGTCTTTTTCCGCCTTTGTTGGTGTTTTTCACCAGCAAACCGCGATGTCTCAGCCCCAATCCTGGCGAGGATGCAGGGCAGGCTTAAAGCGGTGGGGTTCGTGCCCTGCTGACAAGCAATAAAGCAGGGCGCATGCCTAAATTGTGTATTAACTCGAATTAAAGGAAAATAAACAATATTTTCTGGGTTATGTATTTGGCCGTCAAGCTGTTGGGTAGAACAAGGCCAAGGCCTTATCCGGCCAACGTCAGGGCAGGGGAATTTCTGTTTATGAGTGAAAAAATAGTTTAGCAATCGCAATCATAGCGGCCAGTTGCCCTACCCAAAATATAAACATCCATTTGATCACGTCACTGCGAACGTTTGCCAAATCTTCCTTCGTGGCTAAAGTGTCTTTTTTTGAATCGAACTCTTTTTCAATTTTTGTTTCAACATATTCAACTAAAGATTGGGCTTCCTTTTCGCCAATCTTTTCCTTCAACATTTGAAACAATTGTATTTCTGAAACATGCATATTCACAAATATATAGCAAATATTTCTCCAAACAAATTAATCAAAGATATACGAAGTTTAACTCGTAGTGTTTTGTTTTTCAAAGGCCTCGTTCTCTGGCGTCAATAATTTATCATGGTTTAGATTTTGCAATGCCTCTTTAATTGTTTGTTCCGGCTGAATAGCTATTGCTGTCCTTTCAAAAAGCATCGAATCTACTTTTTCTCTCAATTCTCTTACGCTCCAACGTTCGTATACATATAATTGTGTAAAGAAATCTCTTTTGGTGTTGGTTTCTACGGCGGATAGTTCAATTAAGTGGCTCCAACTCAATTTCTGCGACAGTGTCGCAATAATTTCGGAATCAAAAACCGTCGCGGCTTTACACATTCTCGTAAGTGATGTATAAGTATATCCTTTGCCATATTGCTGCGTCAATTGTTGCGACAGTGTCGCAATAATCTTCGAACCGTATTCAGCCCGTTCTTTATGGATAAGCTGTTTGTTAATATAATTGCCAACTTGCCAGTAAAGCAATGTGGTTTCAGCATTCAGAAATACTGCCGCTTTTTTTCGTGCGCTCTCAATAATGTCCTGAATACCCTCGAAAATCGTGTGCGTATGTTGTTGAATTTTCATTACTCCGGCAAAATAGTTCCTGTTAACAAAGATGTTGTATTTTCACATTCTGCATAAAGCTAAAAATTTTTCCGGGCGGCGGTTTATATTTTCGGTATCAGTAATTTATACGTTTTCTTTTTAGGGCGTAATTCGCTATGCATGCAGCAGCAAAAAACGGGCGCTTGAACCCGCGAAAAACGATTGAACTGCAAAAAGAACGGCAACTCTAAACCGCATCTTTATTTTCCAATTCCGCTGCCGCTGCCGTCACCTGCTCCGTTTTTTCGGTTTCCTCCACGGTGTTGAGGTCTTTTATGTATTGCACCTTCAGGTGGTCGTACAGCGAATGTTTATCTATCAATATTGACGCGAGGCTGGCCACCATACCGGCCAGGATCAGGTGAAATATCACGTTGTGCTGGTCGGTCATTTCCAGCACCAATATAACCGACGTGAACGGCGACCGCGTTACCCCGGTTAAAAAGCCGACCATACCTGACAGGATCAGCATATTGGTATTAACGTCGGATACTTTGAACCATCCTGCTACGAGTGAGCCGATACTTGCGCCGGCGCCGAGTGCGGGTGCGAATATGCCACCGGCGGCTCCCGTTGTGAAAGAAACCATGGTGCCGCCTATCCTTAATAAAGGTGTGTACCAGGCAACGTACTTGTCTGAAGTGAACAAAGTTTTCTGCATGATGTCCTTACCGGAACCTAACACTTCGGTGCTTACAAAAAAGGCCAGGAAAGCCATAATCAGCGCACAGCCGACAACATAAGCCACATGCTGCCAGGTAAACTTAAGCCTTGCCTTTAATGAAAAAATGAAAAGGATCAATTTCGACATCCCGCTGCCTACCAAACCGGTTAGCACAGCCACCAGCGCAACGCCTAAAAATATTGACGCGGTAATACCCGTGAGTTTTGGATAGCCCAGGTAGAGATAGGGGCCCAACAGCGCCTGTGCGGATAAACCTGCGATAATAACCGACGAAAAAATAGCGGTTTTATAATAGCTGAAATGCGTTTTGGTAAGCTCTTCAATAGCGAATACTATTCCGCCCAGCGGGGTATTAAAAGCAGCTGCCAGCCCGGCGGCGGCGCCGGTAACCATCATGTTTTTCTTGGCGATCTTCGGCCACCATTTGGGCAAAAGCTGGTAAGTGATCTTGTATATTGACGCAGCGATTTGGATGGTTGGCCCCTCCCTCCCAATGGCGCCGCCGCCAACGGCCATTACTAAACTGGACAACACCTTTATTAATATAATGCGGAAACTTAGCAGCTTATCCACAATAGGACTTGTGCGCGGCGATGAGATTTGAATGGCGGCCATAACCTGGGGTATCCCGCTTCCTCGCGCATAGGGCGAGAACCTTTGCACCAGCCACCAGGCCAATACAAAACACATGGGCGACAGGATAAAAAGCAGCCATTTATGAAAGTGAAACACGGCGGCGGTAATATCCTCGGCGCCCACAAACAGCTTTGTATACAAAACGGCTAAAAGACCGGTGATGACAGAGGCGATCCAGAAAGGAATGGCCTGCAGCGCATTCTTCTTTAAATTTTCATTTCGGATCCTGTCAAAAGATCGTTTTAACTGGCGTCGTAACCAATGGATGGTTTTATTCATGGTATCGATGGGGGTTCATCTTTGCGGCTGATAGTTATCAGTCCGCTCGGTCAATTCGCAATAAATTGCGAATAAGCGCGCAATTTATGGATTTTTTAAAGAACAGTTAGCCCTTTGTTGAATAAACACTACCCGTCAGCGCTTTTTGATAAGCAGCAACTAACATTGTTTTAGAAGAAATTGATAATGCCCCTAATCCACAGGCAAGTAGTAAACCACGGTTTGTTAGTAATGTGCAGTTGGCTGATTATTAGTTAGATGCCAAATTATAAATTCGGAAAAATACACAAATACCTGAAAATCAATACCATGCAAATACACACTTGGGTGTTGTTGCGAAATGGACAAGCAAATGGACAAATTTTCGGCGTTTTCCCCTTTTTCAAGCGCGTGACGCGTCAGCCCGTGGCGCGAAGGCTGAATGCCCAAATTCAGCCGGCAGTTCCGGTAGCAGACACACAGCAACTCCCATGAACCATCCCGCACGTGCGGGATGAACCATGAACAATTCCTATATTTGCCCCATGATTTCATCGCAAAGGTATGATCAGCGGGGCGTATCGGCTTCCAAGGACGACGTACATAATGCCATTAAAAATATTGATAAAGGCCTTTTCCCGAAGGCATTCTGTAAGATAATACCTGACATACTCTCCGGCGACCCTGACTACTGCAATATTATGCATGCCGATGGCGCCGGCACCAAATCATCCCTGGCTTATATGTACTGGAAAGAAACCGGCGACATATCCGTTTGGAGAGGCATAGCCCAGGATGCTATCATTATGAATGTCGACGACCTGCTTTGTGTGGGCGCTATGGACAATATCCTACTCTCCTCAACCATTGGTCGCAATAAAAATGTCATACCCGGCGATGTAATTGCCGCAATAATCAATGGTACCGAAGAAATATTGGCCGAGTTAAGGGATGCCGGCATTGGTATTTACTCAACCGGCGGCGAAACCGCGGATGTGGGCGACCTGGTGCGCACCATCATCGTTGATTCAACCGTTACCTGCCGCATGAAGCGGGATGAGGTTATATCAAATGATCGTATACAACCGGGGGATGTTATCGTTGGCTTATCGTCCTACGGGCAGGCAAACTACGAAAAGGAATACAACGGAGGAATGGGTTCAAATGGCTTAACTTCGGCCCGGCATGACGTATTTAATAAAAGCGTCGCCGAAAAATATCCCGAAAGCTATGACCCCGTTATTCCGTTCGACCTCGTATTCTCAGGCAGTAAAAACCTGACAGACCTGGTTGAAGTAGGAAATGGACAATCAGTGACCGCCGGCAAACTGGTGTTATCGCCCACCAGGACCTATGCTCCTATAATTAAAGCCATTCTTGACATACACCGCCCGCAGATACATGGCATGGTGCATTGCAGCGGCGGCGCGCAAACCAAGGTATTACATTTTATTGAAGGACTACATATTATAAAGAACAACCTTTTCCCGGTACCGCCGCTATTTACGCTGATCCAGCAGGAATCAGGCACCAGCTGGCAGGAGATGTACAAGGTATTTAATATGGGGCACCGCATGGAACTTTATGTTCCCCATGAAATTGCGGGTGACCTGGTAAAAATATCCCAAAGCTTTGGTGTCGAGGCGCAAATTGTTGGCCGCGTGGAAAGATCGGACAAAAAGCAGGTGACTGTAAAATCGGAATTTGGCGAGTTTGTGTATAATTGACTGGATCAGCGTTGCTATCTGAAACCCGTTTTCCGCAGGGCCTCTTTTTTATTTCGCACATGCAGTTTTTCGTAAAGATTTCGGATATGTGTGCGCACTGTATCGATAGATATAAAAAGACGGTCGGCTATTTCCTGGTAGCTGTAGCCTTTGCTTAACCAGGAGAGTACCTCGTTCTCGCGGTCGCTTAAACTATCCTTACCATCTTTATAAGGCGATTGCTGTTGAAATGTCATGACGAGCTTCCGCGCTATCTGGCTGCTCATCGGGCTGCCGCCTTTGCGCAGATCGATCAATGACTCAATGAGTTTACCGGATGGCGTATTTTTCAGGACATAACCCGTGGCGCCGGCTTGCAATGCTTTAAAAACACGTTCAGCGTCATCGTAAACTGTAAGTACCATAAACTGGATATCGGGGCGGCGGGGTTTTAACTGTGCAATCAGCTCAATGCCTGATTGCCCCGGCAACTGAATATCCGTTAAGATCAATTCAATATCATTGCCCAGGTGTGCATCAAAGTATTCAATAGCTTCTTCAGCGCTGATGAACGAAGCCTTTAAATTAAATTCACCCGAACCGGCAATTAAAGCGCCCAAATAGTTGCGTATCTTTTCGTCATCCTCAATAATCACTATTGGTGTCATCTAAATAAAGATACTGGTTTAATGGCTAAAGCAACAATGTTAAAAAAGTAGTAATTAACGAACAATCACGAAAGTCAGGATAGCTTAAAATTAGCTTAATTTATTAAAACTTAAGGTGTATACTACTTTCAACCCATTGCTTTGTTTTATCCAGTCAATTGAGCCGCCGATATCTTCCATTCGTTTACGCATATTTTTCAGGCCGTTTCCGCCCGTGCGCAATGAGGTAGAGAGCAATCCGCAACCATCATCGCAGACCTCAAAATTCAATTTATCCGATTTAATCTCCAGGTGAAGGCCAACGTTTGTGGCGCCCGCGTGTTTCATCACGTTGTTTAATGCCTCCTTAGTTACCAGGTATAAATTTCGCCGCTGCTCGTTACTTAACTTTAAAGGTGGTACTTCATCAGGGAAATCAATATTTAACAGCAGCTTAAATGGCTCAAAATTTTGCTGCATTTGTTCGCGGATATAGGAAAGCAAGTTCTCCAACGAATCATTTTGCGGATTGAGGGCCCAAATAATCTCACTCATGCTGTCAACAAGCTTCCGGGCGGCGGCAGAAATATTACTCAGGTCAGTTTTAATGGCGCGGCCTGTTTTCTGCTGCGTTTGGATCAATTCACTTAGCAAGGCTATGTGTGTTAAGCCGCTGCCAATCTCGTCATGCATATCTCGGCTGATCCGGTTTCGCTCCCCATCAATTGCAGCCTGTTTCTCAAGCTTTTGCAATCGTTTTTTGATTTTCTGCTGGGAAACAAAATAAGTCAGGTAAATGATCAACGCCAAAAAAAGCGCCGCAGAAAAAATGTAGAACCAAGTTTCTTGCCAGAAAGGGCCATTTACAACTACAGTCAGCTGTTCTTCTTTGCTCCAAACGCCATCGCTGTTGGCGGCTTTAACTTTTAACAAATAACTGCCCGGCGGCAAGTGGGTATAACGCACACTTTTATCCTCAGTTACTATCCATTGTTTGTCCCAGCCATTTAATATAAATTTCACTTTATTGGCCTGGGGCCTTGTAAAATCGAGTGCGGCAAACTGGAAACTAATATTATTTTGGTCATATGGCAGCATTACCGTTTTGTTTGCTGCATACCCGCTATCCCGCGCATAGGGTTTATCATCAACCGCAATTGCATTAATTGCCACACCAGGCGCGTATCTAACAGCGGCTTTTATGCTTTGTGGGTTGAACCAGTTAAATCCCCTGATGCCGCCAAAGTATAAATTGCCTGTCGGCCCCTTATAAAATGCCTGGGTATTAAACTCGTTGCTTTGCAGGCCATCTTTGGCTGTATAATTTTGAAAGGTATTTTCGGAACGGTTAAAGAAACACAAACCCATGTTGGTGCTCATCCAAAAATTGTGCTGGCCGTCTTCCAAAACGCCATATACATAGCTGTTTGCCATGCCATTCTTTTCGTCGTAAACAGTATGGAGGCCAGTTAGGGTATTGAATTTTATTAACCCAATGCCGGTACAAACCCATAACGTGTTTTTATCCTGTTCATCAATATGGACGCTTCGCAGGTCGATCAGCGGGAAACGTTTTTCCAATACCACAAAGTCGTCGCCAACCTTTTTATAATGAATCAAGCCATGCAGCGGCGATGCTGCCCACACAGTATGGTCGCTCATTTCAACCACGTCAGTCACCAGTGTAATATCTTGTTTGTTGCTAAAAAAGCCTTCATACCCGCCGGCGATTTTTCTGATGGTGATCAGCCCGGCGACTGTGCCAGCCAATATCTCGCCGCTTTGCAATTGTATCATCTTGTAAACAAAATTGCTGTGTTCGTTGAGCAGCGGTCCGTTAACAATTTTGATTTTTTTAAAAACACCCGTCTTTTCATCAAAAATAGCTACGCCAAGGCTGGCTGAAACCCAGGTAAGCCCTTCACGGTCCCTGAAGATGCCGGTAACTATTGCGCCTGGAAGGCTGTTTAGTTTAGATGGTTCGTAATTAAAACTTTTCACGTTTCCAGTGACGGGATTAAAAATATTTAAACCGCTGCTGTGTGTACCAAACCAAATCCGGCCGGCTTTATCTTCATAAAAACACTTAATAAAATAATCTTTTAAAAAAGGATAATCACCTTCATTTAGCGGGAACAGGTTAAATTTCGGTGGTTTAAGGTCCAGTTTGCACACGCCGCCGCCGTCGGTACCGATCCAAAGGTTGTTGGCACGATCAATGCAAAGCGCCGAAATAATATTTATTGGAAGGGTTTTTACCCTCGAATTATCATGCAAATAGTTGGTAAAGGTCCTGGTATTTTCGTTGTAGCATATCAAACCGTTATCATAAGTGCTTATCCAAATCCGGTGATAGCCATCGGCGCGTACGGCTTGCACGTCGAGCGTTTTACCTTTAGCAAGGCGATAATTCACGGTGTCGGAAATATTGAAGGCGGTATCTGTTATGATGAGCTTCCCCGGCACTTCGATGTTATATAATCTCCCATCCCCGGCGTAAAAAGTAGCATGAAATTTAGGTGCCGATTGGTTATATTTTACTTTTCCGTTTTCAGTGTTAAAAACAAGCATGCCGTTATGATCAGGCGCCTTTATCCATATCGTGTTTTTATAATTGGTTGTCAGCTCTTCGGCTATAAAATCTTTGTAGGGCGTTTTAAAACGACAAGCAGTCAACTCAAGGAGGCCGGTATTAATATGATATTTATAAACGCCCGAACCGGGTTCGAAAATGTAAAAAACGTCGTTGTGGTCGATAAAAACTCCGGCGGTCCAGCTATATTTTTTAAAGATCAGGCTCCGTTTAAGCTGATCCGCTAAGGGGTCATAATAAAATAAGCCTGTTTCATTACAGAACCAAATATTGCCACGGGTATCTTCGCAGATATTACCATGAATAAAATTCGAGTTGGCTATTTTTTTATCGCTGATCTTGTAAACACGTATATTTTGGCCGTCGTAACGATTTAAGCCGTCGGCGGTGCCAAACCACATATATCCTGTTTTATCCTGGTAAACACTATATACCGAACTTTGTGAAAGGCCGTCGTTAACACCAATATTCTCAAACCTGGGTATAATATCCTGACCCGCTGCCCTGCAGGAAAATAATATCAAAATCAGGATAACCGGGAGCCTCATTAATCAGGGTTTGAATTGCAATTATAAATATACCCGATTTTAATATTCATAAATACTTAAATAATATAATTATTGATCCGGGGCTGGCAGAAATATTCTGCCGTTGGGTTTTTCCAGTAAACTTAACCTGCCTCCAGCGTTCACCCGGATTAAGTATTAAAATACTACTTTTTTCACATTTAAACAGCAGCATTTACCTCATAATTTGCAGTTCAAAAAAACCATTATGAATATTTTAGTAAATCATCAAATTTCCGATCCGGCTGCGTATTGGGGTGCGCTCGGTGCAAATCCAGCTGTACCTGAAGGTTTTAAAGTTGTAACTTTTATGGCGGGCACCGATCCATCGGCGTCGGCATGTTTGTGGTCCGCCCCGGATGTTGATTCCTTAAAAGCGCTGGTTGATCAAACGGTTGGCCACGCAAGCAGTAATACCTACATGGTTATTAACGATGAAAGATCGTTTGGCCTGTAATAAGCTCTACGTCTGCCCGTAAATTAATTGCATGTGAATGAACCGCCCTGATTGGGGCGGTTTGTTACTTTAATTCAGTCTAAGGAAGAGCTCGTAAAGTGGGGCCCGGTAACCTGGAATGGGGCAAATTGAATACTTGTTTTTCGAGGTATTCTGCATCGCGTCGGCGCATTCACCTGCTATTGCTGCCCGGGCACAAGCACTAATCCTAAAAACCCTGTTCGTTGTTCCGGGTTTAAAAAAGCGGCATATTTAGGCGTTGCATAAGCGGTAAAGCCGGGCGGAGCAGCAGTTCCGGTTGCCACCATCCCCATCATATTAATTGCTTTTTGCGCGGTGCTCAGCATTGAGTCGGGCATATCGCATATGATGATCTGAATTTGCCCCGAAACATTTTTCTTCAAATCAAATACTACTTTGTTATCTGTCGACTCATAAAAAACATCGGCGGTGGTTTCCTGTGTTTGCTTGTATTTACCAAGCGCCGTAAGATAACCGCCGGCCGAGTCGACCGGCAACCCGAGTTTAGTTATCAGCACTGATATTTGGCCTGCCAGCAAATAATCAGGCGGTGAGGCTGTTTGCTGAGATCTGGCGCCCAGGCAGAAAATAAGAGCGATAAAAGAGCAAAGTAGTTTTTGTTTCATATCCGGCGATTTAAATTAATTATGCCCATCAAGGTAAACAACGGCACTAAAACAAAAAATGTGAAATAAGTAGTAAATTGATGTAGCCCAAAAAGTCTTCTGCGTGGTCTGTATAACCGCATAGCTGCACCTGGATTGATTAGCATCAGGTCGACTGAATGTTTAACTTAAAAGCTACTGTATGAGGAAGTATCCACTTTTAATTTTGATGGCGGGTCTGACGATTTTCATGAGCGAAAATGTTATGGCCAGGGTGTAACGACAGCGAGCGTGGAAGATACTGTTACCGATGCTATAGGCCCGATACCCGGGGCTACTGTAACGGTTACACATTTACCTACCAGACTTGGTAGCACCATCACCGTTAGGGTCGCCGATAGTGATGTGAGACACCGCGCCGTTGTTGGCCATTTCATAAATTAAACCAAAGCTGGTTGAAGTTTGGTTCCAGTAACAGTTTATTCAACGTTACCCGTGCGGACGACCGCTTCAAGACCTTCATCTTGTAGAACCGAACCGTATTATAGCTTCCGCGATTTGGGAAAAAGAATACAACGGTCTCTATTTTAATGTAGCCTGTACTCACAGTGGGTCGATGGATGTAAACGACGGTGGTTTAACAGCCAGCACGATCTGGAGCTCTCGCCAGGTAGCCGGTAATCCGAAAGCCGACAACCTGTCGAACAGCTGGTTTGTTGTAATATCCCGCAAAGATATATTTGTAAATTTGTTATATTAAGAAAGGTTATGAAATTGTCAACAGGCAGTAATCATTCAACAAAAGAACCTAATAATAAAAGGATTTTGGTATGATATTCATAATAAGAATATTTGCTAAATTTGTAGTTTTTAAGGCGCTTTTCCGTTGCACATCCGTCTATTTTCCGTTTTTGACTGGTTTTATGTAGCTTTGCGGCTGCTTGCAAAATCTATTGCCGATAACCTGGCTGTCACGTTAAAATCAGACGGTTTAGAAGGCCTTTAATTGGTTTGGCCGGGAGGCAAAAAATCGATATACTAAATTAAAACATATACCACCACAATATGAATTACGATCTAATAGTAATAGGTTCAGGTCCGGGCGGCTACGTTGCTGCCATCCGTGCTTCGCAGTTGGGCTTAAAAACTGCTATAGTTGAAAAAGAGTCACTCGGCGGGGTTTGCCTTAACTGGGGCTGTATCCCTACAAAGGCGCTTTTAAAAAGTGCTGAAGTATTTGAATATATAAACCACGCCGCCGATTACGGTATAAAAGTGGGTGAAAGCGCCGTGGATTTTGATTCAGTAATAAAACGAAGCCGCACTGTTGCCGACGGTATGAGCAAAGGCGTTCAGTTTTTGATGAGAAAAAACAAGATCGACGTGCTGTCCGGTTTCGGAAAGTTGAAGGGCAAAGGCGTTGTTGAAGTTACGGCAGCAACAGGCGAAAAAAAGGAGTATTCAGCCAAACATATTATCCTGGCCACCGGCTGCCGTTCCCGCGAATTGCCAAATTTGAAACAGGATGGTAAAAAAGTTATCGGCTACCGCCAGGCAATGGTGTTGCCTAAAAAGCCGGAATCGCTGGTTGTGGTTGGATCAGGCGCTATTGGGATTGAGTTTGCTTATTTTTATAACGCGATAGGAACCAAAGTTACCGTTGTTGAATTCCTTGATAATATTGTACCGCTGGAGGACGAAGAGGTGTCGAAACAATTGGCACGCATCCTTAAAAAACAGGGCATCAATATCATGACCAGCTCAAATGTTGAGTCGGTTGATACCAGCGGAGATCTTTGCAAGGTACAGGTTAAAACAGCCGCAGGAACCGACACGCTGGAAGCGGAGATCGTATTGTCTGCCGTGGGCATTACCACGAACCTGGAAGGCATCGGCCTGGAAGAAACCGGAGTAAAAACCGACAAAGGTAAAGTGGTGGTTGACGACTTTTACCGCACTAATGTGGAAGGCGTTTACGCGATAGGCGATATTGTAAAAGGACAAGCGCTTGCGCACGTTGCATCGGCGGAAGGGATTACCTGTGTGGAAAAGATAGCCGGTCTTAACCCTGAGCCGATCGACTACAATAATATACCGGGATGTACTTATTGCTCACCTGAAGTTGCTTCAGTCGGTTATACCGAAAAGGCCGCAAAAGAAGCCGGTTATGAGATTAAAGTTGGCAAGTTCCCTTATTCAGCATCCGGTAAAGCCAGCGCAGCAGGTGCAAAGGACGGCTTTGTTAAACTGATATTCGACGCCAAATACGGCGAATTTTTAGGCGCTCATATGCTTGGCCACAACGTTACCGAAATGCTGGCCGAGTGCGTTACCGCACGTAAACTGGAAGCAACCGGGCACGAAATTATAAAATCTATCCACCCCCACCCAACCATGAGCGAAGCCGTTATGGAAGCGGCTGCTGATGCTTATGGCGAGGTGATTCATTTATAAGCTTATAGTTGATAGTTCATAGTTCACGGTAGCTGCCCGGGTGGCTATGAACTATGAACCACCAGACATCTTCGAGAAAAAATCCCACAAAACTATTCCGGCGGAGACGACGATATTAAACGAGTGCTTCGTTCCGAATTGGGGTATTTCAATACAAGCATCAATATTATTCATCACCTCTTGCGTTACGCCATTTACCTCGTTGCCAAATATTAATGCGTATTTTTCGCTGGGTGCGACAGGAAAGTTTTGTAGCATGATGCTGTCTTCAGCCTGCTCGATGGCGATAATATAATAGCCTTGCGAACGAAGATCATTAACGGCATCCAATACATTCCCGTAATAACTCCAACTGACAGATTGGGTAGCTCCCAGCGCGGTTTTTTCAATTTCGCGATGGGGAGGCTGTGCCGTAATACCGCACAGGTAAATATGTTCGACAGCAAAGCCATCCGCAGTACGGAAAACAGAGCCGACATTGTGCATGCTCCGGACATTATCCAGCACCACCACTACCGGGAATTTTTCAAGAGCCTTAAATTCAGCCACTGAAGCACGGTTAAGCTCATCGAGTTTTAGTTTTCTCATAGCAAGGTTAAAGGTTAAAGGTTAAAGGTTAAAGGAGAAAGGTGAGCGTGTCCGACTTTTCGAAAAAAAACTGCAAACTGCCACTGCAAACTGCTAACTTCTTACAAAACCCCTACCCCATTCCCGATGAGGGACTTATATACCGACGGCGCATACCCGATTTTTGCAGTATAATAGGCAATAACAGCTTCGCTGTAGCTTTCAAAAGCTTCCTCTTTTACCAATGCAATGGCGCAGCCACCAAAGCCCGCACCCGTCATACGTGAGCCCGCTACATTAGGATCGGTTTTTCCATATTCCTCTATGGTATCCAATTCTTTGCCGCTTACTTCGTACAAATCGCGCAATGAATCATGCGAGGCGTACATCAGCCTGCCAAATTCAGCCAGGTTATTTTCGCTAAGCGCCTTGGCGGCGAGTTTTACCCGGTCATTTTCTTCAACCACGTGTTTTGCGCGTTTATAAATTGTTTGGTCAGTTATCAAATGTTTATGCTGATCAAAAGTCGTTGTATCTATGTCGCACAAATAATTAATGTCCAGCTCAACCTGCAGGGCGGATAGCGCTGCCTGGCATTCCCGCACACGCTCGTTATATTTTGATTCAGCCAGCTTCCGCGGTTTATTAGTATTGATGATCGCAAGGACGTAATCGCCCAGGTTACTGTCAACTGCCTCATAAGCAAGCGTATCGCAGTTCAGCATTAACGCTTTATTTTTTTCACCAAACGCTACAGCAAACTGGTCCATTATCCCGCAGTTTACGCCGATAAAATTATTCTCAACTGATTTAGAGAGCTTCACGAGGTCCAGTTTGCTATACCCGGCATTCAGCAGATCATTTAATGCGTAAGAAGTAACCACTTCGATAGAAGCCGACGATGATAAGCCTGAGCTTATGGGTATGTCGCCATAAAAAAGCATGTCCAGTCCACGCAGCTGGTGACCGTCTTTCAAAAAATACTCAATAACGCCTAAAGGGTAATTAAACCACTTTTCGCCGGTTTTGGCATAATCATCCTGCAAGGGAACATCCAGCGTGTCTTCAAAATTCAGGCTTCGGAAACGAAATATATTTTCGTCATTTGGCGACACCAACAAATAAGTGCCGAAAGTAATTGCACAGGGCATAACAAGCCCGCCGTTATAGTCAATATGTTCCCCGATCAGGTTTACACGGCCGGGTGAGAAATAAACTTTTTTGGCTTCTTTATGATATCTTTCCTTAAATTCCTGCTGCAGGGATTGCTTCATTATTAATTTATTAAACTGGTTTCGGGCGCAAATATTACGAAAAAATGTAATTTTTACATTTATTTTATCTTTTTCTCTTATAATTACCTGGGCCGTATTGCAAATTTTAATAAAACAAGGCGATTTTAACACATGGTTGCTACAAATCCCGCCACAAAATAGTAAAAGACATAGCCGTTTTAAGCAAGTTCCTTATCATTTCCAGGGAACTAACAATAATTTTAACAAACAAAAAACCCGGCGCACCTGGCGCTCGGGTCTTTTGTTTATCGACAGCTGATTAATTTAAAAGCTATCTCTTTTTTTCATTTGTTGGTAACTACCGCCTGTGCCGATCTCCGGTTTCAAGGTTAATCGTATAAACGGTGCCATTTACCGTTAAGGTAGCTGTGCCATCGTTATTAAATACTATAGTGCCGGTGAAGCTAAAGCTGCCTTTGCGCCCCGTTCCGGTTATTGTAAATGTTGCCGTACCGCCTTCAATCATGTGGGTGTGTTTTTTTACCAAAAGCCCGCTGACGACGATATCAATATTGCTGCTGCCGTTGTGTGCCGTATCGATCTTTGAGCTGAATGAACCGGCTCGCTTATATTCACCGTTGATCACAAAGGCAGTGTCAGTTGGCAGCAAACCACCAACTCCAAAAATAGAGCTACCGGAGTTTGTGCTTGACATATTGGGGCCGCTAAACGAACCACTATAGGTTAAATTGCTCGATAGGCTGTCGGGCACGCTGCTGCTGTTACAGTCAACCATAAAATTGTAGGTTAATTTGTAACTATACGTCCATGGAGCACCCGGACTGCTCTGCCTTGAAATGGTATCAGACCGTGTGGTGCCGCATTTAAGATGGTCACGGTCGCCGAACATCACGGTGGCATTAAGCGTTACATCGGACGCCACGTTTGCAATACCGTTTGAATTCATGGAAAGTGAGCCGGCAACCATGTCGGCTGCGTCGTCAGTTGTAACATTGCCGTTAACGGTGGGATTGGACATTGTGTTCACCGACTTTTTACATGCCGCCGCACCCAGCAACAACATGATCAGGATGGAAAATCTAAATCTCTTCATAACTAATTTGGTTTAATAGGGGATTTTGGGGTTTGACCATCTTCTATAAAAAAGGTTTAAAAATTCAATCATTTTCATTAATCCTTGATGTCGTTCAAACCCTTGTAAATGCTTACTGGGCCGCAATGCTGTTCAATTCGCGGACGTCATCATCAGAAAGTTCAATTGAACCTGCCGCGATATTTTCTTCCAGGTGCTTTACACTTGATGTGCCCGGGATGAGTAAAATATTATCCGAGTGCCCGAGCAGCCAACTCAACGCAACCTGGTGAACGGTAACACCATCGCGTTCTGCTATCTGCTTCAGTTTCTCCTGGCCCGATACATTGCCTGCGTTAAGTGGAAACCATGGAATGAATACAATGTTATGGGCCTTGCAGTACTGCAGTACATGCTCCCACTTGCGGTTATCAACACTGTACATATTTTGGACCGATACTACGTCAAAAAATTCCTGCGCCTGTTTTATCGCATCGACGTCCACTTCTGAAAGACCGATATGTTTAATTTTGCCTTCTTCCTGTGCGCGCTGCAAAAACGCGAAACTCTTTTCAGCGGGCACCACCTTGTCTATTCGGTGCAGCTGATATAATTGTATCTGCTCAAGCTTTAATCGTCTAAGGCTGCCTTCCAGCGCCCTTTGCAGGTGGCCGGGGCTTGCATCTATGGGCCATTCGTCCGGGCCGGTTCGTTCCAAACCTCCTTTTGTTGCAATCACCAGGTCGCTTAGGTATGGGTAAAGCGCCTGCGCGATCAATTCTTCCGAAACAAAGGGGCCATAGCTGTCGGCGGTGTCAATAAAATTCACGCCGAGCTCCACTGCCCGTTTTAATACGCGGATCGCTTCGTCTTCGTCCTTCGGGGGGCCCCATATGCCTTTGCCGGTAATACGCATGGCGCCATAACCCATCCTGTTAACGGTTAAATCACCGCCAATGGTAACCGTTCTTTCAATCGAAATTGCTGTATTGTTCATAAGCATTAATTTTTAATTAAAAATACTAACGCTAAGTATGCGTTATTGTTCTCATAATTTTTTACTTAGAACATGTTGAGGCAACGTCAATGTGCTATATTGCACTAATTTAAATAGTTATGAAAATTCAAAATTTTACAAATCACACGCGTGTGGTACCAGGCTTCCATGTTCTGCTCGGATCCTTCCTTGTAATAGGCACAATAGCTTCTTTGGTTAACGTCTACCTGCAAATAGCTTCACACGACATGGTGCTCGAATCAATCCTGATCGCCTTGCTTTTTATGTGCGGTGTTTTGCTTTTTGGTATACCCGGCAATTTGCGGTTACCGTGCAGGACAGGGCCATCCGCGCCGAAGAAGGCCTCAGATTTTACATCCTTGCCCGCAAGGCGCTCGACAGTAAGCTTACCAAGGGCCAGGTCATCGCCCTGCGTTTTGCGCCGGATGATGAGTTTTTGGTTTTAGCCGACCGCGCGGTACGCGAAGGGCTATCCCCAAGGGAAATAAAACAAGCCATCAAAAACTGGCGGCCGGACTATGACCGCGCATAAACCCTGCTCCAGACCGCGTTTAAAATTAACCAGGCTTTTGCCAAACAAACAGCCTTCAAACCCCGTACACACGGGGTTCAAGTGTTCAAGTTTCGCACACACACACCATCTAAACAGCCACGAAAAGCATTGGTTTTTAGCAGGTTGAAATTTTAAATTCTCAAAATTGTCACGTTTTTGAAGAATTTCGTGAACACTTAAGTTAGTGACGTTCACTTTCGCCGCTACAGCATTTACCTGCCGGGGTCATAAATGCTATTCCTTGCTAAACCTACAGGGCAGACGCATTAAAAATTATTTTGATAGAATTATCCTGAATAAATTACCTTTTACTTTTATGATGTATAAGCTTAACCGCAAAGGACTCAAAGAGAAAACCGCGAAGGTCGCAAAGTGCTTAGCTTTCTGCTCTTTGCGAAATCTTTGCGCCCTTCGTGGTTAAAAATATAAGCTTTACATGGCAAATAAGCCCAAAGCTATTTTAATGCGTCCCCCCTGGCTAAACCGTCCGGCAAATTGCCGGGTAAAAAAATATTTGCTAAGTTTATACTCCGGTAATGTTTTGCCGGCATTGTGAAACCGTTATCATTACTTTCTACCTATATGAAGAAAAAAGAGGAAGCAAAATACCTGGATAAAGACTGGACGGAAATGAACACCCGTTTAAAAGCATTCCTGGAAACGGGCGACCAGGAAGAGTTGCATAAATTCAGGGTGCAGATCAAAAAGCTAAGGGCGATGCTGCTTTTGTTTGAAAACACCTCGAACGAAAATGGCCTGCTGAAAAACTTTAAACCTGTAAGGAAAATATTTAAACATGCCGGCAACATCCGTGATGCGCATACCAACCTGGAACTAAGCGAACGGTACAAGTTGAAAAATGAGCGTTTTGAAACCAGTCAGCAAAAAATTATTGAAGACGGCACTAATGAATTCCGCAGCATGGGCGATGAATTTATAAAGGATATAAAAACCGCTCATAAGAAACTGAAAAAGCAATTGCCCAAAGTGGTTGACAGCCAGATAGCCGCCTATTACAAAAATCAATTGGAGCAAATAGCGAGCAATTTCACCGTTTCGGGCTTTACGGAGGATATGCATACCAACCGCAAACTGATAAAAATATTGGTTTACAACCATAAGCTGGCCGGGCATGCGCTGGATGGTAAAATCCCGTTTAACGTGGATTACCTGGATAAACTGCAGGAAACCATCGGCAAGTGGCACGATAACCTTTTGGCAGAACAACTTTTTTCATTGCCCGAGCTAAACGATAAACCGATTGTTTCAAAAATAAAACGGGTTAACTCGGGCGTTAAACGCAAGATTACGACGCTGTCGGAAGATTTTTTGAAGAAAGCTACTACGATCGATAATACAATTAAAACCTGAGCAATGGGTGTTGAGATTGAACGGAAATTCCTCGTCGACCATGAAAAATGGCGAAATCTTAAAAAAGCGGCCGGCACGCATTATCACCAGGGTTATCTTCTTGATGGATTAAGTTGCACCATCCGGATACGTCTTGCCGGTTCAAAAGGATTCATTACCATCAAAGGCTCCAGTTCGGGCATTACCCGTAAAGAGTTCGAGTACAAAATACCGGCTGCCGATGCGGCGGAATTAATCAAAGGGTTTGCAGGATCATCGGTGGAAAAAATTCGCTACAAAATAAAATTCGCAGGCAAATTGTGGGAAATTGATGAATTTCTGGGCGATAACGAAGGGCTTATAATGGCCGAGATCGAGTTGAAAAGCGAAAACGAAGAATTTGAAAAACCCGCGTGGATTACCAGCGAAGTGAGCCATGATAACAGGTATTATAACTCAAAGCTGGCGAAAAATCCATTTAAAAACTGGGGCAAAAAATAAGTCGGGACCATCGGATGCCATCCTCCCGTTACACACAGGTTGGCAATAATAATAACGAGTCGTCGGCCGATTCATCGGTCACCGTCTTAACATATTTGTTTCCCTTGGGGCTGATAGCGGGCAAAAGGTAAAGCTTGTTCCCGTTTTTGTCAATAATATAGGCCTCGCCGTTCTCCTCTTTTATCCAGTCGTGTATCTTGGTACGGTCGGTAATACCCTTTACATTAATGCGTTCGTTTATCCACTCCAGGTAGTCAATCGCGATATAGGGGTTTTCGTATTCCCCCTCATCCTTTTTAATGCAAATTATGCGTACAGCCATATTAATCTTGTCAATTTAATCAGGTTAGGATAAAATTAAGACTAAAATAGCAACAAGGATGTCGTAATTTCCTCGTTTTTAATACGTAAAACTACGTATATTTTTGACCGGGCGATGGCAAGTTTAATTAATATGTAATAATTTGTATTAGAAATCGATTTCCATGGCCTCATGCCAAAATCATTCGTCAATTGCACTTGTCGGCGGTCAGCTTGAAAAGCTTAAACCGCACCGGTACGGTTTCCGAATTGGTGAATCCTTTGATAGCAAAAATGCCTATGTATTTTGGTTTGATATCAAATTCCTGGCTGGCGATTTCCCGGAACGCGCCATTCTCGCCGGCCCCTCCTGAATAAAGAAAACGAAACCGGCTGCCATGCTTTTCAATACGCAGTGCAGAGTTCAGTAGATTCTTCATTAGCTCCGTGTTATTTCTTAGCGAATCCAAATGGAAAAGTGTTCTGTGAGCCAGCTCTTCTGGTTTACCAAAGCCATTGCCCAGGGAAGTGATCACCTGCACATATATTTCGTTTGGCATTTTGCTGCCGCCAAAATTGTCGTTATATGCCAGGGAGAGCCGAATACTTTTTCCGGTAAAAACAGTGTCCTCCAGTATCAAAATACCTGCCTGTTGCCATTCCTGCGCGGGAACGAAATCATCCAAGTGCACCTCTGCTGTAAAACAATCTCCGGTTATGTCCCGCAAAAGCAAATTTTTTATACCAGGTTTTGCCGAAGGGTTGGGCCAGGTGTCACCTCTTAAGGTAAACAGGGTGAGACGCCCTGCCGCGTCACCCCTCCTGCTCCAATATGCCGGGTCTTTCGATTTAACGTACCATCCGTTTGCGGCCATGGTATTTTCATCCAGGTGATGAAAGTCATCGGTGAAATCCGCGGCAGGTTTATTGCTGAAGAACAAACTATAAATAATGACCGTAGCAATTACCGCAAGCACCATTAGTAAAAGTGACCGGGACAGAACAGTCGGTTTCGTTTTACCATTTTTCCTATTAGCGGCAAACTTCTCGCGGTACATAAACCAATAAGGATAGTGGCTTTCATCGTTTTTTCGTTGTATCTCGGTTGTATATGGTGCGCCTAAAACATATCGTGCCAAAGTATCCAGCGTTGCCACCGAAGGGTTTTCCTGCCTGCTTGCCGTGCCGTCTAAAAGAAAAATGGAATAATTCTTAACGCTCTTCCATCCTACCGACAAGCCGGTTTGGTCGAGGATTTTATTGCAAAATATCTTAGCCTCGGTTTCGGTCACAGGCCTTACAAACGCCAGCGCAAAGCATTTTTGATATGCCTCGGCAAATAGGGCGGCAAAAGCCAAAAGATCCAATTCATCCATAAACAGCAAAAATCAATCGTATCGCACCAAAATCAGTTTTACGCCAGGTTTACGCTGCAATTCCGCCCGCCAAATAAGCCTTCCCTGACCTTTGTATCAGCGCCCGAAAGGGAGCATTAACCTGGTTTTTAATTTTTAAGCGATAATAATGAAATATCTTGTCTTATTGATCATTCTAAGTCTCTCCGGCCGATTATTTGCGCAAAACCTGCAATTGCATTACGATTTCAGGCACAGCATCGACCCGCTGCATTATTCACAAAATTTCCCGACGCTTTATTTTGAATATTTTAAGGCGATGGATTCCACTTCATCTTTCGTTAAACCGGGCTCGTTTTTTATGAAAATAGAAGACGACCTGGAGGGTGACCAGGACAACATCGGCAAATCCTTTATACAGGTTTCGCAAACATTTCGCATGTGGCGGCCAAAAATATTTGCTGCCGTCCAATACAGCGGCGGCCTGGGCGTTACTAACCCTGCCCAATATAGTTATTATATCAATAATTGCTTTTCAATCGGGCCAAGCTATCCTTTTCAGTGGAAAGGCGCCTATTTTAATGCTGAGATATTTTATAACTACAATATCCTCAAAAAGCCCAGTAACGACCTGATGCTTTCCTTTTATTGGGGCAAAGGCTTCTGGAACTATAAGGTGGAATTTGCCGGTGACTTTGAACTGTATACCTTAAACCGCAACCAGGGTGATATGGCGACGCAAAATTTAAAGGGAAAAACAGTTTCCTTTTTTGGCGAACCACAGGTTTGGTTTAAAGTAAAAGGCGGTTTGTCGCTCGGCTCAAAATTTATCATGTATTATCATGTGATCATTCCTCAAAACTTATTTGAGGTTTATCCAACAATTGCGGCGAGGGTAAAATTCTGATATTTCTCTCCGGGACGCAAAATATTGCGGTATGTGTTTAGCGATTGAAAAAATGTGAAAAGGGTTACCGAAAGCGGCGGGCCGTGCGATTCCCCTATTGAGAGGGGTGGAGGGGTGTGTTAGCGAGCATGTCGGTTAACACACCCCCGCCACAACACAATTCCGTCGCTCCCCCTCTCAAGAGGGGAGTTATCATAACCACCACATTACCAGCTATATGCAATTTGCTATATTGGAATTGTCAGTCCCTAAACATATACGTATTGCGTCTACAGCGGAGTTACTTTACATCAATGGTTTCAAAAACGGTGTATTTTCCAGCATTAACCTGAAATTATCCTGGTTTACGATATCATTATGCTGTTTAAGGGTATGGACGTAGATCAACGGATAGCTGTCGTACATTTCAGGCTTCAGGTCTTTCTCCTCCACCATAAAATATTTAATACCGGCGCTATCGAGTAACTGGTTCATATGCTTGCTTTCTTCCAAAGTACCACCATGATCGGTATACAAGTGGATAAAACGATGACTTTTATCCGCCTTTATCCAATCCATAAATATTTCGGTTTTGCCATAAAGCGAATCAAAAAGCATGGCTTCATCAATAGGCATGCCTCCGTTTTTGATGATCATGGCCATCACTTCGTATGCGCCGCTGTGACCGCCCAGCAAAATATGGCCCGGTTGACAGCCTTTTGAAACCAGCCCTTTATCTGTTAAACCTTTCATCACATCAGCTACCAATGCTTTAAAATCTCCGGGTCGCTCCAGCTTTCCGCCATAGCTGTCGGGTGAATTTCTCGCCGCCTCTGCCAGTACCAAAACCGCATTCCGTTTCGATTCAATAAATTGTTTGGTAAGCTCGTAAAAAGCAGCGGCAGTGTCAACGTTGTTACGCCAGCCATGGAACCAAAAGACCATATCCACCTTTTTCTTTGCGTCCAGATTTTTTGGCGCGATGATCAGCACAGTGCTGTCATTATAATGTTCAGCTGTAGTGTATAAAACACTGTCGTACAAATGACCGTGCATCCGGCCGCTGTCCGGAAATGAGGTGTGACTTGAATAAATATGAAATATCACCGCACCGGGCACATCCTGGGCATACAAAGACCCCCAAGCAGCGATAGTGGACAATGCCGAAAGGAGTAGTTTTCTAATCATAAGTTTATTTAGCATTTCTAATCGGTGTAATCAAAAAACAATCGGTGTTCCCGATAGCTATCGGGGCCCCAAAAACATAATCGATGAAATCAAACAAAGAACTGCTGGCTCACAATCTTCCCGTACTCCACTTTATAAACACACAACTCCTCCACTTTCCGGCGTTCCTGTCCTTTTGGGGTAAAATCCAAAGACATGGTAACACTAAAATAGTTCCCCGCAAAGGATGGGCCGGCCACTTTCACATCGTGGATCTCCGTGTTTTCTAAAAACTGCCGTTCCCGTTCCATTAAAGCAGCAAGACCGGAAATCGGCACATTTTTGTTCATGGGATCGATACTCTCCGCATGCTCCGAGAACAGTTCCTCATAAGCCTGCAAAAACTCCTGCTTTTCACAAAGCGACGATAACCTTGCAGCAATTTCGTTTATCGCATTCATAATTACTCTTTATAAATCCTGCCGATCATCGGGTCATTAAAAATGATCTTCTTCAATTCTTCCGGATCGATTATCCCCTGGTGAGCGTACACCACTTTTCCACCGGGCTCAACCAGGATAGTATAGGGCAGCGCTCCTTCCCATTTCGGGTCCACTGCTTCGATCAGTTTATATTTGTCGTCGGTAGTAAAAATGTAGTTTGGACCCGACGCCTCTTCACGCTGCAAAAACTTGAGCGCCTGGCCTTTCCTCGACGGGTCGTCCGCGCTGATGCTTACAAATTCAAAACCACGGTCGCGGTACATGTGGTTCATGGTCACAAATTCCGGGAACTCCTCCACACATGGCCCGCACCAGGTTGCCCACACGTTTATCAGCCTCAATTTATCCGAAGTGTTTTTTAGTAACTCCTTTATTCCTTTATCATCAATGCTATCCAGGTTTACAGGTTCCTTTGCCCATTGTACCTTAGCCTTTTCTATCCAAACACTCTTTTCGGCCCATTTTATCGAGCAGCCGAATACTTTGGTATCGGTAACCAGCACCGGCTTACCATCCAAAATAGCATCGATGGCGTTGCGGGCGTCAAGGCTATGCGGTGTTTTGGCCGGGTTTTCGGTATCATCCACCCTGCCTTCGTAGCGCAACTTCCTGTCCTTGTCGAAGATGAAAACATGCGGCGTGCAAACCGGACCGAACTTGCGGGACGTAACCTCTGTGGTGCCGTCGTATAAATAAGGAAAATTAAAGCTCTTGTCTTTGGCCCTGATCTTCATCTCATCAAAGGAATCGCCAACATCGCTATAACCCAACTCATCAAGCCTTAGCGAGGATGGATTATTGGGGTTGATGGCCACCACGCTTACCCCTTTTGATGCGTAATCAATGGTCAATTTTTTAACCCGGCCTTCGTAGGCCTGCGATGTGGGGCAATGGTTACACATAAAAATAATCACCAGCACCTTTGCATTTTTAAAGGATTCCAGCGTATACGTTTTGCCATCTACACCCGGCAGGCTAAAATCCGGCGCGGCAGAACCGATGGGTAATGTTTTTGGCTCGTCAGCAGCAAACGCCGACGAAATAAACAGGGTAAAGAATATGAGGAGCAGCTTTTTCATATTTAACAGGAAAAATAAGGGACTACTTATTGGTTTCCCAAATATACAACAAGGAAGGTACTTTTTGTTTTAAGGGATATGAAATAGCTGATAAAGTTTATAGTTGATAGTCTGAAATAAGCGCCTTATGTCTCGGTCAAAATAACTGGCAAAAAATATATCCGCCAAATTGGTGGACGCTGAGAAGGCACAGAGAAAAAAATTACAAACTATTAAGGCTTTGTGTTCTCCGTGTTTTTCCTTTGTGCGCTCAGTGGTAAAAAAAACTTTGGTTATATAGAAGAATAATCCTGTAGTTGGCTCAAAGTTAAATAAATTAAGAAAGTCACTATACCGGCTTTATCTCTTTATTTCTGCGGAAAATCGATAGCAAAAACCCTAAGATCATAATCAGGGTGCCCGACCAAAGTAAATTGATAAACGGAAAATCAAGCGCGCGCATCACTACCCACGGCTTTTTGTTCTCGGGCTGCTGGTAAACGGTAATCTCCACTTTGTTCTTTTCGGGGATGATCTTTGTCAATCTTAATTTCAGGCCCGCTTCGTCAACGGTGCGCGAAAAATCAAAAACGTTTTTACCCCGTATCATGTAAACCGGCTCGGCGCTGTAGTTTTTATTATTCGAAACGATGTCGATTTTTGCGCCTATGGCCACGTCGCTATCTGTAATAGGGATGTTTTGAATAGCGGTTTCCTTTTTAAGCGCACGCAAAACCATATAGCCTTCCCTGAACCGGATGGTGTCGCCGATGGCGATCTCATGCGAAATAGGCGGATCGTAGTTTTTATCATCATTTTCGTCGCCATGAACCGCTGCTGCTTGTCCATCAGCAGAGGCAGGTTCTTTTGGCTGTGGCAGGGCTGTAATGTGCGTATAAAGGTCGTGCGTAAGGTAATGTTTGGTATCGGGCGAAGACGTCATACCCATTTTGTCACTCAGCTGCACTTTCGGTTTCAGCTCAAAGCTTTCAATCATCTTGCCCTTATCATCATAACGCCGGTAATCGATCTTATAAAAATGATCAGGCAACGATGTCGAGTCGCCTGCATAGGTAACTAAGTAAGGCCCCATCTTAACCGGCTCGTTTTTGTAGATCATCATATTCTCGTGCGAATCGCCGGATATCTTGTTGCCCTGGGCCGATTTATCAAAACCAGCTATCGCGACGGTGCCGCTTTCATTCACAGAAACCAGGCCACGCGTGCCCGCTGCTATAATGGCGCCGGCCAGCATCAATCCAAAACCAACGTGCGCAACGGCTGATCCCGCCAGCTTAAACTTCCCTTTAAGCGCATCGATCAGTATTTTTCCATTGACGAGCAATGTATACACACAGCCCAGCATAACCAGCTGGAAAACAAAATGCAGTTTATAAAGCCCGCTGAAATAAACCACCGGCACCGTGATCAACAGCGCAACTGCCAGGTAAACCAATGTCGAAATAAAGAATTTGGTCGTGTCAGTCTTTTTATATTTCAGGAATTGACTAAAGCCTGTCAGTACCGTGATGACCATAGCGAACGAAGCCTGTATAATATTGTAATGTGAAACCAGGTCTGTTGGCGGTGCAACTTTGGTGCCGAATATCCTGTTCCAAACCGGGATGGAGGTCACCAGTACTAAATGAAAACATGACAGGCCCAGGAATATCGCGCCAACAAACATCCAGAACTCGCGCGAATAAGTCTCTTCATCTTTTTTGCTGATGGGCATTTCCTTGTAGCGCGTAACGATCAGGTATATCGCCAAACCCAAAAACACCAGGATAAACGCCACCAGGTGCCAAAAGAGGCCATTATCGACAAAGGAATGCACCGAAGTTTCGCCAAGTATGCCGCTTCGCGCCAGGAATGACTGGTAAAGCACCATGATAAAACTCGCCAAAACCAGGAAAACAGCCGTGAAGTAACTATGCCCGGAGTTTTTATAAACGATAAGTACATGCAGGCCGCCGACTAATATCAGCCACGGAAAGATAGAAGCATTTTCCACCGGGTCCCAGGCCCAGAAGCCGCCAAAATTTAAGGACTCATATGCCCAAAGCGACCCCATCACCACACCGGTGCCCAATATCATACACGCAAACAAGGCGTACGGAATGGCTGGCGTTATCCATTCTTTATATCTTTTTTGCCATAAACCGGCGAAGGCATACGCAAAAGGCACTACAACCGAAGCAAGCCCCAGGAACAGCGTTGGCGGGTGGATCACCATCCAGTAGTTTTGCAGCAGCGGGTTCATCCCCTGGCCGTCTTTAATAAACGATAGGTAGTTAGGCTGCGAGAAAATCGGCGCCTCAATTGCTTTTCTTAATAACAAAAATGGAGAACTGCCGATTTTGGCTCCAAAAATCTCGATCCCCAATAACATCGAGGCCAGCCAGAGCTGCGAAAAGGCAACCACAGTCATCACCGGCTTTTCCCACGACTTTGCCCTCCAGATCAAAATATTACCCAAAACAGCCTGCCAAAAGGTCCATAGCAAAAAGCCGCCCTCCTGCCCGTTCCAGAAACCCGATACCAGGTAATATACCGGCAGCTCTTTAGACGTATAGGACCAGGCGTAATGGTATTCGAAATAATGGTTGTAAACAATATAAAACAAGCTGGCGCAAACGCCTATTATAGAAAGGGAGTTGATATAAAATCCCCAGCGCCCCATGCGCTGCCATGAGCTGTCCAGGGCATCTTTGTTTGTTGTAGCGAAGTAGTAACTCAGGGTTGATAAGAGCGCGCCGCCGAATGAAAGGATCACAAAAAACTGGCCAAGGTGGCCGGGTAAAAGGTGTTCGCCCTGGAAAGCTTTGTTCATTAAATTGATGCTTATATGCTGGCTGATTTAGCCCTGACGTCTGTAACGTCTAATTTGTCTTTGGTGTATTTCGAAGGGCATTTCATCAGTATCTCGGATGCATGAAATTCGCTGCCAACCATTTGCCCGGTCAGGACGATCTGTTCCGATTTTTGAAAGTCCTGCGGCTCTGTACCCATGAAGACTACTTTGCACTCTTCGCCTTTACTGTCTTTCACATAAAAAGAAAAGTAATTGGCATCTTTGGCGGCATCATAATAAAGCTCCTTTTGCTTGTCCAGGTGTCCCACTACGCGCAGAACGCTTTCGGTTTTACGGGCGTCGGTGAACGAACCGTAAGTACTCGCCCCCGCATAGATCACCACGATCACAGCAATCGCAATCCCTATAACAATCAAACCAAAAATCGAACTCTTTTTCATCGAAGTGTCGTACCTTATTCTTACGGCTTGCAAAAATACGAAACGCAAAGCTAATAATTTTTATTGCAAGCGATTAATGTTATTTAGAATCGTTCTTGATTTCGGATGTCGGATGTTCTATTTCGGATTTATTTTTTTCCGCACTGTCGTCTCCGTCTCGCAACGCGGATCGAGAGACCCTACGGGGACGGAAAAACAAATATCAAATCCGAAATCGAACATCCGAAACTGCCTCTTGAGCGAAGCGAAAAATCCGAAATTCTTTAAAACGTCCTGCGGGGCCTTTTACTTTTTACAGGGTCGCCGGGCCTTCCAATTTTCACGTATTTAACCGCTGGAGAATCGATAGAAGACATGCCTTGCACACCGGCCGGTTTATCGGCCGCTACTTCAGGGATCGAGACCTTTAGCTGACGATTGCCGATTTGCCTGCCGTTCAAACTTTCAGTTGCCGCTTCAGCGGCGGCCTGGTCAACCATTTCGATAAAGGCACAGCCTTTGGATATTCGCGTTTTTTTATCACGAACCATCTTTATGGTGCTAACCTGTCCAAATGGCATAAACAGTTTCGCCAATTCTATTTCATCCAGACTGTGCTTAAAGCCGCCGACATACACTTTGGTCATTTAATTCATTTTAATCGCCAAATGTAATGAAGTGAAGCATGAGACAAAAATCTGCGGCAAAATAATTTCTCCGCGCATTGCGGAAGCAGAGTGGTCAGAAGTCAGGAAAGTCCGAAAGTCCGAAGTAAAGAGCACCGCATATTATATTCTTTCCGCGCTTCTTCTTTGTGACTTTTAAATTTCCGGGCTTCCGCACTTTTATGCGTAATGATTTGATAATTAGCTGCGTAATACTTAAATTGCAGCCACTTATTCACCTGGATTATGAAACAGATAGTCACCTTTGCACTCCTGACAATGGTTGCATTGGCTGGCACGTCCTGCAAAAAAGGCCCCAGCCAGCATAATAAAGGTCCTTCAGCCGATTCATTAAACAGTTCAGTACCCGCTACCCAAACCGGCGCGCTCGACTTGCTGGCCCGCACTTATGCGGCACTTAGGGGCGTATACGCCGGCGAACCCGGCTCACCCTGGGGTGATGGGCCTGATAACTGGATATATGGCAGTGTCGCCGGCGGCGATGCTCATAAGGGCTCCAACTCCAGCGACCAAAACGACCTGTATAATTTTGAAGCCTATGACTACGTGCCGGCGAATGATTACCTTGCCGGAAAGTGGAACGCCGTTATGTATGGCCTGCACCATGCCAATGCGGTGATCAACGAGTTGCCGCTTATAAAAGACGGTTCCCTGAGCGCATCGGACGCTGCCGAAATTAAGGCTGAAGCCCGGTTTCTGCGCGGTTTTTTTGAACTGGAGCTGGCCAAGCTATGGCACAACGCGCCTTATATAGATGAAACTGCCCCTTACAACAACGGCTACAGCCAGGTGAGTAATCCCGGACCAATTTGGGACAAGATAGAGGCCGACTTTACCGCCGGCATAGACGGTTTACCGGCTACACAGGCGGCCCCCGGACGGGCCAATAAATACGCAGCACAAGCTTTCCTGGTAAAAACGCTGTTATTTGACCATAAATACAGCCAGGCCCAGCCGCTGGTAACCGACCTGATCAATAACGGCCAAACTTCAAGCGGGGCAAAATATAACCTGGTGCATTATGCCGATAACTTTAACGCATCCACCAAAAATGGGCCTGAAGGCGTGTTTGTCGTTGAGTCGTACGTGCACGACGGCTCCAACGGGTATGACGGCAATCCCGGTGACATGCTGAATTTCCCGGCGTCGTCATCCCCGGCGTCCTGCTGTGGTTTTTTTCAGCCATCGTTCAGTTTCGTAAACGCCTTCAGAACTGACCCGACCACCGGGTTGCCGCTGCTGGATACCTACAACAATTCAGACCTGAAGAATGACGAGGGCCTGGCTTCGTCGGATGCTTTTACGCCAAGCACCGAAACCATTGATGCGCGCCTGGACTGGAGCGTTGGCCGCCGCGGTATCCCTTACCTGGATTGGGGCATTATGCCGGGCGGCGTCTGGATAAGCGACCAGCATGGCCAGGGGCCATATGTGTCAATAAAAACTTCCTATTACCAGGCGCAAAAAGACGCCACCACCGAGGCTTTCGACGGCTGGGCAGCCAACCAGTCTACCAGTAACAGCTACAATGCCATCCGCTTTGCCGATGTGCTGCTATGGGGCGCTGAAATTGCTGTTGAAACCGGCAACCTGCAGCAGGCGGAAGATTACGTAAACCGGGTGCGCACCCGTGCCGCAGACCCGGCGGGATGGGTGCATACCTATATCGATCCGGGCGATCCTACCGGGGGCTTTACCAACGTACCTGCCGCCAATTATAAAGTGGGCCTTTACGGGGCGGCCGGCGGAAACGCCGCAACCGGTTTTACAGCCAACGGATTGGCCTATGCCCGCAAGGCTGTATATTTTGAGCGTATGCTGGAATTAGGAATGGAAGGCCATCGCTTTTTCGACCTGCAGCGCTGGGACGGGCTCACCGGCGGCCCGGCAGGCTCCGGCTTTATGGCTACAACCATTAACGCCTATATGAGCCATGAAAGTAACGTGCCTAAATTTAGCTGGGGCGACTTACGTGGCGTAAGCTTTACGCAAAACAAAAACGAGTATTATCCCATTCCCCAGTCGCAGCTCGGCGTGTCGCAAGGCAAGATGAAGCAGAATCCGGGGTATTAGTGTTAAGTCTAAAGTTCAAAGTCGTAAGTCTGTTTTCGATATTCTGCCTTAAGCCTACGCATAAACGGACACCTCTTCTTACGGACTTACAACAAATTACGGGTGTAAGCTATCCGCATGGCGTGCGCTTTGTTGTTTACGTGCAGCTTTTCGTAAATATGGATAACATGCTTTTTTACCGTGTTGGGGCTTATGGACAGACGGTCGGCTATTTCCTTATATTCCAGTCCCTGGCAAAGAAACCTTAAAATTTCTTTCTCGCGTTCGCTGAGCTGGAAAATATTATCGTTTGTTTTTTCTACCGAAGAAGATTTCGTCACCGATTCCTGCTGGATGATCTGCAAAATCTTATAGGCAATGCTGGGCGAGATAGGTACGGCGCCGTTTTGCCACAGGTTGACCAGCATGCCGGCAATGATCTCGCTGCTTTCTTCCTTTAAAACATAGCCGCAGGCGCCCGCTTTTATTGCGTTAAATATCCGGTCGTCATCATCAAAAATGGTGAGCACCACATATTTGATTGACGGATAGAGAGACGAACCGGTAGCTATGGTGACGATGCCGTCCATCACGGGCATTTCAAGGTCCATAAGTACGATCTCGGGGCGCTCGTCAAATTTTTGGCTTTCCATTTTCTCCAGGAATTGTTCGCCGTTGGAGGCCTCAAGCACAATTTGGAACAGGTCGTTTCTGCGCAGCTTATCGGCCAGGATAATGCGGTTATTTTTTTTATCGTCAAC
>Ga0206935_10088_pt1 | contig 32232 bp, 30 predicted proteins | sample Alteio_BWOrgHeat_13_FD_152924 | JGI IMG/M metagenome (GOLD analysis project Ga0206935, IMG submission 152924) | Enriched cells from forest soil in Barre Woods Harvard Forest LTER site, Petersham, Massachusetts, United States -... | ecosystem: Environmental > Terrestrial > Soil > Temperate forest >...
GGCATAGAAGCGGCAAGCTTCGCGGGGCAACTCAAAACCGAGTGGGAAACCATCAAAACAGGTCTTGAAACTGGGGCATATCAGCCCAAAGCAGTAAGACGCGTAAAGATACCCAAACCGAACGGCGGGGAACGGAAACTTGGCATTCCCACGTATATGGACAGGCTTATACAGCAGGCCATATCACAGGAACTGACCAAGATATACGACCCCGAATTCTCGGAAAACAGCTACGGATTCCGCACAGCAAAGAATGCACACCAGGCTTTGGAAAAGGCAAAGGAGTACATCAATGCAGGCTACAGCCATGTAGTAGACCTCGACCTGGAGAAATTCTTTGACCGGGTAAACCACGACTACCTGATGAATGAATTAAGCCGGAAGATAGCGGATAAGCGGGTACTTAAGCTTATCCATAAAATACTTCGGGCAGAAATACAGGAAGACGGCAAGTCGACACCCAGTAAAGAAGGCGTACCTCAAGGCGGCCCGTTAAGCCCGTTGCTATCCAACATCATTCTTGATAAGCTGGACAAGGAACTGGAAAACCGGGGACACCGTTTTGTTCGTTATGCGGACGACTGCAGCATCTATGTTAAAAGCAAGCGTGCAGGCGAACGTGTAATGGCCAGCATAAGCGCCTACATCGAGAAAGAGTTGAAACTAAAGGTGAACATGGAAAAGAGTTCGGTGACCCGCCCATGGCACAGCAAACAGCTGGGCTTCACTTTCTATCACAAGAAAGAGACCAAAGGAATCACGGTACACCGGAAAAGCGTAGCATCTTACAAGGAGAAAATTCGGACAATAACATGCAGAAGCAAGCCTTACCCGATGGAAGAACGCATGATGCAAATCAGGCGACTGAACCACGGATGGGGAAACTACTTTAAGTTAAGCGATGCGAAATCGGTGTTCGAAGAACTGGACAGTTGGGTAAGAAGTCGGATACGCCTATGTTACTGGAAACAATGGAAAAAGGTAAAGACCCGTATCCAGCATTTGGAGAAGCTTGGGATAAATCCCGATAAGGCCTACCAATGGAGCAACACCCGAAAAGGGTACTGGCGAACGGTACACAGCCCAATCCTTGCAAGAGCACTAAACAATGCCACTCTAAACAAAGCAGGATTCGTAAGTCTGAAAGACATCACAACCCTGCCCAAAACTGTTAATGTTTAATGAACCGCCGTATGCCGAACGGCACGTACGGTGGTGTGAGAGGACAGTAAGGGAAATAATCCCTTACTTCCTACTCGATTGGGAAAGCGAAAAGAAACGAGCATTCCTCCCGGACCCTTCCCGGTAGGGAGGACTTTAAAAAAAGGAACTCAACTGAAGCTTGGGTTTCCCCGACGGGTGGATTTAAAGGAGGTTGAATCTCCGGGTTTCCTTAAATTAAGTACATTGCGACGTGGGGGGGCATTGTTTACAGCACCTGGTTAAATTCCAGCCGCTCGCCGTCGGGGCCGAGCATAATAAAATACCGGCACCCTTTTTTCCAGAAGGGCATGAACACAGGCTGCGGCTCGACGATGAAAAAGCCGCCATTTTTTAGTACGGCATAGGTTTGTTCAATATCATCAACATCAAAGGCGATATGGTCGATGCGGCCATTTTGGCGGGTGCGGATTTGGGCCAGCTCGGGATCAGGCATCTGGTAAAGTTCCAGGGTGATGTCCTTCAGCTGCATCATTTTTACTTTGCCTTTACCGCCGTTGTAATCGAATCCGGCGTGCATTACATCCGTAAAGCCCAGCCGCTTGTAAAATGTGGCTGATCGGTCAAGGTCGGTAACCGGTATGCCGATATGCTGCAGCCGGTTGATGTGCAAGTTGATAAGTTTCAATTTTCAGCTATTTATTATAAAGATAATTTAGCATTTGTATGGCCATGGCAATCATACACCAATACCCGGTTAATGAATCGCCCTTATTTTCAGCCTGCTGCAATTATTTTTAGTTCTGTAAGTTATACAATGTATATTTAATCCTAAAACTATAAACAATGAAACCAATATTACAATTATTGTGCCTGACTTCGCTGGCGGGCTTATTTGGCTGCGGCGACAGCATGATAAAACACAGTACGTCCGAGTCGGCACAGGCCGCGCCGGCTGCCAAAGTAAAAATACCTGTGCCGGTGGCTACGGCAAACAAAATCATAAAAGGGGATGAGGACCTTACCGGTTATTGGGTGGGAGCTTTTGGCGCCGATTCGACCATGACCACCGCCGAAGTCCAGGACGGCGAAGCGTGGGAAAATGCCAACAAAATTAACCTCTCCATCGATACCATCAGTGGCAGCAAAGTGAGCGGACATAGTATCGTAGCCGGCAATTTCAGGCCGTTTACGGGCACTATTGAACACTCAGGCAATACTTACCACTTTTTCGCAAAGGAACCGGGCGACGATAAATACGACGGCGTATTTACCTTCAGCATCAACACCGGCGATAGCGTGCTGGCGGGCACCTGGAAGGCAAACCACCAGGTAAAAACGCCTGTACGCTATTATAACTTAACAAAAAGGTATTTCCGCTACGATCCCGATATCCAGTTAGATAATAGCCGATACGCCGACACCAATAAAAAGAAACCCGTCACCTACAAGGACGAAGACGGCACTAAGTACACCGATATCGAGTACGCCATGTCGACGGTAGATTTCAGCGAATATAATGCTTCAAACAGGCTGCTCACCTCAGGCAAGTTGGCCAACTTAAAGGCCGCCGACCTTTTAATTATACGCAATTCCATTTTTGCCCGGCATGGCTATTCGTTTAAAAAGCCGGCGATCAGGGCGTTTTTCGATCAGCAAAACTGGTACATCCCCATAAGCACCGATGTTACAGCCACCCTGACACCAGTGGAAAAACAGAACCTGGCTCTGCTGATGCAGTATGAAAAGAATGCCAAGCAGTATTACGACACGTTTGGCCGATAAACAGGATGCAGCTAAAGATAAAAGGTAATTTAACAACGGCGGGCTATGCGGCCTGGTACGCTGCCCTGCTGTTTTTTGCATACCTGATGCTGCTCATCACATTGCAGTATATTCCCGCCAGCCGCGATGCCGCTTTTTTGCTCACCAAGCAGGACGTCATTGGCCGCTTGTATTACCGTATCGCGTTTTTTACCCATGTATATACAGGCATGTTTGTTTTGCTTGCCGCCATGCTGCAATTTTTGCCCTGGGTGCGCCGGCGATTTCCGCGTGTGCATAAATGGAGCGGCAGGGTTTATGCCGGCCTCGTCATTTTTATAACCGGCCCGGCAGGTTTTATCATGGGCATTTATGGTAACGGCGGCTGGGTGGCCCAGCTGGCTTTTTGCATACTGGCGGTATTATGGATATTTTTCACGGCGAAGGCTACCCTATTGGCCATGCAGCACAAATTTGCCGCGCATAAGCAATGGATGTACCGCAGCTATGCCTTAACCCTATCGGCCATTAGCCTGCGCGCATGGCGCTGGGGGCTGGTTGCGCTGTTTCAACCCCGACCAATGGATGTTTACCGGGTAGTAGCCTGGCTGGGCTGGGGCGGTAATTTGCTAATTGCGGAAGTGCTGATATTTTTTGTGTTGAGGAAGGGGATGCAGCTAAAACGCCCTCTGGCGCGTAATATAAGCGTGGACGCTTACGAGGGTTTGAGTTCAACAATAGAGGCTTGAAACCCGGTTTTAAACCTGTTTCAAGTGTTCACGTTTTACACACATACACCCCCTAAATGGCTATCGAAAAACGCTGATTTTTAGCCGTTTAAATTTTCAGGGCATCCCAAATTGTCACGTTTTTGACGAATTTTGTGAACACTTGAAGCTAACTGGCGCCGAAATGGCGTACGCGGCATTGTAATCCTTTCGCCAACTCGTCATTGCGAGGAACGAAGCAACCTCTACACCAAACAGTCAGCGAAACGCTATGCATAGATGCCCGGCGTGCGGCCGACAGGTCACTATTACGCGCCGTTCTGTTGATTAGCATGTGCAGAGGTGGCTTCGTTCCTCGCCATGACGTCCTCGTGGGTTTCACGGCTTCGCCGCCACAAGCTTCAGCAAATCCCCATCCGGGTGCTCCCGCATCGCGCATTGGTTATCAAACAACATCGTGGCGCCATTCTTTTCGGTATAAGCCGGCCATTTTGGTAAAACACCGGTCACATTCGGATTTCCGGTACGGGCGAAATTGATCCAGGCGCTGCTTACTTTTTCGGCAAGGGCATGGGCTGCTTTGCCGCCGCCGGTCATTTGTTCGCACAGGCTGATGTTATCAAACTGGAACGCGATATCCATACAGTGCATGGCCTTATAAATACCGCCGTTAACCGGCGACTGCCAGGTAAACAGGTACATATACACCGGCGCTGCCCCGCTTACACCCGATTTCAAATCGGCTTGTTTAATGGCCATCGGGCGGAAACTTAAATCCATGTCCGTATAACCGGCAGGGGTGGAGGTATTGGGGTATGCCTTTTTTACCGCAGCCATATAAGCATCGGTTTTGTCGCCATATTTTTTGGTCAGGCTGGCTTTCACGTCATCCATGCTTTGGTTTTTAGGGGCGGGGATAAACGGCGTAAACTCATTTTTTACCGTCCCTACCAGCAGCGGGACATTATTGCCGATCTCCATCGCTTTGGGATCGCCGTACTGGTAAGGCAGAAAATCACCATCCAGCACCGCGTTCCAGCCGGTATTTGCGCCTTTTACGCCTTCCTTTTTTAAATCGGCGGCCACTTTGCGCATGGCTTTTTTGCTGGCCTCGTTCAGCACATCATACGGTATTTTTTGCAGCGAATCCACTTTGGCTGCCGGGATATGCAATTCCTCCAGCGTAGCCGCGGCCACCCTTTGCGAAACCGATTTTTCCGTAAACGCGGTAATATAGCTGCCGCTTTCTACAATCGCTTTCTGGAAAAGCCCCTTAGCCACCGGCGAATTCATTAAACAAGTTACCTTGCCGCCACCGCCCGACTGCCCAAAAATGGTCACATTGTCCGGGTCGCCGCCAAAGTTGGCAATGTTTTGTTTTACCCATTGCAGCGAGGCAACCAAATCCAGCAGCCCGGCATTGCCCGACCCTTTGTATTTATCGCCATAGGCCGACAGGTCCATAAAGCCCAGCACATTCAGCCGGTGGTTTACGGTAACCACCACCACATCGCCTTTGCGCGCCAGGTTTTCCCCGTCGTACGAGGGCAGCTCGATCGACGAGCCGGCCGTAAAGCCGCCGCCATGAAACCATACCATTACCGGCCGTTTTTTGCCGTCGTTAAGGTTGCGCGTCCACACGTTTAAAACCTGGCAGTGCTCGTTGTTCCAGCCCAGGTCGTGGTTAAAGGCAAATTCAAAGGCATCGTTTACCGTGGTAGTCGCGTCGATAGGGCAACCCGGGCCATAAGCCATACTGCTGCGCACATCCTTCCATGGAGTAGGTTTCTCCGGCGCCATAAAGCGGTCGGCTTTGGCGTAGGGGATGCCTTTATAAGTAAAAATGCCATTGTGGATATACCCCTTCACCTTGCCGCTCTCCGTATTGGTAACGGCAATTTCCTCGCCGGCCAGCAGCGGGTCCGGTGTTTTTTTCTGTTTCTGGCTAAAAGCAGCCGTGGGGCATAAATAAAGCAACAGCAATAATGCGGGTAACAGGTTTCTTTTCATTGTACAGGTGTTAATTGGTTTGATGGTGATTTTCGGGGCGCTTCGTCAGGGCAGCCCCATTGTGTAAATATAACGCAATGAAAATTAAATTGGCAATAGGGGTGAGGAGAAAAAAACCACTAAACCGTCATTGCGAGGAACGAAGCAATCGCTGCACATGCTAATCAACGAACGGCGCGTAAAAGTGACCTATCAGCCGCACGCCAGTCATCCATGCAATGCGTTACAATGACTGTCCTGTGTAGAGGTCGCTTCGTTCCTCGCGATGACGTCAAGTATTTGGGCATTCCCGCCGCTGATAGAAGCGGCGGTCGGGCTTTCCGCTTATACGGCTGCAGGCGTTACGCGCGAGGCCGGTATCCGCTGCAATCCCTAATGCAATGCGCCGTATTACACTTTACTTTTATCTATTTAATAACAACGCCCGGCGTTTGGCCAGGCATCCATTCGCGCGAGGCTGGAAATCAACCGTAAAATTATTATGTTTGAAGTCGGGCATCAATTAACCTCGAAACTTACACGCAATGAATTTACCGCACTATGCTTATTTCACAAAGAACAATTATCGGGACTATGAATTTTATAGTGAAGGCCCGAGAGGGAAGGTGAAAAAAGTGGTAATGTTTACCAAAATGCAAGATGACCCCCTTATTTATAACCTTGCTTTTGGGGACGAAGATCCCGAAACGGGGGTAGTTAGTGATTTGGCGATTACCGATAATAAAGATACCGGAATAGTACTTGCCACCGTAGCTAACACAATTAATGATTTTTGCGACCGGTATGGGAATCATTATATTTTTGCGAAAGGAAGCACATTAGCCAGAACAAGGCTTTATCAAACAAACATTTCGGCTGTACTGGACGAAATTAGCATAGATTTTGAGATACTTGGTTCCAGGGACGGTGTATTGTATGCGTTCCAAAAGAACGTCAACTATGATTCGTTCTTGGTAAAAAGGAAATAATACGTTACTTTTGATATAAAGAAAGTTTGCCATGTCAGTGATTGAAAAAGAAACAGTTATAAAAGGCCCTGGCCGTGCCATTGTAAGCGATAAAGTTAGAAGCCATGCTAACGATCCGTTTTTTGTAAAGAAAAATGCAGAAGCCAAAGAAGCGCTAAGCAAAATTGACCTGTCCGGTCTCAAAAAGAAGTAATATTGCAGAGATATCCCAACAATCGTCGGGACGTCTTTACAGCACCCCCCGCGTTTAATAACAAATAATTTTCTTGTTTTCAAACCAAAAAATACGATTTTGTAGCGTAGCGCTACACGTGCTACACCCCGCTACACCCTGCTACAGCAATGGCTATCAATAACTTAACTACTGACAAAAACGTGTCACCATTTTTGATGCTTTTTCGGCTTGCGGCGCGTGCCAAAAATAGTTTCTTTAAACAGGCGTGTCTTACATTTCGTTACTGTAGTCAGAGACTGCTATGCATAGGCGTCCGAAGTTAAAAACTTCGGACAGCGTTTCGAACAAACTACGGGCAGCGGGGGTTCAAATGCCCCACTTGAACACAATCCTTTGTCAGCGCCCCGCTGACGTATCCCATCGATTACATAACGTTTTTGTGCGACTTCGTAAAGTGATTAATGTAAGCGGGACGCTTACAATTATTGGGGTTCAAGCGGGACGCTTGAACCGGCGGGAATGAAGCTTTAGCGGAATGGACGGAACTCGGACAGTTTCGATATAACGCTAAATAATAGCTATTTATGAAATCTAAAAACTATTAGTCATCGATTAAGACACTGAATCACTTGGGGTATTTTGAATTGTTTAAAGAACTTTTATAATTTCATATTTACGAAATTGGACTCGAACCCGCGTGACTTTTTTTAAACTTTTTTTATTTTTATACATGTTAAAGATGGTCAATCACAAGATCGAGCGCTTTGGTCAGTTCATTGATAATCATTTTACCCTCCAGTCTTAATATCCTTATGCCGAGGGCTTGAAGTTGTTCATTGATTTGTTGATCTTTCAATTGATTTTTACCGCCCCTATGAAAAATGGAATCGCAAAAAATGGCCAGCTTTTTATCAGGGAAATAAAGATCTACTTCGGTAATCAGTTCATCGCCTTTTATGAAGTCAGACTCTTGCATCATGTGGTAGAAATTATCATAAACTTGCCCGTTTTTAAAAATTGAAGTTTGTATGATAGGAAATAGGTTTCGTGCAGCAAGCCCCTGAATTAGGAACAATTCGATAGGCGAATCACAACCCCAAATTTTTCTGGGCGTTATGTCTGTGAAAGGCTTGTAGTATCGTTTTCGCCGGTACTTGTTATATTTTTCTCCAATTTCAACTGATACATTATTCGGCCCGGGCATTGCCACATTGGTATAATCAATATCCATTGGTAAAAAGAAAGTTTCAAGGACGAATCCAATAGTGTCTGTAAAGCTTTCACTGTTCGCAAATATGCTGAAGTCAGCAAAGAAACCTTCCATTACAGGCTTGAATGGAGAAAGATCTGTGTATACATATTTGCGCCAATCAATTTTGTCTAAATCTAATCGAGCAATCTTTTCAATAGTTACAATCTCCGGAATTCCACGCTTAGGTCCGGGAACAAAGGATACACAGTAAGGATAGGCCGCAAAATTACCGTCAGGATCTTTTTTAATGGTGTGTACATTGGCAACAACGCTAACCATTTGAAATTTCGTTCCCTTTTTAGCGTAAAATTCAATTTCTGCTTTACTTGGGTTTGGAAAGAAGCCATGCTGACCGGTTGCTTCAAGTAGGTCTGCTGTTTTCGGAGCGATTCCAATTAAAGAAAACAAATCCATATTAAGATAACCCGGTATAGGTTGATACTCAAAATAAAAACCCTCTTTCGGCAACTTTTTATAGTGTGGAATTTGGAAAAGCTGCTGCGGCCGATTATTTATTAAATTATTGTCAAGATCCATTTTGCCTGTTATTGAGAATAACACGTTGTGTTTTCTTTACATAAATCTATAAATATGCAATTGCACAATTCTACAAATACATAAATATAGAACCCTTATTGTATCGTAAAATACGGCCGGTGAATTAATTTTACCTCACCACCATCTTTAACTGCCAGATCACTAAAATCATATTTATCCTCGTCAATAAATTCTGCCAAATGCCCTATTGTGATGGTTTTGACAACGCCATTTAAAACGTAAAAAGTCGGGGTATTAACTATAATAAACTCTTCTATTGCAAAATCACTTAAATCAATGTCGGGCATATTCGCAATTACTTGAAAATCTTCTTTAATAATTTGGAGGTTTGCTCTAACGTAATTATATTTTCTTCCGATCTGTTTCTCGTGCTTATTTTTAAACCCCCGAAAATCATTTGAAAAGCCAGCCATTTCATACCGGGCCCTATTATATTTGCAGTCTGTCACTAATATTTTTTTAACGTTCGGATCAATAATAATAAAATCAATTTCACCAGGTTCTTTTAAAATGCTAATTACTTTCCCGTTCAATCTTGTGAGATTTGTGATATGATGCCGATAGTAAATATGACGATCTTTTAATATTTTAATCACCGCGTGCTCTAATAATTTATCATGCTCATCGTGTTTTCTATCCAAAAACTGTTTGAAGCATTCGTTTGCCATCCACTCATCCGGAGCAAGTTGCCATTGAAAACCATTCGTGGCCATCACTAAAATACTTTCATGCCATTTTTCTTCACCAACCCAGGCCCGCTCTTCGCCATCAATTGATACCATCAATATCGGCCGAAACATATACCTTTTAAAAGAACCGGATTGGTAAACAGAATCCTCGATACTCAACTTGTTTTTCCTTGATATGGTCAACCCCTCGTAAAATGTTCTGGCAGCTTTTTCATCTACGCCATTTGCTATTAAATTTTGAATTAAAGCCTCCCGCTGAATAGTTTGAAAGATTGGGGCTTTGGGTGAATGGTGTTCTTTGATCTTGAAAATTTGTCCGCCTGCGAAATCATAATTGATACCCATACAGGTCTTCAATTCTTGCCTAAGCTCAGCAACTGATTTGTTGTCAACTAAGCCGCTTGAAAACCCTTCCTGAAAGAATTTTTCCATGACATGGTAAATTTGGTCATAATGGTATTGCCGCTGAATTTTGACTTCATTTGGTTTGATCAAAACTTCTATCGGATTTTCCATCATTCGCTGTTCGGCCATAAATTCAGAAAAACCAAAAAGTCTTTCACCAAGATAAAGCAGGTCTTCAATGGTCGCGATAAAGCCGGGAACTATTTTAGGGTCAATATCCTTATTTGAAATATAATCTATGTCACATGCTTGTTCTATTGCAAGTTTCAGTATCCGGCGATTCAAAGAGAGTTCGTTAGTATTGATGCCTTCCTTTTCAAAATCCAGTTCTGCAGTTTGGTAATAGAGATGGATAGAAGACTCATGATTGGCAAACAAATAGTATAAAAACCGAGCATCGGTACTGGAATGCATGATCTCTTTAAACCGATTCGCAAGCCATCGATAACAAAAATCTAAAATAGAAAGTGTTTCAGCTTCGTTCGTATAATCCCCCTGACCAAATTTTGCTTCGGCAGCTTTGAATAATTCTTCAGCGAATTGCTTCTCGGAGCGCTCACCATAAGTTATAAATAATTGCTTTTTCGAAGTAAATCTCAGCATGGGACTTTATTGCTTGTGAAAAAGTGCAATTTACCAAATTGTTACCGCCGATGTTCGAAATTTGCAACTTCGAACATTTATTGTGTAGATTGCATCTACACAAAAACAAATAAGCCTCAATTCAAGCGCGCAAGTGTCACGCAAAGGCAAAAAAGCAGGGGCGCTCATATCCACGCTGAAAGACTATCGCCCCAAAACCATAGTGCGTTTCATCCCGCATAACTGTCACCCTGCATAAGTGTCAGCACAACTTGATGAGCGGTTTTTTTCTCCCAGCGTGCCATCAGCCAGGCGATGAAGCTCAACGTGAAGATATCGTTATTCTCTTCCCTGCCAGCCAGGTTTAAAACCGCATTCCGGTAAGCCGTTTCAAAGACCACATCGGGCTTTTGCAGGTATTTTTCAACCATCCGCAGAAACAACAGCACACGTTCTTCCGAAGTTTTCAGCAGGTACTTCTTATACCGGCGCCTGAAGCTGGTTAACCGTGACAGGGCAAGCTCGATGTTACCGAACTGTGCCTGCACCAAAATTTCCATCAAATTCTTTCGAATGGTCCATAACATGCCCATTTTTTTCTCGTACCAGGCATCAGTGCGCGTTAGTAAAGTCAACTGTTTCAAACCTCCCCGGTCATTGCAAAGGGCTAAAAACATGGCCAGGCATATGCGCAAATCCTCGATGTCTTCCGGTTTAGATTTATGCTTTGAATTGGAGAGTGATCCCTGCAATAGTGCGATGGCATCGTCAGCAAAACCGGTATAGAACAAGTTAAGCGCGGCAAGTAACTGATGGCGTAAATAAAACAGCGCGTAATAGCGGTTATCCGTCGCCATTAAGCCCATCATTTCGCTAAGATAGGATGCACTCCCCGCGAAATCCCTTCGCCTCAGGTGAAAGTTTGCCAAAAAATAGAGGATGGATATATGATGAAAAAGATAGGGATGTTTTTTATGCGCATGGCCCTGCATAAACCGATTGGTTTGGCTGATGAAGCGTTCTATTAATCCATAGTTTTGCTGTATCGCCGCGTATTCATTCGCGATGAAAAGGATCTGGTAAATCGACTTATAGGTCATCAGTTCCTGTACAGAAATTTTGTACTTCCGGATGGTTGTGATCACCAGGGCCGTCAAATTAACGATCTTCCCCTCCAGGTGTATCTCCTGCAGTTCGCGCCTCAAAAAGGCGTAGGCCATATTGAGCTTAGCCTCGCGGTGCATATCGGCCTGGTTCCGCAGAAAACGCGCGGTCAAAGCGTCGAGGTCTTCAGCGCCCGGCAGATGGGCGTACTGCAGTTTTAACAGCAATAGCTCATTCAACAAATTAAACTGCTCCAAATGTTCGGCCAGCCGTTCAGCCTTATCCAAACATTTAAACCCTATTTTAAACACGTCGTTTTCTAACAAAAAACGCCCTGCTACCAGCAGGCGCAATGCATCATAGGTGTCGGTATTGCTTTCAAAAGTTTTCTGCGATAAAAATAGCAGCAAATTATCCTGCAATCTTTTACGTAAAGCATGGTATGCATCCTTATTTTTCTTCGGATCGTATAGCTTGTTTAAGCTATTTATATCGTCAGTTTCTATCAAATCAAGTAAAGCTAAATTTTTCACGTCCAGCCGTTTGTTTTTCAGCTGTAAAAACTGCCTGAACAGCTTCTTATCAGTATTATCCAGTAGGTTGATCAACTCAGAAAGCGGGTCCATATTGGAGATATTTAGGTGATAAAGGTACAGTAATTACAAAAACATATCGTCAGTAATTCCATAATTCTACTTTTGGCAGGTCGGTTTCACATCGCACATTTGCTTCATTATCAATCATTAAAACAAATTAAAATGGAACCGCTACAACACACAACAGACCAAACTTCACCCGCCGTAAACGTTAGAAACCCGTTTAAACCAACTGCCGCCTTTATAGGGGCTTCGTGGTTTGCCTTATTAACAGGAGTGGTAGGATACTGCGTCGGCTTATGGAATGCAAGTATGCAGCTAAACGAAAAAGGTTATTATTTCACCATCTTATTATTCGGCTTATTCGCCGTCATCTCCGTACAAAAAAGTGTGAGGGACAGGGCTGAAGGACTCGCCGTTACGGACCTTTACTACGGCCTGAGCTGGTTTGCCACTATTGCGGCAATGATCCTGTTAACGATCGGCCTTTGGAATGCAAATCTCGCCCCGAGTGAGAAAGGCTTTTACGCCATGGCATTCTGCCTGAGCATGTTTTCGGCCATTGCCGTACAAAAAAACACCCGCGACGCAAAGATGTTCGAGGTTAAAGAACTGTAACGTAGCGGTTGCTCACCCCGCAGCGCCTTGCCTGGCAAGCCTGCGGGGTTTTTGCATTTTTAAGCTTTGGCTGGCTTGTTATCAAACAATTTCACCCGCCGGTTCAAGCGGGACGCTTGAACCGGCGGCGGAGCTTGCGAAAGACGCTTGAACCGGCGCGGGCGTATCCATTTTGGACCGGAATTTAATTGCCGATAAAATTCTATTTCTGCTGGTAATGCCCAATGCAGGGTTTGTTTTCAAAAAATCCCGCCTTAAAGCCGAAGCTGTTTTGGCTGAACACGCAGGTTCCCAGCCCGGGGGCATTACGATATGTAAAAATTTATTCTTTAATGTTCGTGCATTTTTCACATCGCGATAGAGGAGTACTATTTCCCCAAAATACAAGTCAAAAAAATTGGTAACATCTAATTCTCTTGAGATACCATAGTCTGCCCTTATATCTTCTTTAAATGGCTGCAAGGTCCCAAATATCCAATCCCATAAGGGCACAGCCGTGGCAAAGTTTCTGTCGATGTACAGCGGATGTTTTGCATGATGTACCCGATGATGTGCCGGCGTAATAATAAGATACTGCAATATGCCTAATTTCCCATTTTTTAAAGCCCTTTCGCTGATATGGGCAAACGTGCCCCATGTAGTGCTAATAAACATAATAGTCACAAACATAACCGGGTTAATGCCAAAAAGCGTTAAAATAACGATGTAGACTAAAGTAGAATAATAACCCTCCGCGAAAAAATTAACCCAATTTACCGTCAAATTTAACTCGGTTGGAGAATGGTGTGGCGCATGAAGGCACCATAAAAACCGTACGCGATGTAAACCGAAATGATAAACCCATACTGCAAGTTCCAGGCATAAGTAGGCATAAATCCAGCTATACCATTTTAAATTGATTGTGAATAAGCGAATTTTTTGAAAATGGGGCAGCCAAATCCAAAACATGTGGATCAAAAACAGCTTTGGCAAAAGTTCGACGATTAACAAAGCCAAAAAAGATGGCTTATAGTTAACTAAAACTTTTTTAAAGATGAGTTTATATTTACCATGACCTGTTATATTGCCGCTTTCCTGTTTTAAAAGCAGGATAATCAACGACAGAATTTCCCATAAAACACAGGTAACATTTAACATAACTATTATAGCTATTACACTTTTATAATAGTCGCGGGTTGAAATAGGATCGATGACGTCGCCAATAAAACCTTTACCTTTTACGGAGTGGTAGATATACAGCCAATAGTCCGAAATCAGTTTATACATTATAAAACCAAATGCGAATACGAAAATTACGTTTTCAATAATCCTCCAATTTATATTCAGTTTTTTCGTAAAACTCATTTATATTATTTTATACCATGTACTTCAGCGAAGCTAAAAAAAATCTTAATTAAATATGCCGGTTGTTGATAAGGTAGGAAGGTTGCTAACATTTATTGAGTTAAAGTATTCATACCGCTCCCGCAAGCAATTTTTCGCAGCCGCCCCGATTCATCGGGGTAGCCCGCATGCTAAGCAGTGACCCGTCCCGCCTTAAGAAGCGATAAGCAGCCGGTAAATATTTTCTAAAATTTAAAAAAAGGCTGCCTGAAATATTACTTTCGAGGCAGCCTCTTTCTTTTTGGAAGGTGTCTACTTAACCGCCAGCAGGTCCACCTGTTCAATTACAGGGTCTTTTGCCAACAGTTCGGGTGCTTTGGCCATGAGCGCAGCGGCAATCCGGCCGCCCAAATGGGCTTTGCGCCCATCTTCAGTTTCAAAGGTATCGAAGATGCCGAATGTGGATGGCCCTATTTGCAGCGCATACCAGCTTATAGTCTGATCCTCTTCCTGTGCTAATGGCAGGGCGCTTTTGATGAAGTCCGCCACTTCCTGTTCTTTTCCGGGTTTAGCCTCTAAACGGGCTAATAATGCAAATTTTACCATGATGTATGTTTAATATGAAGTTAATTATCAAGTGATGTAAAAGGATACTGATAAATACATTTCCATCGGCTGAAAGGTTTTGACCCGTGGCATAATTAGCCTCGTCAGCCGCAAAAAACCAGCTTCCTGGCGGTGGTTTTGCCATATCCTTCGAGGGCTGCCTGTAACCCAAGGCCTTTTGTTTGCTAAATTCAATGCGTTCATATCGTCTGGCAGATTATAACTATAAACAAGGCAACCCTATTGGGGAGTTAAATGCCGGTTATTGGATACTGAGTCGTGCAGGGAGTGATATCCTTACAAAAAATCTTTCTCCTATTCGGGCGTGTAATAACGGGGCCTTTGCGCGCCTGGTTAACACGTCAGACGCGCGCTTGAGAAGGGGAACAAGCCAACCATTAAATTTCTCTTTGAGCTTTATAGCAAAATTAATTGAGCTTTTCAGCAAAGCTGGCGGCCTGTAACGCCAATAAATTTGTACTACAATTAAGCAAGAACAAACAGATGCTTTCAAACAATTCAATCCTACATTTATGAAAACTTTTAATACAGCATTTATCAATGGCGAACTGGTTACCCCTCACGGGACTACGGTTGTCGACTTGATAAACCCTACCAACAACGAAGTGATTGGCAAGGTTACCATGTGTGACGAGGTTGATACGCGCAACGCGATCGCCGCCGCCAATAAAGCGATCAAAACCTGGTCGCAAACTACCAAAGAGGAACGCCTTGGCTATTTACAACGGCTTTATGATGCCCTGGCCACCCGAATGGACAGGCTGGTCGCCGCTACAACTGAGGAATACGGCGCTCCCGAAGTTCGCTCGAAAGGGTCCAACGAATTGGCCTTAAATATTTTTCAGCACGTGATTTCGGTCGTAAAGGATTATGAACTTGAAAAAACGCTTGGCTACTCCAGGGTTGTATTCGAGCCGGTGGGCGTAGTCGGAATTTTTACGCCCTGGAATTCCAGTGCAGGTTCTATCCATATCAAAATGGCTCCCGCACTGGCTGCAGGTTGTACGGTGGTGATCAAACCGAGCGAGATGAGTGCCATGCAAACTGAGGTGCTTGTAGAAAGCTATCTCGAAGCCGGGCTTCCGCCGGGAGTAATTAACGTGGTCTGCGGCCTCGGCGAGGTGGTCGGTAAGGAAATGTCTATAAGCCCTGGTATTCAGCGCTTGTCTTTTACGGGCTCGACAACCATTGGAAAAATGGTAGCAAAGGACGCCATGGATACGGTAAAGCGCGTGGCGCTTGAACTCAGCGGCAAAAACCCCAATATTATTTTAGATGACGCTGATTTTGAAAAAGCGATCCCCATGGCGGTTGCCGCCTGCTACATGAATAACGGACAGGCTTGTATTGCAGCTTCCAAATTGCTGGTCCCCAAAGACCGTATTGAAGAGGTAAAGAAACTGGCCAAAGCTGCCGTAGAACAAATGAAGGTCGGTGACCCGAGAGACAAGGAAGTTGCACTTGGGCCGCTGGCGAGTGTCAAACAATATAACCGGGTACAGGAATATATAAAATCAGGTATGGCTGAAGGGGCAGAACTTGTAATTGGCGGCGAAGGCCACCCGGCGGGCCTGGAAAAAGGCAACTTTATTAAACCCACTGTTTTTGCCGGCGTTACCCCGGAAATGAGAATATTTAAGGAAGAGATTTTCGGGCCCGTGCTTTCCATTGTTACCTATGAAACTGAAGAAGAGGCAATCGCCATAGCCAATGATACGGAATACGGCTTGAATTCTTACATCAGCTCGGCGAATATTGATCGGGCACAACGTGTTGGCGCTCAAATCAAGGCAGGCAGGGTACTGATTAATTGTGTAGCTCATGATCCGCTTGCTCCGTTCGGCGGCTTCAAACAATCCGGCTTTGGGCGGGAAGGCGGTATCCTGGGGTTTGAAGAGTATCTTGAACCCAAAGCTTACATTACGCATTAATCGGACCACCCGGTTTTATCATTCTAAAATTTCTTTTATATAACTAAAGATTTTAACCACAAAGGCCTCAAAGAGGAAGACGCAGAGGTCACAAAGCATTGATAGTTTGTTATTTTTTTCTCTGTGTCTACTTAGCGGTCTTTGTGGTTAAATTTTTCTTTTTCACCGGTTATTTTGGCCGAAACATAACGCGTTATTTTAGACTAATCTTTAAATCCAACAAGAATATGACTTTTCACACAATTGAATTTATTGCCAATATCGCGCTTGCCATATCGGCTATTATCGGGTTAATATTTGGTATCGTCCAGGTAAAGTCCGCGGCACGCGACCGCCAGGAAAGGTTAACGCTGGAGGCGTTGCGTAATTTCAATACCCGGGAATTTTCCGAGCTTATGAATTATGTTACCTCGCACGATATACCGCCCACCCATAAAGAATGGCAAAAGCTTCCTGCCCACGAAGGGATTATGATTACCCAATTTGCGCAGGAAATGGAATCGCTCGGTATTCTTGTGGCTGAACGGCTGATAAATATTGACCTCGTGGACAAAACCATCGGCTCATTGGTTTCAATTACCTGGGATAAGTATAAAACAATGATCCGTGATTCGCGGGAGAAACGCCCCGACCCGTTTCTTTGTGAGTATTTTCAATGGCTTGCTGAACGGATATGTACAAGAATGCGTCATGCGCCCCGCAAACCATTCTATTTAAAATAAATTGAAGATTAGTAACTTCGAATTCCGAACATATTAAACAAATGACTAAAAAACCGCCCATACAATATTCGTGTTACTTCTCAAGAAGCAGCAAAGGCGAGCAGTTTGTTCCGGAGCACACTTTAGTTTATATTATTTCCGGCTCACTGGTGATGACGGACAACAGCCATACGATAAGCTTCAACGCCGGCGACATCTACTTTTGCCGGCGAAACAATCTTGTAAAATATGCAAAATGCCCCCCGGATGGGGGTGAGTATCAGTCCATATCCATATACTTTGACCAACAAACACTTCGAAACATCAGTCTTGAATACGGATATAAAGCAGTACAACATCATGTCACGCCTGCTTTTCAACAGATTTCTTCACCGGAGATTGGTAACTATATGCGATCACTTTTGGCCTACGAAACAATTTTGAAGCGTACAGGAACTGATGAATTGCTTTTTGTAAAACAGAAGGAAGCCATTTTGCTTTTGCTGGCGCTTGTTCCGTCATTTAAAAGTGTTCTCTTTGACTTTTCCGAGCCAGGAAAAATAGACCTGGAAGGGTTTATGGAGAAGAATTATCATTATAATGTGCAAATGCAGCGATTTGCTTATCTCACCGGAAGAAGCCTGGCGACATTCAAGCGGGATTTCGAAAAAGTTTTTAATAAACCTCCAAGCCGCTGGCTGCAACAAAGGAGACTCCAGGAAGCATATTATTTGATAAAGGAACAGGGGAAAACGCCATCTGATGTGTATTTAGGTTTAGGCTTCGAAGACTTGTCACATTTTTCATTCGTTTTTAAAAAAAATTATGGCGTTGCGCCTTCAAGGTTGTAGCCCCTCGCCCGTTCAAGCGTCCACGCTGGAATGCCAACCCGGGTAAGCGTCCACGCTTACATTTAAAAATGATCTTTAAGGAGCTTTCCGGGTGAGCAAAACTCATGCGCCAGATCCATACCGGTTGAGGCTATTAGTGACGTGGAAAAATTTCGGGAAACATTATTTAACCCGTAAGCGGGGGCGTGAGCGTAGACGCTCACATTTGAATGGGTTTAGGCGTGGACGCTTAAACCGGCGGAGTCCGGCGGAGGTATGCTTATTATTTTATTGTGTGCTAAGCGCAGGGAATAATTCGGCTGTTAGTCCTTTTGAATAGCAAAAAAACCTAAATTTGGTTCTCCGTCAAAAAATGCCATCCGTACAACTACTATTCAGAATTTGCAAGGCTTTGTTTGTAAGCGCTATCGCACTAATGGCCTTGTTAATTACATTTGGTAATATTAGCGACTACTACACCAATTATCACTTTGTGGAGCACGTTTTGAAAATGGATAGCGTATTCCCGGACAGTAATGTGCACTACCGGCACATCAGCAGCCCCCTTTTATACCATGCCGGATACGTTTTTATCATCTGCCTGGAAGCTGCTATGGCTTTTTGTTGTGCCAGGGGAGGGTGGCTGCTGTTTAAAAACCTGCGCTCGGAATCGGCTGTTTTCCATTCATCCAAAAACTGGGCAGTTGCGGGGATAGGTATTGGTATCGCGATATGGTTTTTGGGCTTCGAAGTGATTGGCGGTGAATGGTTTTCTATGTGGCAGAGCAATACCTGGAATGGGCTGGATGCTGCTGACCGGGTTGTATGCGTTTTGCTGCTGGTATTGGTGACGCTGCACTTGAAGGATGAAGAGCTGAGTATCAAATAACCGCGCCGGTTGCCACCGCCATCACCCAATAATTTTCAATTGAGCATTCGCGTTGCAATACCAATATTCATGTGCCGAGTTGAGAAGCTACGGACAGCGGGATGGAAATTAAAACAACAGCGACCCAACCAACGCATAATGATCAGGCTGGAATGCTATTCCAGGTAATACAATACCCGCTATCCATAGATTTATGCTATTCGGTTGTTCATCAGTTATTTGCGAGTAAAACAGGCAGCCTTTTCTTTACAGTCCGCAGACAAATTCCGGCCTGTTTTACCGTATATTTGCACATTGAAATTCTGCGGCGTTTCGAGCTGCACTTTCACCCGATCAAAATCAAAGAAAGGTTTATTTAACCGTATGAGACAACTTAAAATAAGTCAGTCTATCACTAACCGTGAGTCTGCTTCATTACAGCAATACCTCTCCGACGTCGCCAAAATCCCGATGGTGACCGCCGAAGAAGAAGTGATCCTGACACAAAAAATAAAACAAGGCGACCAGGCAGCATTAGAACGGCTGACCAGCGCCAATTTACGCTTCGTGGTTTCCGTAGCCAAACAATACGAAAGCTCAGGCCTTACGCTCGGCGACCTGATCAATGAGGGCAACCTTGGCCTCATCAAGGCGGCAAAACGTTTTGACGAAACCAAGGGCTTCAAATTTATTTCGTATGCGGTATGGTGGATACGCCAGTCCATCCTGCAGGCCATTACCGACCATGCGCGTATCGTGCGGTTGCCGGCCAATAAGGTAGGCGACCTAAGCAAGATAAGCAAAACCTCATCCCTGCTGGAGCAGCACCTGGAGCGGATACCCACGCCCGAAGAAGTGGCGGAAAGTATGGGCGTGCCGGCCGAAAAGGTTAGCACTGCGCTGGCGAGTGCAGGCAGGGCGGTGTCTGTTGATGCGCCTTTTTCTGATGAAGCAGAAAATACCCTGCTGGACGTATTGCCGAATACCATAGCCGCCGCCGATAGCGGTGTGCTTGCAGAATCATTAAGTACCGAAGTATCCAACGGCCTGCGCATGCTCGACCAAAGGGACCAGGACATTGTAAAATCTTTCTTCGGCTTAGGAACCGGGCAGGCGCTGAGCCTGGACGAGATCGGTGATAAATATCACCTTACCAGGGAACGGGTGAGGCAGATCAAAGACAAGGCCCTGGCGAGATTAAGGAACAATAAGCCGCTGGTGAAGGAGTTGCAGGCGTACTTGTGAGGGTGGGACTTTAAGTTTATCTGCAAAAACCAGGCAGAACGTCATGGCGAGGAACGAAGCCACCTCTACACATGCTAATCAATAGACCTATTATCTCCGGTTGACTTGTCAGCCGCACGCCGGGCATTAATGCATGGCGTTTCGTTGAATGTCCTAGGTAGGGGGTTGCTTCGTTCCTCGCAATGACGAGTCGGTGAGTCTCATTCTGCCGAAAATATTTTGAGGGTAAATTTAAATCTGCAACAGAGCTTGGGGGGCGAAATAAAACTTACCTACCTAAACCGCTTGTATTATTTGATTGTCGTTATCAATAAGCCGGTTAACCTCATCAGGCCTTTGCAGGGTAAAAGCAAGCACGGTTTTCACAAATTCGTTTAAAGTGATATTGTGAACAGCCGCAAATAACGATGCCTCCTTATGCAGCGTAACCGGCACCCGGACATTAAATGTTCCTTTATAGGTCTTTTCGGGGGCCTTTCCAATCTCCAGGCAAGTTTCCAGGTAATCTTCAACGGCATCTTTAAATGCTTTCTTTAGTTCTTTTACCGATGAGCCCTCAAAACTAACTAAATCATTTATGCCGAGTATTTTTCCATAAAATACCTCATCACCGGCGCTAAAATGTACCGAAGCGTAATAACTTTTGTATTGTAGGATGTCATTCATCTTTAATATGTCCTTTTGCTTTTAATTCTGCAATCACCTCGCGAAGTGCATAACTTTTTACAATGTTACCCGGATGTGGTTTATGCAGCGTAATGATGTTCTTCTTCTCATCGGCAAATCTCCTTCTCGATCCACCAGTTTTTCCGCCCTTTACTTCCTCGTATTCAAATGAGTTTAAAACTTTAATTAATTCTTCCCAGGTAAAGTCTTTGGGAACTGTCAGTAGTCGGGCAACTAATTTTTCGTGGCGTGACATGTGTAATTGTCTTTAATTTTTCAATTCGATTTATCATAAACAATTATCCTTTCTTCTTTTCAAACTCGTTAACGGATAAGTAAAAGGTTCATCTTTTATTGATGAACGGTATGCAAATATACTACAGGCCCGTTAAAATTGCAACTAAAAGTTAGTCGCAATTTAAAATTAATGTTCAGCCGGGAAAATGCCCGGAGCTTTGCGGCAACCTGCCAGCGGAGCACGAGTCGCCTCTGCGCTTTTGTCCATTTCGTCAGACTCGCGCTTGAAGGCGGGGCAACCTGTCCGCGGAGCACGAGTGGCTTTTGCGCTGCAGGCCCTGTCATCAGACTCGCGCTTGAAGAGGGAAAATATAGGCTAAAAACCGCGTTTTCTACCCGATCCGCGGCCAGGTTTGGTCATCAAGTTTAGCCGCAGCGATCCACAATCATTTTAATCCTGTTTTTGTGATACCGGAATTAAACTGTAAACGTTCCTTGTCTTCCTGCCTTGTAAACATCTTTTGGCAATCGGGCTTCATGTTGTTATATAACGACATTGCAACCTGCTTTACCAGGGCATGATCGCCGGCCTTGGCGGCGTTTAAACCTGTTTGTTTTATTTCTTCGAGATTACCCCTGTTTTTGAAACAATCTTCATCCACCATCAGCATGCTGAAAAGGATACCCGAGAAACGCTCGTCATTCTGCAGCCATATTTTGTCGTTGAGTTTTTTTAACTCTTCAGCATTTTGCCTGATCACGTATTTATCACCCGAGTTTAAAAAGTCTTTTTCCTGGCTGAATATTTTGTTTATGGTATTTTTTTGTTCGGCCGTAGCCCATTTTTCCCGTATGATATAGGTTTCCTTTTCATCGTTATACCTCGCTATTTCAACATAAATATCCCTGGCGCGGGTAAGGTCGTCAAGCGCGGCCAAAAGCTTGCGTTTTTGCTCGTCAATACGGTATTTTTCTTCCGTTGCGTTATCATTTTTTATGCCGTTCAGCCTTATTTTAAGCTCCCGTAATTCAACGGCTATATTTTGGAACATCGCCGAAATTTCGTAGGCTTCCTGCTCGTCGCTTTCGGCTATTTCTTCGCTTATGGTCATTTCGGCCCGGGCAATGTCCTGCAACATTTTGTCGGGCGATATCTCACGCGTAGCGATGTGAAAGTTTTGAGTAACCTGTTGAAGGGTGGATGGTATATAAATTTCAACCTTAAGCCCGCGCGATTCATCAATTTGCACCTGTAATTCAACATCTGTGCCCTTTACCAGGTCGCCATCCAGTTGTTTTCCGCCAAGCTCAACATAGCCGATGCTCAAATTAGCACCCGGTAAACTTCCGCCTTTACCCTCTACAACATTAATGATCAGCTTATCGTCTGAATTGCGCGCCACCGATTTTGAAAAAGTTTTGTAAATGGTTCGGCTTAACGGCAGAATATCATTTCGCTTAAATATTACTTCCAGGTATGTTTTGTTGCCATCGCCGTCCACCTCCAGGCAAATATCTTCTGGCAGCAGCTGGCCCGAGACACTGTAAAGTCCATGGGTAATAACAATATCGTCCTTGCTGTAAACTGTTTCTCCTTTTTGATTGGTAATATTTAACTTAAATATGTTTTTTGATTTCGGAAGCAAGGTCACAAATTCCGATGCGGCCTGATCAAAGCGTTCCCAGCCGGTATCGAAACCGCCGTCGCCGCGGGCGATACGGTAATTGCCTGAAAAAGGAGTTTCTGATTTAAAAGCGATCAGTTCTTCCAGGTCGTTTGTGTAAGTCGTAAAGCTTAGCTTAAATTCTCCGTTTTTACCAGGTTGCTGTGGCTTTGTTTCCTTTTCAACCTTATTCGCAGTCACGGGAGATGCACCGGCATAATACGCTGCCCCGATAATAACCGCTGTGCCCGGGTCGATACTATCATCTACGACGCCGCCCGAAAGTGATTTCAACGACTCCCGGATATAGGGGATATAGGTTGTGCCTCCCACCAGTATGATCCGGTCGATCTGGCTAAACGTAATATTGTTGTTTTTAAGCAATTCCAATAAAAAGTGTTCAGTTTCTGCGTACTTGGGCCGTACTACACGGTCAAATTCTTCCCGTGTTATTTCCAGTTCAACGGACATATCCAGTTCAGGAAAATCAATATCTATCCATGTAGTTTCCGAAACCGATAATTGCTTTTTTGCTTCCTCGGCCAGGTAATTCAGGTAAAACCATAGCTTGCTGTAAACACCTTCGCGCAGTATTAATTTTTGCCATAGCTCTGTATCGCCATAACGCTCAATTAGCCGTGGTGTCAATATTTCTTCAATAAATGCGTAATCTATGTCCGTTCCGCCAAGAAAATTATTGCCCTTATTGTCAATTACCTTAAGTTCCCTGTGGTTAATTTGTACCAATGCCGCGTCAAAAGTGCCGCCGCCAAAATCGTAAACCAGCCAGCGCTGTTCAACATCTATATCCAGGTTGCTGGTATTGGCATAGGCCAGACAGGCAGCTATCGGCTCCTGTAAAAGCACAACTTCGGTAAAACCGGCCTGGAAGGCGGCCAATTTGGTGGCGTTCGATTGGATGGTATCAAAAGAAGCGGGAATGGTAATAACGGCTGCTGTTATTTCTTCGCCGGGGACAAAGTTTTTAAGCTCTCTCAACACATGGGCCGACAGATCGACGGGGCTTAACTCAGCAGGTTCTCCCGCAATCGCGGCCTGGTACTTCTCGCCGGTGCCCATTTTACGCTTAAAGGCGCTAAAAACATTTCCGGCATTTGATAGGTATTGCTCACGGGCCTTGTCGCCAATAAGTGTGCGCCCTTTGTAGAAAGATACTACCGATGGTAAAAGCTCTTTCAACCCTACAGGGTTTTTCAGTATCCCTATTCGCCCGTTATCGTACCTGGCTATCCCGGAGTTGGTGGTACCCAGGTCGATGCCAAAATTGATCATTTTCATTAATGCTACTCTCCCTCAATAATAACAATACCTTTTTGTATCAATTCCATTTGCCCGTCATTAAGTATTTGGTATATAATGGGCTTTAACACGCGTGTTACCTTTAATGCGCCCGTAAGCGGCGTTGCAAGCGATGCTTCTATATCTGTATCCGTCTCTTTGTATACACGGTTTATAGGGTCAACCACCTTATACCCTAACGTTTCCAGCTCATGGTACAAACGTTTTATATTCCGCTCAGCAACATCTTCTTTTTTTTGCCTTAGCTTATTTTCTATTTCAAATATCTGGTTGATAATATTGATCATACAAACACCGGGTTATTGGCGAAGATATTGTATTTTAATTATATTTTTGGCTGGTCTGTAAAACAACATTGTGGCATTTTTTAAAGCTTTGGCAGCAATAGGGATCGGTAGGGCTGAACTTGCCGACGTTTCGGGCGAATCACTTATCCGCATCGAAAAAAAACTCATCGCTGAGCAAAAACTCAATAATTCCATTTCGAAAAATGATGTGGAAACGGTTTTGCGTGTTTTTAAAGACTACCCGGATGTGCTTAAAGAAATTTCGCGTTATGATTGTTTTTACGGGATACTCACCGGGTACGATGCCGAATATATCGACACCCTTGCGCGATACCCGCCCGAACAAGCCATCCGCATAAAATTGGTGGTGTCCACTTATTTTACCGATGAGCTTGCTGACTACATCAATGCTAACCTAAGCCAAAATAACTGGAATAACATACGTGTACTGTTGCACTACCGCATTTTTTTTAACACCGATATTTTAAAAACGCTAACTACGCGCCTGGAGGCAAAAGTGGAGTTTGCTATAGCAAGTATTGAACCGGACCGCCCGACCCCCGAATTGCTTAAAAAATTGGATTACCTGCGCGATAAAGACTTTTATTTTACGCTGGGCGAAGTTGATAAGCGATATTTTTTGAAGGTACTTGTGAGGATGATCGACCTTATTAAACAAAAACAGGGCTATGCTCCACAAAGCAGGTTTTTTTCGGAAGCTAAACAGGCGATACGCTGGTATGACACCAGCAACGCCGCGCTCGCAAATAAATTAGGTGTACAGGTAAGGCAGCAAACCACCGCGCCAACATACAGAAGGAGCGTTTCGCCGGCACGGACCATCTATTTTGTAATTATTGTCGTAATAACGCTCTACAATTTTTCGCGCTCGTGCAATAATAACTCGCCGGCCGCCGTCTCCGATATCACGACGAGCAATCCCTGGTCAGGCGATCAAAATGCAGCGCCGCCGGGTAATCTTGATTCGACACGCCAGTTGCAACGTGATAAGATGGCGCGTTTTGTTGAAGCGCGTATAAACCCGGTAAATTACCCGGTAAAAAATTGGGAGCCTGATACGTCGAAAACTAAAAAATACGCCGACCCTTTCGATCTGGATATTTTTAGCGGAAGCTATCACTATGTTCAAAATAAAGTGCCCCGAATAGCCATAGCAAATAATACAGATAAGGAATGCGTGGCTATTGCTTATTTCAGACAGCGGTACGATACGCAGTTGAAGGCCTACACGGGGAACGATAACATAAATTCAATTGATATTTATGCGTTTTACATTCCCCCGCACGATAGTATAAACGTGGATATGAAGATGGAACTGCTTCGTTTTTACATGGGCAAAAAGCTTGCTGTGTTCAATAGCTACCGCGGACATAATTATCCCGATTCGCTGGACAATAAGTTCAGCATAGTTACCCGCGCAGACTCCATGCTTTTTAGTAAAGCATTTGTTCTATTGAGAAAAGATAGCAAAGTGAATAAAACTAATGGTTGGAAAAAGCCGTCGCTATTGACGATAAATCAGCCGACACCTGAAAGTTACCTGATGACCTGGACAGGAGAGACGCCTTTGTACCAGTTTACAAATTGGGTAGCCGACGTAACCGACAAGCACCCCGACAGCCTTAGCCTGCAAAAGCCACTGCTGCTGGATTTGAAGAATCCGGCGCCTGTAAACGTTGATGGACAGGTTAATACCTTTATTTATAATTGAAAAGCTGAAATAGTAGTTAACCATTTGGCTGATAGCTATAATAAAAAAGGTTTTCGTTAGTATGATTTCAGCTTGTGGTCGGTGTTATCACCGCGCTGCACAGACGATTTGTGGTGTAAATGTACCAATTATTTTATAATGAAATTTACCCCATTGCTTAACGGCAATGGTGCGGTGATAACAACTACCATAGGATCAAATCAGATTAATACCAAAATACCCCCCAGGCCATTACGGTTTGTTGGCGACAGCATCAACAAAGGCGAAAAAATGTTGTTAGGGTATTATTGTTTTATAATAAATTGCTGCATTATCAATATGCACAGCCTACACCCGGCATTGCTATTACGCGGTCGGGCGGGATTATAGCGCTTATGAATTTAATGGATAAGGAAATAAAACTATGACAAAAAATAAATTGCTGCGAATGGACAATATGGGCATCGTGGTTGAATCCCTGGATGATGTTATCGCTTTTTTCGGCGAGATCGGCTTGAAGCTGGAGGGGCGGGGCACAATTGAGGGAGAATGGGCCGGGCGCGTCACCGGGCTGGGCGACCAGCAGGTGGAGATTGCCATGATGGTGACCCCTGATGGTCACAGCCGGCTGGAGCTTTCGCGGTTTATCAGCCCGCCTGTAGTTGCCGATCATCGCAGCGCACCTGTAAATGCGCTGGGCTACCTGCGGGTGATGTTCACGGTAGCAGATATTGACGAGATGGTGGCCAGGCTCACCGGGCACGGTGCGCAGCTGGTAGGCGAGGTGGTTCAGTACCAGGACACGTACCGGCTCTGCTATATGCGCGGGCCCGAAGGATTGCTCGTGGGGCTGGCGGAAGAATTGGGTAAAAAATGAACGGGGGAGGGGTTTGTGCGATCCTGACCCTTTGTTGGCGATCATACGCGGAAATATGAAAACGGGACCAAGAGATCGAAGCAGTTGTCAAATTAACCCGTAATACCGATGGTTTATTTATCAGCAACCTGCTGATACAGGCGGGTTACTTCTGTAATGACGACTTCCGGATTTTTCTGCCAAACATGATGATCTGCATTTTTTGCCACGACATAGGTATGGTTGGGCATGGTGCCAAACGACGGTTAAGCGTTTATGCTCACATTAATAAATGATCTTTAACGGGCTTTCCGGATTAGTACTGCTATACCAAAACTCAGCGGGGTGTTGAATAGAAACTGTACGAAAGCTAACTTTGGCTAAGTATCACTAAAATCCCGCAGAAAAAATCATTTGGGAAGCACCTGAAAAGAAACTACAATTGTATCTCATAAAGTTCTTTTATGAAAAGTAATAAAGCAAAATTCAAAAAAGATAATTCCAAAACAATTAATTATGAAAAAGGAATCGATTTTAAGAACAAAAGCATTAAAAAAATTAGGCAGTTTGATTCTGGGTTTGCTTTTTGCCTCAATTATAATTCAGAACGGCTGGACTCAAAAAGCTTCGACTAAAAGTACAAATTCTCACTCAAACCTCGTTAAGCAAGCAAGTGAAACGAGCAGACCTAATATTATTTGGATAACAACCGAAGGGGTTCCCCTTAAAGCATTAAGCTGCTATGGCGGTACCCTGATTCAAACCCCTAATATAGATCGTATTGCTAAAGAAGGAATGTTATTTCGCAACTCCTTTTGCACCAATGCGCTTTGCGCACCAAGCAGGGCCACTTTACTGACGGGTAAATACAGCCACCTCAATGGAATGTTATCAAATCCCGGGGGAACCACAAGGGGGGTAACCAGCAGTACTTTTGATGCTACCCAGGAAACATTCGCAAAAATATTGAAACAAAACGGGTATAAAACCGGAATAGTTGGTAAATGGCATTTAGAAAATAAAGACGGATCACCCTCAAACCCGGGAGTAGCCGGATTTGATTATTTTGTTTTCAAAAATGGGGCTGGCGGCCCTTATTACGCGCCGGGTGGTTATTTCCAAAATCCGAGCCTTGGAAGCAACGAAATACAGCAAAAAACTTATCAGGGCTATGATACGGACATTATTACGGATCTGGCGATAAAAGGAATCGACGAAATGAAAGATGGCCCTTTTTTTATGGCGATACAATATTTTAGCGATCACCGCCCTTTTGAGCCGCCACATAAATATGAGCATATTTACGACAACATAAAATTTCCGGAACCTGCGACTTTTTGGGACGATTATAGTTCCCGTTCCGCTGCAGCCCGCGAGTCACATCAACGTATAGAAGATATGATGGACTTCAATCCTCCTAATGATCTCACAGCCCGTCAGCGCAAACAATGGAATTATCAGCAATTGATGAGGCGTTTTTTGGCTAACTTAAAGGCGCAGGACGATAATATTGGCAGGCTGCTGGATTACCTGGATAAATCCGGGCTTGCTAAGAATGCCATAGTAGTGTTTACCGGAGACCATGGGTTTTTTCTTGGGGAGCATGGCTGGTTTGATAAGCGCTTCATGTATGAGGAGGCACTGAAAGTGCCCTGGATGGTTCGTTACCCGGGGATAATAAAACCAGGTAGTATTAGCGATGCGTCGGTGGTGAATATTGATAACGCCCCAACAATATTAGATATGGCTCATATAAAAATACCTGGCGATATGCAAGGGAGAAGCCTTGTGCCAATATTTAAAGGGAACGTCCCTGCAGACTGGCGAAAATCCATCTATTACCATTATTATGAATTTGCACCACCGCACTGGGCAATGCCAAGCTATGGTATCCGTACAGAAAGATATAAGCTGATTTATTATTATACCATAAATGAATGGGAACTTTTCGACCTGAAAAAAGACCCTGATGAGATGGATAACCTTTTTAAGGAGGAAGGCATGGAGGTAAAACCGGGATATGAAAAGGTACTTAATGACCTTTTAGCCCAGCTAGCTAAACTGCGTGAGGAATATAAGGACGACACCGGCGGGTCAACGAAGTTTTGGCCGGTAAAAACTTATAATTAAGTATCGGGTTGCTGTAAAAGTTGATTATTGACGATTCCGCATTAAGCATTTGATCTAACTTATTAAACCTTTAAAATCATGCCGAAGAAAATATTTTTTGTTTTGCTTATCCTGCTGCCATTTATCAGTATCGCCCAAAACAATACCGGGATACCCATCCCCATGAAAAAAAGGATTGTCTTTTACGATAAAAGCTTCCCCGTTGAGGGCGGGTTTATCAAACATGAATTTTTGATTGCCGCTACCAAATGGTTTAAAAATGCATTCCCGGGTAATGCCGAACCTTTTCACATTGGCGCATCGGGCGATATCAATGGTACCGGCATTTTTAAAATTAACACCGGCCCGACCGGCGACTATTATGACTTGCGGTTTAAATTGGAGATCGTTTCAAACGACACCGGCTATACCATCAGGGCTTATAATTTTTATGAAAACTCGAATATAAAAGGGAAATCCCACGAATATTCGAAAATTGAGTACCGTTGGTGGGACTACCGGCAGGGCAAACCGTGGTCGGTCGAAGATAAGGCGCTTTTTATGGGCCTGGATGCAGATATGACGGCAATGTTCAAGTCGTTTGGGAATGATCCTTCAATAATAAAGTCGGCGAGGCGCATGCATACGCCGAAGTTTAAGGTGCTTGCCTTTTTCTCAACCAATGTGGAAGAAGATCATGTTGATTTTGCTTACGATGCCATAAAGTTTTATAAAAAAATGGCCGATCAAAAAGGATTCGCCTTTGATACCACATCCAATTGGGAAAACCTGAATGATGCTAACCTGGAAAAATATAAAGAGGTAATATGGCTAAACGAGTTCCCCCACAATGAGGCCGAACGGCGTTCGTTCGAGAAATTTATGGATGGCGGCGGCTCGTGGCTGGGTTTCCATGTATCCGGTTATAATGATAAGGACACCAAATGGCCTTGGTTTGTGAAATTTATGGGCGGCGCTGTTTTTTACAACAATAACTGGCCGCCGTTACCAGCCAAAATGATTGTTGATGATAACAAGCATTCCGTTACAAAACATCTGCCCAAAACATATACCGCGCCGATAAACGAGTGGTATGGCTGGAAACCCAATCCGCGATTAAATAAAGACGTAAAAGTGCTGGTCACGCTCGATCCTTCAAACTATCCGCTCGGGAAAAAAGATGTTATTACCGGTGGTGATATACCCGTTGTATGGACCAACACCAAATATAAAATGGTGTATATGAACATGGGCCATGGCGACATGAACTTTGAATCGCCACTGCAAAATAAAATGTTCGAGGATGCTGTTTTATGGCTGGGAAAATAAGGTTTTAACGAGCAGCAATTACTATTATGTTCTGTACCGATGGTTCACGCGTCCGTTTGAACCTAAGCCCCTGTCTGTGTGCCGCTGGCATCACCAAATGATTTTCAATTCAAATATTTATCCCGGCTGGTAACGTTTAAGCTTTAGCTTCCGTAAGCTAATATGAGGATAGGAATAATTACCAATTATTTATCGTTAAACATCAACTTTAGTTTATGAGAGCGCTTAATTTTTTACTTTTTTCATTTGGTTTACTGCTTTGTTTATCTGCCTGCAAAAAAAGCAATTTAGCTCCGGCTGTTTCAAATAACCAGCCGCTTATTGCAGGCAAATGGAATTTACAGCAGCAAACCTATACGGAATATACTGATGGTGTTAAAGGGCCCGATCAGGCCTTTACTGCTTCACATGCCGATTCGGCTTATGTACGATTTGACAATGGTGGCAATTACCTAAGCGTAAACCAACTTATTATTCCAACCAGCTCATCTTCCATAAAAAGCGCGGATTCCCTTGCGGGCACTTATACCTATAGCCCTGCAGCCAACAAATTGGCGCTTTCCGGCGGACTTGTAAGCAGCTTGTATGCCCTCGTTGCCACTTATCCTGGCATTCCGGCGGCTACTGATTATATCGAACCGGTTTCAGATTCGGTACAAATAACGCAACTTACGCCTAAACAGCTCACTTTGCATTTTGAGGTTGTTAGTATTTATCACTACGGTACCGGAGGGGCTACAAATTACAAAACTGTATCGGATTTGTATTATAACAAGTAAGCAGTATTTCCGATCATATTTGGTTTATTCAGAATATTCTGCCTCCTGCCCCGCAGATATCGTAAATTTAAGTTACCCCCTCGGTTCAAATGTGCGTCCTCCCCGAACCCCTGCCAGGATCCTGTTGACAATGAGAAAATTAATAACAAGGTAGACTTTACGCGAGGGTTCGTAAAAAAAGGCTTAATGCGTGTTTAAAACTACTATTTTTTCGGGACAGGTTTGCAAAGTGGTGAAGATGCACAGCTATATTATTTAACGATGAGCCGGCTTATCAGTTCCGCCGGTTGGGGCGGAAAGCTTAAACCGGCGGAGCGCCTCCTCCGGCGGAGCTCAACTTCTTTCAGGTTGCTTTTCAAAAAACCATGCCGCCAAAATAAAAATACCTGGCAGTACTGCCGATGCCAGGCCGATACCGCGTGTGATTAAGCCACCGAATAAACAGCCTGCCAAAAAGCCGCCAAGCAAAATGGATTGTTTTTTGAGGTTTTGCCGGCTGATCGATTTTTCAGCAGGTTTACCGATCACCAGGTTGCGCAAATCAAGCGCCGCCTGGGTTACATTGCCGGTCATTACGGTAGTCGGGCCGAACATTTCGGCGGGGAAAAGCCGGCCGAGCGTATTCTGCAGGCCCATGGCAAATACCATCAGCATGACCACGCCATATTTGTACCAGGAATTTTCCTTCAGCGCATAGGCAAGTATCCCGGCCATTATTAAAAGGAGGCTTTCGCACAATAGCAGCCTCTTTTTTCCTGATTTTGCGGCCAGCCAGCCGCCGGTAATAACGGCGGCCACAAAAACCGGGAAGGTAATGAGTTTTACCCAGGCCATCCTGTCGGAATGGAATACAGCCTGGGCTGCAAACACGATGAAGTTCCCGGTAACGTGTGCCGAAAACGTACCGTCGGCCCCCATAAAAGTGGCCGTGTCGCTGTAACCGGCAACCAGTGCCAGCAAAAGCGTGAAACGGTTGATGTTTTTGTTTGTCCCCGGCATATTTTGCTACGCGCCTCGCAAAACAAAAATAATGTAAAATGTGATAATTTTTTTGGGGGAAGTCTTTCGTAACCGGTTTTAGTCAAGATCAAATGGAAATGAAAAGACGCACCGCCCGTAGGGGCGACCCTTGTGGTCGC
>Ga0206935_10089_pt1 | contig 32152 bp, 35 predicted proteins | sample Alteio_BWOrgHeat_13_FD_152924 | JGI IMG/M metagenome (GOLD analysis project Ga0206935, IMG submission 152924) | Enriched cells from forest soil in Barre Woods Harvard Forest LTER site, Petersham, Massachusetts, United States -... | ecosystem: Environmental > Terrestrial > Soil > Temperate forest >...
GCATTGCCTTCCCGATACCTTTTCAGCGCAATGAGATCAAACGCGTAAAACATTTGGAGAGTTGTGATATTCTCGTGATTGCTCCGCATCGAGTCCAATCTCATTCGGTTTATTAAAAAAGCTTTGGTATAATATTTTATGGAAGACGGCCCATCTCCATTTAACTCGGATAAAGCACCTTCGATCTCAATTTCCGTTGGTTCGTTTGGCATTAACCTCATCAATTGTTTACCTGTTAACAAGGCTTTTTCATAATGCCCTAATTCTCGTTGATAAATTAATTTATCCCAATATGCGCCAAAGTAGTTGCTATCGAGTTCTGTTGCCCTATCGAGAAGAGCGACTGCGTGCTCCAGTCGCATACGTTTGACGCTGTCGTTTCCGCCTAATTTCGACGCCACTTCGCTTGCCTGGCTCCGTAACCTTTTTGCCTCCGAATCTTGCGTTGCCTTTGGAACGTCATGTCCACAGGAAAAAAAGCAAATGGCTAATAAAATAAAGATCACTGATTTCACTAAATTTAGAATTGCATAGTCTAAAGTAAAACAATTTAGGTAAAAATGCTTTAATTTATTCCGTTTCAAAACTATTCAAAGCCCTCCAAATAGTCCGTTCATCTTTATTAAATCTTGTTTCAGCTTCCAGCACTGCCTGATTTTTACTTATGCCGCGTGTTTTTGTTTGTGCCTGGACCCAAAGATATATTTCGCGGTAGGTAAAAACCTTCGTGGTGATAAAACCCGCTTTGTATAAAGCGGAAAAGACGCCGTCGTCAAACAGCGTGTTGGCAAGTTGGATGTTCATGCGGTAAGTTTATTGAGTTGGATTAAGTTGATTAAGTGAGTGGTTAATTCTCCGGGTTTTTTTGTTGGTTTTAAAGATTGACGCGGTTAATCGTTTGGGCCAGTATATTCTGTTGGTTGTTGATATCTTTCACATCAACGTACACCGGCGGAAAGTTGTTGATCATTTGATATGCAATAGAGTTTGCCAGGTTTTTTTGGTCATGAACGGGTTGATTATAGTAGCGATTGGCATCGCCGCCATCGGTAAAAATACCGCCCACGGCATAACCGCGACCAGGGTTGGTTATGGAGAAATCGCGACCGCCAAAGCCGACGTTTATAGCACTCACCAGGTTGCGTGCCCAGGGAACCCTCATCGCTTCGGATACCACGATCCCTTCGCCTGAGCGTAGCCAGGCATTGGTGTTATCAGTCCGGCTATAGCCGTTAAGTACACCACCTTTACCGTCTGAGTTATAATGTAAGCCGCCCGATGCATAGGCCGGTGGCTTTTGTGCCGCTATTTTGGCGATTTCGACAGCGGTTTCGGCAATAATTGCTGGTACGACCAAAGGCGAAAGTACACCAGATTGTGCCGTTGCTTTGGTGATGGCCAACGCTCCATTGATCACCGCCTGCGCTATCGAAGCTTCCTGTTCTTCCTTGAATGCTTTGATTTTTACCTGTGCTTCCTGCTGTTTAAACTTTTGTTCAATAGCCAGCTTTTGGGCGGATGTTAAGCTGCTATTGTTCAATTCGGCTTCTTTATCGCGTTCCAAACCCGCTATTTTGGCATCAGCTTCCTGTTTTATACTTTGACTGATGATGGAAAAAGCCTCTTCGGAAAGCTTCTTTTCTTGCTGCAATTCGAAGTTTTTTAGTTCTTCCGCTGCCTTTTTTGCCTTGTCGTTTTTTTGTTTTGTAAACTTATCAGCCAGCTCATTTATTTGTTTGTCTTTTTGTTGTTCGATCTCTTTTTGGTCGGCGTCTTCTTTTTTATCCTGTCCTTCCCGGCCTTTTATTTTCGAAATGGCGTCAGCCGTTTGCCGCTCAAGCGCTTCCTGCTTTTTGCAGTTGATCGCCATCACCTGGTATTCGGCATCCAGTTGCTTTGCAAGTTCCGAGGTGTCAGCTCGTGGATCCTTGTTACGTGCATCACTTATCTCAGTAGCCAGTTTGTTTACCCTCGCCAGGCTTTCGGCGTCCAGTTTATCAAACTGCTGATTTTTTTCTTTCTGTTCCTGCTGTAGTTCCGCTATTTGTTTTGCAGCACCTTCATGCATGCCCTTTATTTGCAACTCATGCAGTTCATTGTTAGCCTGTTCGGCTCTTTCTTTATCCTGGGCGTTGTATTTATTAATAATAGCGGCAATATTTGAATGATGTTCATCCTCTAATTGCGCGCTTACCTTATTGTACTCTTCCCGGGTTATTTTTTTATCGCTTAATAATTTCTTTAGCCTTTCAAGTTCATCCTGATAATGATCGTTCTCAGCTGCCGTTTCGCTGCCGTAGGCTTCGTACGTTGTTTGCAGCTGGCGCGTCAATGATTCATTCCGTGTTTTCTCGGCTTCATTGAAGTAGACTTGTTTGTCTTTAAGACTTTTTTCGTTAAATTTAATTTGCTGATCATTGGCAGTTTTTAACCCTGTAACTGCTTGGGCGCCACTATTTTTAATATTTTCTGTAATTGTTTTTACTAATGCCCGGTTTTGCCTGTCTAAAAGCTTCGAATCAGTGGTTAAATCGCTAAATGCCTTTTTTAACGCATCTCTTTCATCTGTTAGTCTGTCTACTGTAACATCACCGGCTGGGTCGCCAACCGGAATTCCAAATGTACTCGGAGCATTTTCATTGGCTTTTAGAATTTCTTCATGCTCGTTTTGCGCCTTGTCAAGTTCTTTTTGTTTGTTATCAAGATCGGTTTTTAGTTTTGCGATTTTTTGCTCGTTTCCTAATTGCCTCTTGTTGTTATCCGCAATCATATCTTCAGCCGCTCTGGCCCTTGAGGTTGCAACGATTGAATTTGCCAGCTCTTTGTATGAACTAGCCGCTTTACCCGCTAATATAGTCTCCGAACTAAGATTGCCAAAATAACCCGGATATTGACTTTGTAATTCCTTAATTAACTTTTTGCGATCCATTAATGAAAGGTTGTGGTTTTGGATAGCATTATATAACAATTTAAGATGCACCAACTCCTGTTGTGCGTTTTGAGTGCCCTGCAGTTTTGCCTGGTTTACTGCGTCCATTACTATTTTATTGTCCTTGAGCGTTTTATTAAGTGCTGTTAATGTAGCATTGCCTTTAAACAATTCACCCACCCAGCTAATAATCTGCGGTAAAAAGGTGGTAAGTATTGCCAGGCCGCCGGTTAATGCAGCCTCCAATCCATCAACACTTATTTCCAATATTTCTATGATGCCGTTCCATGTAGTAAATGAAGTTATCAGATCAGTAACCACGCCTTTAACTTTGTTACCTCCTGAATTTAGGTACTGGTTTTGGGTGTTCAGTTTATCAACAGAAGTCGTAAGTTTGGATATATCCTTATCAAGTGTGGATATGCTATTTGAAAGCCCGGCTAAAGGATTTGACAAACTGCTTATAGAATTGCGAAAACTATCAAACGCAGTTTTATATTGATTGATTTGCTGCTGGCCATCAGTGTTAACTTCCACATCGATGGTTATTTTTTTACTTATATCGTCGCTCATAATTTTTGTTTGCTGTGATGCCTTAGAAAATGTATTATTAAAAAATTAGTTTAGAACCTCAAACGCTATGATTGTATTAAAATCTCAAAAATTTGGAAATGCGGAGACCCTTGCGTTGTTCGTTAATAAAAATAATATCAAGAGAGAAGATATTCTGGCCATAACGACATTATCTCATCCGCTTAGCAAACAATATCTATATTACTACGCTGATTCAGAAAATGAAGAGATTACAAAAGGCATTTTTGGATGGTCAGATTGAATTGTTGGCTAAAATGAAACCCTAAATATTTGGCGTAACGATTACATAAAACCCGTTACTACAAATATACGGAATTATGTTTAATATGCCAAATGGAATAATATTTTATTTCCTGAAGTGATTACTCAGGCCGAAATAAATTGCTAATTTTTTTGCATTTTCGGAATATATTTTCGAGTTTCCCCGAATGAGTATTCTCAAATCGCTAACTTATCACTATATGAAACCTAATGCAGTTTTCTCTTTAACTTTATTATCCATTATTTTTTGCGGATGCCAGAATTCCGACAGTTCAAAGGCAAGTACAACTGACACAACCATTAGCCGGGTAAGCAAACCTGCCACTACCGCCGTCGATAACCGGCCCAAGGATGAACTGTATTTTTTGAACCGCATTAAGGCGGAATCTGACAATGATGTTACTTCAAATGCCATTAAGAAAGATATCCATATAACAGCCTTTAATAAATATGCAGCCGATAGCTTAAATAAGATATATGACTGGGAAATGATAGTAACAGAAATTAATGATAATCAACTTGAGGCAAGTAGCTTGGCCAAGGCTCTTTTTGATCTGGATAATAATCCTATATATAACTTACAACTTGTTTCGCCTATAAAAATTGATAAAACGGTCGATACTATCGCTATTGATAACCGCGTTGATTTCACCTATACGGTGCCCAAAAACCCAAAGGGAGATACACTTAGGAAACAGTTAACACTTATAAAAACCCTGAGTAAAGGTGATACGGTTATCGTTTCTGGTGCATTAACTCATATTGACAATGGTGGAAAAGTTAATTTTGCTTCATTTTATGATCAATATCTGCCATGGAACGTTGACCTCTTGCTTAAGAGCATTCGTAAAAAATCAGCTAAATAGGTGTTCATTAACTTAACGCCACCAACCCAACCTTAGCAGGCTGTACATTTCGTTGTTGTGATAGTAGCAACTGTCTCGCCGGGTGTATACAGAAGCAGCCCGTCTGTTCTTGTGCTGCTAAGAGTATTTTTTTACTGCCAATGTTGTCCGACGTAAAGAACTAGCTATGATATAAATGGCATATGCCTTACCCACGACCAAGGGCGGTCTATTGACCGTTATATCCAATTAGTCAAAGGTAGACGATTGGTGAGAGACGCTAACCGTATATTATTCGAATGCCCGTGGCCTTTAGCCTGGTAAAAGCAAAAAACGAGGATCAGCCCTAAATTTGACGATGATAAAGTGTTCAGGCTCTCTCTGATAAATAACACCTGCTGATGATGCCGCCACCCCTGAAACTGTATTTTCCCAGGCCGCGATAGCCTGAGTGAAAAAGTATGACAGTAACGGTTTTACGCTATATCGGGAGACGCACCCGATTGAACCAGACAGCTCAAAGTCGCAAAGGGACAAGGATATTTGAACTTATCCTAATTTTACCAGTTCAACTTTCACAGGCTGACCCTTCCGCCAGGAATCAATTTTATTGATATAATAGTAAGCATTATCCTGTTGAAGATAAACGGGTATCAACAGGTCGAGCTCCAGGATGTCGCGCGGCGTTAGCATGATGTAACGAATTACTTTTTTGGTTTGCGTAAGGATTTTCTCCAATTCGGGATAATACTTTAACCGAAGGTCGTTAAACATCAGGCTGGCCTGACCATAACTGCCGGCGAGTATTTGGGCATCAGGTTTGTAGAAATATGGTGTACTGATAATGTCATTTACCACGCGGGTGTTTCCATTGCCATCAGTGAACGTAACTACCCGGTTATTGAGGGGAAGTTTTTGATCGATCAGGATCCGTGGATTTACGCTTAAGCTAAAGTTGTTGTCGCCGCTGGTAATGTCGATCATGTTTATTTGCGCAACCGTACCGCCGATATATGGCCTGTTAAACGTTGGCCCAAAAGGGCTGTTGAAAAGCGTCGCATTGGCGGGCAAAGTTTGGTCGCCGATCCTTATTTGCGACCAGCCATACTTCAGCGGTAATATATTTTCGTCTGTTTGATATTGCATATAATTTACCTGGGCGTAGTTTCCCAGCTGAAAAGTTACTTGCTTACCCTGGTTAAGACATTTGCGGGTCCAATCCTTCGCAACAGGGATATTATTTACAATGTCTCGGAATGAGTTGAATGAAATAGTTTTGCTTGCGTTGTCTGTTTGACAAATGACGCCAAATCGTTGCAAGGTGTCCTTGAGCAGGTCTTTTTGGCTGATGTCAGGAAATATGCGCTCACATTGCACCGTTTGGCCATATTGCACTGTTTGATTCTGGCTTTTTATGATCAATGTAGCGCCAGGATAAATACGCGCGAAACTGGGATTATACCCGTGCCAGATGTAGCCAACGTACACGCCTCCATTTTTTGGCAAAGTGGTTTGAAAAGAAATGACCGTCGTGTAAAGGTCGATGCTTCCGAGAATATTGGATCCATCGGTGCCGGGAACGCGTGTCCAACCATCTGGATCAGAGCCCGGCGGATTACCTGCTTTTTTTTCACCATGGCCACCAAAAGAAAAATCGTAATAGTTTAAAACCGTATCCTGCGTAGACGGATAGCTGGGATCGCGGTAATAGATATACGCGGAAAGGTAGGTTGGATTATTGTCGGATGAGATTCGTCCGTATAAATAAACATGAGGAAAGGTGACCGTGATGGTTACAGCATTAATATCATTGGCAGTAAACAAAACATTGTCCGGAAACTGGTGCGACAGGTCAGAAATAACAGTATCCCAGGTAAATAAACCACTTGGGTTATGCGAATTTGGGTGGTTCAAAGAGAGTGGTATTTCCATGGCGGCGTTTAAACCTTTATCGTCAATTTGGTTTTGATAGTCGGCGCCGTGTTCAAAGCTTCCATTTGAAAATTGAGCGATCATCAATGGATAGAGCGGATCGCCGAGCAATGATCCCGTTGCCTGGTACCCGGAAGACTGAAGCAGGAGTTCAATGGCTGTTTTGATGAAAAACCCCGGGCGCAAATTATTTACGTCGATCGGGTCAGCAAAATTATCGCTGAAGTTACCGTAGTCAATAACCGGGTATATCCAGCCATCGGTTTTGGTTTGAGAATCTGCTGCATTATCCAGGTTCCAAAGGTGATCATATGGTTTCCAAACCAGGTTTTGGCCGTAATTGCTCCAAACACTGGTACTATCGCCCATATCATATAATTTCCCGTCTATTGCGTCAAAAAAATCGACATTGCCCGAAAGAATAGTGATGCTTGCGGTATCCTGATCTATACCGTTCAGTTCGCCAATGCCATACGGAACAATTTCCAAACCATCCTGGATAATTTTTGCCTGGTATTGCTGATAGGGAAGGTTCGTCGCAAAAGCTACATCGTCCGGAAATCCAAGTATCTGCCGATTGAGCTGAGTTAGGGGTAATTTAAACTGGTTACTGGTGTTTCCCTGCTGATTTTGAACTTCCGCAAGGTTGTTGATCTGGAAGGTTAAAGCAATCGGGCTGTCGTCGCTCAAATCAACAAGCTGGTCGTTAAGGTATAGTTGGAGTTGGTCCATTGTTGGTGAGATTGGATAAAGTAATATCCTGATCGGAAGCCGTACTTTCCGACCGGTATGGGTTACTGCGTTTGGATATTAATTGAAGGCATGTTAAACATTACGCTGAACGGCGCTTGCCCATTCAACGTTTCGTATTCGCTGAAGGTAGCTGTGTTTAATACCACGGTTTGCCATTTAACCGGGTTTTTGTTAACCAGCATTTGCACTTTGGGGGAATACTTTATGGATTGAAGGCCCTTAATATCGGCAACGGACAGGTCTTCAGCCATTACTTTCATCTTTTGACCGGCACTTTTACTGATCACCTCCTCTATGCCATCCTGGTTTGCCCAATCGAAAACGTAATTTTTGATGATGATCGCATTTTGAACATCGAGCGATACTTCCTGGTTATAAACAAACCTGTAGTAATTCCAGCAGCCGGTCAAGCCGATCCAGCGGAGATATACAGATTGCTCATCAACTGCATCATCAATTCTTATGGTTTGCGTTTGGGTCACCTGATGCGGATTGCCGTCGCTGTCGTTATACATCAGGGCAAGGTTAAAATAAAAAACATCGCTGTCAAAGGATTGATCGATCAGCAAACGGTTGAGGCCCAGTTGTGCCGGGATGGGCGTGCTGAACGACGACTGGCTGGCAATAATAAATTTGCTGCCGTCCTGGTTTAACAGCCACGAGCCATCTTCGTTCAGCAGATAGCTGTTTTGAGAGCCACCTGCGACGGGATTTCTGTTTATATCGAGTAATGTCATTTGGCAATACAACTGTAGCCCAACCAGGTCCTCACTATAAATAAAGCCAATATCGAAAGGGCAACCGTTTGAGAAAGCCGGCTCCGCAAAATCCGTTACCCATTTGGCCAATTGACTGCTATCAGTAACCGACTGAAAAGGCACGTAGGCAGCCAGGTTGCCGCCGTATGCGTCGCCAAGCTGTTTTGCGGCATACAATACATAGTAAGGGTCGGTAATCGGGATATAAGTTAATGTTTGGGTTCCGGTTAGCTTACCGTCCCAATATTCGGCATAGGCAATTTGATAGCTTGCACTGAGATTGCTATCGCGATAATTTGCCCGGGTAAAGTTGCTTTCGTCCCGTGCCCTTAGGAGGCTTTGCAAAAAATTGCTGATATCTGCTTTTATATGCCCTGTACTGTCGGGCCGGTTTGTTGAGATAATTGTATTTGGCAGCCCGCCGATCGGGTCCTGGTAAGTGATCTGCGTGCGTACCTGGTAGTATGGCCTCAGCAAATTGATATTGATAAAACCGGTTGCATTTGCGATGTAAGGCGTGTTGATTACGAGAGCGCCATTGAGCTGTACTGAATTTGCGGTGAACACCCCTACATAAGACCCGGCATTGATGTAAACATTTACAGGCATAATGTTAGTTAATACAACATTTAATGCTGCGGCATTTTGAATAGCCGCAGCATTTGCCGCAATGGCCTTTAAAATGGCTGTTGTATCGCAGTTTACCGCTACGGCGGCGTTTCCGCTTAGCGTATCAAGTGTTACAGCTGTAACTTCAAAATCCTTCCGCTGGTATGTAAAAACAATAGGGTTAAAAGCTGCGTTCCAGCGGGAAACGTTACCGCCCGTAAGGGTAACGGAGGGATCGCTTACCAGCAGGTTAGTAATGATTGGAACGGTTATGGCATTGTACTCAATACAGCCATTTGCATCGGTAACATAAACGTTTTTAAGACCGCCGGTAAGGCCTGTGAAGGTAGGGGAGGATTGGAAGGTAACGTTATCAAGGCTGTATTGAATGGGGCCGTAACTTGAGCTCGCTGCCACGGTTATTTGCCCGTCGGCCGCACCGGGAGCGGATTCTGGCTGATTAACAGTGATAAAGTTTATCGCGAGGTCGCAAATGTTTACCGGCGGAGGTGGGGGAGGAACATCGCTGATGCCGGTTATGTTCCAGGAACTGTAGTAATAATTCAATTGGTCGGAATTGCTGATGCGACCGGTGTAAATTGGTGCGCTCTGACCTGAGATCGTTGCGCTGCCGTTCACGACGGAGCCGTTAATATTCTGAATGTACGTTACTACTACGTTGTTACCATTTGCTGGCTGCAAGGTGGTGGCGTCGTAGAGGGCGATGAATATTTGTCCGTCCCGTTCGGTGCCGGTCAGGTAGGTGTGTGAATAATCAATTTCTGCAATAAGTGACATTTTGGGTATAGTTGATTAAGTGTATCGTTGGAATGAGTTGAATGACCTGGTTAGAATTTAGCAAATTATTCGACCAGGCTGAGTAGTAATTCCGATAAGTCATTCGCCATGTTTTCTAAGACAGGGGATAGCCGCTGGTTGATGTTATTGTCTCCAAGCGGTTCTGACAAGATGCCGGGCTTGCCTTTATAACCTTTTTTGTCAATCGACTTTTTTATAGCCCAGGCTGCTTTGTCGGGTATTCCCTTAGCCTGACACCACTGTTGTATGCGCTGGATCATTGGCGGATCCCCGGCGATAGGGGTTGAACTTGTCGGCCCACGGCCCGTTTCGAGCAACTGCATGTAGCCCGGCATTTGTAGTTGAAATCCATCAGCCTGCTGAACAACTGTTAGAGATTTAGCCGTCTGGCCGGTGTTGCCGCTTCCGGCAGCCTGGAGCGAGTTGATTATATCAGTTCTGAGCGCCTCAAGAAGTTGTACAAGTTCGTCAGTTTCCATATTAGTCGATGGTCCATGGGCATAGTCCATAGAAAAAGTTTTGAGGTTTATTGTTGTTGATGGACCTTGATCTATTGTCCATGGACTATGGTCTATAAAAAGCTTTCAAAGTACATAGTTGCAAGACTGATAGTAAGGTTAACGCCGGTAGTATTGACGTCGAACTTGTTGTACACCGGCAGGCATTTGGCTTTGCTGCCCGCTTTGATCCGAAAATAGCGGCCTTCGTCTTCGCGGTAGGTTGAGGCTTTTACGATAAACTCATTCGCCAGGGCCAACGCTTGCGTCACATAAGTCTCGTTATCGGCTGTATACTGGTCGAAATCTGTCTTAAAAAGAAACTCTATGTAGACTGAAAATACGTTATCAACGGAGCCGTTTATCTGGGGCGATACGTCTATCGGCTGTAGCGGGTACATAAAAACGACGGGAAACAAAGTAGTGTCGTCGGCGAGCTGGTTGAGCTCGTTAGCTGTGCCGTACACAAAGGTTATAGGTGTACTCAGCGTTTGCGCGATAGCTTCAATTTGGTTTCGAATGGGCGTGGAGTAGTTAATGAATTAGTGAGTTAGTGAATTGGTGAGTTAGTGAATTAGTGAGTTATTGAATTGGTGTGTTGTGGGTTGATGAGTTTTTAGAACTATTTTTTGTTTTGCTTAGCTGTGTATAAGCTCGCTGTATCGTTTCCGGTATTCAGATTCCGTCTTATTCAACAACAGTTTGGTAAGCACGCGTTCGTAGGGCATATTGAGTATTTCGGACCACCTTGTGATATCACCGCCTGACAAGGAATTTACGGTATTGATATACCTAAACTTTTCAAAAGCGCCAACTCCCGCTTTTTTTTCCAGCGCTGACGAAGGAGACTCAAGCAGCCTGTTTTCCGTTTCGATAAGTGTGGATAAACTCGAAAAAAATGTTTGGCCGCGGGCAGCGCCTCCATGACCCTAAGTTTTCTTATTTCATTACCAAATTCTTCCGCTTCGTATTCATCGTACTTTTTGCCAGTTACCCTGCAATAAAAATAGTGGGCTAATACCTGGCAGCAGGCTTTAAGCGATGGGTTAAATATTGACTGCCACTCGTTATTGCCATGCTTTTTTATGTGTTCATTTATTTCTTCAGCAATAATTTCCCTGACGGAAAAAAAAGCACCAGCCGGCTCGACAGATAAATTCTGTATGACATTAACAGTTTTGCTGCCACCTGCCAGCGGGAATGTGATACGAGGAGGGACTTTATCGTTAGCGTACAGGTTTTTAAGCTGGTTCGATAACAACAATACAATCTCGCCGAAAATATACAGATCATCGAAATTTTTAATATTTTGAAGATCGGGCACAGGCACGCCGGACAGGATACTGATCACCTCCAGGTCATTTAGTACGGGATTTTCCTGCAATTTCATTACCTGCCCAAGCGTAATTTCGTTTATCCCGGACGGAATACTTATCGTTAGCGTTCCCCCGGTACTTTTCACTGTTTTTTTAACCATGTTAATTGAGTATGTTGAATGGATTTTGAGTTTTTCAGTTGCTTTCGGATGATTTCATGGATTACTTTAATAAGTTGAACGAAGCAAAATCAAACGTTGGAGCAGGCGGTTTTGGCACCCAACTACGCACACGACCACCGTTGTGAATATTCAGCTTATTAAGTGCTATGTAGCGCAAGGGGTCAATCAAATGGTTCCAGCTGTCCACCGGTTCGTTCAGCACCCTTCCCGCACGATCTGTTTTCCATTTATAACGACCTAATTCTTCACGCAGGTTTATGCTCCGCCGGGTAATGTTTATGGGGTAGCGTTTCAAAATATCGATAGAGTTTTTGACACTGTCCGGCCCTTTTTTTGCTCCGGTAACCCTCCAACCGAGGCGATGCAATTCTTCGATTGATTTTGGTTCAGCGCTATCGGCGATGATTTCCGTATGCTTGCTTAACCCCGCTTTGGTCAACTTTTGTGAAATATCCGGATTGGTTAAACCAGTTTCGTACAGTAGCTCATCAACCCAAAGCATTCCACCTTGTTTGTAAACCAGTATACAGCCGGTTTCATCATTAGTGAAGCCGAAGTCGAGCCCGGCGGCCAGCGGCCGCGCCTCTGTGGGTATAGCTTCACATATCCCCCAATTATTTAACACCAAACCGCTTATTTTCCCGGTAAGGCCCCTGGCGTATACCCGCCACAGTTCCAGGTCGCTATTTTTTAACGATTCTATTTTATGCCTTTGCGGCGCCAACAGAAACGGGTTATGACGATGATCTGAAATTATGAGTTGCACGCCCGGTTGGCCCATCAGGTTGTCATGCACCCAAAAGGCAGTATTGGGATTAAAGTCGATAAAAATCCGTTGCCGTGTGCGAAGAGCGAGTTCGTTGTACACCGTCCATTGCACGCCATTTGCCTCGTTAACAAATAGATAATCTCTTTTTCCAGACTTTGCGTCCTGCGCGTCGTCGTAGCTTTTAAACTCAATTAAGCTACCGTTGTGGAACTCGAACACCCGGTCAGTCTTGTTAAAATTTTTTAAAGAGCCCTGTAATACAGCGGACGACGAGCAGATATTTTGGGCATCGCGCAGCGCCCCGGCCTTTAAGTTGGGAATGTCCTGACCGGCTACGGTTATCACCTGCTTTTCATTTTCGCAAGCCAGAAAAAACAACACCTGCAGTATGGCATAGGTCTTTCCTGAACTTGTGCCTCCCTGGTTGATCACAATCGGGTTAACGGCGCTATAGTTTTGTTTAAAAAGAATCGAAGCCTCTATAGTCTCCATATCGTTTAAGTTTTTATTGTAACCTGTGGCGTCAAATAATCTTTAGTTAATAAGTTGGATAATTCAAGAAACAAATGTTACATTTAAACCTGTTAATGTTGCGGTTATGAAACATAAGTATCAGTTACTTATCTGTGTTTTTTTTCTCTGTCTTTATTCTTGCAAAAAAGAAACACAAGCTGCCGGTACAGGTACTTTGATCGTAGGGAAATGGTATTTTATGAAACAGGTTTCGGTATTGTATCAGAGTACTAAAGAAATAAGCACCTTTACCAAAACGAATTTTACGAACGATGATTTTATTGAATATTATAACGATGGATCAGGGTACTACTCCAAGTCAACCGCACAAGGCCCAAGTCTTAGTGAATTTACGTACAAAATAAGTGGCGCCACCATTACCCAATACACAAGTACCGAAAATCCCGGAATCGCGGAAACCATTAAAACCATAACCTCAACCGGCTTGGCGGTGCACGTAGTTCAATTAGTACAGGACCCGAATGACCCCACTGTAACGGACACTGAGGTCGACGATTTTACCTATACCAGGTAAACTCATATCATTACTTCCGCTTCGTTTGCGGCTGTTGTTAGTCCGCTGCCAACTATTTCTATTTTAAGGCCTGCAATTCGGGTCTCATTTACCAAACGCTCGTCTGATTTTTCTTTCCAGCCCAGCGTTTTTAGCGCAAATACTGCGCCCGATGGAGCCTGCTGATGAAGTTTTTTTTCGTATGAAGCCTCTATCTGCAGCCGGCTGCGACTAATAACATAGCCAAACTCGCCGTTTTGTTCGTAGTCCTCCAATTCCTGGCGGCTATTAAAGCCAGTAAAAAGCGCCAGGCCGGTAATAGTAGCCGGCTCCGGCTCGCGACTATATACTTTTTGTTCTTTTCCCGATTTTATTTCCGGGTGATACTCACCTTCGATGTAACGGAAATAGGCTTGTGCCTTATTGGCCAGCTTTCTGGCTGTTTTGAAAATAGGCAATTGCATAGATTTATGATTTAAATGCCAATTGGCATAATACAGATGTAAAGGTACGGAATCATTAGTTGAAATGCAAATATTTTTAGCAAAAAGTTGAAAAATTCAAAATGAAAGTAAATGACCAAATGCGCTTAGATATATGACTTGTTTATGACTAAACCACTTAGGTCGCCCTGATATCTAATCCACAAGTTAAATTTTGTTAAAATGTTAATTGTATTAAGCAATAAGGCAACTATTTGTTATTTATATTCGTTTATAATTTAGTAAATTTAGTCGTTAAAGTAACAGATGGTCAACAGGAGGTTTACTCACTTTTTAATTTTAGTCGCAGCGATCATAATGACGGTGGCTTCGTCTTGTCAAAAAGATCCCGCTGTGAACAACCCCGGCCCATCTAAAACAAGCATCAATGCTGATAGTTCTATCGTTTCGTCGCCAGGTAATTTCCTTGCAGTGACTGGTACACTTAAAGTAAAATTTAACGACTCAGTTTATACATTTGACGCCGCCACGGATTCCATCGCTTTTATCAATGTTAATGGTGATGACGAGAACCGGTATTTTGGCATTACGGCGATTAACAAAGAGCACTCGGTTAGTTTTGGCATCAGTTCCGCTGGCTTTGCGTTCAGCAATATTAACCGCGGCATTGCTGGAAGCCAGTTATTATTGAGCACTGATTCCCAAAAACCCGCCCTGCAGTTATCGCTTAGCAAAAACTACCCCAGTAATGGCTTCGGTAATCTTAACCTTTTGCAATATAAAACAGGTAACGAACTCGCAAAAGGAACTTTCTACACCTTCATGGCCGCAGACAGTAAGGCTAATTCGCCTTATTACCGTGTTGAAGGCAGTTTTGACCTGCAGCTTAAATAGTCGCGCTGCCTATCCCGACGCTAATTTTAAGTCGATCCCCTCAACTAACCCAACATCCGTTTTTTGAAACCGGAAGGGTTTTCGCCTGTAATTTTTTTAAATGTGCGGTTGAAATACGACAATTGCTCAAAACCGGTTGCGTAACAAGCCTCGGTAACTAATTTGCCCTGCAGCAACAGGTTTTTTGCTTCGTTTATACGATAGCTGTTGACGAAATCGGTAAAGGTGCTCATGGCTTGCTTTTTGAAATAGCGGCAGAAGGCGGCCGTGCTTAAGTTTACCTTTTCAGCAAGTTCATTCACATCCGGTTTACAATTATAATGCGTCTCCACATATTGGTATATTACATCCATGCGCGTGCGTTGCTTTTCAAACGATTTGTTAACAGCCGAAATGTTATTTAATAGCTCTACTTCAGCACTGGTAGCTAAGAGTTGAAAAATTTGCAGCAGGCATAGTAATTGGTCGAAACGATTCAATTGCTGCAAATTTTTAAGCAGGGGAGTGGCTTTAGCTTTAGTTTCGCCATAAAATGAAAGGCCGAAACAGGCTTTTTTAAATAGCTGTTTAATAGCGGCCATTTCGGGGTTGTTAAAAAATGGCTCGCCTAAAAAGTTCTCTCGCATTTGTATCACAACCTGTTCGCAGGGCGTGTGAACTCCGTAATCAAAATTCAGGTGAGGTATATTAGGGCCGATGAAAACCAGGTCGCTTCCTTCGTATCTCGAAATATGAGCGCCAACGTGCCTTGGTCCGCCCTGTGCCTCAACGTAAACAATTTCATATTCAGGATGCAGATGCCAAAGGAATGTAGTGCTCAACCGCGGGTTAAGTATTTTGAAGGAGCTACCCATGTCGGGCCTGACTTCTTCGAGTTGTAGTTTCCCCATAATTTAAGCTGGTTAACCAAATTTATAGAAATATTTTACAAAAATGTCAATGGCGTGCAAATATTGGTCACTGCACGAAAAGATACTGGTCATGTTGTGTTATAACTTTGTCTCAACCAATTACAAAATGCAATGAACACTAACGAGCAAGATATTAGGGCAACAAACACTACTATGGCGCCCACTAACGCCCACAAAGAGATCCCGGGCAACCCATCAACCGCAAAAAGCAGTCATCTTAAGCTGAATGACCGCAGCGACGGCAAACCTTTAAAAGTCTTGAGCGACGACGACTGGAAATTTTGGATAGACAATGGTTATATCGTGATAAAAAATGCCGTCCCTAAGGAACAAGCAGAACGTACCGCCCGTTTTTTATGGGAGTTCGAGGAGAAAGATCCTGGTAACCCTGAAACGTGGTATGCGCCGCCGCGCGCTGAAATACAGATGAAAGAACTAACAAACACCGGCATGGTGGAGGTTTATAACCATCAGTACCTTTGGGATAACCGCCAAACCCAACGTGTTTATGATGCGTTTTGTGATGTTTGGGGCACTGACGAACTATGGGCAACAATTGACCGCGCAAACCTGAATTTCCCGATGCGGCCGGGATTTGAGTACAAAGGGTTTATCCACTGGGATTATGATCCTGAAACCAGGCCCCAAAATGTGCAGGGGGTTTTGGCACTTGCCGACCAAACTGACGAAAATATGGGCGGTTTTCAATGCATTCCGGAACTATATCGTAATTACGATACCTGGAAACTTACCCAACCTGCCGATCGCGATTATTTTAAACCTGATGTAAGCGGCCTGGAACTCGTTAAAGTAAAAATGGAAGCCGGCGACTTGCTGATTTTCAACAGCCTGGAACCACACGGCATAAGGCCCAACCGGAGCGGTAATAAAGTACGCATTGCCCAATATATTGCTATGATGCCGGCCCAGCAAGAGAACGAAACGCTTAGGCAATGGCGTATAGCGTCCTGGCGTGATCGGATTGCACCTGAAGGTTACGCTTTCCCCGGCGATCCCAGGAAATGGGAGCAAACCAAATACACCACGGCTGAACTCAGCCCCTTAGGAAAAAAGTTATTGGGGCTGGATAGCTGGTAGTTAATCTGAGCCTTGCCGAAACTGATAACCTACCTGGGATATTCATGGAATGGGCATCTTACTGAACTCAAAATAAGTATATTGCATTCCTGACCTTTGGCAATAAATTTATACATGGCAGAGACAACGGTAAAAGACTATCAAACCAGGCTTATTACAGGCATTTTTATTGCAAGTATATTGGTTCCGATAGCGGGGCGCCTGGCGCTCGGCGGAAGAGGTTATGACGAACATTATATTCTTTGGTCAAGATGCTTTTTTTGGTTAGAGCTTGTTGTGCTGGCCTTTTATGCGAGATGGGTTGAAAAAGGCCGGTTTTTTCTTTGGCCCCCTCAAAAACAAAAATTTTGGTTTTATCCTGCGTCGTTCGGCGCACTGTACCTGTTGACAATTGCTGCCGGCATTGTTGGCAATATTCCCAAGCTATTCGGCATCCCTGATAACAGGGAGGTGATGGAACAAATGGTGCACGTGCTAAATAAAAGTATGCCGCTGATGATATTTGGCGCCATAACGGCCGGTGTTACCGAAGAATTGATATTCCGTGCCTATATGGTACCCAGATTGGAGGTTATTTTTAAAAATAAGTATATGCCGGTTATTGTTTCGGCCCTCCTGTTTTCGGCACTGCACTATCGATATTTAAGTGTGCATGAACTTTTATTTACTTTTTTATTTGGTATCGTTTTCGCCATTCATTACCAGTGGTATCGTAACATCAGCATCCTGATCATCACCCATGCCATTATTGATTTTGTTTCGTTTTTATTGCTTGGTTTTGTCGAAGCATATAAAATCAGTCACCACATTATTCAGCGTTGAGTTCAATAACCGGCAAAGCAAACTGCCGTTTTAATTTTTTATAAACGCTTCGCGGTACCTGCAGAAGTATTGGCCGTTCGTTCGCATCAATCCAATGCAAAACCCGCAGCATATTGCTTTCAGCCATGGCGGTACAGCCATCAGTCCCGGTGTGATCATTTTCCCAGATATGCATAAAAATGCAAGACCCATCGCCGGGGACCACTTTATCGCTGTTATGGTTGATAAACAATCCCCATTTGTAATAGTCTTTTTTTAGATGCATATACTCGAAGCTATTATAGTCGCGCCTGGCAGTATCTTTATTAACCAATTTGTTGTAAGCAGATGAATTGGCGTCATCTACGCAAATAAGCGTATCAAATGCCTGCACATAGGGATTTTTTATCCAGCCGGCATCTTTCTTTTCGGCGTAACCGAAGGCTGTGCCAATACCAAAGATACCCGCCGGCGACCGCTTATCACCCTCGTGCTTTACCGGGCCATCTACTTTTAAGTGAACCAGGCCGTCGCCAATTGCAAGGCCTTTACTACCCAGTACAATCGCATTTTTAAATTGAAGTCGCCATTTTCCACGCACTTTTTTAAAAGCGTATAGATTCCCCTCCAGGCTATCCCAATCATTATTGACCACCACGAGCAGCTGACGACATTTTAAGTGTTTGAGTTTTGGTGGTTTCCCGGCATGCGCGTAGTTTACTATTGTAAAAAGCATTACAAAAGCCAGTGCCAATCTGCGTACCAACAAGTGTTTCATAACGAACTAAAGTAGGGAATAATTTACAAACCAACGGGCTCAAATAGCTTCAATTGATTTGGGACTGGCCATCAATTTTTTGCTGGCAATAAGCGTCGGACTGATTGTGATGTGCAATGATAAAAATGAACGATAACATCATTGCTATGAATAGCAGCACCAGCATGTTTTTTGGGTCTTTTAATAGAATCATTTTTGATGTTTTATTGTTGTAGAATTTAATTGTTATTAACCGTATACTGATACATTTACCATACGATGGAAAAGAAGTTTGTTTTGGGCGATATCGTGCTAATGATTGCAGACGGGCCCCGAATGGTTGTTGAGGGTTATGTAATTGAGGAAGACCCGCCGGGGCAGTTCAACGAAAGCAACGAATATGTTAACGTTGTTTACTTTGCCGGCGACAGCTTTAAACGGGAAACTTTTCACCAGGACCTATTAATCTTCGCGGAAGAGGGTTGAGGAAGTCCGAAAGTCCGAATCCCGATGGCTATCGGGACAGAAAGTCCGAAAGTCCGGGTAGGATGTGGATTTGTTATGCTTATTATGATAACTGGCATAACTTAAACCTCACGAAGGCTATCTTTCGGACTTTTCCAACTTTCCGACTTCCTTATCAAACCCACTCTTCAATTCCCCGTGCTTCAGTTTCAACCAACTGGGTTAGCAGTTGCTTTAGGACTGCCTCGCGCGCCCATTGCTGTTCGGCAGGTGTAGCGTCATCCAGGTACCAGGCAATAGGCTCATTTACTTCTATCTTTGCCCGGTACACATAGTTTTTGGTAGGGTGCATTCTGCTGCCTTCGTAAGTGTTAAGGTTTTCTGCCTTAATCAGTTTAGCAAACTGTTTCGCTGCAATTTCGAGTAGCAGGCATTCATCCAGCGTGTTTTTAAAATCATGTTTGTCTTCGAGCCAGAGGGTTAAGGTGTCCTCGTTAAAGTCGTGGTCGGCAATAGTGATGCGGCTGTAGTCATAGTCTACTGATATAACGAGCCACCAAAGTTTGTCTTTTAGTTTTTGATTGATGCGTATCATTTTTCGTTGGTTTAGTCCATGGTCAATGGTCCCTAGACCATGGCGTTGTTGGTGTTTATTTTGTTATGATTTGTAAAGTTGCAGCCACATGAGTCGACGGTATGTTTACCTAAACTCCGGCGCCCACTTTGGGAAATATTTTTGTATCGCGGCGATTTCAGATCTGTATTTTTCGCAGGCTTCAAGGTAAGCCGTATAGCGCAGTAGCCTGTCGCCGGCACGTTTACCTGTGTGGCTTTGATCGCGGGTATTTTCGGGTTTAAGGGCTGAATAAGCAACGTGCATTCTTATTATCGGTTGATAGGTTATTGATAAAACAGTTTCAAACAAGCGGGATGTGGCGCCTTTTCGGAGGTCCTCTGCTAATAAATAAAACTTCTGTATATTCTTTACCAAACATATTTGTTTTTATGAAAAATAGCTTTACATTAGAGAAAAATTACAGAGCAAATATAAAGAAATTTCTTTATTATAATCAAGAAAAAAGTAAAATATTTTTTGACGCCATGGAAGAAGCAGCAAAGTCAAATAAAATAAAAACGGTACGGCCGGAGACACTTGAGTTTATTATCTTGTATAATCAGCTAAGGGGAAGGGCATTTACCGGCAACGCCCAACTTGCGGAGGCATTGGGATACAATTCGGCCAGCTCGATCACTGAAATTATTAAAAGCCGGCAAAATATCGATCCGGAGAAATTGAAGATTTTTAAAGAAAAATACAAAGAGTTTATTTCTGTCAGGAAAAATACAGAAAATGCTACGGTAATCCGGGGGGCTGAAGGTATCCCGATGTACGAGGTAACCGCCACTGCCACAGGCGTCGAAGTGTATAACGATATTAATGACAAGGAGCCGGTTGGGCATATGAATTTTCCCGGCATTGAAGATTGTGATTTTGCGTTACCGGTATGGGGGCATTCGATGTATCCCTATCTTGAAAATGGCTGCTGGGTAGCTCTGAAAGTTATCCACGATAAAAAAATATTGCCAGGAGAAGTTTACTATATCGAGTGGGGAGATTACCGTATGTATAAGCGGCTCCTCGCCGGCGACAGCGCAGACGAAGTAATAGCCCATTCGGATAATACAACGGAAATGGTGGGCACCCGGCTTAAATACGCGCCCTTTGTGATTAAGATTAACGATATTAAAAAACTTTGCCTGGTGAAGGATATACATAAGAAACATAACCATTGAGGCGGGGAGAAATATCTTTACGCCTTGAACTTTTATGCTTTGAAGACTCTCAGACAAATTAATTATATTTAGCCCGATGACGGAGCCCGCACAATATCCATACAGCCTTAAATTTAGCCTGGGTACGCTTGCTGTAATGATTGTTTTGATGGCAATTGTAATACACAATGTTTGGGGCTATCAAACCGACTTAATATATATTGTAATTGGATTTTGCGGGCTGGTTTTTGCAACGCTTTCTGCCGTAATTGTTATGAAAAGGCTCGTCCCGGCTATTAAGGGAAATGTAGCATTGCAGTTGGACAACGAAGGTATCAGTGATTTTATTAAGGAAATAAGCATCGAATGGAAAGACGTAAAGGAAATTCACCTGGTACAGGGGCGGAGTTCCTCAATAATGCGTGTGGATTTGAAATGGGAAACCGACTACGGCAGTCAGATAGCAATTTATCTGCGCTGGATAAAAGGCAAGGATCAGGAAATTTATGAGACGACGGTGGATTATTTTGAGCACTATCGCACCGGCGACGACCAATAAACCAGCCAAAGAACCACATGCTTGCTTTGTTGCGCACGGCCTTGAAAAATATGCGCCTGTCTACCAATTATTTTAAATTTCTTAGGCTCAAATACGAAACTTTTTAAATGGGAATCCGTTAAAATTTAGTTTAAACTTAAATCATATGACCCTAAGGCAAATTGTTGGTTTTATTTTGAGACAATTGAGCGCCGGAAACCTTATACAAAACATTGGCTTTTATACTTTGCTCGTGTTGTTTGCATGGGTACTCGCCGTGCAATTTAAACAGATCTCGCAAAAATACAGGGTAAATTGAAACCACCTGCTATGAATTAGGGTATTAGAATGCGATTAAATATTATCCAAATATCGCGCACTATTGAAATTCGTTGTAAAAATGCATTAGCTTTATCAACCTAATTTAATTTTTATGAGTTTACCAAATTGCCCTAAATGCGATGTTCCATGCACCAAAAAGCTCCATCGGAATTTTTTTAGGAAATTTTTTATGCCATGGGTGAAGAAAAGACGCTACTATTGCAGTCAATGCAAGCATAGTTACTATTTACACCATGAGCCTGCACACGACTAATGCGGCGGCGCCGCGTTCTACTATCGATGATATCCTGGTCCGGCTGGAAAAAATAATAGCCGAAAGCGAAAACGCCGACAGCCGCCTTGGCTACTTTGCGGCGCTTTATTACAAAGTTACCGCCAGTGTGAAAGATGGCATTGCAAAAGGCAAGTTCAATGACGGACAGAGAATGGAAAACCTGGATGTCCTATTCGCCAGCCGGTACCTCGAAGCAATAACGGCCTGGCAGGCAGGCAAGCCACTGACCGAGTCCTGGCGGCTTGCTTTTGATGCCTCCAAACAATCAAACTTGCTTGTTTTGCAACACCTGTTGTTGGGAATGAGCGCTCACATTAACCTCGACCTTGGCATCGCTGCCGTTGAAGCAGCCAACGGCAACCTGGAAAACCTTCATAATGACTTTGACGAAATCAATACCATCATATCCGCTTTAACGTACCAGGTTTTAAATGACATCGACCAGGTTTCACCGCTGCTGTCATTACTGGGCCTGCATGCGGGCGATAGCACATCCATACTCATTCAGTTTAGTATTGACAATGCCCGGGATGGCGCCTGGTGTTTTGCTGAAGACTTAGCAAGCAAAAAAGGGGCAGACTATGAAGCCTGTATCGCCACGCGAGATCAAACTATTTGTAAACTGGGAGACGGATTGGTTAAAACGGAGGGCTTTATGCGTTTTACCATTTGGCTGATCCATTTATTCGAGTGGAAAAAACCTGCTAAGATCATTAAATTGCTGCACGAAGCAACTAAGGCGAAGATTGTTTTGAGTTCCGCCCATTAAGGCCAGGCAAACGCATTAAAAATGTTTTTTATAAGACTGTACGCCATGACAGGAGGTGACTTTGACGTGTGGAAGAAATTCCTCAATTATATTGAAACATATTGAAAATCAGCGCGTTCCGGGCGTGTATTTAAAAAATCAAAGCCCTGTAATAGTTGATTATCAGGTACTTATAAAAATGTGTCAATTTATTTTTAATGAAACATTCTGATAATGAGCGTGTTTCACAATGTTCCACTTTGTTCCGTGAGTAAAAATGGAACGCTTCGGAACGCTTGCAGCGCTACCGGTTCTCGCTCTTTAAATGCCCCTTTTCTCTAAATTAACCTCAATAAGCTTAAAATTATTTTAATGCGTCTGCCTTGCCATTAAGACAATCGCTTGGCCTTATTTTCTGTCAAATTCATACATTCGCCGCTATGACTGTCCGCCTTGCTACAAAAACTGATGTCCCTGAGATCATGGCGCTTATAAACGAAGTGGTGCCGGCCATGAATGCTGCCGGCAATTTTCAATGGGACAATACCTATCCGAACGCCCGCGTATTTGAGGAAGATATTGAGCGAACCCAACTTTGGGTCGCTGTTACTGACGATGAAATAGCGGGTATAGCAGCAATCACTACCGACCAGGAAGCCGAATACGCCGATGTCGGTTGGGACATTAATGAAACTGCCATCGTAACGCACCGCCTTGCAGTAAATCCTAAACACCGCGGAAAGGGTATAGCCGCAGTTCTTTTAGCCCAGGCCGAGCATGAAGCAATAAAGCGCGACATCAAATTGCTGCGTATTGACACCAATACTGCTAATGAAGCAACCAAAAGGCTTTTCCCTAAACTCGGCTACCAGTTAGCAGGCGAAATTGGTTTAGGATTCAGGCCAAATCTCCGGTTTTACTGCTATCAAAAGGCATTGTAGGCACCAATCAATCGCTTTAAATATCCTGCGGAACCGGGCGGCCCTGGAGCTATCGGAAAAGTATTGAGCGGATGTGAATTATCTCTAAAAATTAATTCAAAATTCCGTAACCTGTTAAAGGCAAATAACGTAAGAATGCAAAAGGTCAAAATAAGGTTTGATCTCCTTAATTCAAGTTCTTATGGAATTCTTATTTTTCTTTTCATTAGCCGGTGTAATTATCGTATCGCTTATCTTAAAGTTTGATAAAAAACAAGCTGTAAAGGTAAACGCTGTTCTGAAGGAAAGCAGGAGCGTTCCGCCCTTATTCATGCTCAAATCAACAGAACAAAAAATAAGTATTTTAAAGGCAGCGCTAAGATATGATGACGTTCCTCAAAATATGGCTGCAGCGGCATCATTGTCTAATATTTATAACGCTCAATCCGAATCAACGCGCTTATCAAAGGTACAGGAGCTGAAATTGTTATCTTCTAAATATAATAATGGATTGATTTCCATCGAAGCATACAACGCCAAATTGGATGAATTGCTTGAACAGGTGCAAAGCCAGGGTGGATCGTTTGAGTTGGCCTGTTAATTTTTTTTGAGTTAATAGTTTTCATAGTTTAGGGGTTGTGATGTTTGCCGTCGCAACCTTTTTTATTTTTTCTGAACTTTGTTCCCATTATCCTTTGCAAGCCATTCAACTTAATTATTATCCCTATTGACTATTCCACTACAATGTTTATTATTGCAGGCAAATGTCTGACGAAGCAATAATAAAACGTTTAAAAGTTATCGTTAAGGAGCATGGCGGTCAGCTGGCATTAGCCGGCGCCATCGGCGTTGACCAGGGCTTTATCAGCAAAGTGATCAACAAAAAACAGGACATTAGCTATTATCTCATCCGCAAGCTTTGTTTCCAGCTGAAATATTCACCGGAATGGCTTATTTTAGGTACAGGCGACAAAAAAATCAATAAACCTGAATCAGCCAAACTGATTACCGAAATACAAATGATGCGGACCGAGCTAGATATTTTGCACGCCAGGATGCGCGCTTATGAAATTGAGCTGAAGGAATTAACGGAACAACTCGCGCTAAGCCAACCAAAAGTTGGGTAGTAAATGGCGAATAGTGAGTGGTCAACAGGCTAAACTTAAAGTAAATGATTTTTTAACTTGCCACTACGACTCACTACTGACCATTCACCTGCCGATCATAATAGTATTAAAAACATCTGTTACATTTTTGCACTTGTTTACCGAGCTTTCAAGCGAGGATAATATTTCGCGGTATTTGAGCAGCTTGATGGCATTGTTTTCGGCCGAGAAAAGGGTTGCCAGCGCACGATAATAAACGTTGTCCGCTTCATGCTCGTAATTTTTTATCTGGCAGCAGATCACCGCTAACTCACCGGTCTTCCTGGTAAACAACAACGGTATAGCATTTTTTATTTCTGTGCAGGCATTTAAAATAATGTCCGCAAGCTTTTTTATCGGAGCTGAAAATTCGTCGATGTTGTACAGGAACATTCGTCCAACCGCCTCGCGAATAGTATCAGCCACATCGTCAATACCCGAGGCGAGTGCATGAATATCAGGCCGGTCAAGTGGGGTAAATACGATTTTATTCAGATAAAGGTATATCTTATGCGTAATATCGTCGCCAATACTTTCTTTTTTATCAATTTGTTTGTATAAATGTTCAAATCCGGTTGATTTTTCGAGGTTAACAACCGTTTGAAGTACAACGGCCATATCAACCAGGTTATTTGCCGCCAGGGTGAACTGATCAGAAAACAGGGCTTTGTTAGTTAAAAAATTGCTGAAGTATCCAGTCATTTTGTTCATAGCTGCGCTTAAATCAAAAATAAGGCGTGTGTATTAACTAATGATTAAGGAAACACTAAACTACTTTAGTAAAGGCATAAATTTGAATAATTGCGGGTTAAAAGGATCACTCCAAACACCACCGTTGGCGCGTTAATTGCAGATTGCCGGTAGTAACAGTGTAAAAAAAATTTCTGCTTATGTCGATTAAGTAAAAAATGCGTTATGATGTGTAATCGGTCATAATTTGATGTTTAAAAACACGTACATTTAAATAAATATTGCAGCCTGTAAATCCGGCTTCTTTAATCGATTCGAAATAAATTCTAACAATATGAAAAGTTTAGTGAGGTATTTAGCGCAGGCATGCATTTTGGCTGCCATGTGCTTATTTATGGCGGCTCCGGCAATGGCCCAGCGGGGCGGCGGTGGCGGCGGCAGTCACTCGGGTGGCGGCGGCGGCGGTGGCGGTCATATCAGCGGCGGTGGTGGCGGCGGTCATGTGAGCGGCGGCGGATTTTCGGGGGGCGCCCGTGCCGGCGTAGCTCCTTCGGGTAATCGCCCGGGTGGCGTTCGTTCATCAATGGCGCCGCGTACCGGGGTTACCGGATCGCGGGGAGCGATAGGTTATCGCGGTAACGTTAGGGCCGGGTCAACAGGGGCAAGGCCCTACATCAGGGGCAACAATGGCGCAGGCGTATACGGACATGGCGGTGGATATGGTCACTATGGGTGGGGACATCATAATGGCTGGTTTTACAACCGTGGGTTTTACGGTAGCCTGTATTATCCGTGGCTTGGTTTCGGGTTTTGGTATTTGCCCTATGGCTGTTATCCTTTTTACTGGGGTGATGCCTTATATTATTATGGCGATGGTTTTTATTACCAATATGATGGCGGCCAGTACACTGTTGTTGAACCACCGGTTGGCGCTGAAGTAAAAAGCCTGCCCGACGACGCCAAACAGATAATGATAAACGGCGAACAGTATTATGAGTCGAAAGGTGTTTATTACCAGCCGGTAAAAAAAGATGATGGTACGATAGTTTATCAGGTAGCCGGCAAAGATGGTGAGTTGAATACCAACCAAACCGGTGTTGCTTCGGTTACCCCAAGGATTGGAGATATTGTACCGCAGCTACCCTCAGATTGCCGGAAAGTGCGGCTTAACGGCGCAAGTTACTATATATCTGCAGATGGTATTTATTACCAGGAAACAGTTGATGCCAATGGAAATAAAGCTTATAAGATTGTAGCGCTTGACTCTGGCGACCAGGGCAATCAGTAGACACAAATCTTAATTTTTTTAAAAGCGGCAGAGAAATTTGCCGCTTTTTTTATTGCCGAACGGTTAATGCGTTTCGCCCCCGCCCGGCAATAATTGCTGGCCGGCGCCCAGTCACATCAGTCTGTTGCCTTTATTATTTAAAAATCTACTGCCTGTCTTCACCACACCAAGCTGTCATGCTTTGTCTGGACCATTAAAAGATATAATGATTAAACGCCTTGCTCCCGGAAGGCCAATGTTAAATTAGTGTTATGTTGCAAATGTGGTTTAACTCTTAATTTAATTGACTGTTAAACAGGTGGCTATATGATATGAAACCGCTGGAAATGCATTTTTTAAATGAATATTTTTAAAATTATTATGAAGTTAACATTTACATAATATCATCAAAGGTTAATTTTTTCTTAACATTCAGATAATGGTGGCAACGCACCTTTGACCCAGAAAATTTATTTAATCCTTACTGATTATGAAAAAAACATTTACAAAACTTTTTAGTACCGGTTTACTGGTGGGTTTAACGTTCATAGGATTTGCGGTGAACGCGCAGACTACTTCGTTAACCAATACTAATGGTACACAGGTTGCTCCGGCGACCGAAACGATCGCGCCATACGCACCTAAAAATGATTTTAAACCTGCCGACAAGGTAAATGGCGAAAAAGCTACCACAACCAAAGCTGCCGCCGAAGACACCAGCTGGAAACCACAAAGAAGGGTTTGGGGCTACGCTTTTGGTGATGAGTATTTTGTAGCTCACGCAGACAATGATTTTGTTGGCGCTACAGGCGTACCAGAAGGCGGCGCAGGCGCGTTAAGCAAAAGGGGTGCAGAAACCAATTATAGCGGCGTACCCACTTACAGGAATGCGTTCCAATTTCGTCGTATCTATTTAGGTTATGATTATGAAATAACCAAAAAATTTAAAGCGGAGCTCTTATTGGCGTCTGAGCCATCTGCAAATACAGGTGTAAACGGAACAACTGCTATTCAGAACAGCGACAACCTGGTTGACGGTAAAATGTCCTTCTATATCAAAAACGCTAACTTGCGGGCTCGCGACATCTGGACCGGAACTGACTTTGTGATCGGTGAAATGAGCACCCCTGGTTTCGCATTGAATGAGCCGGGCACAAACGCTCCGACCAGCCTTTCGGAAACCACCTGGGCTTACCGTTCTATTGAAAAGACCGTTACGGATTTCCACAAAAATAACTCATACGATTTGGGCGCTGCATTACAGGGTACATTTGACCCGGCTACCAAAAACTTTGGTTATGTGTTAATGATGGGCAATAACAGCCAGGCTAGCTTATTATCAGCTGCAAGTGCCAATACTGGTTTCTACAAAATATTTTATGGCGATTTGTGGGCTAAATTCGCAAATAACCACCTTTATGTTGACGTGTATGCGGATTACGCTAAAACCGCACCGGCCACATCTGCAATCCCCGGCCAGGACCACAACATGTTTAAGTTATTTGTTGCCTACCTGTCAAAACCGATTAATATTGGTGTTGAGGCTTATACGCAAAATTTCGCAAGCGGCGTGGAGAATTCTACCACCAAATTGCCTGAAGATGCAACTGCCAAAGCTCTTTCGGTTTGGGTTAGAGGCGCCATTGTTACTAACCTGAATTATTTTGCCCGTTTTGATACCTATAATCCCGACGGTGATTTTAACGCAGCTGATTCTTATTCGGCCAACACCAACTATGGCTCATACAACCCGACGGTTAAAGAACAATTCATTACTGCAGGTTTAGATTATAACCCAACCAAAAACGTTCACTTCGAGCCGAATGTTTGGTTAGTTGATTATACTGATCAAAGAACAGCTTCTACTACCGGTTACGTTGCCCCTGACCATACCCTGGTATTCCGTCTTACCTTCTTCTATACATTTGGTAAATAACACAAGGGAACAACAATTAAACAATAAATAAAACAGACCATGAAAGTAGTTAAAAGTTTACAGTCAGCAATTGTAGCCATAGCCGCAACGTGCTTCACTTTATCTGCCTCGGCGCAAGACAACACTTTGTTGGGCGCAGGCAGCACCTTTGTGAATCCCCTGTTCTCGAAGATATTTGCCGATTACGCAGCAAAAACCGATGTAAAGGTAAACTACCAGTCTATCGGGTCAGGTGGCGGCATTTTGCAACTGACCAATAAAACCGTTGATTTCGGTGGTTCTGACGCGCCTTTGAACGCTGAACAAGTCAAAAAGATCGGTGTCCCGGTTTTACACGTTCCTATGGCTTCGGGCGCTGTTGTAATCACTTATAACATTCCTGGCGTTACGGCAGCTTTAAACTTAACGGGCAAAGATATTGCTGATATTTACCTGGGCAAGATCACTAACTGGAACAGCCCCGAAATTGCAGCAACCAACAAGGGCGTTAAATTGCCTGACCTGGGCATTGTAGTTGTTCATCGTTCAGACGGCAGCGGTACTTCTTACATCTTTACCGACTACTTAACCAAAGTAAACCCTGACTGGGCATCGAAAGTTGGAAAAGCAAGTGCGGTTAACTGGCCTGCCGGCTTAGGCGGTAAAGGCAACGACGGCGTTTCGGGCCTTGTTAAACAAACACCTGGCGCTATCGGTTATGTTGAGTTGATCTATGCTTTGCAAAATAAAATGGGTTTTGCCAATATCCAGAATAAATCAGGCAAGTATATCACTCCTACGCTTGAATCAACAACAGCTGCAAGTAATGTTGAACTGCCGCCGAATGCAGAAGTATCATTAACCAACACTGATGCACCAAAAGGTTATCCTATCAGCAGCTTTACCTGGGCCTTGATCTACAAAGAGCAAAATTACAGCGACAGGTCGGCCGCAAGGGCAAAAATGCTGTTGAGCTTACTTTGGTATAACATACACGACGGTCAGAAAAATTGCGTGGCTTTAAATTACGCACCACTTTCAAAATCGGCCGTAAAAGTTGCTGAGGCTATTTTGAAATCAGCGACCTATAACGGCAAACCGATATTGTAAAAAAGCCGAAAGCACAAAGGTGAAAGCTTAAAGCTAGAAATTAATATTATTTAAAAGACTGAGGCGGAAAACTAAAAGCAGGATAGCATAAATTAAATTGCTCTTCTTTGCTTTTAGCTTTCTGCTTTCAGCTTTTAGCTCAACTACGTTCAAACCCATGAGTGATAAGAATAAAAGATTGGACCTCTCATACAGCCAGATGAAATGGGAAACCATTTTTAAGCGCATTTTAATTGTTATGAGCGTAATCATGTTGTTGCTGGTTGCCGGTACCCTTGTAACGCTTATCGTTAAATCAATGCCCACCATCAAATCGCTTGGGATAGGCTATTTGTGGGGCAAAGTGTGGGACCCGGTTAATAACGTGTACGGGGCGCGCCCTTTTTTGATGGGGACGCTGCTAACGTCGTTTACCGCAATTATCATTTCAACGCCGTTTTCATACGCCGTTGCCATTTACCTGGGCGAGTATAATACAAAGGGCTGGCTCTCTAATCTTTTAAAAAATACTGTTGAGCTAATTGCTGCAGTGCCTTCCATTATTTATGGTTTTTGGGCATTGTTTGTGCTGGTACCAATTGTGCGCAGCTTTGAAATGAAAATTGGGGTAACACCCTATGGCGTAGGCGCATTTTCCGCCTCGCTTGTATTGGCTGTAATGATCATCCCTTATGCCGCTTCGCTCGGTACATCTTTAATCAGGATGGTGCCATCCCCCTTAAAAGAAGGCGCCTATGCTTTGGGCGCAACCCGTTTTGAAGTGATACGAAGTGTGATTTTGCCATTTACCCGTTCGGGGTTGTTTGCCGGTATCTTGTTGTCACTTGGCCGTGCGCTGGGCGAAACAATGGCCGTCACCATACTTATCGGTAATACAAGCGCGATTGGGAATACTTTTAAGGACGTATTTTTCGGCCCCGGAAATACTATGGCGAGTGTTATTGCCAATGAATTTAGCGAGGCCGACCACGACTTATATTATTCCGCCCTCATTGAGCTTGGTTTGGTGTTGTTTTTTGTCACGGTGATCATCAACCTGATCGGCAAGAGGATAATTACAAAATATACAAATAAATAATCTATGGACGCACGGATAAAACTAAGAAACACCAAGAGTATTTTATTTAAAGCGCTCATCATATTCCTGGCCTTCGTTATCACATTGCCTTTAATTGTAGTATTACTTTATATTATAAAAATGGGTGTTGTGCAGGTTAACTGGAGCTTCCTGGTTCATGCGCCCACACCCGAAGGCGTAGCCGGCGGCGGTATTGCCAATGCGCTGGTGGGCAGCTTGTTAATGGTTGGCATGTCAGCTGTAGTTGCTATCCCTGTCGGCTTACTGGCAGGTATTTACCTGAGTGAAAACCCCGGTACCAGGCTGGCGTATTACACTGGCTTATGCGTTGACATATTACAGGGAGTTCCATCGATTGTGGTTGGTATTGTAATTTATTTCTGGATCGTAAAGCCATTCGGTTTCTCAGCTATTTCCGGTAGTATCGCCCTGGCTATCATGATGCTGCCGATAGTTGTGCGTTCAACAGAGCAAACGTTGCTGTTATTGCCGGATTCGCTGAAAGAAGCGGCATTGTCATTGGGAGTACCCTATCACCGGGTGATCATGAAAGTGATAGTACCTTGTGGTTTTGCAGGGATATTGTCGGGAATTATTTTGTCGATTGCGCGAATTATTGGCGAAACAGCACCTTTGCTGTTCACTGCTTTGGGCAATGTTTATATTTCCACTAAAGTTACAGGGCCGATGGACAGTTTGCCTCACCTGATTTACTTCTATTCAAAAAGCCCTTACCAGGACCAGATTGACCAGGCCTGGGGAGCATCGTTTATTTTATTAATGTTTGTTTTAATACTGAACATAACTACAAAACTGATAACAAGAAAATGGAACATACAGTTGTAAGCGCTTCGAAATTTAATGCCTGGTTTGGCGATAATCACGTAGTGAAAGACGTGAGCATCAAGATTGAAAAAAACCAGTGCGTAGCGGTGATGGGGCCATCCGGCTGTGGTAAAACAACATTTTTGCGCTGTATAAACCGAATGCACGAGTTGATTCCGGGCGCGACAGCTAAGGGTTCACTGAAATTATATGACGACGACGTATATAACATGAACCCCATTTATGTTCGTTATAAGATAGGCATGGTATTTCAACGGCCGAACCCTTTTCCGAACTTAAGCATTTATGATAACGTAATAGCTGGGTACAAGCTGAACGGATTGAAAATGCCAAAGGCAGAATTGGACCGTATAGTTGAAAAATCATTAACTTCAGCTGCTTTGTGGAATGAGGTGAAGGATTCGCTGCATAAAAAAGGCACCTTCCTGTCAGGCGGGCAGCAGCAGCGCTTGTGCATAGCGCGGGCTATTGCGATGGAGCCCGAGGTAATCCTTTTCGATGAGCCTACCTCGGCGCTTGACCCGATTTCTACCGCGAGTGTTGAGCAGCTATTTCACGAATTGAAGGAAAACTATACGCTGATCATTGTAACGCATAACATGCAGCAGGCGGCCCGCGTTAGCGATAAAACAGCCTTTTTTTATGTAGGCGAATTAGTTGAATTTGACGACACCAAACAAATGTTTACTGCACCAAAAGATACAAGGACGCAGAATTATATTACAGGAAGATTCAGTTAAGCCAAAAGCTTAAAGCAGAAAGACCAAAGCTTTTTTGCTTTTTGCTTTCAGCTAATAGTTTATTATTTAAAACAGCAAGAAATGACACAATTAGAAAACGAAATAG
>Ga0206935_10090_pt1 | contig 32088 bp, 29 predicted proteins | sample Alteio_BWOrgHeat_13_FD_152924 | JGI IMG/M metagenome (GOLD analysis project Ga0206935, IMG submission 152924) | Enriched cells from forest soil in Barre Woods Harvard Forest LTER site, Petersham, Massachusetts, United States -... | ecosystem: Environmental > Terrestrial > Soil > Temperate forest >...
GCCCAAGCCGCGCCCCGCCCGGCTCTCCTCCATTTTGACGGTTATAAAATATCCCAATAAAAAAGGCCCCGGTTTGCACCGGAGCCCCATACTTACTAACCCAATTAAAATGTTCAGCATTATTTCTACTGCCTTCTGCGAATTAATTGCAGCGAATTAAACGGCTTGCATTTCTTTCACTTTTTCCCTGATCTTATTTTCAATTTCTGTAGCCAGTTCGGGATTGTCGTGTAACAATTGTTTGACCGTATCGCGTCCCTGTCCCAGCTTATCACTGCCATAGCTGAACCAGCTACCGCTCTTGTTGATGATCGCCAACTCTACGCCCATGTCGACGATCTCACCCATTTTAGAAATGCCTTCTCCGAAGACGACATCGAATTCGGCCGTGCGGAAAGGAGGAGCTACTTTGTTCTTGACCACTTTTACTTTTACCCTGTTGCCCACGGCTTCTTCCCCGTCCTTGATCTGCGCCATACGACGTATATCCAGCCGGACGGATGCATAAAATTTCAGGGCATTGCCGCCGGTGGTCGTCTCGGGATTTCCAAACATGACCCCGATCTTTTCGCGCAACTGGTTGATGAAAATACAAATGGTATTGGTCTTGCTGATGGTGCCGGTCAACTTTCTCAGCGCCTGTGACATCAGTCTGGCCTGCAAACCCATTTTGCTGTCGCCCATTTCTCCTTCCAGCTCACCTTTTGGCACCAATGCGGCGACGGAGTCGATCACCACCACATCCAATGCGCCGGAAAGGATCAGCCGGTCGGCGATCTCCAGCGCCTGCTCGCCATAATCCGGTTGCGAGATCAGCAGATTGTCGATATCGACCCCCAGCTTCTGGGCATAGGCGCTATCGAAGGCATGCTCGGCATCTACAATGGCACACATGCCACCCTTTTTCTGCGCTTCCGCAATGATATGGGTGGCCAGTGTCGTCTTACCGGAAGACTCGGGCCCGTAGATTTCAACAACCCTTCCCTTGGGCAGACCCCCTACGCCCAGGGCCATATCCAACCCGATGGAACCGGTTGAAATGACCTCCATGGCGTCCTGATTTCTTTCATTCATCATCATCACACTACCCTTCCCGAAGTCTTTATCGATCTTGTCCATCGTCAGTTTTAAAGCCTTGAGCTTTTCCGTGTTTGACATAATTGTAGGTTTTTGTTCTTCAAAATTATTGATTCAGTAAAGGTAGGGGAATAATTTTATTCACACTAATTTTTTTAGTATCTGAAAACTAATTTTTTTGGGTGTTCGCCCGGGATACGGTCGGAAATCCTTCCCGACTGCCACCCGCAGGATCCGTTGTCTCATCGCGCCGGTCCGGAAAAATGGCGGTTAGGGATCTGCCGGGGAAACCGCCAAATTTAGTCTGGGAAAGGCTTTTATGCGGGTGCTTTCCGATGCCGAAAAGAGTTTGGCATTAAATTCGCCTTAATTTTGTCCGTTGCAAATTAGCTTATTTGCTTCGATGGACTATCTTTGGCCCGGTTCTTATCGATCTGGTTTCCATGACGATGAGAACAATTAACTAAAAAAATATTACTATGAAGCTTAAAAACACGTTGCTGTTCACCGCTCTCTCGGTTCTCCTTTTTTCTTGTGTAAGTAGTAAAAAATTCAAGGCCGCGCAGGCTAAGATCGATTCCCTGACCGCCGCAAATGCCAAGCTGGCAAGCGATCTGAAGAATTGTACTGACCTCACAGCGCAGGACGCTACCGCCAAGGCCGCTATGCAGGCCCAGCTGGACGCGCTCAATAAACAGATCGATTTCCTCAAACAAAATCACGACGCAACCCTGAAACAATTGCAGGATCTGTCCGTCATCTCCAGCTCACAGGCTGAAAGCATCAAGAAATCATTGGACAATATCGGCAGCAAAGACGCATATATCCAGAATCTCCAGAATGAGCTCGCTCACAAGGATTCCCTGAACATGGCCCTGGTCATGAACCTCAAGGGCGCTATCGGGAACATGGATGACAAGGACATCAATATCAAAGTGGACAAAGGCGTCATCTACATCGATATCTCCGATAAACTGCTCTTCAAGAGCGGCAGCTATGACGTGAATGAAGCGGCCAAACAGGTGCTAGGCAAAGTAGCCACCGTGCTCAAGGCCCAGCCCGATATCGAGTTTATGGTCGAAGGCCACACGGACAATAAGAACTATGCTCGTCCGCCGTACCTGGTCGACAACTGGGATCTTAGCGTTAAACGCGCTACTTCGGTCATCCGGATCCTTCAGAAACAATATGGTCTCGATCCTGCCCATATCACGGCAGCCGGTCGCGGCGATTATGTTCCTCTTGCATCCAATGACACCGAAGAAGGACGTGCAGCCAACCGCCGCACCCGTATCGTGATCCTGCCCCAGCTGGATCAGTTCTTTAAATTGCTCGAAAAGAAATAATTCAGACAGAAAATAGTCTTCCGGGAGGGTCGGTCCGTCGTACACGGGCCGACCCTCCTTTTTTTTGTTGATACGCACCATTTCTTTGATAATTAGCGTTATAGACCATTGTCGCCGGCTTTATGAAGAGACCCTTCCTTTTGAAACTCGTCGCCTTGATCCTGCTTGGGATCGGTTCGGTTCCCTGCATGGCTGGGGAGCAACCCGGTCCCCTGGCCCGGAAAGGAGTATTGGATCTCCGGGGAGTAAACCTCTTGTCGAGGCCATTTACCCTCAACGGGGAATGGGGATTCTACTGGCGCCAACTCCTTTCTCCCGACAGTCTGCGCGAGGCCGGAAAGCCCGACTATGTTGATTTTCCCGTTTTATGGAAGGATATCAAACTCGACGGACAACCGCTTCCTTCAAAAGGGTATGCAACCTATACCCTCACCGTGCTGCTGCCGAAAAAAAGACCCCGGATCGGCATGGAAGTACCGGACGTTTATTGCACCTATAAGCTATTCGTGAATGGTGTCGTTCAGGTACAGAACGGACAACCGGGCACCAGCGCGGCTAATTCCATCCCCTATTGGACCACCCGTACCATCGCATTGCCGCCGGGTGAACAGGATTCCCTGGTATTGGTGCTGCAAGTCGCCAATTTCTGGCATTTCAAGGGAGGTCCCTACAAGGAGCTCCTCATCGGGGACAAGGATATGCTCTTTCTGAAAAAGAACCGCGAGGCGGCCTATGACCTGGCGCTCGCCGGTTGTATGTTCATGGGCGGCCTGTTCTTCCTCGGCCTCTTCGTCTTCGGACGCCATGACAAGACCACCCTTTATTTTGCCCTTTTTTGCATTCTGTACAGTTATCGCATGGTAGGTACGGACGCCTATGTATTGCACACGCTGTTCGAGAACCTCAACTGGTTCATCACCATAAGGATCGAATACGTCACCCTTTCACTCGGCGCCGTTCTTTTTTGTTGTTATACCCGGAACCTCTTCCCAAACGACACTCATCCGCTGATCATGAAGGGGATCGTTTCTTTTTGCCTCATCTTTTGCGCCTTCAATATTTTCACCCCTCCGATCGTATTCACTTCCATGCTGAATATTTTCCTTGTGGTTATGTTCGTTTGCATCGGCTATGCCCTCTTCGTCAATTTGCGCGCCGCGAGGAACCGGAGGAGCGGATCGCTATATGCCCTGCTCAGCACGGTGATCATGCTGCTCATTTTGCTTTTGTCGAACCTGAATTATTTTGGGCTTCTGCCACCCGTCAAACTGATCGACTTTATCGGCTATCTCGCCTTCTTCTTCCTGCAGTCGCTAGCCCTTTCCCATCGATTTGCCGATACCTTTCAGCGCGCCACACTGCAAGCCCAGCAGGGCCTGAAGGCCAAGTCGGAATTCCTGTCCACCATGTCGCATGAGATCAGGACGCCATTGAATGCCGTCATCGGGATGACGCATCTGCTGTTGCGCAACAAACCGAGGGGGGATCAGAAGGGCGATCTCGATGTCCTGTTGTTCTCCGCGAACAACCTGTTGTCCATCGTGAACAATATCCTCGACTACAACAAGATCGAAGAAGGCAAGATCGGTTTCGAACAGATACCCATGGATCTGACGATCATCGCCCGAAATATCGTTGCCGGACTGCAAAGCGCGGCGCAGGAAAAGGGCATCGCCCTGATCCTCGATGTGGATGACCGCCTGGATGAGAAGTTGCTCGGCGATCCAACACGCACCAGCCAGGTGATCAATAACCTGGTTCACAATGCCATCAAATTCACAAAAGAAGGATCGGTTCGGTTATCCCTCCACGTGGAAGCCATCACGGAAGGATCGGTCACGGTCACCATAAATGTCAGGGATACTGGGATCGGCATCGCCAGGGACAAACAGGACATGATCTTTGACCGGTTTACACAAGCCGATTCCTCCACTTCGCGCAGTTATGGCGGCACAGGCCTGGGCCTGGCCATTACAAAAAAGATACTCGAACTGCAGGGAGTGACGCTTCACCTGGAGAGTGAGCCCGGGAAAGGATCGACATTTTATTTTTCACAACATTTTCTACTTACCGGGGAGAAGAGTGGCGACCAGGAATACGCGCCCGAGGCGCAGCACCAAACCCACCAGCTGGATGGCATTTCCTTATTGCTGGTGGAGGATAACCCTCTTAACGTACTGGTCGCGCAGACCATCCTGGAGAATAGCGGAGCTACCGTGGAAGTGGCGGGCAACGGCCGGGAAGCCCTGGATATGCTGGATATCAGCCGCCACCAACTGATCCTGATGGATCTGCACATGCCGGTCATGGATGGCTACGAGGCGACTGTCCTGCTGCGGAAAAAAGGGTTTACCCTTCCCATCATCGCGCTTACCGCAAGTACGCCCAAAGAGGTGGAGAGCGAAGCCTATGCCGCCGGTCTCACCGATGTCGTCGTCAAACCCTTCAACCCGGACGATCTTTGCCGGGTCATCCTTTTACATCTTCCGCCTGCGTCGATGCGTCCCCGGGCCTAGCCTCCGGCAGTGGAGCCATCCGGCGGGGGAGCGTCCCGCAGGTAAGCCATCTCTGTTAAGTGACGGCTGATTTCGATCCGGGGTATAAATTCCACAACCTGGCTGTTTCTTCCCTCTATGTACGAAGCAATTTGATTGGCATAGTTTTTCCCTTATTCTTCTTGGGATACCATTGAATATTTTTGCTAACCGAAAAATAGCATAACATGAAGATGATTTTGGGGGCATGTATCTGTTATATACTGGCTTGTCAAGGCCCGGGCAACAGCACTCCGTCAACCGATGATAATTTTTCAGTCTCCGCAGGCTCGGTAAAAGTTGTGGATACGACCACTCTTGCGGGCGAATGGTACCTACAGCCTGTGCTTGCCTCCGATACCGCAGCCGGAAAAATTCCGACTCTTTTGCTGAATCCTTCGAAGACGCATTTTAGCGGGAATACGGGATGCAACGTAATGGACGGAACGTTTTGGTATAGCAATAAGGATAGCAGTATGGCTTTCAGCGACGGATTCGTCACTACGAAAATGAGATGTACGGGGTATAATGAGGGTGCGTTTGTAAAGAGCCTCACCAATACGAATCGCTACCGTTTGCACAAGGGAGTTCTTATCCTGATGAGCGACAAGACGGAATTGTCGAGATGGAGCAGGAAGCCTGCGACGATCCCAAAAACCGGGAAGGCTTAGAAGATCCGGAAAGCCATTGGATTGTGCACAGGTAATCCACATTCCTTCGTTCGAACAATTATATAATCCAAACGTTACAATTCGATAACATTACTGAAGGAACTTACAACATACCTAAATCCGGATGATCATGACAAACACACTGGTCGATCTTACAAGGGAATTACTGAATAACGGGGTATTCAATCACTTGCCCGATGACGAGATATCGCGTCTTCACTGGATGATCATGCAGGGCGCGCGCGAGGATAAATTGCCCTTATCTCCTCTTTTGAGCTATTGGTATAGGGGTGATTATTATTCTCCCGGTTCCTCGCCCCGTCTGTTGCAGCAATGCAATGAGTTCCTGCAAAGAGTAGGACAGCCCATGATCGATGTCTATGGGGAAGAATTTTACGAGGCCTGATGTTTTGTTTCAACCAGAACGCGAACTAGTTGAAGTCATAAGCGATCACCTTGAAATTCTCGCCGGCCTGAGCAGTATCCAGGTTCCAGGATTGACCTACTCCCTCGATCGTATACAGGAATCCAACCAGTAATTTCCCCGTATTGTTTCCCGGAACCTGTTTCTCCACGACCAGCTTATTAGCCAGGCCCGGAATATCCTTTACTTTCATTGGCGGCAACTGGGAATCCCAGAGATCGGTACTGCCTGCATGAATGATCATTGTAAAATCGATCTTTTCGTCCCCTGCATCGCTGAAATCATGCGTCGTATAAAGCTGGAATTGAATCGTTCTGGCGGGTGGAGCTGGGGTTGCATGGTCTTTTTTGCAGGATATCGAGCACAAGATCATAGGCACGCATAGCAGAATGGATGAAAAGCTGATCTTCATTGATGGTGTTTCGGATGAAAACGCATTGATATTATTGAGAGTTGCCTGATGGGGATTGGGGCCCTGCATAATAATTGCCAGGGTCGGTCAACACTTTCTTCCATTGACGCTGATGGCTCTCCTGCCATTTTTTATTCGGATGGACGCCCCAATTGGCCGTCTTCAATTCTTCCCGCACAAAATCGCGCTGCTCCGGATGTACGAATAGTGGATGCAGATACCACCATTTAGGGTCTTTCTTCAATTCAGCCCAGAATGCGCCGAAGCTCGGGAAAGTTTTTTCAAATACTTTCACTTCGTCCTTGTCCGCATCGTAGGTGCTGTAATTATAATAAAAGGATACGGCACCCGCTTCTCCCGCGGTCCGGAACAGACTTCCTCCACTTGCTTCAGAGCTGATATCGAAATAGAGTTCACGTTGCATATGCCCCTAAAAATACTTATCTTCGATAGCATTTTTAGCAATAAGTATAAAAATATCCATATGGCACTGATACCGAATAACAAGAAGAAGAAAGGCAGCAAACCGGACACTAACCAGAAAAGCAATATACCCGGCTTCCCCGCCCCCAAGGGCAAGACCAATAGCAAAGGCGTAGCAAAGAATACCCGTCTCACCGGCGGTTCGCAGCGTGGCTCTTAAAGTTCCGGGGGGACTACCCGAAGCTTGCGGCTATTTCATAACTTTGTCCTATGCGAGAATATCTAAGTGAGCTGAACGAGCCCCAGCGGGAAGCGGTATTACACAGGGATGGGCCCATTATGATCGTCGCCGGGGCCGGCAGCGGCAAAACAAAAGTGCTGACGACCCGTATCGCCCATCTAATGGCCAACGGGGTCGATGCATTCAATATACTCGCGCTTACCTTTACCAACAAGGCGGCAAAAGAAATGAAGGAAAGGGTGGAACGCACCCTCGGCAACACCGACGCCCGAAATCTCTATATCGGCACTTTTCACAGCGTATTCGCCCGGATCCTCCGGGGCGAGGCACACCGTCTCGGCTACCAGCCCAATTTTACCATCTACGATACCGATGACGCAAAGAGCGTGATCAAGACGGTGATCAATGAACTGAATCTGGACGACAAACTATATAAACCCAATGTGGTCTATAATCGTATCTCGCAGGCCAAGAACAGCCTGGTCAGCCCGGCTGAATATGCCAACGATTACGCCATCCAGCAGGAAGACATGCGGAGCAACCGGCCTGCCATCGCCCAGATCTATGACGCCTATGCAAAACGTTGTTTCAAGAACAACGCCATGGATTTTGACGATCTGCTGATCAAGATGTATGAGCTGGTGAAGCATTTTCCCGAAAGCCTCCATAAATTCCAGCACAAATTCAAATACATCCTCATCGACGAGTACCAGGATACCAACCCCGCCCAGTATGAGATCATCAAGCTTCTGGGCGCCGCGCACGAGAATGTCTGCGTGGTGGGCGACGATGCACAAAGCATTTACAGCTTTCGTGGAGCCACTATCGAGAATATCCTCCAATTCCAAAAGGATTACGAGGACGTAAAAGTGGTAAAACTGGAACAAAACTATCGCAGCACACAAAGTATCCTGCTGGCCGCGAACGAGGTGATCCGGAATAACAAGGGCCAGATACCCAAGAATCTCTGGACGGAGAATGCCACCGGCGAAAAGATCAGGCTGGTGCGTACCATGACCGACAATGACGAAGGCAAGTTCGTGGCCGATACCATCCAGGAGCAAAAATTGCGCAATCATTTTAACAATCGCGATTTTGCCATCCTCTACCGGACCAACGCCCAGAGCCGGGCTTTTGAAGAAAGCCTCCGGCGCATGGCGATCCCCTATACGATGTACGGCGGCATCAGCTTCTACCAGCGCAAAGAGATCAAGGATCTGCTCGCTTATCTGCGGGTCATCGTCAACTCCCGCGATGAGGAATCGCTGAAACGCATTATCAATTACCCGACCCGCGGCATCGGCAAGTCTTCCATCGACAAAGCCATCCTGGTCGCCAACGAACAGAATATTTCCTTCTGGGATGTGCTGGAACGCGCAAGAGAATTTGGCTTCAAGGCGGGCACGCTCGAAGCGATCGAGAACTTCGTGCTGATGATCCGAAGCTTCTCCAGCATGCTGGCTGCAAAAAATGCCTATGAGGTCGCCGCGCATGTAGGCAAACAAACCAACCTGGTAAAGGAACTATTCTCCGACAAGACTACCGAGGGCCTTGCCCGTTACGAGAACATCCAGGAATTGCTGAACTCCATAAAGGAATTTACCGAGCGGCCGGATGAGGATGGTGTACTGGATACCGAGACAAAAGGCCTGGGGAATTATCTCCAGCAGATCAGTCTGGTCACGGATGCCGATGAAAAGGATCCCAATGCCGATACGGTCAAGCTGATGACCATCCATGCCGCCAAGGGCCTGGAATTCTCCTGTGTCTTTGCCGCAGGTCTGGAAGAAATGCTGTTCCCCAATGCCATGGCGATCAATACCCGGGAAGAGTTGGAAGAGGAAAGAAGATTGTTCTATGTGGTGATCACCCGGGCCAAACAAAAGCTTTGGGTCAGCTATGCCAATACGAGATACCGGTTCGGTACGCTGGTACAGAACGAACCCAGCCGTTTCATCGGGGAGATACCCGAGGATCAGGTCGACCGTAGTTTTGCCGGCGGCGGGGCCCGCAACCAGGCAGGCATGAACTTCGGGAATAATGTTTCGGCCTACGACCGGATGAACGGCGGCGGATTCGGCGGGGCCGCACAAGCGGAACGTCAATATGGGCCACCACCGAATAAAAAGGATGCCCGACCTTCTTATGTTCCCCCCAAGCCTTATTTGAAGACCATCGAACACAACCCCAGCCCCGATTTTGTTGCCAGCGATACCTCCGGTCTCCAGGCGGGTCAGAAAGTAGAGCACCAGAAATTTGGCTTTGGCGAAGTCATCAAAATGGAAGGATCCGCTCACAACCCGGTCGCTACGGTGAAGTTCCAATACAACGGCGAGAAAAAGATCATGCTGAATTACGCCAAGCTTCGGATCGTTGAATAAGTGTCGCGACCTTTTTTTCATCGGTTTCAAACCAGTATTTTGGGAAATAATCCCCGGTTGGGAAAAACCGTCGCATCCCGCAGAAAGTTGCGCTGAGCCTGCATCCTGATTATTCTGTTTACCAAAAGTTTATTATCTTTTAGCCATGCCCGACCCCGGCAAGATACACCATGATGGATTGTATTTTGTAACCCTAACCGTCGTAGGCGGGATTGATGTGTTCACCCGCTCTGAATATTGTGACCTGCTGGTTGATAACATCAACTATTGCATCGACAACAAACGGTTACGTGTATACGAATATACGATCATGTCCAGTCAATTACACATGATTGTCGGGACCGAACAAGGCAATCTGTCCAAGGCCCTAAGGGATTTCAAGAGCTATTCCGCCAAACAGATCCTGCGTGCGATCGCCGAACACCCCGCGGAGAACCGGAAAGAATGGCTATTGCGCCTGTTCCAGTTCTTTGCCCATCGCTACCAGGACAACTCGGAACACCATTTCTGGCAATTTGGCAACCAGCCCATCGATCTCGATAAACTGGGCAAAAAGGAACAACGCGCCTCCTCCGCCCTGGAACACCTGTTGAATGCAAAATTGGTGGACGACCCCCGGCATTACCGGTTTTGCAGCGCCTATCCCGGACAAAGGGTGAAGCTTTCGGCCCGGATTTTGTAATTTTGTCTTATCCTCTATCCTCCCCTTCCATAACCTGATCGATTATTTAGTCACGCTAAAATGAGCGATTATGCCATCCAGCCAAAGACCAGCACCCACCCCCGGGGATGCCTGTTATTTTCTTACGCTTAACGTGGTAGACAGGATCGATGTATTCGTCCGCCCGGCTTGCAAACAGGTCATAGCGGATGCGCTGAACCATTTTATAGATACACAGGGATTGATCATTTATTCCTGGTGCCTGATGACCGGCCATCTCCATTTATTGGTTCAGACCCGCGAAGGTCAGGGACCCGCCGGCTTCGAAAGGGATTTCAAAAGATTTACCACCCCCGCCGTGCTAAAGGCCATCGACCTGACCGTCGACCCCCGCCGGGACTGGATGCTCCAGCGTTTCGAGGAATATAGCATGTCCTTAAGGAAGATCGAAAAATACCATTTATGGCAATCCTGTACCGGTCAGATACATATCGACTGCAACCAGCCCGGTCTGCTGTCCGACCGGATAGACGATATTCATGAGAACCCCGTCCGGGATGGCATCGTGGAGCTGCAGGAACATTATGTTTATAGCTCTGCCCGGGATTACGCAGGCATGAAGGGCCTGGTGAGGGTAACCGTTATCCAGCAGGGATTGGGCTCCTCCCGATTCAGGAGGATATCGGCGAATTAGCGTCCCGCAGGTAAGCCACTTCTTTTAAGCGACCTACCCTCGCCGTCGCCCTACCCGATCGCTTCTTTCAACTTTTCCACCGTCCCCTTCTCGCTGCCCACAAAGACCTTTGCGCCCATAAGGACCACCGGCCTCTTGAGAAAGGTATATTCCTCCAGGATCAACCGTCGATAGTCTTTTTCGGTAAGGGTCTTGTCCTTCAATCCCATCTCCTTGTATTTCAGCGCCCTCCTGCTGAAAAGCGCCTCGTAGGAGCCGGTCTTTGCCTTTAGCTCATCCAGTTGGGCCGGACTGATCTTCTCCGTCTTGATATCCTGTAATAGAAATCCCTTTTTTTCGGCCTGTGTTTCCTTGAGTATCCGGGTGCAGGTGTCGCAAGTGGACAGACAGTATACCTTTTTCATAAGACTAAGGTAATATTTTCACCCGCCCGGCGACAAATCAGGGTATACGATGTAGATTAGCACGACCCCATCCGCCCGATTTATCGTTAAAACCGTTCTATTTGCAGGAAGCCCTCCACCAGCCGGAATTCATCGATCTCGTGCACGAGCACCAGGCCCTGCTGCATAAAGTATGCAATCTTTATTGTTCCTCTCTCCAGGACCGGCAGGATCTGTTCCAGGAGATCGTCATCCAGTTATGGCGATCCTACCCACGATTCAGGGGTGAGTCCAAATTCAGCACCTGGCTCTACCGGATCGCATTGAATACGGCAATCTCCGATCTGCGCCGGCAAACCAGACGACCGAGATCGATGGAATTGCAGAATATCCCCGCCGAGCTACAGGATATTCAATATGAGAAAGAAAAAGAACTTCGTTTACAGCAACTTTATACTGCCATCGAACAATTGTCCGAACTGGAAAAAGCGCTGGTAATGCTGTACCTGGAAGAAAAGTCCTATGACGAGATGGAAGAGATACTCGGGATCAACCAGAATAATCTCCGGGTAAAAATGAATCGTATAAAAGAAAAATTACGCAATCTCACCAAACAAACCGAACATGGAACTGGAAGACCTTAAAACGATTTGGCAGGATCGCCCGGATACCTCGCGCCGCCAACAGAGCGACCGGCAGCAGAGCGGCCGGCAACAAACCAGCCGGCAGATACGCGCCCTGTTGAGAAAAAAATCGCGGGGCCTGGTCGCCAAAATGAAACGCAATCTTTTTGGGGAATTGATCCTGGTGTTGATGATCTATATCCCGGCGATCCTTTTCTATCTCTTCGAATACAGGGAGAAGGACCCGGCGACGGGTTGGGCGTTGCTCCTGCTGCTGCTCTACTTTACAGGATACTATTATCGCAAGAAGAAATTGCTGAACGCCATGCAACGGCCCGATGCTGCGATCCGCGCCAACCTGGAACGGCAACTTCTCACGCTGCGGAAATACATTCGATCTTATACTACTACAGGTACGATACTCGTGCCTGTTATGGCTGTCCTTTCCTTTATGTCGGGCAGGGGGATGATAACCGGCCCCGACCGATGGGCAGAAATCGGCATCGCTGCCCTGGTGTTGGCATCCATTACCTTCCTTTCCTGGCGCGCCAATGTCTGGGGAATGAACAGACTATACGGACGGCATATTAAAAAGCTGAAGGGATTGCTCGAAGAAATGGACGAGGAACCCCACACTCTCAATTGATCAGCAATTGTCTGAAAGCGGCCGAATCGCCGCAAAACACATCGAAATCCACGCGTGTATCGATACCATTGACCCTACCCGCCTCGCTGTGTTGCCAGAATGCCCAGTCCCGGTAGATACTGGGTCTTTCCTTTTGGAGATAGTGCGCGATCCACAACGGATACCCGTCGAATTCAGCCTTCAGGTATTGGTTGTAGAAGTCGACATAGGTGTAAATGATGGGAAGGGTATGATAATATTGCTCGACAGTCACCAGCCAATCCCTTACCCGCTGCCGCACCAGCGTGGGCGGCACGCCATAGGTCTGCTCGATGTCCAACACGGGAGGAAGATCGCCGGGCAGCAGCTCCACCGAATGGATGAAATTTTCGGCCTGTGCCTTGCCGCTCTTGGTAGCCAGAAAATAATGATAGGCTCCCCGGGGCAGACCGGCGTCTTTTATCTTTTTCCAGTTCCGGTCGAAATAGGAGTCTTCGTTGTTCAATCCTTCAGTGGCCTTGATAAAGGCAAATCCGATCTGGACATTCTCTACCTTCATGTCCCTCACCGATTCCCAGTCGATGATATCCTGGTACCTGGATACATCGATGCCATGGATCGGGTAATTTACCGGGATATCCGTGCCAAATGCGGTGTAGCGTATAAAGTGGGCCCTTCGCTCCAGCCCCCATTCCGTGATCAGAAAGACGGCCATGATCAATACCGCCGCACAGAGGGAGAAAAACAGTATCTTCCAGCCGGTATTATTTTTTGCTTTTTTGTTCGCCATAGTGAGATCGCCGCCGGGTGCAAATATAAATTTAACAGGCACTAAATGGCGCTATTCATTGTCAGAATAATTGATAATTAGTTTAATTTTACGATCCCGATGCCTGCTTTCAATCTCGATGATACGATTAATCTCATTTCCAAGCTCACGCCGCGGCGCGTTTGGAACGGAGCCAAGGTATTGAGCAGCTACTACTTTAGCAAATGGACCAGGCGGGCGGTTCAATGGGGATACCCGGTCTCGGTCTCCTTCGAGCCAACCACTTCCTGCAATCTTCGCTGTCCGGAATGCCCCAGCGGCCTGCGGTCTTTTACCAGGCCTACCGGGATGCTGGAAAAAAACTTCTTCCGGGATACCATCGATCAGTTATCGAAGGATCTGTTGTATCTCGTCTTTTATTTCCAGGGGGAACCCTATCTGAATCCCTCCTTCCTGGAGATGGTCGAATACGCTTCTCGCAAAGGCATCTATACCGCCACTTCCACCAATGCCCATTATCTCAGCGACGAACACGCCAAACGTACGGTCGAAAGCGGTTTGGATCGCCTGATCATCTCTATCGACGGCACCACACAGGAAGTTTACGAACAGTACCGGGTAGGGGGCAAACTGGAAAAAGTACTCGCAGGCGCCCGGAATATCGTCAAATGGAAAAAGGAATTGAAAAGCAAGACCCCCTTTGTGTTCTTCCAGTTCCTGGTGGTCCGGCCCAATGAACACCAGCTTTCGGAGATCAAAAAAATAGCGGAGGAGATCGGGGTCGACGAGGTCCGGTACAAGACTGCCCAGGTCTATGATTATGCCAATGATCCCAACGAATTGATCCCCGTCAACAGCAAATACAGCCGCTATAGGGTGGATGCCGATGGGAAGCGCCGTATCCGAAACAGCCTGGACAATCATTGCTGGCGGCTATGGCATGCAACGGTCATTACCTGGGATGGGCTGGTAGTTCCCTGCTGTTTCGACAAGGATGCCCAATATCGACTGGGCGATCTCAGGGGGAAACCTTTTAAAGAGATCTGGCGCAATGAAGATTATGTGAATTTCCGCAGACAGATCTTACAAAGCCGGCGGAATATAGACATTTGCGCCAATTGCAGCGAAGGGACTAAAGTGTGGGGAGATTAAATCATAAAAATCAAATGATGCCATTATCTGTTTCCATCATCACCAGGCTGCAACATCAGCACGAAACCATTTCTGAACTGATCGGAGGGTTGACGGAAGAGCAATTAAAACAAAGGGTCGACCCAGCCAAATGGAGCGCCTTTGAAAATATCGTTCATCTGTCTGCCTATCAGCCTGTATTCGCGGATCGTATCGATCGTATCGAAAAGGAGACTAATCCTTCTTTTGACCGTTACATAGCGGAGAAGGATCCTCTTTTCCCGGTTTACCTGGAAAAATCCCTCGGAGAATTGATTCGCGTCATTGCGGTGGATAGATCCGCAATTGCCGGAAAATTTGGAGGAATGGGGGCTGAAACCCTTTCCCGAACCGGGCTTCACCCCAAATTTGGTTTGCTCAACATGAGGCAATGGGCGGACTTCTTCCTTTTACATGAAGCGCATCATCTGTTCACTATTTTTCAGCTTGTACAAGAACTCCGGAAAACCTACGTTAGATAATTTCAGTACATTTATCAATAATTTATATATGTCTCGGACATGACACTCGAAAAGGATCTAAACCAAACCAAGTTCCGAAACGAACATCAGAAAGCCACGGTTAATATCATCTTTACGAACAACTGGATCATGGAGAGGATAAATAAGTTGTTCGACCAGGAAGGCATCACCTCACAGCAATACAATATTCTTCGTATCCTCCGGGGAGCCGGCACACCGCTGTCGACCTCGCAGATCCGCGAACGTATGCTGGATAAGATGAGCGACTCCAGCCGTATCGTGGATCGACTGGTGATCAAAGGAATGGTGAAGAAGACCGAATGCAAGACCGACAAGCGCCTGGTCGACGTGATCATCACCGCCCGCGGCCTGAAGTTGCTGGAAAAGATAGACGCATACAATAAAAAAGTGGATGGCATCATGATGAACCTTTCGGAAACGGAAGCCCGGAAACTGAACAATCTGCTGGATAAGATACGCGACCCCGATCTGACCGATCTGTAATCACCGAATTTCTTTGGAATGAAGTATGTACTGACCGCTTGCTATTTTCTGTTCCTCTGCACGAAATCATCTTTTAGCCAACCCCGAACCGAATTCAGGGCCGCCTGGGTGGCTTCGGTCGAAAATATCGATTGGCCTTCAAAAAGAGGTCTGGCCGCCGACAGCCAGCGCGCCGAATTCATCCGGCTCCTCGAAATGCACCAGCGCAATGGATTGAATGCGGTCATCGTACAGGTGCGGCCCGCGGCCGACGCGCTGTATCCTTCCTCTTACGAGCCCTGGAGCGAATGGCTCAGCGGGACACAGGGCAAGGCGCCCTCTCCCTATTACGATCCGCTGGAATTCATGATCGAAGAGACACACAAGCGGGGCATGGAATTCCATGCCTGGTGCAATCCTTATCGCGCCATTTACAGCATCGCCAAATCATCGGTCTCCCCGTCGCATATCACGCGCACCCACCCGGAGTGGTTCCTTACGTATGGGGGTACCCGTTATTTCGATCCCGGCAACAAAGAAGTGCAGGATTGGGTCACACAGGTGATCCGCGATATCGTACACCGCTATAATATCGACGCGATCCATTTCGATGATTATTTCTATCCCTATCGCATACCGGGAAAAGAATTTCCCGACGACGCCAGCTTTTCAAAATATGGCAATGGCATGAGCAAAGAGGATTGGCGAAGGAGCAATGTGGACAGCATCATCGTCAGCCTGGGCCAGGTGATCAAAGAAGAAAAAAGAACCTGCAAATTCGGCATCAGCCCCTTTGGCGTCTGGCGCAATATCGCCAGGGATACCGCGGGCAGCGAAACTCAGGCGGGCCAGACCAATTACGACGATCTCTACGCGGATATTTTGTTATGGTTGAAGAATGGCTGGATCGATTATGTGGTTCCTCAATTGTATTGGGAATTCGGGTTTCGTCACGCGCCCTATGAAGTATTGCTGGACTGGTGGGCGCGTCATAGCTTCGGACGCCAATGCTATATCGGTCTGGGCATCTTCAAGGCCGGGACCAATCCGGCCTGGCGGGACAAGACCCTGCTGCCGCGTGAGATACAGGCTTACCGGAACTATCCCGGGGAAGTGCAGGGGGCCGTTTATTTCAGCAGCAGCAGCTTTGCCAGCAATCCCTATGGGTGGAACGATAGCCTGAGACAACATTATTACTCTTATCCCGCCCTCATTCCACCAATGCCCTGGCTCGATTCGGTACAACCGCATGAGCCCGTCTCGCGTAATGAATATAACCGGAAGGATTCGCTGCTGACTGCCTGGCTGGGAAAAGGATCGGCTGACGATAACCTGAGAGGTTTTGCGATCTATCGGTCGGCGTCGCCCACCCTCGACCTGGATTCGGCGCATGTATTCCAGTTCGTACCCTATGACCCGGTAGCAGCCTTTGAACTCAAGACCGCCCTTCCCCAACCTTCTAAAGGAGCCTGGTATTTTGTCACTGCGGTCAGCACTACCAATGTGGAGAGCCCGCCCGTGCAATTATTCAACTGGTGATTTTTTTCTACCTTTGGGGAGCCTTACCGTTCATTAAAAATTTTCCGTTATGCCCGGTCTTGAATTATTCGGTCCCGAAGAACGTAAAGAAGTAAATGATGTCCTCGAAACGGGCATCCTGATGCGTTATGGTTTCGATGGTCCCCGCAAGGGCATCTGGAAATCGAAAGAGTTGGAAGCAGCCATCTCTCAGAAGTTCGGCGTTGCTCATACCCAGTTGGTATCCAGCGGCACCGCTGCGCTGACCGTTGCGCTGGCCGCGCTGGGCGTCGGGGCCGGGGATGAAGTGATCATGCCGGTATTCACTTTTGTAGCCAGCTTCGAAGCCGTGCTTAGCGTCGGCGCCGTACCCGTCATGGTGGACATCGACGAGACTCTGACCCTCGATCCTCAAGCCGTGCTCCGGGCGATCACCCCCCGGACAAAATGCGTGATGCCCGTGCATATGTGCGGCAGCATGGCCGACCTGGAGGCGCTGACCCGGATCTGTAAGGAAAATAAATTGCTCTTGCTCGAAGACGCCTGTCAGAGCATCGGCGCAACTTATAAAGGAAAATACCTGGGCACGATCGGCGACGCCGGCACGCTGTCCTTCGATTTCGTAAAGACCGTTACCTGCGGCGAAGGCGGTGCGGTCATGACCAATAATGCAGACACTTATCGAAAATGCGACGGGTTTTCCGATCATGGCCATGATCATATCGGCAATGACCGCGGCGCCGATCTGCATCCATTCCTCGGGTACAATTACCGGATCTCCGAACTCCATGCGGCAGTGGGTCTTGCGCAATTCCGGAAGCTGGATCAATTCCTGGCGATCCAGAAAAAAAGCCATGCCCGGTTGAAGGGCATGCTCTCGGCCATACCCGAGATCAGCTTCCGCAGCCTGCCCGATCCCGCTGGCGACAGTTGTACCTTTCTCAGCTGGTTCCTGCCCTCCGAAGCGCTGACCCGCGCACTGGTGGCCGAACTCAAGGAACAGGGCATACTCGCCGGAAACTTTTACTGGTACGAACACAACTGGCACTATATCCGCAAATGGGATCATCTTCTTCGGGTAGAATCGCTGTATAAGCTCACCGAGCCCCAGGAGCGGGCACTCCGGCATCTCGCCGATACGGGTTTTGCGGTCAGCGATGGCATCATGGGACGTTGTATCTCCACCGCCATAGGGATGGGTTGGACCGAAGCCCAATTGGAAGAAAAAGGAGCAAAGATCGTAGCAGCGGTGAAAAAGGTATTGAGCAAGTCGCTGGTGAAATGATCCTGGCTGGTTGCTTGGCAGGCCCGGATCGCCTCGCTATCCGGGCACCCCTATTTTTTTCCTTCAAGCGCGTTGCACTGCTCCAGCGAGCCCAGACGGAATCTTAGCGGGATGCGGGTCGATTTCTCGAATTCCAGTTCTTTTTTGCAGAAAAATCCAAAATGACAGGTATAATAGTCGCTCGCCAGGGAGGTGGGCGTCACCGGTGCGGGGGATTGCATGACCGAAAAGAATGGCGCAGCCGGACTAATTTTGGCCGCAATCAGCTTATTCAGATCGAGCCTTTGCAATTTCAGATAGCCTCCGGCGGGGGAGCCTGCGGCAGCGAAGCCACTCCTGTTAAGTATGACGCCCGCCGACCCCGGAACGACCGGCCCAAGCCCCGTTTGCGCCTGCGAACCGGAAATAATTCCCAGTATCAGCCATACAACAACAAAAGTTTTTTTTCGTTGCATACCCCATTTCATCTTTTAAATGTAAATTACGGCCTGATTTTTGTGGTCAGGCGCGCCCTTTTCCGGAATTTGGAAAAGAGCCATTTCAAAACCCCTGGTAGTCAATGTCGTTAAGTCAATCTTTACAGCAAAAGTTACTCCAAAAACTGTCTCCTCAGCAAATTCAGTTGATGAAATTGCTGCAGGTGCCTACGGCCAACCTGGAGGAGCGGATCAAGGAGGAGTTGGAAGAGAATCCTGCGCTGGAAGTGACCGAAGAGGATCACGAAGACGGGTTGACCGACGACTCGAAGGATGAATTCGAAAGCAATGAGGAAAAGGAGGAAAAGGAAGGCACCGAAGACGAATACGAGAATCTCGATATCAGCGAATATGTGAACGAATATGACGACGACGTAGCCGACTATAAGCTGAGGGATGAAAATTACCCCGAGATCGACGAAGAAAGGGTAATGCCCTACAAGGTCGAGACTTCCTTCCACGAGCATTTACTCGATCAGCTCGGGATGCTGGTAGCCGATGAACGCACGCTGAAGATCGCCGAGCAGGTCATCGGCAGCATCGACGATGACGGCTATCTGCGGAGGGAAACGGCTTCGATCGCCGATGACCTGGCCTTCCGTCAGAATATCGAAACCACGGACGAAGAGATCGAGAGCCTGATCAAAAAGATCCAGCAGTTCGATCCCCCAGGAGTAGCGGCCCGCAATCTGCAGGAATGTCTTCTGATCCAGCTGAACCGGAAAAAAGGCGATGGAAAAAGCGTTGAAATGGCCATCGAGGTATTGACCTATTATTTCGATGAATTCACAAAAAAACACTACGACAAAATACAAAGAGGGTTGAACCTCGACGACGATCAGTTGAAAGATGTGATCAATCAGATCATCAAGCTGAATCCCAAGCCTGGCGGGGACGTTAGCGAGGTCAACAAGGAGACCTACGTGATCCCCGATTTCTTTATCAACAACAACGCCGGCAAGCTGGAGCTTTCGCTGAATTCCAAGAATGCACCCGATCTCCGCATCAGCGAAGGATATAAGGAAATGCTGAAGGAATATGACCGTGGCAGCAAGAAGGACAAGCGGCAGAAGGAAGCCGTCCTCTTTATCAAACAAAAGATCGACGCGGCCAAATGGTTCATCGACGCGATCAAACAGCGGCAGCAGACCTTGTACAATACCATGCACACGATCATGGATTATCAGCACGAATTCTTTCTGACGGGCGACGAGACCACGCTCCGGCCGATGATCCTGAAAGATATCGCCGAACGCACCAGCCTGGATATCTCTACCGTCAGCCGCGTGGCCAACAGCAAATTCGTACAGACCGAATTCGGCACCTACCGTCTTAAATTCTTTTTCAGCGAATCGCTGAGCACCGACAGCGGGGAAGAAGTATCTACCCGCGAAGTAAAAAAGATCCTGAGCGATCTGATCGAGGGAGAAAGCAAGAAGAAACCGCTCAGCGATGAGAAGCTGACCGAACTGCTCCAGGAAAAAGGCTATAATATCGCCCGCCGCACCGTCGCCAAATACCGCGAACAATTGAATATACCGGTAGCCCGGTTGAGAAAAGAGTTATAAGTTTGCGGATCATGACCAGACCGCAACCTTCCGCTCCGGCACCATTACGCCTCCTGGCGCATTTTATCTCTTATGTTTTTCACCCCATCTTCATCAGCACTTATGTCATCGGCTTCCTGATCTTCTTTCATCCCTATGCCTTTGCAGGCTTCGATCCCACTACAAAAGTATTCCGGTTCCTGACCATACTCGTCTATAACTCGCTGTTCCCGTTATTCGCCGTTTTCCTGTTGTGGAGATTGAAGCTGGGCGTGCAATCCATGCAGCTGCACACGATGAAGGAGAGGATCATTCCCTATACGATCGCGATGATCTTCTATTGGTGGACCTGGCATGTTTATGCCAATCTCCCCGATATCCCGCCGGTGGCTATCCATTTCCTGCTGGGCGCCTTCCTCGCGGTCTGCGGGGCCTGGATCTTCAATATTTATTTCAAGATCAGCATGCACGCCATCGCGGTCGGGGGGTTGACGATGTTCTTTTTTCTGTTCTCATTCCGCGATGCCTACGCATCGGGTCTCTACCTTTCCGTAGCGCTGCTGATCACAGGAGCGGTTTGTACGGCCCGCCTGGTTCTTTCGGATCATAGCCCCTTCGAGGTCTGGGCAGGCCTGGTTACCGGCTTGCTGGTGCAGTGGATCGCGTGGCAGTTTTAGAGATTCAACTCTTTTAAGATGCTCACAAAGGTCTATATAGGTTTACTATTATTATGTGACTGGGGTTAGGGTATAGATGATTGACAATTAGTGTATTAATTATAAGATATTATATTTTTTGGTCCATACCCTAAGTGAATGTATTTTTGACGTATCAAAGGCTTAACAATGTCAAAATTACAATTAGAAATCACCCAGCAAGAAGCCCCAGAATTGCTCGAATTTTATTCGTTGAAACGCGCTCGACTTATTCAAGAAAACTCTGCAATATTCAATAAGTTAAATGAGTACAATGCCCAGATAATCAGTCTGCGCAAACTTATTAATGACGAGAGCGATGACTACCCGTTGGGTGGATCATGGAACCAAAAAATCCAATTCGTCTTAAGGAATGAAATAGAAGGTCTGTCAGTTAGGGAAATTAGTGCCAAGATTGCAGAGCTTGAAAAGGTAAGAGGTGCCGAAGAGATTAAGAGGATTTCGAATAGTGTATCTCCTACGTTAAGCATGGCGACCGGGCCTATCTATGATAGAAGAACCAATCAAAATGGAGAATTTATCTATTCGATTAGAAACTAAAAAACCACACACGCTGTCGGCTAAACTGAGTGGTGGTTTTTTGTGAAATTTCAATATAAGGGGGGCTGTCCTGGTGGGCCATCGAGGACTCTGGACCCGAGATGGCCGGTTCGATTCCGGTAGCCTCCACTTTTGTACTTAAAATGCCGGGGTCGTCTAATTGGTGTAGGACGGGCGACTTTTAATCGCTTAATGGGGGTTCGAGCCCCCTCCCCGGTACTTTTTTGTACATAACAAAGGTAGCAAAAATGTATAATAGAATATATAATTACACATTTTATGTCTTGATCAAGGAAAATGACTAAAATACTTGAACGGTCAATTATAGAATATATGCTCTTAATATACCTACAGGGAGTCAATAGATAAATTGCTGCAAATCATTAACTTACTATTTAAGAGAGAAGTTTGCTTCTTATTCGGGTTAAGTGTGTAAAAGACTTGCTAATTTGATAAAGCAATGAAAATCATTTGTTAAATATTTGAAATACAGCTCCTTGTAGCAAAAAGAAAAGCCCAATCATAGGGTACGAACCTAAATTGAGCTTTTTCACCTTCAAACCATCTGAAGTATTCGTCCGTGCTAGCCGTTAAGTATCTTCGATCGAGCTGTATATCTTTTGGTCGGGTGATAAATGAATAAGCAGGAACCGCCTTTGATGGCGTCGATGATCGTCTCCGATTCATCCTGCGGAACGGCGGGACAGCCATAGCTTCTCCCGTTGATAAAATTGTTCGTCTGCATGAAGTCGGCGCCCACATAAGGAGAGCCATGGATCACGATATTGCGACGTACCGCCCCGTCATTGATCCCTCTTTCCATGCCGCATATCTTTAAGGATAATCCATTGGTTCCAAAATAAGTGTCCTCGGTTATATAAAATCCCAGGCTGGTCTTGTGCGATGAAGCGCTGTTCGAAAAGGAAGTAGCATATTCCCTGCCCGAATTCTTTCCATGTGCCACATAAGTATTGATCAGGACCGTCCTTTGATCCAGGTCGATGATATAAAGACGTTTATTCCGGGAGGATTGACTGAGATCGCAGATGGAAAGGATCCCGGGCCGGCTGAGTTTATGATGATCCAATAAATAATAATATCCCTTGAGGGCATAAGCAAGCGCCTTCTTGGAAAGACCCAGGTCTTTCAGATCGATTTGTTCGTATAAGGTGGAAACTTTTGCGGCCAGGGCGCTCTTTTCCGAGCTCTTTACGCTCTTACCATCGCCCGCACGAAGAAGTGCGGGAATAAGCAGGGCGGCCATCAGCGACCAATACAACGGATTAAATACTCTAACGCGCATGTCAAAAGTTTTCAAATAGGTACAAAAGGGGTACGCTTTATAAACGGATCGATATGTAAAATATTATCTTCTTTCCGATCGCGCAAGCGGATTCGAAGGAATCTTTTATTGTCCTAAGACCTTATTTTTCAAGCCTCTACAGAGGAGTACCTATAAATGTGTAAAACGCTGATCGTCAACGATCAGCCACGTATTTTGGGCTGCGGCCCGCTAAACTCATTAGAATAAATTCGAATAAGAAGAAGAAATAGGGAAATGAGGATGGGCCCGAAGATCAGCCCAATAAAACCGAATAGATTCAGCCCCAGGATCACACCGAATGCGGTGATCAGCGGATGCACGTCGCCGATCCTTTTTTGCAGCCAGAAGCGGAAGATGCTATCGACGGTACTGACCACCCCGAACCCATAGACCAGCATAATGATGCCCCGGATATTCATGCCCGCGGAGAATAGCAGGATGGCGACCGGCACATAAGCGAGCGTCGCTCCGACGACGGGCATCATCGACGCGATACAGGTGACCACGAACCAGAAACCCGGATCATTGACGCCCAGCGCCAGGTACGCGAAGAAGGCGATCGTACCCTGTAACAAGGCGATCAACGGGATGCCGATGGCATTTGAATAAACCAGGCTATTCGTTTCCCGCCGGATCAGCAACAGGTTCTCGTCTTTCAGCGGCAGCCATACATGCAGCGAGGACTCGACCTTGCGTCCTTCGATCAGCATGAAATAAAGAATGAAATACATCACCGCTACCGTAGTGATCGTATTAAAAGTGGCGCCCAATATCTGCGGCAGGGTTTGAGCCGCCCAGCCCGATAATTCGGACATGGTCTTGCCCGAACTAAGGACCATCCTGTATTTATGCTCGTATTTTTGAATAAAATGTTGGAGGGCATTCAACACCTGTGTGGAATGTTCCAGCGCGAAGCCGATCTTGGCATACAGCATATTGATGAGCAGGGCGATCGGGAGCAGAATGATCAGGAAGGACCCGAACATCAGCAGGGCCGCCGCGGCTCCGGGCTTCCATTTGTACCGTCCGATCAGGATATACATATACTTTTTCAGCAACACAAAAAGAGTATAAGCGCCGAGGAAGGCGGGCAGGAAGGACTGCAATTGCCAGAATAATACGAAACCCAGCAGCAGGATCACCAGCAGGAGCAATACCTGCCGAATAGCATTATTGGATATGGAATTCATAGATGTTGCGAAATAGAGTACTAAAGTACTGTTTTATATTTTGACTTTCTTCCAGTTCCCTCTCCGGAAAACCAGCCAGCTGCTGATCGTGATCATCACCTCCGCAAATAATATGGCCATGAATACTCCCTTCGGGCCCAGCCCCCAGGGGACGGCCATCAGGTAGGCGATGGGCATCTGGAAGCCCCAATAGCAACAGAGGTTCAGCAGCGTAGGCGTCCGGCTATCGCCCGCCCCGTTGAAGGCATTGGACAATACCATCCCGACGCCATAGAACACATAGCCCATACTGACGATATGCAAGGCCAGGACGGCGACCCTGTCCACTCCCGGATCATCGTTGATAAATCCTACTATCGGACCTGCCCAGAAGAGCAATAACAACGAAACCCCGATCATGAAAATCGTATTGTAGCGGGCAGCAGCCCATACCGATTGTTCCGCCCGCAGGGGTTGTTTGGCTCCCAGGTTCTGGCCTACCAGCGTAGCCGCCGCATTGCCCATCCCCCAGGCGGGCAGCAGAAAGAAGATCAGGATGCGGATAGCCACCTGGTACCCCGCAATGGCTTCGCTGCCAAAATTCTTTGCGATGATCCGCGCCATGACGATCCAACTGGCCCCTCCGATCAGGAATTGCAAGGTGCCCGTCCATGCAATGCTGTATATACCCCTGATGATGATCCAATCCGGGAGAAAATGTTTCCGCAGCAGCCGGAGGACGCCTTTCCGGTTGAACAAATGATATAGCTGATAGGCTACGCCGGCAGCCCGGCCAATGACCGTGGCATAAGCCGCTCCGGGCAGTCCGTAGAAATGGATCATCAGCGGGCAGAGGAGGATATTGGCCCCGTTGCCGATCCACAGGGACCACATGGCGATCGTCGCGTTACCCGCACCGCGGAAGATCCCGTTGATCAGAAACAGCAGCATGATCACCAGGCAACCCCCGAACACGACACGGGTATAGGGAGCGCCGATGGCCACTACCGAAGGACTGGCCCCCATGATCTGTAATAAATGCGGCGCATAGAAATACCCTACCAGCGTCAATACGATCGTAACCGCCACACCCATGAGGATGGCCTGAGCCCCCGCATGCGATGCTTCTTCGGGATTCTTTTCGCCGATACGCCGGGCGACCATGGCCGTAGCCGCCATGCTCATGCCGACGGCTACACAAAAAACGATGGTAAGCAGCGATTCGGTCAGACCGGCGGCTGCCAGGGCTTCCTTGCCGAGCTTTCCCACAAAAAAAAGATCCACTACTCCGAACAAGGACTCCATACACATTTCAAGGATCATGGGAACAGACAGCAGTAATACCGCCCGGCGGATACTGCCGGTGGTATAATCCTGGTGCGCGGCCGAAAGGGAAAGTTTGAACAGGGAAAACAATGATCTTATGCGGGAAGACATGGGTCTTTTTTTTGAATGGCTGATTAATAAAATATCCGGGATGATCCTGAGCGAACGCTCAAAATTGGGGGTGGAACCTTGGCGAGAGGCTGAAGACCGCAAAAATGAGGCTTTTTTTCATATTTTTTAATGTTTGGTATTAAAATTATTTTTGATCCCAATATGAAGTCCTATTTAGCCAGGGTCAGCTTGAAAATCCTCAAGATCGGCGGCATCGTCGTCGGATCGCTATTGCTATTGATGTTCCTGCTGCCGTATTTGTTTCCGGGCTTTGTCTCGCAGAAGATCCGGGATTGGGCGAAGGGAAGCGTCAAAACCGAATTGAAATTCTCGGCGGCCCGTCTTTCTTTTTTCAAACATTTTCCAGCCCTGACGCTGACGCTCTATGATTTTTCGCTAAAGGGTTCCGATCCTTTCCCGGATCAAACCCTTATCCAGGCCGATGAGATCGCATTGGGGGTCGATATCTCCAGCGCCCTGTCCAGCAAGATCAAGATCGACAAGATCTTCCTCACCGGCGCAACGATCAATATACAGGCCGACACGGCGGGACACGCCAATTATAATGTATATCAAAGCAGTACTCCGTCCAATCCATCAGCCCCCTCGGATACCGGCAGCGCTTCGCTGCAGATCAAAAAGATATTGATCGAGAAGAGCACGCTGATCTACAACGACCGTTCCTTTCCGATGCTGATCACTGCCCGCGACTTTTATTATTTGGGCAATGGGGATCTGAGCCAGGCCATCTTCGACCTCAACAGTCATACCGAGATCGGGTCGATGGATTTCTATTATAATCGCCAGGCCTATTTTTTTAATAAAAAGATCAACGCCGATCTCGTCACACGGATCAATACCCATTCGCTTTCCCTGTTCTTCGACAAGAACAACTTGACCATTAACCAGCTACCCGTCGTCTTTACCGGTCGCTTCGAGTTCCTGAAGGACGGCTACGATATGGATTTCAAGCTGGGCTCCGCAAACTCCGATCTCCACGATATTTTCACGGCGATGCCGCCGGGCACGCTCGACTGGCTCAGCCGGACAGATCTGAAAGGGGTGGGAGATATCGATGCCTCATTGAAAGGACAGTATGTTGCTTCGCGCAATATCATGCCCGATATGACCTTTGACCTGAAGATCAAGGACGGATATATTTCGCGCAGCGGCATCCCCTTTCCGGTGAACAAGGTCTTCCTCGACTTGCATACGCGGCTGCCCGGTCTGAACCCTGACAGCCTGACCGCTTCGATCGATTCGCTGTATTTTGCCGTCGATAAGGATTATTTCAGCGCGGTGCTGAATTGGAAGGGGTCCACTCAGCCAACCATAGACGCCAAGGTCAACGCGGAAATGGATCTGCAACGATGGGCGGGCGCGCTGGGCCTGACGGCCATGGAGCTGAAAGGGAAATACGATCTTCATTTGCAGGCGAAGGGAAAATACAGCACCCGGGTGATCCGCACCGAAGGGGTGAGGAAGACGACCCTCGACACCATCGTCACCAGCATTCCCGCGTTCCAGGTGCGATCCTCCTTTCACAATGGGTATATAAAATTCGCCTCGCGGCCCGCGGCGGTGGAAAATATCAGCTTCGACCTGGACGCCTCCTGCGTGGACAACGATTACCATCATACGAAGCTGGCCATGGAAAACCTGAATGCCAGTCTCCTGGGCAATACGCTCAAAGGATTTTTCAGGCTGGGCAATGCAAGGGATTTCCCCGTCGAAGCGGCGTTACGGGCGGTGTTCAACCTGGCCGATCTGAAAAAGGCTTATCCGATGGACAGCCTGGATCTGGCAGGGGATCTCCGGATCGATGTACAGACGAAAGGAAATTATCAGCCGGCAAAGAAATTGTTCCCGGTAACGGTGGCCAACTTCCAACTGGACAATGGTTCCGTAAAAACCAAATATTATCCGCACCCGCTGGAAAATATACAGGTCAGCGCCAAACTCACCAGCCACAGCGGGTCGTTGAAGGATCTTTCGCTCGATATAGCGCCCATTTCTTTCCGCCTGGAAGGACAACCCTTTACCATCCGGGCCGATCTGCAGAATTTTGAGGATCTGAGGTACAATGTCGTTTCGCGGGGTATCCTGGACATCGGCAAGATCGCGCAGGTATTCGCCTTGCAGGGATACCAGGTCAAAGGGTTTGTAGAGACCGATCTGTCGCTGAAGGGCAGACAAAGCGACGCCGTGGCGGGCCGTTATGATCTCTTGTTCAATTCGGGGTCGATGAAGGTGAAGGATCTGCAGGTGAACGCCGATCTCTTCCCGCAGCCATTCCTGATCCATACCGGGCTGTTCCGCTTCGACAAGGATAAGATGTGGTTCGATGCCTTTCGCGCCAGTTATGGCCACAGCGATCTGGAGCTGAACGGCTATCTGACGAACGTGATCGATTATATGACCAGCAAGCGGTCGCCGCTGCAAGGGAATTTCGATCTGAAGAGCGACTATATCCTGGCGGATGAATTTATGGCTTATGCGGCGGCGCCTGGCGCGCCCGTGGCCGCGCAGACAGGAGTGATCCTGGTGCCAAAGGATCTTGCCATCACGTTTAATGCGGAGGTGCAACGGATGCGGTACAACGGTATCGACCTGGACAGTTGCAAAGGACAAATGGTCATCGACAGCGGGAAATTGATGTTGAACAAGACAGGCTTCGTATTGATCGGCGCGCCGGTGGAGATGGATGCCGTATATCAATCCTTTTCCCCGCAACGGGCACAATTCGATTATCATATCAACGCGAAAGACTTCGACGTGAAGCGGGCTTACCGCGAGGTCAAACTCTTTCATGACCTCGCCACATCCGCGTCCCGGGCGGAGGGCATCATCTCCCTCGATTACCATCTTGCCGGGCGGCTGGACAGCAATATGCGGCCGGTCTATCCATCACTGAAGGGCGGCGGGGTGCTATCCATGAAAAAAGTAAAGATGAAGGGTATGAAATTGTTTGGCGCCGCCAGCAAAGAATCGGGCAAGGACATCGATGATCCCGATCTGTCAAAAGTAGAACTCAAAACCACGATCAATAACAATCTCATTACGCTGGAACGGACAAAGATGAAGATATCCGTGTTCAAACTGCGTATGGAAGGACAGGCCAGCTTCGACGGCAAGCTCAATCTGAAGTTGCGCATCGGTCTGCCCCCCTTCGGTGTGATCGGTATCCCGATGAAGGTTACCGGAACCCAGGAAAACCCGAAGGTCAAGGCAGGGAAGGGCACCGATAAGGACGATCTGGAAGCTACGGAAGACAAAGAGGATCAAACCCCGGCCCCCATCCCCGCGCCTCCCGGCGCGTCTCATCAATAATACCTTCCCACCAGCGGATCATCTACGATCGCCTTTTTCAGCTCCTGCGGATCGACGGGTCCCTCCTTTGCATAAATGATCTTTCCTCCCGGCTCGACCAGCAGCGTATATGGCAGCGCGCCCTGCCAATGCGGATCGATGGCTTCGATCAACTTGTATTTGTCATCGACGCTGAAGATATAATTGGTATTACTGGCCTGCTGGCTTTGGAGGAATTGCAGCGCCTTGTCCTTTTTTCCCGGCTCGTCCGCGCTGATGCTGATGAATTCGAAATCCCTGCGACGGTACATCCTGTTGATCGTGATGAAGTCGGGGAATTCCGTCACGCAGGGACCGCACCAGGTGGCCCAGACATTGATAAGACGCAATTTATCCGAATGATTTTTCAACAGATCCTTCAGCGCCGTCTCGTCGATCGTGTCCAGTTTTACCGGTTCCTTTGCCCATTCTTCGCGTGCACGGGTGATCCAGTCGCTCTTTGACGCCCATTTGATCGAACAACCAAATACTTTTGTCGTCTGCACCGGCACTTCTTTTCCGTTCAAAAGGGCTTCGATGGCGTTGCGGGCGTCGGAGACATGCGGGGTCTTCGACGGCTTTTCCACATCGTCGATACGACCGCTATAGCGTAGCTTCCGATCCTTATCGAAGATAAAGACATGCGGCGTCGCGATCGGACCATACTTTACGGAAGTGGCTTCGGTGGCCCCGTCATAGAGATAGGGGAAATTGAAATGTTTTTGTTTTGCCCTGATCTTCATCTCTTCGTAACTATCGCCCATATCGGTATAACCAAGCTCATCCAGCCGGATCGCGCTCGGGTCATTGGGCATGATGGCTACGACGGACACCCCCTTGCCGCTATAATCTTTTGTCAATTGGATGATACGATCCTCATAGGCCTGCGCCGTGGGGCAATGGTTACAGGTGAAGACGACGACAAGGATATGGGCATCCCGGAAGGAGGCCAGGGTATAGGTCTTTCCATCTACGCCGGTCAGCGAGAAATCGGGGGCCGCAGCTCCGATGGGGAGAGTGGGATGTTCGTCGCCGGGCGCCGAATGAACCAGGGCTCCCGGCAGCAACAGGATGACGGAGAGCAGCAGGACGCTAAATTTTTGCAAGCGCATATAAATCGGGTTAATTTAAAAATGAGTTACTTTAATTCAGCCGTTCTAACGATGATATGGTAAATTAGCTTTTTTCCAGTAAACAAATGCCATATGCCAACAAGACGATCATTTCTCCGATCCAGTTCCGCTCTTTCCGCCGGCATCTTAGCCGCACCATCAGCAATACCTTCTCTTTTTAAAAAGAAATGGAATATCGGTCTGCAATTGTATACGGTGAGGGATGCCATGGCAAAGGATCCGGCAGCCACGCTGGCCCATGTAGCCCAGATCGGGTACAATACGGTGGAAGGGACTTATGCGCCCGGCGATGCCATGTTTTATAACCTGGATGCCAAGGCCTTTGCCGCAGTGTTGAAACAGAACGGACTGATGATGCCCAGCGGTCATTACCGGCTGGGAGAGGACGCGCCGGAGGGAGAATTGAAAATGAAGGGCACGATATTGCACGATTGGGATAGGGCGGTAGAGGACGCGCATACCCTTGGGCTCAAATATATGGTCTGCGCCTGGCTGTCACCCGCGGAGCGCAAGGATCTCGATCATTATAAAATGATCGCCGGCGAATTCAACAAGGCCGGTGAGAAGTGTCGGGCCGCCGGCATCCAGCTATGCTATCACAATCACGATTTTGAATTCGATCAGCAGGGTGGCAAATTCCCCTACGACGTGATCCTTGACAATACCGATCATGACCTGGTAAAAATGGAAATGGATCTGTATTGGGTGACCAAGGCGAACCAGGACCCCATCGATATCATCACCCGTCATCCGGGCCGCTTCCCGCTCTGGCACCTGAAGGATCTCGACAAGACGCCCGAACGCTCGTTCACCGAGGTGGGCAACGGAGTCATCGATTTTCCAAAGATCTTCACGCATGCACAGGAGGCGGGATTGAAATACTGGTTTGTAGAACAGGACAAATGTCCCGGCGATCCTTTTGACAGCATCACGAAAAGCATCGGCTATATCAAAAAGACCTTGCTCTAATCTTAATTGCCAAAAATGAAAATGAAAACCACCAACGCCTGGCTGCTGCGTTTCGCGCCGGTCGTCCTTTCGCTGGCCATTTTTGCAAACCCTGCCCTTGCGCAGGACGCCGTGGGGATATTCGACAATCATAGCGACGTGGGGACAGGGGTGAAGCCCGGCTCCGCCATCTTTATCCCGGCAACCGGACAGTACGTGATCTCGGGCTCGGGATACAATGTATGGGCGGATCACGACGAATTTCAATATGTATACAAGAAGATGAAGGGAGACTTCATCCTTTATACCCGCGCGGAATTTTTGGGCACCTGGGTCAACTATCATCGCAAGGTGGGTTGGATGGTGCGCAAGAGCCTGGACGGCAATTCACCGCATGTCAACGCCGTGGAACATGGGGATGGGCTGACCTCCTTGCAATTCCGGCGTACTGCGGGCGCCCAGACCGAAGAGCACAGGTTGAAAATGACCCACGCCAATATCCTCCAATTGGAGCGGAAGGGCAATCAATATATCATGCGCGCGGCGATCTATGGCGAACCCTTCCAGACGGATACCATCGACAATATCGATCTGGGCGACGAAGTATATGTCGGTCTGTTTGTGGGATCGCATAATTCGGATGTGCTGGAAACCGGCGTATTCAGCAATGTCGGCATCAGCATCCCTTTTGCCGGTGAATCCGATCAACGCACCCAGATGACCCTGGGGAGCAATCTCGAAATACTGGAAGTGGCTTCCGGTCATCGCGAGACCATCTATAAAGTCCCCTATTCCATCCAGGCGCCCAACTGGACGCCGGATGGGAAAAGCCTGGTCTTCAATAACAATGCCGGCACCGTCTTTAATTTCGACCTGGCGACGCGCCAACCCACGCCCATCAATACCGGGGCCGTGACCCATAATAACAATGACCATGTCATTTCTTTTGACGGCAAGATGCTGGGCCTGAGCAATTATGAAAAGGATCTCGGCGGCTCCATCATCTACACAGTACCCATAACCGGCGGCACTCCCAAAAAGATCACGCCCAAGGGACCCTCTTATTTGCACGGCTGGTCGCCCGACGGCAAGGATCTGGTATTTTGCGGCGAGCGCGATGGCGAGTTCGACGTGTATAATATATCCGCCGCGGGAGGGAAAGAGCAGCGGCTGACCGATGCCAAGGGTCTGGATGACGGTCCCGAGTATACGCCCGACGGGAAATATATCTATTTTAACTCAGTGCGT
>Ga0206935_10094_pt1 | contig 31278 bp, 25 predicted proteins | sample Alteio_BWOrgHeat_13_FD_152924 | JGI IMG/M metagenome (GOLD analysis project Ga0206935, IMG submission 152924) | Enriched cells from forest soil in Barre Woods Harvard Forest LTER site, Petersham, Massachusetts, United States -... | ecosystem: Environmental > Terrestrial > Soil > Temperate forest >...
CGTCTGAAGCGCCTCATCCATCCTTTCTTCGTAAAACCGTTTCCATTTCAAATCTCTACTGGTGATACACTGGCGCATCAGATCGGTCACAATCTTCATCATATCTGTCGTTTCCGGATCTACATCTTCTTTAGCAAGCTCAGCTATCTCATAGCCAATTTGTATCTGCCTTTTTGTCTGTAAAGAAAAATATTTCTCATTCTGCGGCTTCCGGATAAAATTGACCAAATCTCCCCCAATAATAACTATGACACTATAGTCCTTTTGTCCCCTTACGCTGCGCCCTAATCCCTGTTCAATCTTCTGCGCAATTTTGATATTGGTCAAGTTACTTTCCTCTCTGCATTGTTCTTCATATTTATCAGACAGGCTTTCTGAATAAGGCTTCGAGTCAAGGATCAAAAGCCGACAGGTTGCATCAGGCAGGTCTATTCCGTCATATCGATTGGCGATCACCAGTGGCTTTTCAAAATGACCATTTTTTAAATCTTGAATTTCCTGATCGATCGTATTATGATTAGAAATAGTGCAACCTTGTTCTGCATAAGGTCTGGAATGCTTAAATGAAGGTACAAGCGAAACTATACCAAAGTTTTTACTTGTATTAGGTCTGGCATATTGATTAATAACGGCTATTCGACCGAGCGACTCGTGAATTAGGTATGGTATGAGAATCATTTTCTCACCTGACCACCTTTCGTTCTTTACAGTTAAAGGATTCTTCACGGCCGATTTCCCGATATTCAGTCCTTTTATAAAGAACGAATCGTTCATCGTCGTAGCAGACATTAGTATTCGATGTGTTGCCTTGTCGAATGAACCAAATTGCTGAATTGGGTTTACATAAGGGGAAATCTCGATATATGCGCCTGAAATATAGCATTGGCAATCACCAACAATATTTTTTATCAGGCGCCATTGGAATTTGATCTCTTCCTGATCTCTATGGCGAGCTAATATATCTGTGACCCTATCAGCATTTTCAATCCAGGTCCAATAGGGAACGGGCAAAAATGAGCTTGCTTCTTCTTCATTAATTTCGGAGAAAGTACCTCTACCTTGCCTTTCCAGATCGTCCTCAAAAATTTCCAAAATATCGGCGTATGCCTGAATTTCACGGGGAATTTTTAGGGTAAATGCGTCCTTAATAGAATCAATGCAAGCATGTGAATCATCGAGAATCAGACCACCTACATGAACGGATTCCTTATTAAGACCGAATTTCGTAAACCCATTGAACATTTTCTGCACATGACAAATTAAGATTCTTCCAGAGTTGAGGAAATCCACCGGCAAGCTCCTATCCTCGCCTATCACGCTATAGTCGATTCCAAACTTCCTCGCTTGTTCAGTGGTCTGACGGACCAAATAAATGTTTGGGCATATATACACACATGGTCCTTTCCCCTGGTTCAAAAGAGATTGCAAAATTAACAATCCGACCAATGTTTTTCCCTGGCCTGTATGAAGTTTTAGGATGACATCTTTTTCTTTCTGGTATACCTCAAACCATGTCTTCAGGACTTCTTCCTGAACTGATCGAAGAGGTCCGGCCTCGCTGCTTGTATCCAGATCATTGTAGATATCAACCGGATGCACCTTCTTTTCAGGATCCTTTTTTGCCAGCCTCTTTCCAAAATCGACCATAAAAAATAGGTTGTTTTACTTTTGACTTTGGCGGAAGTTACTGATTTCATGCGATTAGAAATACCGTATAATCACCGTTTTTTAAGTTTATCTTGGAACGCTGAAGCTGTAGTAGGTGTTACTCGCTAATAAGGATGCAATGAATGTGGGAATGTTGGAATTATCAAAACGCTTAACAAGAAGGTTAACACTGTAAGGATAACCAGCAGTCTGAATAGGTCGCCAGCCGCTATATCGGTGCATTTCAGCCGGATAATCCCCAGGATAGAGATCTCGATAGTTTTGATCTTTCGTTGCTTTGCCATAACGATGCTTGAATAAGGCAAAGTTCAGGCGAAAAACCACCGTGGGTAGGTTGTGTGGGTTACCCACTTTTTTTGCTTAACTCTATTTCGCCATCGATCGTTTTGACAATGGCATCCAAGCCCATTTTTTCAAAGTATTCCCGGATAATCTTTAATTCCTTTAAAAGCGTCTTGTCGTGTTCCTTAAAAGGATGAGCGACTTTTTTATACAAGTTGGTATTCTGGATCCGTTTGGCCCCCGTCTCCTTCCCGGTCAAAAATTGCAAAAACCGGGCGACTTCGGTCGGCTGGTCGACAGGACTGATGCCGCAGTGTTTCAGCAAAAAATGCATGGCGAGCACCCGGGTGGCGATCGTCCCGGGCGTGACGGATCCGCCGGGTCCAGCAAGGGATCGTTGTTCCGCCGGGTTATCCTCAGCCGCAGCCGGACCTGCCTCCAGGCTAAGCCTTTGGACAATCTCATTCGTGAAGTCCTCGCAGCCCATAATGTTCTTATAGGCGGCGTCATCGGTCGAAAGGTAATCCAATCCGTAATACCCCTGCGTCCGGGTGCCGCAGCTGGAAAAAAAACGAAAATAATGGGTCATCAGATGGAAAAGAAAAGTGACCTCTCCCACCGCAAGGCCGGCGTGGTGGGCAGCATCGGCAATTTCGACAAGGTTGGCCCGGGGCTGGTCTTCCAATTGTTGCTGAATGCCGCGCAATATGCCGTTCATTTTTTTTAATACTGTGTCATCCCCTTCCAGCGCCCGGATGCCCAGCGGTGAAATTTCCTCCCCATTTGATAAAGTGAGCGCCGATGGGATCGAAGCGGGGTCGTAGCTTCGCGGCAACTGGTCTTTCAATTGAGACTTCATTTCCCTCAAATTCGGCCTCTTATTGGTCTGGGAAATGTCATAGAGAGTTCGCAGCCAGATGCGGTCGTTGTCAGTTAAAACGAAGGAAGGTAGCTTCATAATCAATGAATTGGATTGCCAAACATACAAAAAGCTCTGGAGTTTCGTGTTACATTTTCTAAAGATCGACAAAATTTGACCGGATTTGTAACAAGAATATAGTTACATTTTTGTTTGTTTTGTCAAAAACAGTTACTTTTGTAACCAGAAAAACAATCAACCTTTATTAAAAATCGTAACGCTTATTATGTCAAGAACTGGTTTAATAATGAAGTCCCTTAGAGAGAAGTTCGATTATGTGCAGGAAACGGTTGCGGAGTATTTAGGAATTTCAAGAGAACTGGTGAGCATGTATGAGACTGGTGAAAGAGAAATACCCATCGAAGTGCTGGAGAAACTCAGTAACCTTTTTTGCGTTGAACCGGATGCCTTTTTTGCGGAGACGCCGGAGGATGCAATCGCCCAAGTAGCTTTCGCCTTCCGGAAAGATCAGATGGAGGCGAGCGATCTGGAACAGATCGCCGCTTTTGGAAAAATTGTAAAGAACTATTTAAAAATCAAAAAGCTGGATGGCACAAGTACCTGACAGGATATTGGAGGTCCGGGCGAACAAGTTCCGGGACCGGTTGGGGATCAGCAATGCGGATCCGATCGACCTTTATAAGGTATTAGCCGAGCTGAACGTTATCACCAATTTCCGCCAACTGAGCCGGGAGTTTTCCGGCATGGCGATGAAGGCGGGCGAAGACCGGTTCATCCTCGTCAACATCGGCCAGACAAAGGCTCGGCAGCATTTTACCATCGGCCATGAACTCTATCACTTGTTTGAGCAGCCCGATTTCAGTTTTATGGTTTGCCAGGTGGGCCGTTTTGACAAGAAAGACCGGGAAGAATACAATGCTGATGTCTTCAGCAGTTACCTCCTGATGCCCGAGGCGGGGATCATCAATACCATTCCCGAGGAAGAACTTGGAAGAGGTGCGACCATCAGCCTGCCCACGATCGTCAAGCTGGAACAGCATTTCGGTGTCTCCCGGAGCGCGCTGCTGATCCGCCTGGACAAACTGGGGTTAATTAAACACGCCGACTACACACAATACCTGACCGGGGTCATCCAAAGTGCGAACGAACTGGGTTACAGCATCGCGCTGTACCAGAAAGACAATGACCACAAACTCATCGGAGATTATGGAATGCGTTGTAAGAAGCTCTTTGAGGAAGAAAAGATCTCGGAAAGCCATTATTTCAACCTGATGATGGATATCGGGGTCAATATTGACGAAAAATTCCCGGAAAATGAATTCGACTGGTGAGCCAAAGATATTGCTGGACTGCGACGTGGTAATTCATTTTCTAAAGGGCGGAAAAATACTCGAATTGCCAACGATTTTTCCCGGGCGATTCGTCATGCTGGAGAAAGTACACAACGAATTATTAAAGCGGAACAGCAACGCACTGGCCATTGGGGTGTTCCTGGGATTGGGAAAGATCCCCGTCCTGCCGATGCCGACGGATCCCGTCATCGTCAAAGAATACTTTTCGCTGCGCAGAAGAATGGACGACGGCGAATCCGCTTGTCTGGCCGTGGCGAAACACCGGCGCGAGTTCGTGGCCAGCAGCAATATTACACAGATTGCCGACTATTGCCGAGAGAATGGGATCGTCTATTATACGACGATGGATCTCCTAGTCGAAGCGACGGTCAAGGGGATCATGACGGACGGCGAGTGTAATGCATTCATTCAGGAAGTGATCACCAAGGGCAGCCGGCTCCCGAACATGACGATCACGCAGTACCGGCGATCGAAAGGTTTATAAGATCGATACCTATATAATATAAAAGGAAAGAGCCCTAAAAGTTTTACGAGAACTTTTAAGGCCCTAGAATGATTTAAGCAAGCTTAATCATTCCTCTTGTGTCGTTCAATCGCTAAAATAGCATTGTTTCCCATAGGAAACAATACCGTTCATGCGATGTTTGTACCGTTCATCGTACAAAGTTTCCACTAAGAATCTCCTTTTACTGCTTGCCGGCTCAATGGCCCACCCGCAGCGATCCGCTTGAAGCAGGGCCTTTTTAGTCTATCTATGCCTGGCATCAGCAACTGCCGTTTCGGCGCCTGCGGACGCAAACGGCACCGAAAAGTAATAGGCTAACAAAAAAAAGGAGGTAAAATGACCAATTCCAACGAAAAGTACGAACACGCGAAATTCGCCATCGAGCGTTACGATCATTATCTTAATGTCGTCAACAGCAAAGGCTCTTTCTACATCGCCGTAAATACATTCCTGCTCGGGAGCCTGTTTACTGCGGTCACCGCTGTATTCCGTCAGCTTGACAAACCTTGGTACGTATGGGGGCTGCTATCACTTTTTTCAGCCAGCAGCCTCGTCTCAATCATCCTCACGATCCTGGCGATCAACCCGTTCCTGCGATCGGGAAATAGTTCTTCCCGTAACAGGTCCCTGCTTTTCTTCGGCTCTGTAGCGGAATACCAAAGGGATAATTACCGGGACGCTTTTACGGACCAAGATAGCCATCGAATGCTACAGGATACCGTCGACCAAAGCTGGACACTTGCGACCGCCCTCGTATCCAAATATCGAAAACTTCAGTTGGCCGGGTATCTGCTGATCGCACAATTCGCCCTCCTGATCCCCATCATCTATTCCATTAACATCAATCTCCCAACAAAATGAACATTTTTGACAGCTACACCAACCGCGTAAAAAGTACGCTCCAACAGGATAAAATCAACCGCTCGATGACGGAAAGCTACAAGACCATTTCCACCGGGACTACCTTGGTGAAGGCGAGAGCCGCCAGTATCGACGCCATCCGCCGGGATCTCCAACCCGAAAGCAGCCTGCTGACGCTGGCCCGCATTGTTCGGGCGTGCGACGTGTCTGCCGCCAAGGTCGGGCAGCATCCGGACTTTTGTCACCTGATCGGCACCGAGGAAACGGAAATGCATTATATCACCAGCGCCTTTATCGATATCAAGGGGTCGACGCGGCTGCACGACAGCTATGAGTTAGATACCTTATACAACGTTACCAATACAATCCTGAGCGCAGCGATCCATGTCTGCCTGCTGTACGGCGGCCATATCCAGCGGATCCAGGGGGACGGAATCTTCGTGTACTTCGGCGGCAAATCCGTTGACAAGGCAGATTCCGTCCGGCAGGCGATTGCGGCGACCGCCATGTTTACGTATTTCGTTAAAAACGACCTGCAGAAGCTGTTTGAAGAAGATGAGGTGGAAAACATCAGTACTCGGATCGGCATAGATTTCGGCGACGACGACGAGGTTCTTTGGGGTAATTTCGGTGTGGCGAACTGCACCGAACTGACCACGCAGAGCCTGCATACCAGTCTGGCCTGCAAGTGCCAGGGCCATGCCGGGAAGAATGGGATCGTTGTGGGGCAGCATGTAGTCGACCGGTTGAAAACGGAAAAAAAATACTTTGACTACCTGCGGGATTCGAAAGGTGAGGTTAGGGACCGGTACGTCTTTATTGGCCCGAAGCGCTCGCTCTATTATTCGCAGTATGACTTTGACTGGTTAAACTACCTCAAAAGCCTGCCATATATCCGCTGCGATAAGGAAGGCAATCTGTACGTTCTTTCGCAGGAGAAGCAGGAGGAAGAAAAGCGTCTGGACCACCTCCGGCAAACAGCCGGGTTGATCCAGTCCGGTTCGGCATTCACTAGCCCCACCGGACAGATTTCCGCTGATCCGGCCGGCGTAAAAAATCAGCCGCATCGTTTCCACTATGAGTAGTCGCTATCTACCAAAAGGAAAGAACCCATTCGGGTTGTTGCGATACCAGCAGGTGATGCTGGCGCAGCATTTTCCCTTCCTTCGGTCGTCCGTTACAGGTAACACGTTGAAGGCATGGGGCTCCCTACGACCGGATCATTGCCTGCATACGTATCAGATCAGAATTGAATATAAAGCCGGCAAAGCCCCGAAATCAACTATCGTTTCGCCCGTGATCGAACCATCCCTGCATATTCATATGTACAACGACCATAGCCTTTGCCTCGATTACTGCCCCGATATGCCGTGGAACGAACGGACAAAGCTCTATCAATACAGCGTCCCCTGGATCTGCGAATGGATCCTCTATTATGAGCTTTATCTAGTCAACGGAGGCAAATGGGAAGGGCCGGAATCACCTTTTCATTTGACGGAAGGAGAGATGAAAGCTGGCCCTGATTTCAACTAAATCTAAGCCCGGCGAAAGCGAACAAAATGTTTAAATTGTATTCAAAATAGTACCAAATTCTGAAAAATAAAATTATGGATGACATCATTCATATCAACCTCGGTGCCTACAACACCAATACACATTCAATAGGGACACACACTGTTCGGATATGGTCACACATGCTCGCCTCCGTTCATTGGATGTTTAATAAGCAGATTCCCGGCAAATTTCTGATCCAGCATGGAATTTCCATAACGCTGATCAACAACATGGCCATCGCCCTTGAGGGCTTTATCGCTGATGTGTGCTGGGAGTATGCACAAAATAAGCCTAACCTGGCTAGCTTGATCAGTGACATCGATAATATGACCTGGCAAAAGAAAAGTAAGTTGTACGATAGACTATTCGCCAAAAAACTGGGCGACTATTTTGGTTATGACGGCATATCTGCTCTCATTAATTTTCGGAATAATTTGGCGCACGCAAGAACCTACACCGAGCTTTCAAAAAGAGAACTCACCGGTACAGCCGTTTCGGAAATTGAAACAGAAAATAAGGGATATCACGACTTACGTGAGTACTTGATTAAAAATGGACTTCTTAAAAGAGGAACCATCCCCTCTAATGTTGAAGTTCCCTGGAAAATAGAAACCGCCATGCATTTTGTTGGACTGACCGAGCATTATATGGAGAATATCCTTCGGGAAAACGAATCTGACAATAATTTGGGAATTGCGACGGAATTCAAACTCGCCCGTGCTTGTAGATAGAATCACTCCATAAAATGACACTCAGGTCATTCGGTGTTAGACACTTATGGTCAGTACACCAGAGGCCGCGATTGCTTTAACGACATCGCGCCAACCAACAGCGTCTTCCCCAACCGCGAAGCGGCCGAAATTTCAATTTCATACATGCGGCGGTCTATCCTAAAAAAATAGAGTATGTGGCGATTATGCAAAAATATAATAAAATAATTCAATCTTGCACAGCGGGGGTCAGTGACCAAAGGTGCTATTAAATGGAAAAGGGATCAGAAATATTCGATGAAAACAGGCAGGCGCGCTATCCCTCACAACACCCGCAGAAACCCGACTGAAGGCCAATTTGCGCATGATCCGACCTGTAACACTAGTGAAGAGACGATATAAAGAAAACCAAGCGCTTCTGATACCCTAAAATGGTAGACCATTTAGAGATGCACTGTGCTTTCGTAATAAACAATTAGCGGTGCTTTTGGGAAGAAGTCTTTGGGTGTGAGGTCCTCTTTGAAGAAGTAGAATCATCTTGAAATCCAGGCACGTCCGATTTAGTGAATACCGCACTTGCTGGTTTCCCTGTCAGCTTCACTTGCAGTACACAACCTGCCGTCGTCAGCGCAAGCGTTGTCGAGGCGGTCACCATTATAAAAAGCAAGATCAACAATAAGCGGGCGGTCTCGATAGAGACATTGCTCCACACCAAATCAATATTACCTCCCGAACCAAACAAAAGATCTTTACGCTTTACATTTGCATGCTCCCGTTTTGCCTTCCTGCCTTCAGGCGTCAACCAAAGTCCGCATAAAATCTTCCTAGTTACAGGATCCTGCCCATTTGCACCAGTTACCATTGTGCAGGAGCAAACATTAGCCAGAAAATAATATAACAGATAAGAAAGTATCGCCAGGATCGCAAACCAAATCAGCCAGCCCATCATATCATGCATCCTATCTGGCGTAGCGCTAACATAAATCAATACTATACCCGCTATAGATGCCACCGTTCCCATTTTGTTGACCGTTTCCGGCAACGCATTGTGCTCAGTCTGCCAAATCTGCTTTCTGCCCAGGAAACTCCTTCTGATGGCATAGGCTACAGCCCCCAAGGCAAAAATGCATCCCATGAGGGGATTGAACGGACCGAAGTCCACGCTAAGGAGATTATATAGCATGAAGACTGATTGTCGTATGTGGAGGAATATCAACGGGCACAGGATCAGGGGTAAATGTAGGAAGACTAGGCCCCGAACCCCCGAACAAATATCGACCAGGTAGTATTGGTCCGGTTACTGGAGAAGTTGGATGCCCAAAATGCGCCCAACGTACAAAATATGCGGGGGATGTCATGAGGCCCAAACCATGATTGACCGTCGAAACATTGATCGTCACATAGTGCACACCGCTTCCTCCTGGTCCCCCCGATCCAGAACCTCCAAAGCCGCTGCCGCCAGTCGTTCGACTACCACCCCCAACACCGCCTCCAGCGTTTCTCAGCGATTGCACCCATCTTGACGCTCCGCTGATTCTTGATGTTAAAAACGAGCGCAAACTATTCGACGTATCTTCCAGCGATCGCTCAATTGGTACAGCATCTATTCTTGATTCCTTGTCAGCGTAACCCCTCTTAATGTAGTCATTCAAGTAATAGGCGAAATCGCGAATGTCAAAGAAATAGGGGCCTCTCCGTGAATAATACGTTGAGAACCGCCCCCCTATCCATTCAAGAAAATTGTTATTCTCCGGCCAATACAACGGAACTGATGCATTATCCATTCGAAAAGAAGGTACACGCACGTTAGCCTCCTTACAGGCATCATAGAGAGCCTTCATCTTATGTACATTGTCATTTACATCAGCCAATGGCACGATCGTGTCGCCAGATAGCCGGATAGTATTGTCACGAATAAATTTCGACGCATCCTGAGAATCAGCCCTGAGATAACTCATATATTGATTCGTTGCGGAAATAGCAAGCTCTCTTTCAGAGGCAGATGGTTCAAAATCATTATCGGCCATAGTTAAATGGTTATTGGCGGAAGATACGTCGCCTGCAGAGTGCCGGCAACGTGAAAAACACCCATTTTTTTCATTATTCCTAGGCCAACAGCATTCTAGTCCTATTAGCCGAACTTTAACATGAGCGAAAGTCAGAAAGACAACTACATTGATATTCCTCCCAGGTTATCATATACGCCTTTGTCATAATATATGTGATAGCTGAATGCTCAACCGTCCGAACCAATTAATTTATACCGATTTACATGTAATAAAGATTCAATAAATTGACCTAGCGGTTCGAACCAGTTCGCCGACACGGTGTTGCACAAATGCAGATTTCGAGACTAACAGTCAGACTCATTCTTTTTCAACACCTATTGAACAATCAGAGACGCGACAACTGTTAGAAATTCTTTTTCTTTTTCACTCATCTCGGGCTTTTCAGGCTTTGCTTTTGTGATTTCTGGCTCTTGGGGAAGTTCCTTGATGTCGGGTATAGAACTACCCGCCTTACTTCCTTTTAATTTCTTTTGCCAACTTATAAGCGTCTGAGTAGTCAATCGATACTTTTGCAATGTGGGTTCTAAACCCATGAAATAAACCTCTTCCAGGATAGCCAATTTTTCTTGGGTGGTAAAGCGTAATCGGGGCTCTTTCATAGTGTTTACTACATCTACGATAAAATGCTAAGGTCGAGTTCATTTTCATATTTATGCTACTCTGAATCATTCAAGAGAATTGAAAAATGGAAGATTTCTTCCTAAAAAATATGCAAATCTTCCTATCTTACCATCTACTGGGAAAAAGATGCTAAAACCGCGCTTTATAGTTTTTTAGTATTTTTTCTTGCAGATTGCACAGCCTACAAACGCAATAGCCCAAACGCGTCTTTCAGACACGTTTCACGACTATGATAAGGGTTTATGTTTGAGTTACTCCAGAATTATGTGGAACGTGGCTGTTTTCCAGAATCAATGAACTTAACTCTGCAAAATTGGCCATATGGAAAAACAATAATCACGCGTCTATATATTTTATGAAGGCAATAATTTTCATTATTAGTTTGATAAGTTGTGGTAGCAATTGTTTTGCTCAAGATGGTGCGCTCCTGTGTCATTTAGAGAAAGGCCAGTTTGGAGGGACTGCGATTATGCAGCGATCATTTAATCTCAAATCCGCTTGCGGTTTTACTAATAATGAACGAGCGTATCGAGAAATAGAAAAAATTATGAATTTGGCAGGTCTTCCAATGAATTTTAGTGTCTGCAAGAGTGAAAATATCAAGAATGCATATGCTGCAATGGATTCCGATGGCGTCAGATTTATAGTTTATGATGATCAATTTTTGAAAAAATTTGACACCGACAGTTCAAGGATTGAAACTGTAACTGCGCTTGCTCATGAAATCGGGCATCACCTTTCAGGTCATACGCTAGCGCTTAGCCACGAAGAGTATGTCGTGAATCTTGCAAAATACTGTCGGATTGAAAGCAAAGATTTTGACAAAAGTAAATGCACGAATATAAAAGCCCGCTATTTTAAAGAGTGCCGCGATGAGGAATTGGAGGCTGATCGGTTTGCTGGCTTTATCATGTATAAATACGGTGCATCATTAATACAAATTGAAAGCTTGTATTATAAAATGACATCAAATTATGATGACACCTTATCAGATCATCCAAATCTAAAAAAAAGAATCGATGCAATCGAAGCTGGTTTTGAACTGGCCAAACTTTACAAAGAAGCGAATATAACATATGTTGATCTCGAGAAAATAAAGGGAAGAACGATTCAATTTAATGTAAATGATCTGTCGCATATAACTAGGAATATGTTAATCGAAAAGGTGAGAAACAGTATTCAGGCGGCTTCAGATTATATGCAGAATATTACACAGGACAAGGAGCCGAGTCAACAAATCCTATCCTTTTCAGGAGGCGATTTTATCAATCAAGAACAGATTATCAAATATATTGGAACAAAAAATAATTTTTGGTGGATTGATAGGGACACCGAATATTTTTCGCTTGTTAATAGTTTTATTGCCTTAAGGTACGATGATCGCGTCAAGTTTTGCCCACAGCCCGCCGTTCATATTAAAGATGGTGTTTTAAAAATTCTTGTCTTCGGAGTTCAAGATAAGCCTAAAGTTGTTTATCATGCACCGTTCAAGGCGGACATGATTAGCCTTGAGGAGATCAAGGTCATATTTATTGAAATTTTTCGTGAAGGGATGAGCAAAGCAATTGAAAAGGCAAACGGTGGGGCCTAACTTCAAAATATCGAATCCGTTCGGGTAACAGAGACCAGGAGATCGAGGTGTAAGTTTTATTTTGTTCAAGTAAATGGAGGCTGCCTTTTTATTTTTTCAGCCTGGACAAGAATCTGGCACCAGCGCTTCGCGCGCGTTACCGCATTATATAATAGCCTTCGCTTTTGGTCGACCGATCCTCCAGCCGTATGGGGCCATAATACAATCACACCGTCAAATTCCCGGTTCTTTGCCTGATGGATCGTCATTGCCCGGAATCCAGTGGGGGAATTAGTCGACCATTGTCGATGTAAAGTCACGGAACGAAATAGGATTTCGCGAATTATACTGCCCTCAATCACCTCAATGCCTAGCACATTCCGTTGCTTCAAAATCCAATTTTTAGCCAAACCCCAAGGGCCATCGGGACCTGGAAGCAACCCGACAAATCGAATAGCCTCAATTATGGTATAAGACCCCAACAGCGGATATTCGGCTAATAGATTTTGCACATAAGCCGTATCGGACCTCTCCCATTTAAATACAAAAGGGCCATTCCTCTGTTTGCTCGCTTTTGCCGCCACTATATCAGTAATTTGCCCTGCCCAACTACCACTTATGGTTGGCGTCAAAAGTGCAATACTTGCTCCTCCATACCAAGCAATAGCATTGGTAACATAGGTAGCTGCAAGTGGAGCAGTGGGTGTTACATTAATAAAAAAGCCCGACCCGGCGCGTGGCGCCTGACCATTTCTGATACTACCCGCAGCTGCCAAAAGTGCGGGCACACTCGTTCGTCTAGGTATTGTCAGCACTTCCGGCGTGCAAACTGTCTGGGCCCAAGTTACAAAGGGATTCGGCTTTAGTTCCTCCATTAAACATTGAAATTCATCAGCCGCGGAAATAACAATACTTTCTTCATGCAGCTTTTGGACTATAGCTAGGCGCTCCAGCGATAGGTCCTGTGCTTCATCAATGATGACGATGGGAAAACTTACTCCTACCCATTGTCGAACATAGCGATCACCAAGCAAAGAAGCCGCATTCGAACACTGTTGGTTGAAGTCTTGACTATCGCATTCCGGCAGCCCCAGATAATCTCCAAGAGCTGACCATCTTTTGCAAACTCGTTGGGCAAAGCTGTCGATGGTCACGGATTCAAATTTTCGCCGAAGTTCTCCCATGTCTGAAAGCCGTTCCGACAACCTCCGTCGCGAACCGTGCATAAAGCTGAGGGCTAAAACACGCTGTCCATCCATTAATGGATATTGTCGAAGAAATAACATCAGCCGCTCCATCATTTGGTAAGTCTTCCCGCAGCCCGCCGCGCCTTCTAATGTATAAATACTCATGGTTGGAATAAGTAGACCTTTTCTCGTGGTGCTTGCTGCTGGTGGAATCGTGCTGAAGGTTGATTTATGAGCGCTTTTGCCATGCCAGCCAAGAGGTCTTGCGCCCTCTCGTTGCATACCTTAATCTCGTAAATCACTTCGGCGATACATTCATACGCCAAGTAGTCTTGCTTCAGCCCTCCACTTGCCCGGTCGGTAGATTTTAATCGAGTGACCAAATCCCCTACAGTTGAGCTAGCTACTGGAATAGCCTGGTTAACTAGACGAAGGGCTTCACCGGGATTTGCCTCGAGAATCCAACCCAATACGTCTTCAATCGTCCAGTCCGTAGGCCACGCAACAATAATGGATCTTGATGCAGCTTGCCCAATGATCGTTGTAATATAGCTAATACCTGCCGCGTCACCATCAACGACACATGAAACCTTGGAATGAATCGCAGACACTAGTCGATACGTCTCAACTACTGACCCATCATGTGTAGGAATAAGCCCTATGGCTGTACCGAAATCGCTTGTGTCAGGGTTTACCCACTCCTGCCTCAAATTAACAGCACGAATTAAGAGCTTTAAAATGTCAAAATCAATTCGACCTTCAGGCACCACTACCAAATCGTGCATAAGAGCAGAAATCGTATCGCCCCTATTGAGTTGAAACAATTTCCTTGTTGAATTCGGGGTCGTAGCCGTTAACGGAATTTCTAGGAGTTTTCTTGCTACCAGCACTCCACTTTCTTTATGAATAACGACAACCTTTGTCGGGTCAGTTATCACCGCAACAGTAGGAGAGTGAGTAGTTATTATCGATTGGCTTGATAAGGCCTGAAGTCGATGCACGAGTCGTTGTTGCAAGGACGGTGGAATGTGTAACTCTGGCTCCTCTAAGGCCATGATAAAGTTCTTCCCCTGCTGCGCCCGTAAACGGCCAAATTGCAAAAGAAGAAGCAACCATTGCAATGAAATAAGGCCATTACCATGCCGTCGGGATGGGATAACCTGGCTAATGTCAGATTGTGAGAAATGTGGAATAACAGAGTCCAGTACCCCCTCACTATCAGTTGCAGTCAGACGAAGCTTTAACTCCGGAGCAGTGGAAAAGAATCCTGACATTTCATTGTTTATTGCTTCGATTATCGGCAACAAGTTCGGGTCCGCTTCCATCGGCTGCCGAGGGCTTCTCAATTGATCGCGAGTTGATAATACCGAAGTAGCCGGCGGTCCGCCACCTGCTGTAATCAAGCGTTTAAATAATTCCGACCCAAATGAAATGACCTTATCCCAAGCCCTATTTGCTGGAACCAGAAAAAAACCTAATTCAGTCATCAGCCTTTTCGATATTCCCACATAATTTTCCTCCGCGAATACATCTTCAAAGGCGCCCGTTCCATCATAGAAGTATCGGATCGATTCTACCTCCAACATTGATCGGTCGAATCTTGCCGAGAAAGCCAATTGGCATGCAAGCAATTGATCTGGTGCCGTCCGAGTCGGAAGTACATCTCCTGATCCCAGCATATACCATTTTGGAACGCCTCTGCCGTCACCAAACCAATCCGAATGGTTGGCTGGGTTATCGGACGAAAACCCAGTAACTGTAGCGAGAATATTAATTCGGTCGGCGGGTTGCGGATCACATCCATAAAAGTCATGCTCTGTCAGAGATCTTATCATCCGGTCGCGGCCGAATAGCAAAGCCAAGGCTTCAATGATCGTCGTTTTTCCGGAGTTGTTCGGCCCAATAATCACCGTATTTTCCTGAAACGAGATGAAACAAGATCGTATTCCTCTGAAGTTCTCAATTTTTAAGTTGGCTATCCACATATTAAGGCATATGAAATCTCACAAAATACGCCGAGGTCACCTGTCAAACTACAGTGAAAACACCCATTTTTCCGTCTTAATAGTGTTAAATATCTCCTGATCTTTAAACTGATAACTGACTATAATTCAATAGTTTAATATCATTAATGAAGAAATAGCCAAGCGTGAAAAAATCACTCGACCTCCTTGAATAGGTCTGCTGGGGCATTGAGAAATGCGTAAAATTCTAGTTATTCTGTAACTTTAGAATTTAGATCAGGAATTGATAGGATACCAAACCGATTCGTGACTAACTTTTACCAATCGGTCATCTTCCCTTCTATGAGAGGATTATATCAAAACTATCGCGTAAAATCCGCCGCCGCTTCCTTCACAAGCCCCTGCTCCATAAAAGAAAAATCCGACTTGAAATGTGGCACGCCGTAGCACCCTTTTCCCCTCCACCTTATGAATATTCTCATATAAATTAGGCAATTACAAACCCTTTAATGTACAGTATCTGTTGCACAAACCGCTCGAATGGTTCGAACCAGTTCCCCGACACGGTACCAAAGTGGACAAATCGAAATTTTGATCGGTTTGTCTAAGGGCATCACAGTCTTATTAGGTGCGCGAAACGAGCAAGCCGGAAAAGAAGCAGTTGAAAAGTTAACAGCACAAGGTATAAACACGCATTTCTTATCCCTCGATATTACAAAATCTGAAAGCATAGCTTCCGCCGTGCAAATAGTGACCGAGCGATTTGGCAGGCTAGATATCCTGGTAAATAATGCCGCCGTTGTGCCCAGAGGCGCAGATCAGCAGGCCCCCTCAACCATTGCCCCGCAACTCCTTGCCGAACATATAAATATCAACTTCCTGGCACAGGTTGAAGTCACTCAAGCCTTCCTTCCGCTTATCAAACTGAGTAAATCGGGCCGTATAGTCAATATGTCGTCCACCATCGGGTCGGTCACTATCGCCAGCGAACCGTTACATCAAAATGGCCCAAAACCGCCGCGTCTGGCTTATGCGGCTGCCAAAGCAGCCTTAAACATGTTCACAATCCTCCTGGCAAAAGAACTTGTCGACACCCGCATCAAAGTAAACGCCGCCGATCCCGGTGCAACCCGAACCGAAACGACTACCAGCCCGCTTGCCGTCAACACAGTTGACGAAGGTGCCAGGCCAGTGGTTTGGCTGGCCACCCTGGAAGAGGACGGCCCTACCGGTTGCTTTTTCACCCATTGGAAGGAGCATCAAAATGTTAATCCGTGGTAGAGAAAAAAATAACTTACGCCGTGCCGCATTGTTGCAAGTTTTGGGGTTACGCCAACCACGATTTTCATACATAAAGGAATCGAGACCATCCCCTATTTTCATCAGCACTTCGCGAAAAGCTAGTACAACTTCTTCACGAAGGACCAGATATGGCTGATGCCGGTATCACAGACAGGCCCCGGAATCGCTGCATTATGACATCCGAAACAATTTGTCCCGGTGAACGACGAGATCGTGCGCCCCTGCTGAAAAGTCTCCATCGTTACGTTGGCCAATGCGGTCGTTCCGAATTGATTTCCAAAAAGGCCGGGGCCACTGGGCGACCCTCCGTCGGAAGTCCACATGGCGCCGCGGAAGATGTAATTTTTTCGCGGGTCTCCGGCGATCAGCGTACTCCGAACGCTATTGTTTACCGAGATGATCTCGGCATTTGACATAGGAGCATCGTCATCGATCGGGTTGGGTTCATCGGAAAAACCGGCTCCCCATGGTTTCATCGCGATGATGTCGCTGGGGCCGATGGTATTGCCCATCGTCGCATTGATATTGCCGGTGGATGGGTCGATTGTTTGCCGCATCGTGTTATAAGGCCCCAAGGATCCATTGGCACAAAGCAGCCAGCTTCCGTTCGTATTGGCTGTAACGAGAGTATTGGTATTGCTGGAATTACGATACTGGTACGAACTGTCCGGCGCCACGCTGTCATGTACAAAGGTGCTCCAGATCATCTCAGGCCGGGTATTGGCACTGCCGACAAAATGGAGGCCGACCAAGGCGAGCTTGACCGTGTCCATGACATTGGGTACCAGTGTCCATTGTGTGGATGTCTTATTGTAATGGGGAACCGCAGCCATAACGGTGATATACGTATTGGGGTCGGGAACCGTAGAAGCGAGTACCCATGCGGTCTTCAATTCGACGGCCATTGCGACGGAATCCGGGAACTTCACATTTTTTGTCGTGCGGGCAAAGTTGCTGATCGCGCTGAGATCGCTTTGGGTGGTTGGAAAGTGAAAGGCGGAGATCTGGCCATCGGTCGTCCCTGTCCTGAAATAGGCAAAAACATCATTGACCATCACGATATAATAAACCAGCGAATTGCCTTGCGTGATCAGGACGCTGTTGTCCGCCTCACCCAATTGAACTTCCACGATGTCGGCGGCCTGATCGAGAAAGATAGGGCTGTGGCCGACCATAAAGCGTTCGACAATCGTCTTGGCCGGTCGTAGATTCGTGAACAGCGGATGCGCGCCATCGATCGGTTGATGATCCTTGCCGAGGAAGACCGGCCGCCCGTTTTCGCCTGCTCTGATCTCCTCCACTTCAACCTGCTGACCGGCCCGGTTCAGGATCAGCTGCTTTCCGTCCGGCGCGACCGGCGTTGGCGCAATCTCGATCAACTTCCCGGCCTTGGTCAGCAAGACCGGCAGTCGGTGCGGACCCACCTGCGCAGCTCTCACGGCCATCACATGGAATATGCCGGCTGTGTGCGGAATGAGCGTTTGGTTCCCTGAGGCATCCGGCGGGCTGAGGTCAAAGAACACCGGGGAATCAAAGACCCTTCCACCCCCGCCATACTCTGATGGCGCCGGTGAAGTTACCCAAAGGAACATTTGTTCTGCCCATCGGTAAAACCCACAGTTGGGAGCATTCACGAAGTTGAGGCTGTTGGCAGGATTGACAATGCCATTCTCGGTCACCGTACCCGATTTGAAAAATGTGGCGATGGTCGAGGCCGGGAGGGAGCAAAATGTCGACGGATCGGCAGGGACTTCGGGTGGGTTGCAAGAGGATAATGCCCACGCCAGCAATGCGATCCACAGCATGCCGGCGCCGGTTCTAAGGAGAAGGGGATTTTTCATGTAAAGGTTATTTTGGTCTGTCCAAAAGTATCACTCTTTTTCCGCCCGGGCAACGGGAAATTCACCCCCATTTTCACCAGGGTAAATACCTATCTATATTGCAGCCAAAATAGTGACCAAGGTTATGGATTTTGATGACCAAAAGCCAAATTTCCGATAGGCTCTCCTTAGCGGATGGCATAAACAATAGTACCTTCCCTCCACCAATCAATACATCATGCAACGACACAATCACAGCAAGGTTGGGGTTCAGATCATGAGATATATTACATGGATCGTCACCCTGCTTTTTATTGCCAAATCTTATGGCCAAAATAAAAGCCCTGAAGATTATGGGTTTAGACATCTGCAAACTATTTACAAAGGGGACACTGTCGACATCCTGATCAAATCCAGAAAGGGTGATGAACAAAAAAAGAAACCCTTACTTCTTTTTTGCCAGGGTAGTTTACCTATACCTCTAATTATAACCTATAAAGATAGCAGCGGTAAAACCGGTATTTACAATGTCTTTGTCTTTAATCCTGAAAATCTATCTGCAGATTATCATTTAGTAATCATTAATAAGCCCTATGTCCCCTTGTTGATCGATCAACATTCGTTAAACCCCGACCTGACCTATAGCGATAGTACAGGAAAATTTCCAAGAAAATATGTTGAACGCGATCTGCTCGACTACTATGTTGACAGAGATATTTCAGTAATCGAATTTCTACAAAGACAACCCTGGGTTTCAAATAGCAGATTGGTGGTAGCAGGACATTCCGAAGGCAGCACCATAGCTGCAAAGATTGCTTTAAGCTTTCCCAAAACAACTCAACTCATTTATTCAGGAGGTAATCCTTGCGGACGGATCGTAACCATGATAGAGCAACAAAGAGCACATGAAAATGATTCAGCCAGAAATGCAGAACAAGTTTTTAACAATTGGAAAAATATAATTGACAATCCCAATAATATGGATGCTGCCAGTGGCGATACTTATAGTGCGACTTACGGGTTTTCACTTCCACCGCCAATGATTTATTTAGAAAAGTTGAAAATTCCTGTTCTTGTTACCTATGGAACCAAGGACTATAGCTGCCCTTACAATGATTATTTCAGAGTGAGAGTGATGGAACAAAAGAAAAAAAACTTTGCATTCAAAGCCTATGTTGGTTTAGAGCACAACTTTTTTCCGTTGAAAGCTAATGGCGAAATAAATTATGATATATTCAATTGGGATAAGGTTGCTGACGATTGGCGACAATGGTTAAAAGATCAGTGATCCAGGGTCGAGGCGTTGGATGGGGAAATTGCATGGCACAATTTGTGCACACTTGAAGGTATGAATAATAAACAAAGATTGCGAATCGATGAAGAACGTCTCCGGCAGTATAATGAAATGAAGCCGGCGGCAAAGAAGATGCTGACCATCACAGCCAGGATAGCTCTGAAGATGATGAAGCTGATCGCCAGGACGGCATGGCATCTTCCGGGTATTGTGAAAAGGTTAGCCAGACCGGGTCACGCGGAAGCACGCCATAAGAAATCAGTCTCCAGCGAGAAGGATCGGACCGGGATCCCTGGTATGAAATTTTAAGTACTGCATTACCCATTCCCGGGGATAGATCGGTGGTTCGGGTTCGTCAGCTTCCGGTTCGCCCACTTTGATCGAATTTTTGCCCATTCATAGAAATATATTTCAGTTGCCGGAATGTCGTAATTTGCCGGGAACTACAGGAATATTCCTATCCTGGCTGATTATCGCCAAAAATTTTCAAATAACCCAACAAAATGATAAATCGAATATCCCTATTACTAACACTAAGCATTCTCGCAATCACAACGTTACAGGCACAGAATGCCAAACAGGTAAGGCAAATGGCCTATGCCGATTCGCTACGTCTCGTTGAAATATTCAAAGATATCCATCGAAATCCTGAATTGGGTTTCATGGAGACCCGTACTTCGGGTATTGTTGCCAAGGAACTGAAAGCATTGGGCTACGAGACCATTACAGGTATCGGGAAAACCGGCGTCGTTGGCATTTTAAAAAACGGGGACGGGCCAGTCGTGATGTATCGTGCAGATATGGACTGTAATCCTGTAAAAGAGATTACGGGTCTTTCTTATGCCAGCACCAAGACCATGAAAAAAGAGGATGGCGTCGAAGTGCCGGTAATGCATGCCTGCGGACATGACGCACATATTACCTGGATGCTTGGTATCGCAAAGATCATGGTAACGTTAAAAAATGAATGGAAGGGCACCCTCGTATTGGTTGCTCAGCCCGCCGAAGAACTCTTGCTGGGCGCACAAGCAATGGTAAATGACAGCATGTATGAAAGAGGGGTACCGGTACCTGATTATTTGTTCGGGATGCATACCTTTCCCATACCCGTAGGCTATGTATATAATGCCGGCGGAGACCGATTGGCAGGAAGCGACCAGCTGGATGTTACTTTTTACGGCATCGGCGGGCATGGCGCACACCCTGAAAATGCGATCGATCCAATTATAATGGGTTGTAATGCCGTTATACAATACCAAACGATCATCAGTCGAAATATTGCCGCCCAGGATGCGGCCGTTCTGACTGTAGGAGCTTTTCAGGCAGGATCCGTAAACAATGTAATACCGCCCTCTGCAATTTTAAAACTAAACCTGAGATGGTTCAATGAAAGGACCAGGAATATCTTATTGGATGGGATTAAAAGAATTAATGAGGGTATTGCTATTGCAAATAACCTGCCAAAGGATCTGTATCCGACGATCAGGATGAAAGGAATGGTATACCCCCTCTCCAATAATACGGATATGGTGAACAAAATAAATGCAGCTTTAACAGCAGTTATTGACCCGGAGAAATTAATAAAGGACACCCCTCCCGAAATGGTATCAGAAGATTTTCATCATCTTGTGATTCATAACAAAAAGGCGATCTATGATTATATGTGGATTGGCATTGCCAATATCGAGGTTGCTGCCAAAGCTAAAGCTGAAGGAAAAAAATACCCCTTTTTTAACCACAATGGCAACTACCTGGTCGATCTATCGGCTATCCCATTAGGGACTGTGATAGGCGCAAATGCCTTGCTGGAAATGTTTAGAAAATAATAAAGACGCCCATAAGCAGGGTTATGTTCTGATCTCTCTTCTCATAAATAAATAATAGGATAGCGCAAAGCAGGCCACCGTACCGGCTAAGAGACCCGTTAGCTGAGGCCAGGCGATGAGTAAACTTTCCCTGTAGGACAATGGGGTCGGGATTGCGCCTGCCAATTGCTCCATCGTAAGAGGGCCCAGGCTTCTGATCGCCGGCATGAGCAAGACTGTTGTGGCGTCCGTATATAGCTGACTGGGAGAAAACCGGAGGATATTCAGGATCAGGTTATTCTCGTCCATGACCTCGGCAGGTGACAGAAATGCGGGATCGGGCAAACAAGCTTTTACGATCAGGTTGACGATGATCTGGTAAAAGATCGTGAAGAAGAGCCATATGGCTATCGCACTGAGCGCCGAAGTCGTAGCCTGTTTGAATTTGACGGATAACATAATGGACAAACCAAGCCAAAATGCAACGTAGAGGATCGTCAGCAGGATAAAGGTCATGATACGCAGGAACTCTCCCGCCTCGACCGGTACTCCGGTGATCAGCATCCCGGCGCCTATCATCATCAACCCCAATGAAAGGAATAATGCCGTGATGACCATCAGCGGACTGATAAATTTTGCCAACAGGAAATTATCCCGGTAAACCGGCTGCGCCAGCAACCGGATCAAGGTTCCACTGCTCTGCTCAACGTTCACGGCGTCGAAACCGAGGCCAATGCCCAGGATGGCGCCCAGAAAACTCATAAAAATGTGGAAGGAAGGAAGGGTGCCATCGGAGGTGGTCAGCATCTTCAGATACACTAAAAACCTGTTTGGATCCGGCGCATTGGAAGCAGCGGTGCGCAGGTTAGACAACGAAACATACATGGATGCCAGGAAGGTCAGCAAAATAAGGATCAGCAACACGATAAACCGCCAACTCCTCACCATGTCGCCGATCTCCTTCCTGATCATGATCTGCAAGGCAGACGCGGGGCGGCTGGTCGTTCCTCCCTTTAAAGCCTCATTTGCCGGCCCTCTTGAAAAAAGATCTTTGAAATAAACTACCGGACTTTCCATTAGACATATTTTCGGTTAGACTGTTCTCAAAATATCGGTGATAAATCTCTTCCAGGCCATATTCCTTTCGGGAAACAGCCATGATATCGTGGCCCTTCTCCACGAAGAAGCGGACCAGATCGGGGGTGACATTCCGCGTGCAGGAAATCTCAACGGAGCTATCGGCCAGGCTCATGTCCTTTACCCCGTCCAGGTTCAGGAGCTGCTCCCGGTAATGGGATGGATTATCCAAGGTGGCTGCCAAAGAGATCAATACTACGTGACTGTCCCTGGAAAATAGTTGAGCCGAGAGGTTATCGATATGGTCATTGGCCAGCAATTTCCCCTCTACAAAAATGCCCACCCGATCACAAACCTGTTGAACCTGGTTGAGGTGGTGAGAAGATAGCAATACCGTGATGTTTTGCTGGCGGCTAAGTTGTCTGATAAAAGACAGGAACTCCTTTACGCCCGCCGGATCGATCCCAAGGGTCGGTTCGTCGAGAATAATGACCTCCGGTTGTTTAATGAGCACTTCGGCAAGTCCCAGCCGTTGTTTCATACCCCGGGAATAAGTGCCGGCCTTTTTATACATCGATTTGGACAGACCCACCAGATCCATCATCTCGATCGCCTGCTGCCTGACGACCGATTCCGGAATGCCATTCAAACGGGCTATATATACCAGGTTATCCAGGGCATTCATGCTGTCATAGAAACCCAGGTTATCGGGCATATACCCCACTTTTTGCTTTACGGCGACAGGCTGACTGGTCGAGTCATAGCCACAGACCGTCACCTTGCCGCTGGTGGGTTCCGTAAGACCCAGCATCATCAGGATGGTAGTTGTTTTCCCGGCTCCATTGGGTCCCAGCAGGCCGTAGATCTCTCCCCTTTCTATGGTCAGGTCGAGGTGATCCACTGCCCTTAGCGAACCATAAAGCTTGGTCAACCCTACTAATTCAATGATAGGATTTTCCATATTGGGTGCACTTTATCTTCTGCCGTATTTTCTGATGAGCAAATAGACGATACCGACGGCGATCAATATCACCAATATACCGAACCAGCCTGTGAGCCAGGAAGTCGTCACCGTCATGCGGTATGACAGGCTGGAGGTTGCATTGGAATTATTGGCCGTAAAGCTGGTAAGATAATCGCCGGCAATGGTCTTGTCGGGCACAGTTATGTGCGCCACGACATTAACCGAACTTCCGGGGTCAAGCCGGTCGATCTTCGACGGGTCAAAAGTCACGCTCCATTTGGTGGGGGCCTGTGCATTGAGATTGAGGTTATCCAAGGGCAGCGTACCCGGATTTTTCAGGGTAAGTTCTATGGACTTCGTATCGCCTTCGGTACCCTCCCCGCTTAATAAACCGTTCGGCGTGGTCAACTCGATAGAATAATTCCCTTTCAGCACCGCTTCCAGATTCAAGGTCAGGGAATCCTGCTGATCGGAAACCGCAGTCACGGGCACGACATACTTGCCTGGCTTTGCACCCGGCGAAGGGGTCAGCTCTATGGAAATATCCTGGGCCCTGTTAGAATCCGCCTGCAAGGAGGTCACCTGCATGCCTTGAACTTTGAAAGATACGTTCCATCCAGGCGGAGCCCCCGCCTGCAACGCATAAACGACCGGCCTGGCGTGTGCATTAAAAAGGGAAGCATTGAAGCGGAAAGTCTCCTTGGCAGTGGCTTCCAGGTTCATAAACCGGGAGGTAAAACTGGTGACTTTTTTGGGCCCTGGATTCCCCAATGTTTTGGGGGGATGGAAAAAGATGGTGGAACCCAACAGAATAACAAGCAGATAATGGTAATTTCTCCGGCCTTGCATTCGCCGGGAGCGACATTGTAGCGCTAGCATAAGATTAACAAACAGTTTATTATTTATTAATTAGATAAAAGCGCCTTCAAAAAAAGGCACGCTAATTTAAAGTAGAGAAAGCATTTGATCCAAATCTCAAAGCAAATTTTTTTAACGGGGAAATATTAAGTGTAAGACTGTATAATATTATATTGAAGAGGATCAATTTTAGCTTTTTATTAGCATTTATTCCGGATTGGAAAAGCGGGTTGAACCTGAGTCGCCCAGGATCGCGGAATGAGAGGCTGTTGTCATTCCGCTCTCAAGCTCCCGATAGGGCTACTCAATGCCGCCCTTATGGCCTGTACGCTAACGGTAAGCAGACAGATGGTCACGCTTACCAGCATGGTAAGCGCAAATACCCACAGGCTTAGGGTTGTATGATACGTGTATTTGTACAGCCACCCATGGACATAAAACCAGCAAATGCAGGAACCTAGTACAAACGAGATCATCACCAACCAAATAAATTCCTGTGACAGATCTGCCCATAGGCTGCCGGTGCTAGCCCCCAGGACTTTGCGGATGGCAATTTCCTTTCTTCTTTGTTCGGCAGAAAAGGAAGCCAGACCGAACAGACCCAGGCAGGAAATAATGATTGCCAAACAGGTAAAACCCGCGGACATGATACCCAGCAAATGTTCGTTGCGGAATTTTAAGTTAAACTTCTCGTCGGTGAACGAATATTCAAAGGGGTATTGGGGGTTGTATTTTTTATAAAGGTTTTGCAAAATAGCAAGACTTGAAGAGATGGATTTTCCCGGATTCAGCCGCAAAGCTATATTGTCCTTCCAATCGCCAAAACCAATGATCGCCGGCTTGACCGGCTCGTAGGGTGAACCCCAGACAAAATTTTCGACAACGCCCACTACTTTACAGTTCTGACCGTGGTAATTCACGATTTGTCCCAACGGCTGCTTAAACCGCATCAATGCAACAGCTGCCTGGTTAAGCAGGATTGCCGTAGAATCAGACGGGTAGTCGGGCGAAAAATCCCTGCCTTTGACAAGTTTCATTCCATAAGTACTAACGATGTGGTAGGTACCCACCAGTTGGTCAATGGGTAGTTTGTCTTCCCCGGGCAATTGGCCTTGCCAGGTAATTCCCCATGAGTTACTTCCGTTATTGGTGATGCTCATGGATGTAAGCGTACCGTCAGTAATGGCTCCGGCGCTGACGGCGTCTTGCCGGTAGCTTTCAAAGTCTTTTCCCATATTGCCTTCCACCGGCAACTCGACCAGTCCACTGCGTTCATAGCCGACGGGACGATCCTTAATGTAGTTGATCTGCCTGTAAATAAATACGCTGGACAAAATAAGACAAACGGCAAACGTAAACTGCACGATAACAAATACCTGTCTGGGTCGTACGGTTCTTTTCGTTGCATCCAATTTGCCTTTCAACACCTTAACGGGATTAAAGGAAGAAAGGAACAGCGCCGGGTAACTGCCCGCTACCAGACCCGTAAAAACGGTGACGGCCAAAACAGCAACCCAAGCCCATTTACTATCATAAGGTAACGATAGCTGCAAACTCATGAGATCGTTAAACCAGGGCATTAGCAACACAACCAATAAGATTGCAAATCCCAAGGCCAGGAATACCATGAGCAAGGACTCGCCCATAAATTGCTTTATGAGCGTGAACCTTCGGGCGCCAATGGCCTTGCGTACACCCACTTCTTTCGCCCGGCGTTCAGAACGCGCCGTGGACAGGCTCATAAAGTTGATACAGGCAATGATCAGGATGCCGATAGCCAGGAATAAAAACAATCTGACAAAATCAATGCTTCCGCCCGTATTGATCCCGTTCTTAAAATCACTGTACAAATGAAAACGGGCAAACGGATAAAGGAATAAAGTATTTTCCTTGTTGGCCGGGTCATAACGGGCCAGCATATTCTTGAGTTTTGCATTAACCGATGGTAATGAAACTCCTGGCTTTAGCATCACGTACGTAAAAAATGAGTAGTTGTCCCAGCCCCCTGATTGTTTTAGCCACGACTGTTGCACCGTCAATTGATCCCAGGAGATCAATGCTTTAAAAGTAAAAGATGAGTTTGCCGGGTTATCTTTTATCACCGCGCTGACCTTTAACTGATACTTGTTGCTCAAAGTTATGATTCGACCAACCGGGGTAAGGTCCCCAAACAATGCTTTCGCGCCAGACTGTGTCAGAACGATGGATGACGGATCAACTAATGCTTGCCGTGCATTTCCGGCGGTGAATTCGAAGCTGAACATATTCAAAAAAGATGGGTCGACAGCCAGGAGATTCAACTTTATCGCTTTATCCCGATACGTCATTAATTCATCATAGGGCCAGTAGGTGCGGGCGACCTGATCGACTTCCGGGAGATCCCTGGTAAGCGCCGGGGCAAGCGGGATGGGTGTGGAAGTACCTGTTTTTAAATCGCCATTGGCAGGCTGATTCCTCAACACACGGTACAACCTCCCACCATTTTTATTGAATTTGTCAAAAGCGAATTCATTATAAACATATAAAAGCAGCATAAAGCTTACGGCCATGCCAATGGCAAGGCCGCCGATATTAATGATGCTGTAAAGTCTGTTTTTTGTGAGATTTCTCCAGGCGGGCAGTAGATAATTTCTTAGCATAATGACTCCCCACACAAACGGTGCCATTATTGTATACCATTGTTCATCAACCAATTAGGCATGCGCGCCTTTCCGATTGTCCGAATTCAACACAGCTATTGTTCGCTTGTGAACAGAGTGCTGCATTTTGCAGAACCCGCCGGGCAATTGCCTGTCCTATCGATCCGCCACCAATAAGTACAATGATATTCCATGGTATTTAATTCAATTCAGCATCCGGTATTCATTCGGCGTCATCCCGACCCGCTGTTTAAACAAACGAGTAAAATGCTGAGGATATTTAAATCCCAACTCATAGGCTATCTGGCTAACCGATTTTTCCTGATCAAATATCCTTTCCTTCGCCATATCGATCACCTTGGATTGTATATATTCGTGGGCAGTTTTCCCTGTTTCCTTTTTAATGAGGTCACCAAAATAGCTTGCCGATAAATTCAATTCCCGGGCGCAATGAGCGACCGACGGGAAGCCGAGTGTCTGCGATTTGTCAGAATGATAGTAGTCGTTCAATAAGGATTCGAATTTCTCTAAAATTCCGCTATGCTGATTATCGCGGGTAATAAATTGCCGGTCATAAAAACGGACGCAATAATTCAAAAAGAGCTCGATATTGGAAACGATCAGCCGCTTGCTATGCTTGTCGATGGCCTGGGCCAGTTCATACCCGATCTTGGAAAAAGACTCCAGCACGATCTTCCTTTCCCGTTCCGACAGGTGGAGCGCCTCATTTGACTGATAGCCGAAAAAGGAATAATCCTGGATATGTTTTCTAAGCGAGGTACCATGAATAAAATCGGCATGGAATACCAGTCCATACCCCTTTGGCTGGAATGTTTCCCCAGTACTGTTGACGCCTGCGACCTGTCCCGGACCAATAAAAACCAAGGTTCCTTCCTGATAATCATAATTATTCCGACCATACATCAGGTCTCCGCACTTTACTTCCTTCAGGAATATCGCGTAAAAACCGAAATACATTTTCGATCCCTGCCGTGGCGCAGCTTTGGAAAAGTCTACCACGCTAACCTGGGGATGCAATGTCTCATTATTATTGAATGCGTTGTAATCGCTGATCGTCTCGAATCGCAAGATCTTTTCCATATTCCGTTATTTAACATCCTAAAAGTACCAAATATCTGCCTCGCCCCTGCCAATCTTCGCTCATATCAGGAATAATGGTAGGTAATCCAGTATTCATATACACCCAATGCCGACCCTTAGCACGAGCTTTGCACTATCAAAAAAATGGCAATGACCGTGATCCCGCGATGGTGAAGTGGCTGGGAGAACGCAAACCCGATTAATTACAAAAGCAGAAATTATGAAAAAGAGAATATTAGGTAACAGCGGTCTGGAAGTCTCCGCACTCGGCCTGGGTTGTATGGGTATTAGCTTTGGGTATGGCCCCGCGACCGATAAGCAAGAAGCCATCAAATTAATACGGGCTGCCTTCGGACGAGGCGTCACGTTCTTCGATACCGCTGAGGCCTACGGTCCTTATACCAATGAAGAATTATTGGGTGAAGCCCTGCAACCCTTCCGCAACGAGGTGGTCATCGCGACCAAATTCGGCTTCAAAGGCGGCAAAACGGCGGAAGGGCTGGATAGCCGCCCTGAACATATTCGGGAAGTGGCGGAGGCATCGCTGAAGCGTCTACGTACAGACCATATCGACCTGTTGTATCAGCACCGTGTAGACCCCAACGTGCCTATGGAAGACGTGGCCGGCACCGTCAAGGACCTGATCCGGGAAGGAAAAGTAAAACATTTCGGGCTTTCGGAAGCCGGCGCCATGTCGATCCGCAAAGCACACGCCATACAACCCGTAACCGCCTTGCAAAGCGAATATTCCCTTTGGTGGCGCGAACCGGAACGGGAGATAATCCCTACCCTGGAGGAACTGGGTATCGGCTTCGTCCCGTTCAGCCCCCTGGGCAAAGGATTTCTCACCGGTGCAATCAATGATCAAACCAAATTCGATCAGTCCGATTTCCGCAACATCGTACCCCGATTTTCCGAAGAAAACCGTAAGGCCAACCAGACGGTAGTCGATCTGCTGACAACCATTGCCAAGGAAAAGAACGCGACCCCCGCACAGATCGCGCTCGCCTGGTTGCTGGCACAAAAGCCCTGGATCGTTCCGATCCCCGGCACCACCAAATTACACAGGCTGGAAGAAAATGTGGGCGCCGCTTCGGTTGAACTGTCCAAGACCGACCTCGTTAATATTGAGAACGCTGTATCCAAAATAGAGGTACAGGGTCTTCGCTACCCCGAACAAATGCAAAAAATGGTGAATCGATAACATAACCTTTGTTTCATGAAAAAAGATAAAGTTTGGATGATCACCGGCGCCGGGCGCGGGATGGGCGTCGATATTGCCAAGGCAGCTCTTGCCGCCGGCTTTAAGGTCGTCGCAACTGGCCGCAATACCGATAAAGTAGCCGAAGCTCTTGGCGATGGAGAGAACCTGTTAATTACCAGATTGGACGTAACTAAATCCGCCGATGCAGTTTCTGCGGCTAAAGCCGCTATCGACCGGTTTGGGCGCATAGACGTGCTGGTCAATAATGCCGCCAGCTTCTATGCAGGGTATTTTGAAGAACTGACGCCTGAGCAGATGGATCGGCAGCTACAGACAAGTCTGATCGGACCCATGAATGTAACCCGGGCTGTCCTACCCGGCATGCGCAAACAACGCTCAGGTCAAATTATTACTATCTCGTCAACGGCGGGTCTGGTCGGCTTCGAGTTCGGCGCCGCATACGCCGCCTCAAAATTTGGCGTTGAGGGCTGGATGCAGTCTATGCAAGCAGAAGTTGAACCCTTTGGCATCGACACTATCGTTGTCAACCCCGGCTTTTTTCGTACCGAGCTTCTCACAGAGGCTTCCACAAACTTCGCAGAAAATCCTATTGCCGACTACGACGAGCGCAGGGCGAAGCAAATGCTATTCTGGAAAGGTTATAATGGTCAGCAGTCCGGCGATCCCGCTATGCTCGCACAAGCACTGATCACCATCTCCAACCAGGAAAAGCCACCCCGCCGCTTCATCGCCGGCGCTGATGCAATCAGCACCGCAGAACAGGTAATAGCGACACTGCAACAGCAGATCAACGCATACAGGGAGCTATCCAGCTCTTTATCGTATAGTAACAGGTGACTGCCGGGCGGGCGTCCACAATGAGGAACTCCGATGATGCAACAAAATGTAGAACCAGGAGAATTATAGCCCTTGGACGATCGCCAGCGCTTTTTCAACGTGCTGTGCAGGTGAAATGTGATCAACATCCGATGAAAATACCGCTACAATTTTACCCTGTTTATCGATGACAAAGGTGGTTCGCGGGATAAAACCGTGTGTAAGATCCTGGCCGCGTACGTCCTTAATTCCGGCTTTTGGAGGAGTAAATGTCAGGCCGTAGGTTGCAGCAATTTGGCCCCCGGGATCCGATGCGACGGGGAATTTACCTGCACAGTAATTGGGATCGGAAGAAAATGAATTCAACCGCTGAATATCGTCTGCAGATACACCGATGATGGTCGCTCCCGCCGCTGTAAACTTATCCTTGAGTTCGGCGAAGGTATGCGCTTCCAGATCGCAGCCGCCCGTATAGGCAGAAGGATAGAAATAGACCACAACCGGCCCTTTGGCAAGGGCGTCTTTTAATAAAAAATTAAATTCACTGCCGGTCAGGCTGGCCTGGGCGCTAAATACAGGCGCTGTATCTCCTTTTGACAACATCTTCGATTGGGCAATGCCAGCGCGGGTCATCAGGAGTGAAAAGCTGAAAATTAAAAAGGATAAGCAATAAGATTTCTTACACATGGCGGATTATTTTAATTGATCAAATGCTGTTGTCATCAAATTTACGATAATCTGTAGGGAGTCACCCATGAGTCATCAAAATTTTACCCAATCAACTCCTTTTCTTACGGAGCTCCTTATAATAAGAGCATGATCCCCTCATCAAGCATATTTCACATTTTGGTTTGGGCCTGCATATTTCCCTTCCCAAAAAGGACATTGCCATGCCCGCATCCCAATTCTTGCGGGTCAGCGTCTTCATAAGTTGTTCTTCAATCTTTCCCGGATCCTTACCCGACGCAATGCCCAACCTGGTTGCCACCCTTATCGTGTGGAGGTCGACCATCACCCCTTCTGCCGGTCTACCCGTCTCCCGCAAAATGACATTTGCAGATTTCCTGCCGATGCCCGGTAACTGAATAAGATCATCCAGTGTAAGCGGGATATTGCTGTCTTTCTTTATCTTCTTGGCCAATTCGACGAGCCAT
>Ga0206935_10095_pt1 | contig 30918 bp, 33 predicted proteins | sample Alteio_BWOrgHeat_13_FD_152924 | JGI IMG/M metagenome (GOLD analysis project Ga0206935, IMG submission 152924) | Enriched cells from forest soil in Barre Woods Harvard Forest LTER site, Petersham, Massachusetts, United States -... | ecosystem: Environmental > Terrestrial > Soil > Temperate forest >...
TTCGGGCAAGGGTGATGATGGTATACCCTATCTAAAAAAAGTCGTTGAATCAAACAGTTCTATCACGGCATGGGCATATGATCTTTTAGGGAGTATTTATGACAAGGACCGTAATTCGGCGAAGGCGATAGCGGCGTTTAACGAGGGCATTAAGGTAGATCCTAAATATCAGCGTTTGTACTATAACCTGGGCCTGGTTTATTTTCGGGATAAAAACTATGCCGAAGCCGAAAAATGCGCGGTTCAATCCTTAATGCTCGACGCCAAACACGCCAACAGCCAGCGGATGTACGCACTGGTTTGCTTTCACCAAAATAAAAGGGCTAATGCCTTGCTTGGCTTGTGCAGCTTTATTTTGCTTGAGCCGAATACCGCCCGAAGCGCCGAGGCCTATGGCAACGTCCAGCATATTATGCAGGGCGGAATTTTAAAAGCTGATCCCGGCGCACCGGTCCCCGTGTTTGACGCCAACCCCGCTGCACTAAACCAGGCCATAACCAAAGCGGTTGCCGAAGCCGGTAAAAAGAAGTACCCCAGCGCCGGCGATCTGTTAACCGCCCAGTTAACAGCCATATTTAACGCCGTCGGTCCGTTGGCCGACCAGCAAACCGGGGATGACTTTTTTAAAAAATATTATGCCGCTTATTTTTATAAGCTGGGGCAATCGGCAAATATGCCTGCCTTTGCCAGGCTGGTGAGCCAAAGCACGCCCGAAAGCGCGGAGTGGGTAAAAAATAATGCACAGCAAATGACGGCGCTGGATGATTGGGTGAAAGGGGCGGAGCGGGGATTTTAAACTTAATTTTCGAATAAGGCTGCCTAATTTATTTCGTCCGGGATTGAAGCAATCATTCGCGATTATTATAATGCAGGACGCCTGATTTTATTGCTAATAATTTTAGTTTTTGTTTCCCCCTAAATTGTATCTTTAAACAGTATATTTGCAGAAGAACTTTGTATTATGGAATTAATAGCCGGTATTTTTCTTGACAAAATATCAGTTAAACAGCCCATTTGAAAATCTGAAAGTCGAAAGTTTTTGCAAATTAGTAAGTTAAACAAATGGAACCTGTCCAGGCGTTACAAAAGTATTTTGGGTATAATAGCTTCAGGCACCAGCAGGAGGCTATCATCCGGCATGTATTAAACAAAAAAGATGTGCTGGCGCTGATGCCCACCGGCGGCGGAAAATCAGTTTGTTACCAGTTACCGGCGGTACTGCTGCAGGGGCTTACCATCGTTATCTCGCCGCTTATCGCCTTGATGAAGGACCAGGTCGACAGCCTGAATGTTAACGGCATACCTGCTGCTTTTTATAATTCGAGTCAAAGCTCACAGGAACAGGTACAGCTTACCGCCCGGCTTCGCAATAATGAGATCAGGCTGCTTTACCTGGCGCCCGAACGTTTGTTTGGAAACGAAAGCAGGCTCATCAGCTTTTTGAAATCGCTGCCGGTTTCACTCATCGCCATTGATGAAGCGCATTGTATATCACATTGGGGGCACGATTTCCGGCCTGAATACCTGATGCTGGCGGGGTTGAAGCTGGAGTTCCCGGACATACCGGTAATCGCCCTTACCGCTACGGCCGACAAACTGACTAAAAAAGATATCCTCGAAAAATTAAATCTCAAAGATCCCGGCGTTTTTGTGTCGTCCTTTAACCGCGAAAACATTACTTACCGGGTAGTGCCTAAAAAAAATTACTTCGGGCAGCTGCTCAATTTTTTGAATGACCATAAAGAAGATTCGGGTATCATCTATTGCCTTTCGCGCAGATCCACGGAAGAACTTGCCGAGGATTTGAAAGGCGAGGGGTACTCCGCCGCGCCCTATCACGCGGGGCTTGATAATTCGGTAAAGGCCAACACGCAGGAGGCCTTTTTGCGTGACGAGGTAAAGATCATTGTGGCGACCATCGCTTTTGGGATGGGCATCAATAAATCCAACGTGCGCTATGTTGTCCACGCGGATATGCCAAAAAACATTGAAGGCTATTACCAGGAAACCGGCCGCGCGGGCAGGGATGGGCTGCCCTCCGAGGCTTTACTGCTTTACTCGCCCGGCGATGCAACCAAATTAAAAAAGTTCGCCACGATAGAAGATAATCCCGAGCAAAGCCGCATCATGCTGAAAAAGCTGGACGACATGGTTCGTTACAGCCAGATGCACAGCTGCCGCAGGCAGTTTTTGTTAAAATATTTTGACGAGGATTTTTCAGCCCCTTGCGGTTCCTGCGACTATTGTCTCACGGAATTTAAGACATTTGACGGTACGCTGATCGCCCAAAAAGCATTATCAGCTGTGGCAAGATTGAAAGAGCGTTTTGGCGCAGGCGTGGTGGTTGATTTTTTACGCGCAGGGGCCAATCCCAAAATAACCGAAGAACATAAACAGCTAAAAACATATGGCATCGGCGCCGACATCAGCAAAGCCGACTGGCAGCGATACCTGCGGGAACTGGCTGCAATGGGTTACCTGCAGTTTACCGACGATGTTTATCCGGTCTTAAAACTCACGCCAAAAAGCGAATCCGTATTAAAAGGCCTGGTAAAAGTGGAACTGATCGCATCGCAAACGGTAACCGATCAACAGCCAAAAGTGGCGTTGGAATATGAGGCCGAGCTGCTGGCAACCTTAAAGAATTTAAGGCGCGATATGGCGGCAAAAGAAAACGTGCCGCCTTATATCATTTTGTCGGACGCCGGGCTGGTTGAAATGGCCACTTACCTGCCGCAAACGCTGGATGAATTACGGCTCATTTCCGGTTTTGGCGACATCAAGCTGGCGCGCTATGGTCGCGAGTTTTTAATGCTGGTTGAAGGCTATTGCCGCTCCAAAGGCGGCTTAACATCCAGGATGAGCCAAAAGAGCCAAAAGCGGGAGCGCAAAACAAAATCGGAACGAAATACCCGAAGTACGCCAAAGGATATGGATACCGCCTATCTCAGCTATAGTCTTTTCAAGCAGGGGCAAACCGTGGCCGAGATTGCCGCAGCGCGGGGGCTGGCGACGGCGACGATTGAAGGCCACTTGAGCCAGTATATTTATACCGGCGGCATTGAAGTAAATGAACTGGTAGCCGACGGAAAGAGATTGAAGATACAGGACGTCGTTGAAAGCTATGGGGCAGAAACATTAGGCCCCTTAAAAGAGGTTTTGGGAGAGGATTATAGCTATGGCGAAATAAAAGCTACGGTGGCCTGGATGAGAAAAGAAAAAATAATATGAGGCCTATCGTGGTGGGTTTGAAACTAAGCGTGTTCGAAACATGAAAAATAATCGCAGCTACCCTCTTTCCGCGAAGCGAAGAGAGGGTCGGCGAGCGAAGCAACGCCGGGGTGAGTAGACCCCGGCGGACATTGACGCAAATGCATTGACGGTAATGTCCGCTGGGTCGACTCACCCTGCCACTCCGCCTAAAGGCGGATCGGCATCCCTCTCTTCCGCAAGCGGTAAAGAGGGAACCGGAATGTTTCGAACACTCAAGGTTTAACCCACCGCTATGTTTAAAGCAAAAAAATGCAAACCGAACAACTATACCAGCTTTATCTTCAGCATCCCGTTATCAGCACGGATACCCGGAAAATCACGCCGGGATGCATTTTCTTTGCATTAAAAGGCGACAAGTTCGACGCTAATAAATTCGCGCAGTTGGCTATCGAAGCCGGCGCGGCTTATGCGTTAATTGATGACCCGGCGTACCGGGCAGATGAAAGATATATCCTGGTTGAGGATGTTTTAACAGCGCTGCAGCAACTGGCCAAACATCACCGGCTGCAACTAACCATCCCTGTGATCGGGTTAACCGGTACCAACGGAAAAACCACTACCAAAGAGCTCATCAGCGCGGTGCTGTCGGAGCATTTTAAAACGCAGTTTACCCAGGGCAATCTTAATAACCATATCGGCGTACCGCTCACGCTATTAACGATCGGCGCCAGCCACGAAATGGCCGTGATTGAAATGGGCGCGAATCATCAAAAAGAAATTGCGTTTTTATGCACGATTGCGCAGCCAACCCATGGGCTGATCACCAATGTAGGCAAGGCACACCTGGAAGGTTTTGGCGGATTTGAAGGGGTGAAAATAGGTAAAGGCGAGTTGTACGATTATTTGAAGAAGTCCGAAAGTGAATTTCCGTCATCCCCTTTGTTGGAGTTGTCCCCAACAAACCGCGATGCCGCAGGTATGACAAACACACCGGAGCTTGTTGGAGACAAACCTAACAAGGGCGAGGGAATAGCTATCGCGACCGAATCCCGATGGCTATCAGGACCGAAAGGAGCATTCGGGGTTGCCTTTATCAATAATGACAATCCGATCTTACTGGAAATGCAAAAAGCCCGGGGATTGGAAAACGTAATATACTATGGCACAACCGGCAATAACAACCTGGTCAGCGGTTCGCTGCTGGAAAATTCGCCTTATTTAACCATTCAATGGGCAAATAGTCAAACCGGGGAAAGCCGCGCTGTGAAAACTCAGCTGACCGGCGCTTACAATCTCGACAATATACTCGCGGCTGCTTGCATCGGCGTTTATTTCAGATTAACCCACGATGAAATCAACCGGGGCATAGCAGGTTATCAGCCTAAAAACAACCGCTCACAAATCGTTCAAACTGCAACCAACACCCTCATCTGCGATTATTACAATGCTAACCCCAGCAGCATGATCGTCGCCATTGAAAACATGGATAAGTTAAGCGCCAACCGGAAGGTATTGATTTTGGGCGATATGTTTGAGCTGGGCGATGAAGCAGCTGCCGAGCATGAGGCGATTATCCATAAGGCGTTGGACACAGCTGTTGATGAACGGATATTTATTGGTGAAGAATTTTTCAAAGCAGGATTAAAGGCCTCGTCTCCGCCTTTGTTGGGGTTGTCTCCAACAAACCGCAATGCCGCCGATGCAAAAAGCACACCGGAGCTTGTTGGAGACAACTCCAACAAGGGCGCCGGGCACTCCTTCTTCTATAAATCAGCGGAGGATGCAATCGCCGCAATAAAAGCAAATCCTATAAAGAATTCAACAATTTTAATAAAAGGGTCGCGGGGGATGGCATTGGAAAGACTTGTAGAACTCTTTTAGATCAAAGCATTTTTTTATATTCGGCCAAAACTTCCTGAACTCAATAATGAATAAATTCTTTGTACTAACTTTCTGGCTGTTAATGTGCGGCCTGGCCGCTTATTGTCAATACCCGAAAGTTAATATCGGGCTTATATCAACCGGAAGCCCCGAAATGACGCTAAAATTGGTAGCGCGCATTCAAAGTAATAATCAACGTACCGGCAACGAATCCGATCATTTTGACAGGGCGATAAACTCGCCAAAAGCTGCACTTATCCTTGAAAAAACGGTTAACGGCAAAACTGTCAAAAAGCTTTATATCAACAACCTCGAAGGTTTTACCACTTCGGTTTACGACATGAATGATTCTTTAAAAAAGATCGCTGTGATAAAACACCATTTTACCTTGCGCGATTCCAACCTTTTTAAAGAGACCGATTTTCCGGGATATGCCTTTGTCAAAAACAAAGCCCATCCAAATGTTTTTACAGGCAAGCCGGTGGAAATGTGCCTGTCAAACAAAGGCAAATATTTATGGGTCCCTTATTACCGCCGCAGCTTTGATACACTGTCAACCCAACCGTCCGCAATTGCTTTAATTGACGCGGATAAGGACAAGATCATCCGGGTTTTCCCGTCCGCGCCATTGCCGAAAATGATCGCCTGTTCGCCGGATAACAAATACATCGCCGTTACCAACTGGGGCGATAACACGGTGCATTTGATCGATATTAGCTCCGGCGACCCTTTTAAATTTCATTATATCGCACATTTTGTGGTTGATCACCGGCTGAAACTTGCATTCAGCGATTCTACCCGCCTCCGGCGGGGGCATATACGAGACCATGAGTGCGGGCTGTGCCTTCGCGGAACGGTTTTTACACCCGACAGCAATTACCTGTTTGTCGGCAGGATGGGCGGCGGCGGAATAGCGGTGTTTGATTTGAAGGCCAAAAAGTATCTCGGCAGTGTTTTCGGCACAAAAAGGAATGTTCGCCACCTGGTGATCAACGGTAACTCACTTTTCCTGAGTTCGAGCCAGGACGGATATGTGGAGAAGGCTGACTGGAAAGACATGCTCAGCTTTTTCAGGGCCATCCCGGTCAATGGCAGATCCGATTATAAAAAATGGCAAAACGCATTTACAGGTCTGGGCGCGAGGACCATTACGGTTACAGGCGATGGCGATTATCTTTTTGCCAATGCCAATAAGGAATCAAAGATCAGCATTGTGCGCACATCCGACATGAAAATCATAGCTTCAATTAAGGCAGATCCCTTCCCGGTAGGCATGGCTATCGACAAATCAAACAAATACCTGGTAGTGACCGCGCAGGGACGTTATGAAACCGGGGGAAACTCGGTGATGGTGTATGAAATTACGCGGCGCTGAGATGCCACCGGCATCTGGATATTCTTTTAATCCTCGTCTTTCAGTATCAATTTTTGAAGATTTTGCCAGGTGGGTTAACGGGCGTACTTGGCCTTGATTTCCCGCATAACATCTTCATGTGCGTGTACCCTTCCGTTTTTTATATCCTCGCGCACTTCTTTTATCGCCTCGTCAAGGGCGGCATCGTTTTGTAGGTCCTATAGCGCATATCGAAGCTTTTCCCGCTCATCCTTATTTAAATTATCAAGAGATGCTATAATATCCTCGACGCTTAACTTTTACCTGAACTGTCAACATATATCAAATTTACAATTTATTTCTAAATGCTGTAACGCCTTTAAATCTCATGTCTGTATCCTCAAACCCATCGTCTGTATCCCCAAACCCATCGTCTGTGTCCCCAAACCCATCGTCTGTGTCCCCGAACCCATCGTCTGTGTCCCCGAACCCATCGTCTGTGTCCCCACAGACGATTATTTACTATTCAACGCCAGCTCAGCCACTTCCTCACCCACCAAACTGCCCATAGCAACCCCCATACCGTTGCATCGCACCGCGCAGAAAATGCCGGGCTCAACCTCTTTTACTATCGGGCTAATATCCTCCCCAAAACCCATGATCCCGCTCCACCAGTAGTCAATTTCAAATGGCTGACCAGGCAGAATAACTTCCCGCAGGTATTCGGTCAACTGGTTTTTTACCGCTCCTGTATGGCCAAAGTCCCAGGTTTCTTCCGCCTTAAAATCCAGGTTGCGGCCACCGCCAAACAACACCCTGCCATCAATATTGCGGAAATAATAATAGCCGTCATCAAAATGATAGGTGCCCTTCAATCTTAAGCTATCAACGGGTTTGGTGACCAATACCTGCCCACGGCCGGGTATTACTTTCAATTCGGGAAACAACTGGCTGGCGAATGCATTAGTTGCCAGGATGACCTGTGTGGCTTTAAGGTTCCCCTGGTTGGTGGCCAGGCTAATAAAGCCCCTTTCACGATTTGTCCCGCTGATAGCGCAATTATTTAATACGATCACGCCAACGCTATAAACCTTATCCAATAGCGCGCGCATCATTTTACCGGTATGCAGCTGGCCCTCGTATGGGTTATAGATCATCGCACAAACGCCCTTAAAGCCAAAACCTGCAATTTTGGCATCGGCAGATGAATAAATGTCGGTAAGTCCGGTGGCATCTTTTAACAATTTATTTAGCCGTTCTACCTGGCCTTTGCAGTGCTCTGCCTTCTCCTGTTCACCATCCATAAACAATTCATATCCGCCGTTCTGCTGAAAGTCGATATCGGCGCCTGCCAAATTTTCCCGCAGGCGCTGCAGGCCGCGCCATTTATAGTCAACCAGCGTAGTTACTTCTTCTTCCGAGGCATGCTCCAAAGCCTTTAATTGCTCCGAAACCGTTCCGAAACAGGCAAAACCGGCATTTTTTGTACTGGCGCCCGTAGGCAGAAAGCCCCGTTCCAAAACCAGCACTTTTAACAATGGCTGCTGTTTTTTTAAATGCAGTGCAGCGCTAAGGCCTACGATGCCGCTGCCGATAATAATTACGTCAGCATCATCGATAAATGCGGTGCGCTCCCAGTACGAAAAGGTATTTGCTTCCAAATGCTGAAAAATTTGCGGAATACTTTTTGATTTACGGCTATTATCCGGATTTGAGTCAAAAATATGGAATAATCATGATTCCGACTCAAGACTTCGGACTTTGGACTCAAGACTTAACAAAAATGAACCACATCGCATTTATATTGGGATATATCCCCATCGGCCCGGCATGGCTGCTGATGATCGGGATCGCCATTGTTAGCTTTATTGTACAATGGCGCTTTAAAAGCAAATTTAATCAATATGCACAGGAGCCGCTGTCATCCGGCCTTTCGGGACAAGAGGTTGCCGAAAGGATGCTGCGCGACAATGGGATCTATGACGTGCAGGTGGTTTCGGTTGAAGGGTCGCTGACTGATCATTACAACCCTGCAACCAAAACCGTTAACCTTAGCCCCGACGTATTTTACAGCCGCAGCGTAGCATCAGCGGCCGTTGCCGCTCATGAGTGCGGGCATGCGGTTCAGCATGCAAAGGCTTATGCATGGCTAAGCCTCCGTACCGCTATCGTTCCCGTTATTACCGTGGCTTCAACCATCACGCAGTGGACCTTATTTATCGGCGTAATGCTGCTGTTTTTTACTAACAACCCGTTTGTGCTGGCGATCGGCGTGGCTGCTTTGGCCCTGGTAACCGCTTTCAGCTTTATTACGCTTCCGGTTGAGTTTGATGCCAGCAACCGCGCCCTTGCCTGGTTAAATAATAACTACAGCGTTATGCAAACCCGGCAGGAGCACGACGAAGCCAAAGACGCACTTTGGTGGGCCGCTATGACTTATGTTGTTGCCGCCCTGGGTGCATTAGCTACGTTACTCTATTACGCTTCGTTTCTGTTTAACCGCAGGAATTAAGCCAATAAGGAACTGCATAAACCAAACCAATAAAGCACATTTTCTCAGCGTTTTTCAGGAATATTTCTACGTACGAAATAAATTTATTTTAAACTTTATTAGGCGGCGATTGTCTTAATATTAAATTAAAATAAATCTACCATGAAAAAAATAGCAAAAATAATAATGCTAATGGCTGTGGTTGCCTTCGTAACTACGAAGACATACGCACAGGTTAGCGTGGGGGTGGGAATCTCTGCAAATATTGCACCTCCCGCCCTGCCGGTTTATGAACAACCGGCCTGCCCGACTCCGGGCTATATGTGGCAGCCCGGCTACTGGGCTTATGACCCGACCGATGGTTACTATTGGGTGCCCGGCGTTTGGGTTGCGCCGCCGCAGACAGGTTATTTATGGACTCCGCCCTATTGGGGTTTTGCCGGTGGCGTTTATGGCTTTAATGCCGGCTATTGGGGTTTAAGCGTTGGTTTCTACGGCGGTATTAATTACGGTTTCGGGTACGGCGGTTTTGGATTCTACGGCGGTCGTTGGGCCGGCGGGCGATTCATGTACAACACTGCCGCCTGGCGTGTAAACCGTACGTTTATACATAATACCTATATCGACCGTAACTTCGTTCGTAACAACAATCATTATAGCTTTAACGGCCCGGGTGGTGTTAACCGGAGGCCGGATGCAAGAGAACAGGCGGCGATGCGTGAACATCATTTTGAGCCGACAGCCAGCCAAATTGCCCACCAGGACGCCGCCAGGCATAATCGTGCCCAGTTTGCAAATGTAAACCACGGGCGCCCGGCAGCAGCTGCAATGGATAGGGTTAACGGACGTTCATTCGCGACAAACGGCAGGATAGCCCGGGAGAACGCTAATGCGAGGACTGCACAAGTTAGGCAACGCGACCAGGCTGAAAGGCATAACGCTAATGCCAGGACCGCACAAGTCAGGCAACGCGACCAGGCTGAAAGACATAACGCTAATGCCAGGACCGCACAGGTTAGGCAACGCGACCAGGCTGAAAGACATAACGCTAATGCCAGGACCACACAAGTTAGGCAACGCGACCAGGCACAAAGGCAAAATGCTAATGCAAGAGCCGCGCAAGTAAGGCAACGCGACCAGGCACAAAGGCAAAATGCTAACGCAAGAGCCGCGCAAGTAAGGCAACGCGACCAGGCACAACGGCAAAATGCTAACGCAAGAGCCGCGCAAGTAAGGCAACGCGACCAGGCCCAAAGGCGGGAAGCTAATGCGGCCACTCAACGTGCCGGGCAACGTGATCGTATGCAGCGCCAGCAAGCAGCCCAGGCTACACGGCAGGCTGAACAAAGAGATCGTGTGCAACAGCAACGCCAGGCGGCTCAGACCCAGCGTATGCAGCAGCAGCGCCAGGCCGCTCAAACTCAGCGTGCGCAGCAACAGCAGCGGATGCAACAGCCACAACGCATGCAAAGGGCGCAACAGCAGCCCCGTCCTGCGCAGAGACAAGCGCAACCCCGTCAACGCAGGGGCTAATTATTTAATAATTTATTAAAAATAAGGGCCCGTATGCTTACATGCGGGCTTTTATTTTTAATAAATACCTGGTTCGCTGTTTATAAAAAACAAAAACATAATTTCTTGCAGGATGTTGATATGAATATAATTATTAACTCAGATTATTATTAATTTATCATAAATTAAATAAAACAAAAAATGAAAAAGATTGGATTGATACTTGCACTGATAGTTGCCCTGTGTTTTGCCCTGCCCAGGGCAAATGCACAGGTTAGCATCGGGGTTTCAGTTGGATTTGCGCCTCCTGCCCTGCCCGTTTACGTGCAGCCCGCCTGCCCCGTTGACGGCTATCTTTGGGTGCCCGGTTATTGGGCTTATGATGACGCCGACGGCTACTATTGGGTGCCGGGCTATTGGGCAGCGCCGCCCAGTTTCGGATTGCTTTGGACCCCTGCTTATTGGGGCTTTGAAGGCGGCATGTATGGATTCCATGCAGGATATTGGGGCCCGCACGTTGGTTTTTACGGCGGTATTAATTACGGCTTTGGTTATGGCGGTGTGGGTTTTTATGGAGGCGCCTGGGAAGGGAATCACTTCAGGTATAATACTGCGGTGGTAAACGTAAATACTACCGTTGTCCACAACACCTATATCGACCGCACTGTTATAAACAATGTGACAGTAAATAACCATGCCAGCTTTAACGGACCTGGCGGCGTTACCGCCCAGCCAAGGCCCGAAGAATTAGCTGCGCAAAGGGAGCAGCACGTACAACCAACTGCCGACCAGGTAACGCATCAGCAGCACGCGAGCCAGGACAAAAGTCAGTTTGCAAAATATAATAACGGCAAGCCCGCCGCCACTGCCATGGACAAGGTAGGCGGCAACCCGGTGGACCAGGAAGGCCACGCTGCTGCAAACTCAAAATTGGGAAATCAAAACCCGGATGCGAACAAAAATATGGCGAACAATCCGGATAAACCTAAGCCAAATGGTAACCAGGCAAATGAGCCGAACAACCCCAATAATCCGAATGCGAACCGCAAACCGGCCTCAAACGACGGGAACAACCCGGCTAATCCCAACCCAAATCGCAACCAGTTAAATGAGCCGAATAACCCCAATAATCCAAATGGGAATCCGGCCCCAAACGTCAAGGCTGCACAGGGTAAAGTTGCGCCGGCAAACGGCCAGCATCGTCAGATTAGTCGTAAGCAGCAACGCCGGGTGCAGCGCCGGCAACCAAAACCGCAGCAAGCACCTCAAAAGGGAAATTAACAATCGCTTGTTTAATAAATATATCAGGCTGTCTCAAAAGGACAGCCTTTTTTTATAAATTTTTATAATATATTTATGTATTTATCAAAATATCAAACTTAACTTTGTTAAGACCAATAATATCCATTTTAAACTTTGTTATATAAATATAGTCTTACCCTAAATTCAAAATAAATTAAACATTACTTCAAATGAAAAAGATTTTATTGAGCATCACATTTATATGTGCCACATGTTTTGCTTTCACAAAGGCGAACGCCCAGGTTAGCGTAGGCATTTCCGTTGGATTTGCGCCGCCAGCCTTACCTGTTTATGTACAACCGGCCTGCCCTGTTGACGGCTACCTTTGGGTACCGGGGTATTGGGCTTACGACGATGCCGACGGGTACTATTGGGTGCCTGGTTACTGGGCGGCGCCACCGCGGTTTGGCTTGCTTTGGACCCCGGCCTACTGGGGATTTTCCGGCGGCTATTACGGTTTTCACGCCGGCTACTGGGGCCCGCACGTAGGTTTTTACGGTGGTATTAACTACGGTTATGGATATGGTGGAGTTGGCTTTGGCGGCGGTGGGTGGTACGGCAATCACTTCCGCTACAATACAGCTGTAGTTAATGTAAATACTACCGTTGTGCGCAACACCTATGTCGACCGCACGGTTATCAATAATGTAACTGTAAATAACCATACCAGTTTCAATGGTCCCGGCGGCGTCAATGCCCAGCCCAGGCCTGAAGAAATGGCGGCTATGCGGGAACAACACGTTCAGCCAACCACCCAACAGGTAAACCACCAGCAGCATGCCAGCCAGGATAGAAGCCAGTTTGCAAAATATAATGGCGGCCATCCAACAGCAACCGCAATGGACAAAGTTGGCGGAAAACCCATAAACGAACATGGAGAGGTTGCTGCAAACTCCAAATTGGGTAATGCAAATGGTAACCGGAAGATGATGATGAATCCGCAAAATGGTAATGCCAACGGGAGGCAAAATGGCCAGAATCAGCAGATGCATCAGCAAAGGCAGATGCATCAGCAACCGCAACATCAACCACAGCATCAGCCACAACATCCAAACAAGCCTCAAAAAGTCGACTAACCATTTTTAGAGGCCTGATAAAAGAAAAGCCCCTGTGCAATCACAGGGGCTTTTCCTTTATCTTTTGTCCTATTGAACGCTGCGATCAGTTCATCCTGTACGGAGCGATCAGGTAAAATTCCGGTATCTGCACACTGAAAACAGAATTATCAATCAATCTCGACATTTGGTATTCGCCTTTCATGCTGCCCATATCCGTTTTTAAGTTACAGCCGGATACATACTCATGTGAATGTCCGGGCTCTATTACGGGCTGCTGGCCCACTACTCCTTCGCCTTCTACTTCGCGCTTCGCGCCGTTCGAGTCAAAAATATACCAGTGCCTGGACAATAGGCGAACCGCATAGTTACTCATATTTTCAATGTTAACTTTGTAAGCAAACATAAAATGGTCGTTTGCCGGGTTCGAATACTCGGGCTGATAGATTGTTTCAACTGAAACTTTAACGCCGTCGGTAATAGTAGTAACCATTGTGATCATTGTAATCGTTCAAATATAACCTCATACATTCAAAAATCAAGCCATTTGTACCGAAAATTACAATAAACTTATTTTAACTATGTGAAAGTCTCGGCCAAAAGAGTTTGGCCAATACTTAGAGGCTTAAGACAGCCGACCCGGCCAGATACCTGGGGTCGCTGGCAACCTCATGTAATATTTCCATCACCGCTTCGTAACTTGATGCGGTGACCAGTTGCATGCGGTATTCTTTAAAATGCTCAATTCCCTTAAAGTAATTGGAATAGTGCCTCCGCATCTCAAAAACGCCTGTTTTGGGGCCTTTCCACTCGATTGATTTCTGTAAATGGATAGTACAAGCCATAATTCTTTCTTCAATTGTGGGCTTTTCAAGGTGTTCCCCTGTTCTGAAATAATGCTTGATCTCCCTGAATATCCATGGATAGCCAATTGCCGCCCTGCCGATCATCATCCCGTCAACGCCAAACTCCATGCGCCAGGCAGCAGCTTTCTCGGGTGAATCGATATCGCCATTCCCAAAAATGGGGATTTGTATCCTCGGATTTTTTTTTATTTCCCTGATCAATCGCCAATCGGCAACGCCTTTGTACATCTGCGCACGGGTGCGACCGTGGATAGTGAGGGCTTTTATCCCCACATCTTGCAATCTTTCGGCAACTTCGTACACATTTTTTGTATTGTCGTCCCAGCCTAGCCGGGTTTTTACCGTTACTGGCAGGTGGGTTGCTTCAACAACGGCTTTGGTCATAGCCACCATTTTATCAATGTCCTGCAGCAAACTCGCGCCGGCGCCGCGACAGGCCACTTGCTTTACCGGGCAGCCGTAGTTAATATCCATCAGGTCGGGATTGGCAAGGGTAGCTATTTCTGTCGCTTCGCGCATGTGGTCAATATCGCTGCCGAAAATTTGTATGCCTATCGGGCGTTCGTACTCAAAAATGTCGAGCTTTTGCCGGCTCTTGGCAGCATCTCGTATCAACCCTTCTGACGAGATGAATTCGGTATACATCATGTCCACCCCGTTCTGTTTGCACACGTAACGGAAAGGCGGATCACTCACGTCCTCCATAGGCGCTAAAAGCAGCGGGAATTCCCCTAAATCAATATTTCCAATTTGTACCGGCATGCTGTATCTTCGTGGCAAAATTACAAATTTTAAGCCGGATGACATACCCGCAGCAAAAACCGTTCATAACCGGCGAAACTCATATCCGCCCGGGCATCCAGTTTTTGGTCTTCGCCGGCATTTTTGTCCTCATTCTTTTCGTTGGCAACATCATCGGGGTGGGCATTGCCTCATGGGCATTCAGTTTTAAAGAAGTAATGGATGTGGTGGATATGAAACTGGATTCACCACACACCAGCACTATTTTATGGATATTGCAAACCGCCGGAACTACTTTACCCATCCTGGCTGCTCCGATAGTTTTCGCCGGCCTGGTTATGAACAGTGCGCCCGACTACCTCAAAGTAACCTTCCGGTTTTCGTGGAAACTGCTGCCGGTTGTGCTGGTGGTGATGTTCATGGCGTTTCCGGCAATCGAGTTTTTATCCAACATTAACCAGCAAATGGTTTTGCCTACCTGGCTGAAATGGATGCGCGAAAGCGAAGATAACGCAGCGAAGCTAATGGATGCCATGCTGACCATGAAAACCATTTGGGCTGTGATTTTTGACGTTATTTTTATTGCTTTGGTACCGGCCATTGTAGAAGAATTGATGTTCAGGGGCGCCCTGCAAACCATTTTTATCCGTTGGACCAAAAACGTGCACGCGGCGGTATGGATAACCGCCATTTTATTCAGTGCCTTCCATATGGAGTTTTTCGGGTTTTTGCCGCGCCTGCTGCTGGGCGTACTGCTGGGCTACTTTGTGGCCTGGAGCGGCAGCATATGGCCGGCCGTTTGGGGGCATTTTATCAATAACGCAACAGATGTGATATTGACTTATCTTTACCAGAACCGTATTTCAAAAACAAACCCTGACGACCAGCACATGTTTAATTACGCGGGCTACCTCGTCAGCTTTGTTGCGTTGCTGGCACTGATGTTTTATTACCGCAAAACTGCCGCTTCGAAACCGCCAATCCCGGTACATTATGGAGAAGAACTGGATTAAAATTTTTACATCGGCCAATTATTACCGTTCCGAAATGGTGAAACAGGCGCTTGCCGGCCACCATATTGACAGTGTTATTTTAAGCAAACAGGATTCATCCTATCATAATTTTGGCGAAGTAGAGGTGTACGTGCACCAAAGCGATTTCAGCAACGCACTGGAAGTGATCATCCTTAATCAAATCAGTTTATGAAAACACGCGCCATTACCGGCATTTTATTTGTTATCGTTATGGTGGGCTCTGTGCTGCTTGGTCAATACATATTCGGGGCATTTTACCTGGTGTTAAGTGCGTTTACACTTTACGAATTTTACAAGCTGGTTTCCGAAAAAACGGCAAAACCGGATGTTGGCGCCGGCATCATTAACGGCGTTATGGTTTTTGCGGGTTTTGCATTGCTTACCCTTTCCAATAATATGGCGCTGCTGATCGATTATAAAACAACTCATGCGCTGCTGTTTTTGCTGCCGGTATCGGCCTCGATGATATTTATCAGGCAGTTGTTTACCAGGTCCCTGATGCCTTTTAACAACATTGCTTATACTTGCCTGGGCGTATTGCTGGTGATTGCGCCCTTCACTTTTTTCTTCGCGATGGCCTATACACAGGGGGCCTATAACTTTCATTTCCCGCTGGCCTTTTTGATACTGCTTTGGGGCAATGATACCGGCGCCTACCTGGTGGGGCGCTCCTTTGGCAAAACCAAACTTTTTGAGCGTCATTCACCAAAAAAAACCTGGGAAGGCTTCATTGGCGGCATTATTATCAGTGCGGGGATCGCGCTTATTATCGGCCATTTTTGGGGTGAGCTGAAGTGGAATCAATGGGTTTCCATCGCCATACTCATCTCCTGTTTCGGCACCCTCGGCGATTTGGTTGAATCCATGTTCAAGCGCAGCATCAACGTAAAAGACAGCGGCAGCATACTCCCCGGCCACGGCGGCCTGCTTGATCGTTTCGACGGCCTGCTGATTGCCGCGCCGGTTGTGTATACTTACCTGTATTTTATTGCGACGTAAATAGAAGCGCCTATCCCAACCCGGCAATCTGCAGCTGCCCTCTTTCCGCCGCAGGCGAAGAGGGTGGTACAGCGAAGTACCGCACGTGTGGGAGGTGAGTCACCCCGCCCTGAATTACCGCCAATGCACCCGCCGCAGTTCATCACCGCCCCCCCCCGTTCACCTTCGCAAAAACCTAAAGACGGATAATTTGTTTAACCAACAGTAAACCAAATTATTCTGCCATGAAAAAGTTAAGTTATTTTTTGATGCTGGCTTTTGCAGCGTACGCCCTGCAGGCCTGCCATTCAAACACCAGTACCTCCACAACCGATAGTACTGCCACCACAAACGATACCACTAAAAAGATGGCCGCCAGCACGGCGCCGGCCGATTCCGGCGACGTGAAGTTTGCCACAACATTGGCGGGCGGCGGTATGGCCGAGATCAATTTCTCCAAACTTGCCGAGCAAAAAGTTGCAGCCGGTAAGCTGAAGGATTTTGCCGCTATGATGATCACCGATCACACTAAAGCAGCCGACACGTTGATGGCCATCGCCCAAAAGGAAAATATTACGCTGCCAACTGCTTTGGATTCCGACCATCAGAAGAAATATGACGACATGCAAAAATTGAGCGGCGACGACTTTAACAAAGCGTATGTAAACCTGATGGTGGCCGATCATACCGGCGCGGTTGCACTGATCACCGGCGAGTCGCAAAACGGGAAAGACCCGGCCCTGAAGGCCTTTGCAACCAAAATTTTGCCAACCGTGCAAGGTCACCTGGATGCTGCCAACAAGCTGGCGGCCGGTATGAAATAGGCCTGCTGCGCTTTTTTGAGCGCTTTTTTGCAAAAAACCACTGTAAAATCAATTTGAACAATCTTGTATCATCTTGTATGGTTTTGTACAAGCTGCATATAAAATGAACTATTATTTTTGATCAGAGGTTTAGAATTACGCGCGATGCGCTCTAAATTATTTGGCGGGAACACTCAAAGTAAGCGGGGCACAAAATTTACTTAGTGTTAATTGTTTTTTACTCGTCAGACAGGGCTTACTGAAAAGTGGCCCTGTTTTTTTTGCCTTTTTGGTTCACCTTTGGTCGCGTGTATGACACACCCCTCCCCCAACTTTTCCTACTGATCCGTTTTCAACTTGATCGGCAATTCCCGATCAAGGGGGCCAAGGGGGTAAAAAAGTAAAGCCCCTGATGGGCAGGGGCCTTTACTAACCAATTATAAACCTAAATTATGAGAAGACTTTTTTAAAATTTCTACGGTGTAAAAGTAACACTAACTTTTAATATTTACCGTAGTTTATTGTAATCTTTTTGTAAAAAACCGGCTAACTCCGATTTGTTTGTCAAAAATAGAAACATTTTGTTATAAATATAATAATTTTTTAAATTATTTTTTTATTTACAGTATTTACCGGAAAAAGACGCAAAAAACAGCTCTTCCATTAAATTTTTTTTAGCTTTTTTTCATAATAACACAATTTTGCATATAAATAGGCGGCCAAAAACAAATTATTTCTTTATTTTTTGTTTGCTGTGAAAAATTTTTAACGAAACAAGGCTCATAAAAATGCCTAATTCCCATTTTTAGGTTCTTTTTAAGAAAATAATGGCAATTTTTCCAAATTGTTTAATTGTTTAACAACTTTACGGCAAAATATTTTTCGGGACCGTTCCCGGTAATTTCTCAAATTTTCAACAAAACGGGTAAAAAATTGCTTTTTTCAAACATCAAATTAAGATAACATTAACACTTTTGTTAAAAATAGTGCCCTTAGATATCATGTCTTCTACCCATTCAGTAAAAAAACATCCGGAATTAACGCCACTTACCCTGTGGATCATGACGATTGCCACCGGGCTTATTGTTGCCAACCTGTATTATAACCAACCGTTGCTGGACGAAATGGCGCGCACTTTCCATGCAAGTACCGCAAAAGTGGGGCAGGTATCATGGGCCACCCAATTGGGGTACGCAGCAGGCATGCTCTTCCTGGCCCCCCTGGCCGATATGGTACGGCGCAAAAAGCTGATGATGATAATCTTCGGGTTTATCATACTCTCGCTGTTGATCACGGCAGCTTCATCTTCAATTAACCTGCTGGTCTGTTTTAGTTTCATCCTGGGCGCTGCTTCGCTTATTCCGCAGATATTGGTGCCCATGGCAGCCCACCTGGCCAAACCCGAAGAACGCGGTAAAAAAATAGGCTTTATCATGAGCGGCCTGCTCGTTGGGATTTTGCTCTCGCGGACTTTCAGTGGGATATTAGGTCAGCATTTTGGCTGGCGCAGCGTATTTTACGTAGCTGCGGGTATTATGGCGGTCACATGGCTGCTGCTATGGCGCTTTTTACCCGAGGTTGAACCCGATTACGATGGCACTTATGGCAGCCTGATGACTTCTCTGATCGACCTGGTAAGGCATGAACCAAAACTTAGGGTAGCGGCCTTACGGGGCGCTCTGTGTTTTGCCTGTTTTAGCGTGTTTTGGTCGACCATTGTGTTCCTGTTAAAAGCAAATTTTAATTTAGGCAGCGGCGTTGCCGGCGAGTTCGGCCTGGCTGGCGCGGCAGGCGCCATAGCTGCCGGGCTAATGGGCCGGCTAAGCGATAAAATGGATGCTTATAAATTGTCGGCATTTACCATCTTGCTGATTCTGATCTCATTCGGCATTTTTTACATCTCCGCGCACAACATCTGGGGTTTAATTGTTGGCGTCATTGTTCTGGATGCCGGCGTGCAGGCAACGCATATTTCCAATCAATCTATCATATTCGCTTTAAAACCAGCGGCGCGCAACCGCATTAATACCATTTATATGGTCACCTATTTCCTGGGCGGTACCGCCGGAACTTTTATTGCAACCCTCCTTTGGAAAAATTATCAATGGAATGGCGTATGCGCCATCGGGGCTATACTCACTATTCTTACTTTTGCCATCCATTTCGCTAATCATCCCAAAACCGGCGAACTTGAAAAAACGGACTTGAAAAACTAATAGCTGTATAAAAAAGCATACACATTATTGGATAAGCCCTAAGCCCTGAAAGTTTAAAAAAATATATTTTAATCCTCATGCTTTGAGCCACTTAACTGATTTTTCAGTACAAGGTGCAACGCTTGCTTAAACCGTTCTGTCTCTTTGGCATCCAATTGGAATAAAGGTTCATATGCAATTTATGACGGACCTTGAAATCAAAAAAGATCGCGGCAGCGAAGAGAAGGAATGGGGAAACCCCGTTGAGCCGGCCAATGTTTCGGACGACCGGGATAAGGAGCAATTATTGCGTCAATACAAAGAGGCGAAGCGGAGAAAAGATAATTTGACTACGGGAGAAGATAAAACTGATAAACAAACTAAATAATTATTAACTGTTAAAACTCACCTTATGAAAGCTTACAAAAACACCAGCGCAAAAAGATTGATCAACCGTTTTGATAACGAATTAAGGGAACTGTTATTAAATGACCTGATCCGGTTTACGTTTAAAACACCGTATTTAACAAGCAATACACAGGCGCTGACACCGTCGACATTGTCGGTAGCCTGACCATCATATATTCTCTTTTACTATCTATTTATAATACTTTTACATCTTCTATGAAAAATATAGCGCCCTGCAAATGCAGGGCGCTATATTTTTACCCTGTAACCACCATGTCATTGCGAGGAGCAGGCCGGGATGTGCGCCGGGCGCGACGAAGCGATCTCGTCGTTGTGCATCACCGCCTGTTAGCCATGAGGTTGCTTCACTCGTACCTCGTTCGCAATGACATGGAGGGTAGACGTTACGGTGCTGAAGTTAACTTTAACCCGCCATATATTTTATGATAAGCCTGGCGGTTCGTGCCGATGCACCCGGTTCACCCATTTTTTCATTGAGCTGAGCGTAATCATCAAGCATTCGTTGGCGATAGGCTTTGTTATTCAGGATATTATCCAACTCCAAAGCAATGGTTTCCGGGCTGCAGTCCTGCTGGATCAATTCCTTCACCACTAACCTATCCACGATCAGGTTCACGAGCGAAATAAACCTGATCTTAACCACCAACCGAGCAATGCCAACCGAAATTTTGCTGCCTTTGTACACCACCACCTGGGGCGCATGAAACAACGCCGTTTCGAGCACCGCTGTGCCCGAAGTAATGATGCCCGCTTCCGCGACGCTTAAAATATCATAGGTGGCGTTGAAAATGACCGGGATATTTTTCGACCCTATAAATTGACTGTAATATTCGCGGCTAAAAGTAGGCGCTCCGGCGATCACAAATTGATATCCCGGGTATTTTTCGGTCGTGGCCAGCATGTCGGGCAAAATAAGGCTGATCTCCTGCCTGCGGCTTCCCGGCAATAAGGCGATGACCTTTTTATTTTCGATGCCATTTTCTTTTAAAAAATTGGGATTGGGCTTAAATGCCGCAACGGCGTCGAGCAGCGGATTGCCCACGTAATCCACCTTCATATCCCACTTTTTATAAAAATCCACCTCGAAGGGCAGGATGCAAAACATGTGATCCACCACCCGTTTTATTTTCAGCACGCGTTTCTGGTTCCAGGCCCAAACCTTTGGCGATATATAGTAGCAAACCATAATGCCGTGCTTTTTGGCAAAGTCAGCCACGCGCAAATTAAAACCGGGGAAATCGATCAGCACCAACGCGTCAGGCTGCCAGGCAACGATGTCTTCACGGCAGGTTTTAAGGTTTTTTAAAATCTGGTTTAAATTAAGCGCCACCTCCAAAAAACCCATGTAGGCCATTTCAGCATAATGCTTTACCAACGTGCCGCCTTCGGCCCGCATCAGGTCGCCGCCAAAAAAACGGAACTCGGCCGTGCCGTCCTTTTCTTTCAGGGCCTTCATCAGGTTCGCTCCATGCAAATCGCCTGAGGCTTCGCCGGCTACCAGGTAATACTTCATGTTTTAAGGCGAAGTTTTAAAATAAATAAGGCGATGGTGATCAAAAATGTAGCGATGAAGATCCCTTTTACGGTTTTAACCATGCCATTGGCCGAGAACAGCCGCATCATGATCAAATTTAGGGCGATTGCTGCCAGGTACGGCAGCGCCGGTTTGTTAGAGATGAGCATAGTGTCCTGCAAAACGTAAGTCGCCAATACAAAGGCCGCGGCCGGCAAGGGGATGGCCAACAAAATGCCTGTTAAATAACTGTCTTTTTTGAGCATGGTTAAACGTTAAAAGTCCAGCTGTTTAACAACGGGATGGCATGATGGGCGGTCATATCGAATTGTACGGGCACTACTGAGGCGTATCTGTGTTCCAGCGCCCAAACATCGGTATCCTCACCACCGTCGTTCGACTGAAAAACACCGGTAAGCCAATAGTAGGGGCGTTTATACGGGTCCATGCGCTCGTCAAATTCCTCGGCCCATTTGGCGTTTGCCTGGCGGGAGATTTTTATGCCTTTGATATGCGGACCGGCCGGGAAGTTTACATTGAGCAAAGTTCCGGCCGGAAGGCCATTCTGCAAAACCTGTCCCGCAATTTCCTTTACAAACCTGATACAGTGCGAAAAATCGGCCTGCAGGGTATAATCATCCAATGAAAAACCGATGGATGGTATGCTTTCAATCGCCCCCTCAACCGCCGCCGACATGGTGCCGGAGTATAAAATATTGATAGAATTATTTAAACCGTGGTTGATGCCCGAAACACACAGGTCGGGCTTTTTGCCTTTAAATACCTTGTTCACCGCCAGCTTTACACAATCAACCGGCGTGCCTGAGCAACTATACATTTCGATGTCCGGGTAAATATCAACCTTATCAAATCGCAAAGGTTTGCCCACTGTAATGGCGTGCCCCATACCCGATTGCGGGCTATCAGGCGCCACTACCACTACGCGGCCAATATCTTTCATGGCATCCATCAGGTATTTGATACCCGGGGCGGTGATGCCGTCGTCATTTACAACAAGGATAGCAGGTTTTGATTTTGTCATTCGGGGCAAAATTAGTTATATTTGATTTATGCTTACTGTTGAAAAGAAAAAGAAATTCACCGCAGATGATTACGTGCAATTGGAAGAAGGCGCGCCTTTTCAATTAATTAATTATGATTTGATTATGTCACCTTCACCCTTACTGATTCATCAGTTGATCCTTGGCGAATTTTATGATGCTTTAAAAGCTTTTATAAGGGAGACGGGGAATCAAGGTTTGGTAGTTTTACCTCCTATGGATGTCCATTTTGATGAGGGTAATACATATCAACCAGATTTGATTTATATTTCAAAGGAGAGAATTGCCGAAACTGCTAAAGATCGTATAGAAGGCGCTCCGGATTTAGTTGTCGAAATACTATCTCCTTCCAACGCTTACTATGATTTGATCCAGAAAAAAGAAATTTACGAAAAATATGGTGTTAAAGAATATATCATTTTTGATCCTATTGCAAAAAACGCCCACCTGTATGCTTTAAAGGATGACGCTTATTATTTACATCAAAAAGCTCAGAAAGGTGAGTTATTGCATTCGCTAATCTTACCCGGCTTTAATTTTGACTTGACTTATATATTTAAATAGAGGTTTTTGAAAACTTTCTGTATAAATTATTAAGTTTAATTTATTTGACTTATGCTTACTGTTGAAAAGAAAAAGAAATACACCGCTGATGATTACATGATGCTGGAGGAAGGTGCCCCTTTTCAATTGATTAATTATGATTTGGTTATGGCACCTTCACCAATTCCTGAGCACCAGGTAATTTCGCGTAGAATTACCGTAGCTATGTCTAACTTTTTAGGCGACAAAATTGATGACGGTTTTTTGGTGTATGCGCCAGCGGATGTAAAATTTGATAAAGGCAATATTTTCCAGCCTGATGTGCTTTATGTTACACCTGAAAGAAAAGAACAGATTGTTAAAGGACACGTAGAAGGTGCGCCGGATATAGTTATTGAAATACTTTCGCCATCTAATGCTTATTATGACCTTATTCAGAAAAAGGATATTTATGAAAAATATGGCGTAAGGGAATACATTATTTTTGATCCCATTGCAAATACTGCAAGTTTATACGCGTTAAAGGACGGGGTTTATTATTTACATCAAAAAGCCCAGGAAAACGAGCTGCTCAATTCTTTAGTATTGGCCGGATTTAGTTTTGATTTAGGCAAGATATTCAAATAAAAAAGCCCTGTTTTGCCAGGGCTTCTCAGATATTATTTCATAAACTGTTTATCCATTTCACCAGCTCATCGCGGGATTTTCCCGTTTTTTGCTGCAGCTTGCCCAGCATTTCATCGTCCTTGCCTTCCTCGTGAATCAGGTCGTCGTCAGTCAGATCGCCGTAAGCCTGTTTTATTTTTCCTTTTAGCTCATTCCAGCCGCCTTTAATTTGTAGTTTGTCCATGATGTTTTTTTGTTAGATGTGCACTAATAACATTTTGGACGTAAAAAGGTTGATCGCAATTTATTTTTCCGGGTAGATGTTTACCGCATTGTCAGTTATTTGTGCCTTTAAATTTTGATTGTCAGTTTGATCATAGTTAACCACATCAAATTTATAAGGCAGCAAGGTTTCATCATTTAAAATGCCGGCCAATTGCGAAGCTGATGCATCATTTGCCGACCATACCGCTAAATCGACGTCGCTGCCCGGCTTATAGGTCCCTTTTGCCCTTGAACCAAAAATTACGGCTTTAGTTATATCCGGGAATTTAGAAATGGCCCCGACAATGATATCCAGGTCACCCGGTTTAAACCCGAAATAGTTGTCATTCATTTATTTTTTCCTTAAAAAATAAATATACCTGTTCCACGGCCGGATAATACTGGTGTTTAATCGTTTCAACAGCCTGTTCAGCAACAGCCTGGTTATAGGTGTGTGATAATTCGTTCCTTTTCTCGAGCATGCTGATCCACGCGTGCCCGTCTTCAATTATGTGAGTTTGAAAACCTTCCTTTATCACTTCCCGGGGATAATTAGTATTTAAGCCCTGCAAGTACAAAAAGTCTTTAATGGTCTTCCAGCCTAATTCAAAAGTGAATTCAAAGGCTTGCACCAGGCCGCCAATCTCGATTGGGGTATAGCTGTCCTTTTCAACGGCGCTTTCGAAAAATAAAAATGCCTTTTCAAAGTTTTGAAAGCGTTGTTTCCAGCGGACCGCGTTATTTTCCATTTCCCAGGTGATTCTTCCGCTAAGATAAAAATAATCCTACCATGAACTATGAACCATTAACTATGAACTCTTCTACAAAGCCCCTTCCTTTATCTCCTCAACCACCGCCGGGTCAAGCAATGTCGATGTATCCCCCAAATTACTGGTATCGCCTTCAGCAATCTTGCGCAAAATGCGCCGCATGATCTTACCCGAGCGTGTTTTTGGCAGGCCGGTCACAAACTGTATCTTATCCGGCCGTGCAATAGCGCCGATGATGCGGGTAACCGTCATCATGATGTCTTTGCGGGCCAGTTCTTCGTCGCCATGCTGGTTAGGGCAAATTACGTAGGCATAAATACCCTGCCCTTTAATGTCATGCGGATAACCAACAACTGCCGATTCCACTACACTGGCGTGCATATTGATGGCATTTTCCACTTCAGCCGTGCCGATACGGTGGCCCGAAACATTCAGCACGTCGTCCACACGGCCGGTAATGCGGTAGTAGCCGTTCTCGTCGCGCAGGCTGCCATCGCCGGTAAAATAAAGGTCGGGATAGGTGGCGAAATACGTGGTGCGGCAGCGCTCGTGGTCGCCGTAGGTGGTGCGCAGCATGCCCGGCCATGGGAAACGGATACATAAGTTGCCGTTGGTTCCGTTGCCTTCGATGATCTTGCCGTTCTCGTCAACCAGCACCGGCTGAATGCCCGGTAATGGTAAAGTGGCATAGCTGGGTTTTAATTTGGTGACGCCGGCAATGGGCGATATCATAAATCCGCCGGTTTCGGTTTGCCACCAGGTATCGATGATGGGGCATTTTCCCTGGCCTATTTTTTCATCGAACCAGTGCCAGGCTTCCTCGTTGATCGGCTCGCCGACGGAGCCAAGTTTCTTCAGCGAGCTGAAGTCCTTGCCTTTCAGCGCCTCATCGCCAAAGCTCATCAGCGAACGGATGGCCGTAGGCGCCGTATATAAAATGTTGACTTTAAATTTCTCTACTATATCCCAAAAGCGGCCGGGTGTAGGCCACGAAGGGATGCCCTCAAACATCACCACTGTAGCGCCCTGAGTAAGCGGGCCATAAGCGATGTAAGAGTGCCCGGTAATCCAGCCGATATCGGCGGTGCAGAAATAAACTTCGCCCTGGTTGTACTGAAAAGCATTGGCAAAGGTATAGCCGGCGTAGACCATATACCCGCCGCAGGTATGCACCACGCCCTTTGGCTTGCCGGTTGAGCCGGAAGTGTACAGGATAAACAGCATATCTTCGGCGTCCATTTCTTCCGCCGGGCAATCCGGGTTGCCCTGGGTTTCTACCTTTTTAACTTCATCTTCCCACCACAGGTCGCGGCCCTTTATCATGGAAACGGGGGTACGGCTGCGGGTAAGTACGATTACTTTTTGTACCGAGTGACATTGCACCAGCGCATCGTCTATAATATTTTTTAACGGGATCTCTTTTGTTCCGCGGAAACCGCCATCGGCAGTAATCACGATAGTACACTCAGCATCATTTATCCGGTCGGCAATGGATTGTGCTGAAAAACCGCCGAATACTACAGAGTGTATGGCGCCAATGCGTGCACAGGCCAAAACGGCAATGGCCAGCTCGGGTACCATGGGCATATAAATACAAATACGGTCGCCTTTTTTGGCGCCGTTATTTTTAAGCACGTTGGCAAACTGGCAAACTTTTTCGTACAGCTGGCGATAGGTAAGTATGCGGTGGTTTTCGTGCGGGTCATTCGACTCCCAGATGATGGCCGGCTTATCGCCCAGCGAAGCCAGGTTACGGTCGAGGCAGTTTTCTGTAATATTCAGTTTAGCGCCCTGGAACCATTTGATCTTTGGCTCCTTAAAATTCCATTCCAGCACTTTATCCCATTTTTTGCGCCAGTAAAAATTTTCGGCAATGCCGGCCCAAAACTCTTCGGGCTGCTCCACACTATGGCGGTAAACGTCGTGATATTCTTCGATCGATTTGATCTTTAACGCGGTTTTCATGTTTTTTAATTGGTGGGTGAAAATTAGTTATTTTTAGGGAAAGGAGGGAATAAAAGTAGGCTTTTTAAAATATTTTAAGAAGTGTTTGGGTGCACCTCATTTTTGTATGTAGCGCTACACGTGCTACACCCTGCTACAAAGCGCTACAGAACTGATTGTTAATAAATTAGCTACTGACAATATTTTGTCACTGACAAAATATTGTCACCACTTTTAGCCGTTCGTCGCTGCCGCAAGCCTCCCCGCTTGTGGCCCGCTGACATGTAATGAACCATGCTGGTTTTCATCGCCTGAAATTCCGCTCGGGTTATTGGATTAAAATTTCAAAAAACATTTGCCGGCTACATATCGCGGGTTTAACCCTGCATGGTGGCTACTTAACATGTGGGCCACAAGCCGGGAGGCTTGCGGCAGCGAAAAACGCTTACGGCAGCATGAGGGGCCTACGAGAAGTCCAACGGTACGTGTCTTTACGCGGATTCGCGTGAAAGGATGTGAGTATAGTTTTATCGAATAAAGAATTATATCTTAGTATTTAAACCAAACTAATGATATTACTATCGGTAGCAAATGATTCGCCAAAGATAACAGACTGGATTACCGCCGGTGCTGCTGCCATTGGCATTCCTTTTTCGCTATGGGCATTTATTAAACTAATAATTAGGGATAAAGCAAGGGAAACCCAAATTAGTTCTTTGACGTCCATTAGCAAACAATTGTTCGAACAGGTGAAGCACTTAGCTGCTCAAACTGCGGAGTTTCAGTACCAATCTAATCTAATGCTTGATCATAATAAATTACTTGAAAAGCAGATAGAGCTTCAAGCGGATTCTTTTTTAAATGCAAACGCTTTGGAGGAAAAGAAAATTGCTATGAATAGTCAAAAACGATTAATCGAAATTAAACCGCATTTCATTTATTGTCGAGACGGGAAAAACGGATACATTTTTGAAATTGAGTTGCGGAATAAAGGTTTTCAAGCACAAAACATAACCGTTACCTTGGCTGAATCTGACAACTTTTACAATGCAACCATAAATAAATCAAATGTAGACCACGATGGCCTTTTAACGATTTATATAGAGATGAAAGTTATTCAATTTGATAAACAGTTGCATTTCAAAATAATACTCAATTATGAAGATGTTGATAATAATAGATACAGACAATTCTACGAATTGAAAAATAGTGGCAATAACGTAAGTAGTCCTGAACTTATAAAATAACTATTCAATCCTCAACGCATATCTTAATCATGAGTGACTATTATGAATTGTTGTTAAGGAATGAATGGAAAGCTAAGAGGTAAGAAATTCTAGAGCGGGATGAGTTTAAGTGTGAGAAATGCGCCAATTATAACTTAATTAATGAATACAGAATTTCATATTGCACTTATGGAACGTTGCCCGGCGGAAAACTGATGATGATTGTATATGACAAAGACAAGCGATCATTGTTAAGATGTAAAACTACCCTTGACCAAAATCATTTTAAGGATATACTTAAATCACACGGTGAATATTCGTTAATATGTCTAAGTCACGGAGACGGCGCCTTTTGTCATTTGGTAGGGCTAATCATAACCAATGAAACATTAGATTATTCAGGAATAGAAAATCGTACGTTAGATAATATTAAAGAGGTCGCGATAAAACAACAGATCGTTCAAGAGCAGTATTTAAGGAGACTACCCGTTGAACAATTTAGGGACTTGAAATGGATAGAAGTTAATTATCTTCATATTCATCATAAATACTATTGGTTGAATAAAAATCCTTGGGAATATCCTAATGACGCTTTACAAACCCTTTGCTGGAAATGCCACGAAGAATTGCACGCAAACTCTATTATTCCAGCCTATAATTCTCGTTTTGAATTATTTGATAATTATGAGGTATGTACAAGGTGCTATGGCGCGGGCTACTTGCCTCAATTCTTTCATGTCCAGGCAGGAATTTGTTTTCAATGCAACGGAAATAGATTCGTCCAGATTAGGAAATAATACTAAATTTCATACAGGCCAACGACTTCAACAAATTTATATCCATGACATTTAAAACAAAGTCCATGCATAATGTGCTTGTATTGGGGAAACACCCCGGCTCCATTGCATCTATCACAAACAGTGAAATTACATTTAACAAGATTGTCATTAACTATATTATAAACAGGCGCCTTGTTATTTTCGTGCCATTCATTGTGACACCAATTGCACATCGTAATGAGTGCATCGTTTTCGTACTCCCAAGGTAGTTTTGACAGAATATAATACTTATGATGGATATGAAACCAATAACCCTTATCCGATATCTTTATAACATAATTTTCAGGTTCAAAATTTATAATTGCACCGAAGGGTGTGTCTAAATCAAATGATTTTTCTAATAATTTAGGACCATATACCTCGTTCATCTGAACATCATGCCATTTCCCTTTTGTATCACGAAGCGTTTCAGTTTCTATGCGGCCACATATTTTACAAGACCTGTCCCTTTGTATAATCTCGTCCCGCTTGTTAAACCATTCATTTGTCGAAAGTAATTCGTCATAAGTAGGCCTTCTTTTTTCCGTTTCACATTGAATTTTCAGGTTCGAATACGGTATCGTTTCCATGTGGATAATTTAGTAAATTTTATTTATTAAAGAATTAATATTAACAGCCCGTGTATGTAGTTTTCAAATTACAACCGCAACAACGCCATATCCGCCATTGGCAGAACATTTTTCCGCTGTCGGGCAGCATGACAAATTTTTTGTAAAAGGCTGCCGCATCTTTATCTAATGGGTCAACAGCCAGGCCAGGCACGCAAATTAATCGGAAGCTGGAACAGGGAATTTTTTTATATTTTCGTAACATGGACATTGACCATTACGGTAATATTGAGCGTTCTGCTGACTATAAACTTTATTCCTTTACGAGCAGCGGTCCGAAAGGTGATTTAGAGAAAGTAATTAAGTTCACCGCTTTTCCGAAGGTGGCCGATACGAGTAACCTGGCATTAGGCACGAAGCGCGGCGAAGTGGTTAATTATGAAGAAACAACCAATAACAATGACCGGGATAAGATAATTGCCACCATATTTTATATCGCACTAATATTCAGCGCTGCCTATCCTGATCAGAAAATTTTTATAAAGGGGCGCAACAAGGCAACTACGCGATTATACCGGGGAGCTATCAATCATGGATATGACGGAATAATCCGGGAATACTTTATTTATGGCGGAACTTATATAGCAACGATTGACAAATATAATTTTGAACCATTTATTCCAAGTAAACAATATGACGCCTTTTTATTTGAAAGAAGGTGATGAGTGAGGTAATGTGCTATTGGCAAGACGTCTTCCATCCTCTTTATATTTCTCAGGCACGAATTCATCTCCCGAGAATTTATCAAGTTCCGGATTGTAGGTCATATCGCTTCCGTCCGCTATATGTGGGTTTTTTTTAGGGGTACTTGCATGACTATGTTCCGATTTAACTGCCCCCACCTGTTTTCTGCCCTTTCGCTGATGACTGATCATTTTACTGCTCCTTTATACAAATATAATACATAACTATTGATAAATAATTACAATGAAGCCATATTCAGCTTTTTTCTTCTTTCGGCCCCGCTCCCCCTAAAGCTTCCCTTTTTAAGTGCAAAAGTGCAGCGCGGGCCAAAAGAGGTGGTGCACTCGTCCTATTTAACGCTCATTTATTATCCTGTATGAATAATTTATAGCGTCCGGCGGCATCGCGTAATTTTTGATTCGGTCCAAGGGAATTAGTCAAGGCATCAAAAAATATCTCCAGGTCCTTTTCAGATGCAAGAATGGAATTGTGTTTCTGTGTAATAGCATTGGCTTTCTCCGATAACCGTAATTGATTTTCCATCAGGAGTATTTTTTATTTCAAAGATACGGGAACATTTCTTACAACAAACCATGTCATTTCGACGAGCAGCGGGGCGGTAATTGCGGGTTGAGCGAGGAGAAATCCTATACGACTTGCATAGTTCGGCTTTTCGCTTGTACAAGATTTCTCCTCACCCCCTCCGTTTCAGGCCCCGGCAGGCTCGTCGAAATGACATATTGTTAAGCTGTTTTTTGAAGCCTTCTGTGGCAGCTTCTTTCGGACTTTACTGACTTTACCGGCATACCGCTTGTTTTATGCTCGGTGCACTCTAAAATTACCTGTACCCTGTTGCCTTTCTTAGCCATCTTTTTAATTATTGAGTTGTGAGTGGTGAATGGTCAGTGGTGAGTGGTCAGATTGGCAAGTACTTACTACTCACCATTCACTACTCACCATTCACAACTCGCTAAATATATCCCTTTTTTACAAACTTATTGATGCAGGCCGAAATACCATTTTTGGT
>Ga0206935_10096_pt1 | contig 30562 bp, 22 predicted proteins | sample Alteio_BWOrgHeat_13_FD_152924 | JGI IMG/M metagenome (GOLD analysis project Ga0206935, IMG submission 152924) | Enriched cells from forest soil in Barre Woods Harvard Forest LTER site, Petersham, Massachusetts, United States -... | ecosystem: Environmental > Terrestrial > Soil > Temperate forest >...
AATGGTTCAGGCCCGGATGGCTCGGTTATATCTTTCTTTCGAACTTAATTGCAAGCGTACTCACATTTTTACTTTTGTTGCCCGAGGTGATCAAACTTCGGCCTGATCTTCATTTTAGCATATTTAAAAGCATGCTTGTTTATAGTATGCCAATATTGGTTGCCAACCTGTCATACATTATAAATGAGAACCTCGATAAACAGCTGTTAGGCAAAATGCTTCCTCCAAGCACCAGCAGTGAGCAGGTTGGCGTGTACGTGGCATGTGCAAAAATATCCGTGTTCCTCAGCATTTTTGTACAGGCTTTCCGCCTGGGCGCCGAGCCTTTCTTTTTTAGCCATGCTAAAAACAAAAACGCCGGGCAAACATACGCCCGAATTATGGACTATTTTGTAATTGCCGTCTGCCTGGCTTTTTTGGGCATTACGGCAAATATCGGCCTGTTAAAATACTTTATTGGCAGCAGCTATTGGGTGGGATTGGACGTTATACCACCGCTGCTTTTTGGTTACGTGAGCTTGGGCGTTTACATGAACCTTTCAGTATGGTATAAATTATCGGATCAAACCCGCTATGGCCTGTACATATCAGGCATCGGCGCTATCATCACCATTGTGTTGTTGGTGCTGTATATCCCCAAATACAGTTACATGGCGGCGGCATGGATATCAGCATTATCTTACGCCGTAACTATGGTGCTTTCTTATATTTGGGGGCAAAAAAATTACCCTATTCCATACCATTTAAAAAAGAATCTTGCTTATATTATTTCTTCATGTATCCTCGTTTACCTTTCGTACTATTTATTTAAAAGTAATTTAATTATAGGAAATGCTTTATTGCTGATATTTGCATCTGCGGCGATTTATTTTGAGTGGGGAAATTTAAGAGCTATATTTATTAAAAAATGAACATCAGGATAATCAACCGCTCAAAAAATGCATTGCCCGCTTATGAGACGCTGCATGCGGCCGGAATGGACCTGCGCGCGGACCTGGAAACGCCGGTAACGCTTCAGCCAATGGAGCGCAAACAGGTACCTACCGGGCTGTATATGGAACTGCCGGAAGGTTATGAGGCGCAGATACGCCCGCGCAGCGGTTTGGCATTTAAACATGGCATCGGGATCGTCAATTCGCCGGGAACCATAGATGCCGACTATAGGGGCGAGATCAAAGTGCTGCTGATCAACTTTTCCGATCAGCCCTTTGAGATCAATTCCGGAGATCGTATTGCGCAGATGATCGTTTCAAAACACGAAAAGGTAAACTGGTTGCCCGTTGAAGAAATAACCGAAACAACACGCGGCGCCGGCGGTTACGGACATACAGGGGTGGGGTAGGAGTTAAAAGTCGAAAGTCGAAAGTCTTGAGTCTTAAGTCAAAAGACAAAGTTAAGTTAAATGGGCATAAAAACAGGAAATTGCGAATAAGGTGATAGAGATGAATTTTAAATATAAAGAGCAAAGGCGGGGGATTAACATGAAGCTATTATGTTTTATCTTGATTTCTGGCGCTTGTTTCTTTACTCTCTCATCAGCCAGTGCGCAGGGCAATTCAGGCAAGCCGATGACCAATGCCGATAGCCTGGAAGTAAAGACTTTGTATTTTAATGCACTTCGTGAAAAAACGATCGAAAACCTGCCAACTGCGGTTGATCTGTTTAACCGGGTGCTGCAGATCGATCCGGCGAACGATGCGGCAATGTACGAGCTGGCCAACCTGAAAAAACTGCAAAATGATTACCCAAAAGCCCAGCAGCTGCTGGAAAGAGCCGTAACAATTGCACCCGACAATACCTGGTACTGGTCGGCATTGGCTGATAACTATGAAAAAAATAACGATATCGATAAACTCGAGAACGTTTTTGCGCAACTGATCAGGCTGAACCCGGATAAGGTTGATAATTATTTTGATAAAGCAAATGTTTATTATCACCAAAAGAAATATGACGAGGCTTTGCAGGTTTATGACCAGATAGAAAAACTAACCGGGCTGAGCGATGACCTGCTGGCCGACCGGCAAAAAATTTATCTCAAACAAAACCATACCGAACTTGCTATTGATCAGTTGCAAAAAATGATCGACGCAAATCCCGTTCAAATAAAATATTACCTGTTCCTGTCCGAATTGTATAGCACCAACAATTCGCCTGAAAAAGCTTTAAAGGTTTTGCAGGATGCCGAAAAGATCAATAATAAAAACGGGCTGGTACACCTGGCCCTTGCCGACATATACCGTGATAAAAAGGACTATGAATCGAGTTATAACGAGCTTTCAGTTGCGTTTGCTATTCCGGACGTTGACGTCGATCAAAAAATAAAGATCGTAATGGGGTATTTACCAAAATTTCCTGACCCCGATGCCAAGGCAAGCGCACTTGAGTTAAGTCGCATCATTACAGTTGCCCATCCTGATGAAGCAAAGGCCTGGGCGCTTTACGGGGACATGCTGCTGCAAAACGGCAAAACCAAAGATGCAAAGACAATGTATCAAAAATCCATCGCGCTGAATAACGAGGTTTATGACGTGCAGGAGCAATTGGTGAGGATTGAAATTGGTGAAAATGATGACGATAATGCCATAAAAGATGGCGAAAATTCTTTATCCTATTTTCCCAACCAGGCCTGGATGAATTACCTGGTAGGCGTCGCCTGGCTGCAGAAAAAGGATTTCAACAAAGCGGAGGGCTATTTAAAAAATGCGACATCACTGGAATTGGATGACAAGGAATTGCTTTCACAGAGTTACTCGGCTTTGGGAGATTGTTTCCACGCATTAAACGATAGTAAAAATTCGGATGTCGCTTACGACAAGGCCTTAAGCTATAATCCGAATAACGCGTTTACCTTAAACAATTATGCTTACTATTTATCGTTAAGAGGTGAGCAACTGGACAAGGCAGCCTCGATGTCGAAACGTTCAAACGATCTGCAGCCCAATAATGCTTCGTTTGAAGACACCTATGCCTGGATATTGTTTAAACAACGGGATTACGCCGGCGCAAGGCAGTGGATTGAAAAAGCGCTGGCAGACGATAAAACAAACAGCGCCGTAAAATCAGAACACTACGGCGATATTATGTTTTACCTGGGCAATGTTGACGCCGCAGTTGAAAACTGGAAGAAAGCAAAGGCAAATGGCGATCAGTCGCCGGTTTTAGATAAAAAAATAAATGAAAGAAAATACGTCGAATAAGTCGCCCACTTTTTTTTATCGCCGAAAAGCCTTTTGCACCTATATCCTTGCGGTATGCGGCATTTTGTTTTTTATTCAGCTGCAAAACCAAAAAACCGCTGGCTGCCAGGAAACCGGTTGCCGACACTACAGCTGCAGTTAAAGCCGTTGATCCTAAGCTGCTTAAAATAAATTCCATAAAATCGGCACAAACTGCGTTCAATACTTTTTCGGGCAAGGCGCGCACCAAACTAACCATAAGCGGCGAAACCAACGATGTTACATTAAACATCAGGATAATGCGCGATAAAAAGATTTGGGTATCTGTAACCGCCATAGCGGGGATTGAAGCCGCAAGGGCGATGATTACACCCGATAGCATATTGATTATCAATCGCCTCCAGAATTTGTACGTAAAGCAGCCATTCAGTTATATAAATAAGTATGCCGGGAGCCGGATGAATTACAAAATGATCGAATCGGTGTTCGTGGGAAATGCCATTCCAGAGGCTTTGAACGTAAGTTCAGACATCCAACCATCGGGCGCCAATACGATATTAACGGGCAATCTTTCCGAGTTGATCTACAAATTAACTTTGGGCGCCGACAATAAGTTAAACCAATTTTACCTGGGTAACCCGGATGGCAGTGAATCGATGGAAGTAACCAACAGCGTTTTTGTACAAGTGGGAACCAGGGTGCTGCCGTCACAAATAGATATGGCCTCGACCGTTAAAAGTAAAAAAAATACGTATTACTTTGCACTATATTAAAGAGGACTTTGATCTGCCGCTTGAGTTTCCTTTCAGTATCCCTGCAAGGTACAATCCGGCGGAGTGAGTTGTTTTAAGTCTAAAGTCTTGAGTCAAAAGTCATAAGTTAAAAAAGGGATAGCCATAAATAAAAAAAAGCCCTGGCCTGTGCAATGCCCCCTGTCAGGTAAGGGCTTCTGATCAAAACCAGCATGAAGTTTATAAGAGCGCTATTATTACTGCTATTTGTCTTCACAGCCTTCGCGGTGCATGCACAGGGCACCAGCGCTGAGCTAAAAAAACAACGCGATCAGCTTACGCAGCAATTAGAGCAGCTGAACCATGAGTATGAGCAAACTGTAAATAACAAAAGGGCCACGTTAGCGCAGCTGAATATTTTGAAACAGCAGATCAACCTGAGGCAAGCAAAGATCGAAAATATTAACTCTGAGATCAGGGGTTTGGACAATCAAATCTCAGAAAGCAACAATTTCGTTCATAACCTTCAGGGTCAGTTGAATCTGCTGAAAACGCAATACGCGGCTATGGTGCTTTTTACCTATCATAACCGGAGTTCGTACAATAAACTAATGTTTCTTTTTGCCGCAAAAGACTTTAACCAGGCGTACAAACGTTTAAAGTATTTGCAGCAGATAGGTACATACCGCGAGCGGCAGGCCAATTATATTGTTCAAACGCAAACAGAGCTGCATGTTAAAATAAATGAGCTTGACCAAAGCAAAAAAGAAAAAAGCAGTTTGCTTGGCGACCAGGAGAAGGAAAAGCAGACACTTGGCGAGGAACGAAAGACCCAAAGCCAGGTGGTAGCCGATCTTTCGAAGCATGAAGGGATATTGAGAGAGCAGCAACAAGATATACAACGGAAAATAGCAAAAACCAACCGTGAAATTTCCGATGCGATCAGGAGGGAAATAGAAGAAGCCCGCCGAAAAGCCGAAGAGGAGGAAAAAGAAAGAGAAAGGGAGGCGGCTGCGAAAGCTAAAGCCGAGAATAAAGAAGCCCCGCCCGCAAAACCGCACGTGGCAGCTAAGGCCATGACCACCAGCGAGGTATTGAACGCAACCCCTGAGGCTGCAAAACTTTCGAACGACTTTTTGGAAAACCGCGGCCAGTTGCCCTGGCCGGTAACAAACGGCGTTCCGGTTCAGAAATTTGGTATATACTACGACAGCGAAAATATCAAGAACGAAAGCATGGGATGGGATATTAAAACCAATGTTGGCGCCCCGGTTAGGGCGGTATTCCACGGAACGGTAAAAAGAGTAACCAGCATTAGCGGCACTTTTTTAATTGTAATACAACACGGCGAATACTTTACCGCCTATACAAATTTGCGGTCATGTTCTGTAAAAGCCGGCGATAAAGTAGACACCAAACAAAATATTGGAACGGTGGCCACCGATGGATCTACCGGCGAGGCCGTGGTAACTTTTGAAGTGTGGAAGGGCACCACGCCGGTTAACCCGGAGATATGGCTGGCCCCGCGGTAATTAGTTTGGATGATTAATACATAATTTAGCTATATTTGTAACCTCGATTTTTAATAGAAATGCACCCATTGGTTCTTTTGTTTTTTAGTAACCTGTTTTCGACCGATATGATCCTCATCATTATCGTTGCACTGGTGCTGTTCGGGGGCGATAAACTGCCTGAAATAGCACGCGGGTTAGGGAAGGGGATTCGCGATTTTAAAGAAGCCTCTGAAGGTGTGAAGCGTGAAATAAACGCCCAGATATATAGTTACGAGGAAAAAAAGGCCGAAGAGACTGCCGCAGCCAAATATGAGGCCGAGCGAAATAATCCGCCATCGGCCGACACACGACCGCCGGTGCCGAATACTGCCCCGGTAAGCGACTATGCTATTAACGGCTCTGCAGAGGCCGCTGAACGTGCCGCTGAAACTAAGACCGAATCTGCTGGTGAGGATCACGAAAACGCGACCGCTGAAAATAAAGACAGGCCCGTTGTATAATTGACAAGAATTAAATAGTAATTTTAACCATATATTAAATTTAAAGATCATGGGACTTTTAGAGCCTTGGCATATCATTGTAATCCTGTTAATAGTTTTGCTCATGTTTGGAGGGAAAAAGATTCCCGAGTTGATGAAAGGTTTGGGCAAAGGCATGAAGGAATTCAAGGATGCACAAAACGGTGAAACCGGTGGTGGCAACAGTTCACAACCGACAAACACCAATACGAATACTTATACCGGCAGCGACGATAAGCCGCGGGTGTAAAGATTAGAGGTAAAGATTTTTTGTCCATAGTCGATAGTCCATGGCTCATAGCTATTGAAGGGAGAAACCATCCTTAATTTACTATGGTCTATGGACTTTTGACTGTGGACGTTTTTCTTTAACGGGTAAAATTTTTATATTTGTAACAATGACTTACTTAATTGTACACCCGGACAATCATGATAAATTAACAGCCATTAAAGCTGTCCTGAAGGCGCTTAAAGTTGATTTTGATGAGACCAAAACAGCATACGACCCCGAATTTGTCGCTAAAATGGCAGAAGGCGAAGAAGATATCAGGTCAGGTAATACCGTGAAAGTAACACTGGATGATCTATGGAAATAGCGTTCACCCAACGTGCATTTAAAGATTTGCAGGACTGGAAAAAATCGGGGAATAAAAAAATCATAAAACGAATTACCGAACTTACCACAGCTATCCTTGAGTCGCCATTCACAGGAATAGGTAAGCCTGAACCATTAAAATATCAGTATGCCGGAAAATGGTCAAGGCGCATAAACGAGACGCACCGTTACATTTATGAAGTCAGAGATGAGATTGTTTACGTTTTCTCTTTAAAAGGTCACTATATCGACTAATCTTTTCGGCCCATGACTGATTCATACTCGTCTTTAACCCAGATAAAGGGTGACATCGCCCTGGGTAAAACCACAGTCGAAAAACTTGTAAAAGGCTACCTGGATAAAATTTCGGCCAATAGGCGGTTAAATGCTTTTAACGAAGTATTTAAGGATGAAGCCCTTATAAATGCACGTAAGGTTGACCTCCGGATAAAAGACGGCACTGCCGGCAAACTTGCCGGGATGGTTATCGCCATAAAAGATAACATCTGCTATAAAGGCCACAAGGTAAGCGCCTCGTCAAAGATCCTCGAAAACTTTACTTCGGTTTATTCCGCTACCATCGTCGACCGTTTGCTTGCCGAGGATGCGGTGATCATTGGCCGTTGCAATTGCGATGAATTTGCCATGGGCGCCTCGAACGAAAACTCTTTCTTTGGTCCTGTTAAAAATTATGCCGATGAAACCAGGGTGCCCGGCGGATCGTCGGGTGGCTCAGCGGTAGCGGTGCAGGCAGGGATGTGCCATGCAGCTATTGGCACCGATACCGGCGGTTCGGTCAGGCAGCCCGCTTCCTTCTGCGGACTGATCGGACTTAAACCCACCTACGGGCGCATCTCGCGGCACGGAATAATTGCCTATGCCTCGTCGTTTGACCAGGTGGGACCTATAACCAAATCGATTGAGGATGCAGCTTTATTACTGGAGGTAATGGCCGGAACGGATGAATACGACAGCACCCTCAAGGATATACCGGTACCCGAGTATAGTAAGAACATTGCGGCACCCGCGCCGAAAAAGATAGCTTACATGCAGGAAGCTTTGTCGAGCCCCGGCGTTGACGACGAGGTGAAAAACAACCTCGTGAGGTATATCGATAAATTGCGGGCAGACGGCCACACCGTTAAGCCCATCGCCTTTGAATTGCTGGATTACCTGGTGCCAACCTACTATATCCTGGCCATGGCCGAAGCCTCTTCAAACCTTTCCCGGTATGATGGCGTACATTATGGCTACCGCAGCCCCGATTCGGTCGACCTCGTATCTACTTATAAAAAATCGAGGTCGGAGGGCTTTGGCAAGGAAGTAAAGCGCCGCATCATGCTGGGTACCTTTGTTTTAAGTGCAGGTTATTACGATGCCTATTTTGCCAAGGCACAAAAAGTGCGCCGGATGATCCGGGAAAAGACAGAGGCGATATTAAAAGAGTACGATTTTATCATGGTACCCACGGCCCCAGAGCCGGCATTTCCTATTGGAAAACGACCAAAGGACCCCGTTGTAACCTACCTGGCTGATATTTTTACGGTGCAGGCGTCGTTAACGGGCGCACCGGCAATTTCTTTGCCTTCGGGCAATAATACCAAGGGTTTGCCGTTAGGCTTACAATTGCTGTCGAAGCATTTCCACGAGCAGGAGTTATTAAATTTTTCCAGGTATTTCCTTGAACTACAAAAAATTTAATAATTTAGTAAAAAGATTGATACAAAAATAAACCCTGATTAATCCAAACGGAATGAAGAGAATATTTACTTTAATCACCTGTTTATTATCGCTCCAATTTGTTAACGCATCCAACAGTTTCATTCACGCTCATAATGCTTTAGCTTCAGTAGCTGCCAGTTTTTACAACTACAGGGATACCACTATTCTGCCGGTTGTAATACAGCCAGTGGCGTTGACGGGCGGGTACAGCATTTACAGACACCGGCTCGACTCGTTAAAAAAAGATGTTCCGCTGGATTTTAATGAGTACGTACAAAGCTATATCGAGATATACGCGCATAACCGTGAAGAAATGGGCCGGGTGCTGGGATTAACAAAATATTACTTCCCGATCTACGAAAAAGCGTTCAGGGATGCCGGTATCCCTGATGAATTGAAATATTTATCAATAGTTGAATCAAAGCTCGATCCGTTTGCGGTTTCCCGGGTTGGCGCAGCGGGTCCGTGGCAGTTTATGTATACAACGGCAAAAATTTACGGCTTGAACATGGACGATTATGTTGATGATCGCCGGGACCCGATACAGGCTTCCTACGCCGCTGCCGCCTATCTGAAGGACGCTTACGAGGAATTTGGCGACTGGCTGCTGGCAATCGCATCATACAATTGCGGGAAAAGTAATGTAGAACATGCGATTGACAAGGCAGGGGCAAGTGATTTTTGGTCGATAAGGCAATACCTCCCCGCGGAGACCAGGAATTATGTGCCGGCATTTATAGCAGTTACCTACGTGATGAATTGTTATGCGAAGCATAATATCGTAGCGCAACCCTGTGATATGGTTTTGAAAACCGACACAGTACTGGTAAACAAATACATATCATTAAGTTCGGTGGCGCAGGCGCTTAATATCGATTTCAGGCAGCTTTGCATCCTCAACCCCGCCTATAAGCGGCAGATCATTAACGGTACGCCACAGGCGCCCCGCCGCTTGGTGGTTCCCCAGGTGGACAGGGATAAATATGCGTCATTATACAACGTTTTAAATGGATCAGGCATGGCAGCTTCGGCTCCCGTGCCGATGTCTGAACCATATCGTGAAAGTAAACCGGAGCCGCATCAGCAATACCATGTTGTAAAGCGCGGCGAAACGCTCGGCGACATTGCCGATACTTTCGGCATTGATGTGCAGGACCTTAAGGCATGGAATCACCTGCATGGCAAAACCGTGGCCACTGGTACCAGGCTGCGGCTAAGTGAAAGCGCCGACGAACCTGAGAACGAACCATCCATCAAACACGCTCACAATTACATTACCTATAAAGTAAAACGGGGAGATACGCTTAGCGGGATAGCTTCGAAATTCGAAGGTGCTTCCGTTGAAAGGATCAAATCTTTAAATGGTCTGAAACGAAACGAGTTACAGCCCGGCATGACAATAAAGATCAGCAAAGGATAAGCTGATTTCGGATTTCGGAATTACGATTTCGGATTTCGGATTTATTTTTAAATCCGAAATCGAACATCCGAAATCCGAAATTCGCGTTGTAATTTTGGGTACTTGAAACTGAAAACATGAATAAGCCTAACCGGAACCAGGACGCATTAAATTACCATTCGAAAGGCCGGCCCGGTAAAATTCAGGTTGTGCCGACGAAGCCCACTAACTCTCAGCGCGACCTTACTATGGCGTATTCGCCGGGTGTGGCACAACCATGCCTGCGCATAGCCGATAACGTTGAAGATGTTTATAAATACACCGCCAAGGGCAACCTGGTAGGCGTTATCAGTAACGGGACGGCCGTACTTGGCCTCGGTAATATCGGCCCCGAAGCCAGCAAGCCCGTAATGGAAGGTAAGGGCCTGCTGTTTAAGATTTACGCGGATATCGATGTTTTCGACCTTGAAATAAATGCAAAAACCGCTGACGAATTTGTAAACATCGTCAGGGCTCTTGAGCCAACTTTCGGCGGCATTAACCTGGAGGATATCTCTGCCCCGTCATGCTTCGAGATCGAGCGCCGGCTTAAAGCCGAGATGAAGATCCCTGTTATGCACGACGACCAGCACGGCACCGCAATAATATCTGGTGCGGCGCTCCTCAATGCATGCGAAATACAGGGTAAAAAGCTCGATAAGATAAAAATGGTGGTAAACGGCGCCGGCGCGGCTGCTGTTTCCTGTACCAAAATGTATTTAACGCTGGGCGTAAAAAAAGAGAATATCGTCATGTTCGATATTAACGGTTTGATCACGCCCGAGAGAACAGACCTTGACGAGATCAGGTTAGCCTATGCTACCACGCGCAAAGATGCGCGGACCCTGGCTGAAGCCATGAAAGGCGCTGATGTTTTTATCGGTCTTTCAGCGGGCAATGTGGTTACGCCGGATATGCTCCGCTCAATGGCTAAAAATCCGATCGTCTTCGCGATGGCCAACCCTGATCCTGAGATTGCCTACGACACCGCTGTTCATGCGCGTAAAGATATCCTGATGGCAACAGGCCGTTCCGATTATCCAAACCAGGTAAACAACGTTTTGGGATTTCCCTATATTTTCAGGGGTGCGCTCGACGTGCGTGCAACGGCTATTAATGAAGAGATGAAAGTTGCCGCGGTTAAAGCGATTGCCGATATGGCAAAAAAAACCATCCCGGAAACTGTGAACCTGGTGTATAATACCACCACCCTGAAATTTGGCCGCGACTACATCATACCCAAGCCGATGGATCCGCGGTTGATCACCGAAGTATCAGCTGCGGTAGCCAGGGCTGCGATCGATTCGGGTGTGGCGCGTAAGGTTATTACCGATTGGGATGCTTACCACGAGGAATTGAGAACCAGGGTAGGTATGAATGATAAGCTGCTTCGCAACTTAACGAATAAGGCAAAGCAAAACCCAAAACGCATCGTTTTTGCTGAAGCTGATACCTACAAAATATTAAAGGCGGCGCAAATTGTTAAAGAAGAAGGTATCGCGACCCCGATATTGCTGGGAAATATAAAAAGGATAAAGCAGATCATGCGCGAAAGCGATATAGAACTGGGCGACGTGCATATCATCGATCCGAACGAAAACTGTGAGCACATCGATGAGTACGCCGATTATCTATATCAAAAACGACAGCGCAGGGGGATAACGCTGTATGAATCGAAGAAATTATTGCACGATCGCAACTACTACGGGGCTTGCATGGTACAGTTTGGGGAAGCCGATGCGCTCATATCAGGCCTGACAAAGGATTATGCTACCACGATCAGGCCTGCATTGCAAATTATAGGTACGGAGACCGGTGTTAAGCGTGTAGCGGGAATGTACATGATGATTACCCGCAAGGGCCCCGTTTTTTTTGGCGATACCACCGTAAATGTAAATCCTTCGGTAGAAGAAATGGTTGACATTACAGTTTTGATGGAACATACGGTAAAGCAGTTTAACATTACACCGCGTGTTGCTATATTGTCCTACTCCAATTTTGGTTCGAATGATGGCCCTGTACCTGAAAAAACGCGGGAAGCGGTTCGCATTTTGCATGATCGCTACCCGGACATGATTGTTGACGGTGATATGCAGGCGAACTTTGCCCTGAACGCGGATTTGCTTGCAGATAATTTCCCGTTTTCGACGCTAAAAGGACGGCCGGCAAACACATTGATCTTCCCGAATCTTGAGTCAGGCAATATTGCCTACAAGCTGTTGCAGGAAATGGGCGGGGCAGAAGCAGTGGGGCCAATCTTGCTCGGGTTAAAAAAACCCGTGCACGTACTGCAATTAGGCAGCTCGGTGCGCGAAATAGTGAATATGATAACGATTGCAGTTGTTGATGCGCAGGAAAAAGGTGAAAGCTTAAAGCAAAAAGCTTAAGGCAAAAAGCAAAAGATAAAATGAACATAAAAAGGCTTTAAGCTTTCCGCTTTAAGCTTTAAGCTTAATATTATGTACGCTTATATTGATGGTAAATTAGTTTTCAAAAGTCCTGCATTTGTTGTAATAGATGCGGGTGGAGTTGGGTATCACATCAATATTTCCTTAAACACATTTTCGAAGCTTGGGAACACGGAACGCTGTAAGCTGTTCACCTGGCTTCATGTAAAAGAGGATGCGCACACGTTATATGGCTTTGTGGATGAAGGCGAGCGGCGTCTTTTTCTTCACCTGATCTCGATTTCGGGTATCGGGCCCAATACCGGGCGGATGATGTTGTCGTCCATAACCCCTGAAGAGATCCAGGGCGCAATAATTTCGGGGAATGTTTCTTTGATACAAAGGATAAAAGGCATAGGCCCAAAATCCGCGCAGCGTATAATACTTGAATTGCAGGACAAGCTGCGCAAGGAAGGTACAGACACGCTGAGCCCGGCGCCTTTGAATAAAACGGTTAAGGATGAGGCGCTTTCGGCGCTCGTGATGCTGGGCTTCGCCAGGCAGCAGGCTGAAAAGGTGCTTGACCAGGAAATAAATAAAAATAGCGGCGATTTGTCCGTCGAACAATTGATAAAGTTTGCATTAAAAAGTTTATAATTACGTACAATTTTTAGCTGAGTCTTGATTAGATTTTTTACCCCAAAGTTTCTAATAATTTTATTGATCTCTGCTTTTTGCGGGTTACAAACCGCTTATGCACAACAGCAGGCTCAACCTTCAAAAAAAGATACCACTGTCGTTACTATCCCGGTAACCCTTCCGCAAACGATTAACCTGCGTTTGCGGCAAGGTATTTTTGACACCATTCCGCCTAACCTGGTGCGCACCGTTGAGTACGACCCGGTTACCAACCTTTATATTTTATACGAGCGTGTAGGTAACTTGCTATACAGGCCGCCGCAGTATTTAACCTTTAACGATTACCTTGACCTGTTGATGAGGGAAAATCAACGGAATTACTTTAAAAAGCTATCGGGCGATTATACCTATTCGGCGGCACAGCCAGGCTTTATCCCGACAATAAGCATTCGAAATCAAACTTTTGAACAGATTTTCGGGGGATCAGACATTAATATCCGGCCGCAGGGATCGGCAGAAGCCATCGTGCAAGGACAGCTGAATCAAAACGATAACCCGCTGTTTAACACCATTCAGCGCAACCAGTTTAATTTTAATCTCGACCAAAAAATACAACTGAACGTAACCGGAACCATTGGCGACAAGTTGAAAATCACCACCAATTATAATACCGATGCGCAGTTCCAGTTCGAGAACCAGATAAAACTCGATTACACCGGGCACCCGGATGAGATTATTCAGAAAATTGAACTGGGTACGGTAAGCATGCCCCTGCCGACTACGCTTATTACGGGCAGCCAGGCTTTATTTGGTGTAAAAACACAGTTAAAATTCGGGAAGCTAAAGGTGACGAGCATTTTCTCGCAGCAGCGCTCGCAGCCACAAACCATTACCATAACCAACGGTTCGCAGCAAGGGTCGTTTTCGGTTACATCGGCCGACTACGATGCCAACAGGCACTTCTTTTTATCCCAATACTTCCGCAACAATTACAATAAGGCGCTGGCAAACATTCCGATCATCAGTTCAAACGTAAACATCACCAAGATCGAAGTTTGGATCACAAACCGGGTAAACAGCACGACAAATTCACGCGACGTGCTGGCATTCCTGGATTTAGGTGAAAACACACCGTACAATACAACGCTTGTTCATGGCGGTTCGGGTTTTTCAGGTTTTCCTGCCGGAACTACCACACCCGGTTTCTCACAGCAATCAAACTCTTTGTTGCGGAATATACCTGTAAATGCCCGCCTCACCTATGATCCCCAAAACAGCATTGCCAGTTATTTTGCCACAACGGGCGGTTCCGATAACTATGCAAAATTGGTTTATGCACGTCAGTTAACGTCGGCGGAATATACACTTCACCCCCAATTGGGATATATCACGCTAAAATCCGCGTTAAATAACGACGAGGTGCTGGCGGTTGCTTATCAATATACCTACAATGGCGTGTCGTACCAGGTAGGTGAGTTTTCGAGCGATCAGCCTGTTAATGCCACAACCCGCAAGGTATTGTATGTAAAACTGCTGAAAAATGAATTGCTGAAAACCAAGCTGCCGACCTGGAACTTAATGATGAAGAACGTCTACTCGCTCAACGCCTCGCAGATCAGCCCGACTAATTTTAAGCTGAACATTTCGAGGCTGGATGACAAATCAGGCATCCAAAAACTGGCGATGGAGGAGGGGCAAAACACGAAGAGCAAATTATGGCTGCAACTTACCGACCTGGATAACCTGGACGCGCAACAAAACAAGCAACCTGATGGGTATTTCGACTTTCTGGAGGGGATTACCATCGACTCCAACAATGGTGTGATCATTTTTCCGACGCTTGAGCCCTTCGGCGCCGACCTGGCTAAACAGTTTTCCCCCGGGGAGACGGAGCTCGTCAACAGGTACGTTTATCAGCCACTATATGATTCGACACAGTTTGCGGCTAAACAGTTTTTTCAGAATTTAAACCGCTACACTATAGCCGGAACGTTTTCGGGCACGGCAGGTTCTTCTTACCAGTTAAATGCGGTGAACATTCCGCAGGGCTCGGTTATTGTGAATGCAGGCGCAACAACGCTGGTAGAAGGAACTGACTACACCATTGATTACAACGCGGGGCGTATTACCATACTAAACACCGCGCTGCTTAACTCCGGGCAGCCAATCACGGTGAAGGTTGAAAATAACGAACTATTCGGCGTTCAGCAAAAGTCGTTGTTTGGATCGAGGTTTGATTACCAGGTTAACGATAAATTGAGTTTGGGCGCCACACTGATGCACCTTACCGAGCAGCCGATTACGCAAAATGAAGTTATCGGCCAGGAGTCCATTTCAAATACCATGTATGGTTTCGACGCAAATTATAACTCGCCGTCCAGGTTTCTAACCCGGCTGGTCGATAAAATCCCGCTGATACACACCAAGGTGCCTTCATCCTTTAGTTTTAATGGCGAATTTGCCCAGCTTTTACCGGGCAACCCCTCTGCGTTGAATTTTGCCGGCTCCAAAAATGGCACCGCTTACCTGGATGATTTCGAAAGCGCCCAATCCTATATCGATCTTAGCAGTGCAAGCTCCTGGTATATTTCCGGCACGCCAAACACGCCTGCGCTTGCCCATGATTACGATGCATTCAACGACCTCAGTAATGGTTATCACCGCGCCAGGCTTGCCTTTTACAATATCGATCCGATATTTTATACCGGCAGTACCATCCCTGTCAGCCGTAATGAATTGTCGAACAACTACGTGCGGCAGGTGCTTGAAACGGAAGTCTTTCCCTTTAAACAATCGCCTACCGGCCAGCCCTTGCCTATAGCCACATTTGACCTTGCTTATTACCCGATGGTGCGCGGCCCGTACAATTATACGACTACCGGGCTGAACAGCGATGGCACCCTGCAGAATCCGGCGGCTAACTGGGGCGGCATATTCAGGGGTATTAACTCGAGCGATTTCCAGGATCTGAACGTACAGTACATCGAATTCTGGCTGATGGATCCGTTTACCTATAAACCTAATTCTATCGGCGGTAACATGTATATCGACCTGGGCGAAATTTCTGAAGATATATTGAAGGATGGTCAAAAGAGCCTCGAAAACGGCCTCCCGGTAGATGGAACGACAAATAATACCACCACAACAGTATGGGGCCGCGAACCGACAGTACAACCTGTTGTAAACTCTTTTGACAGTGATCCAGCATCCAGGGCGCTGCAGGACGTCGGTTTAGACGGTTTGAGCGATGCCGATGAACGGGTGCAGTTTGCCAATGTGGTAAACCAGGTAAAAGCGCAGGTAAACGCCACCGCCGGCGCGGCGTTTGCGGCCGACCCTTCATCGGACGATTACCAGTATTACCAGGGCCCGCAATTGGACAAAGCCGCCGCGGGCATCCTGCAGCGCTATAGCCGCTATAACGGAACAGAAGGAAACTCACCAACTTCACAGCAGTCGCAGGCATTGCTGGGACTGCAAACATCTGCATCCACATCTTTGCCCGACGGCGAAGATGTAAATCACGACAATAACATGGATCAGGATGATGAATACTTCGAGTATCAGATCCCTATAAACCCAAAGAGCCTGGTGGTGGGCAAAAACTTTATCACCGATGTTCAGCCAGCAACGGTAACGCTGGCCAATGGGTCGACCACCACGGTGAATTGGTACCAGTTCAGGGTTCCTATCAATGCTTATACTTCTACCATTGGCAGCATCCAGGACTTTAAATCGATCCGTTATATGCGGACCTTTCTTACCAACTTTGCCGATACCGTTGTGCTTCGCCTTGCCACTTATCAACTGGTACGGGGCACCTGGACGGCTTTTAACCTGCAGAATGACCCAACCCAGGTAATTTCTCAAATTGCTAATGCACCGCTCGACAACTCTACCATTGATGTTGAAACCGTAAATATTGAAGAGAACGGTACACGCACCCCGATACCTTATGTAGTTCCTCCGGGTATAAACAGGCAAACAGACTACAGTAATTTACAAGCAAACACTAAGTTAAACGAGCAATCGTTGTCGGTTTTGGTGAATAACCTGGCCGACGGCTACTCTCGCGCAGCGTTTAAGTTGTTTAATAATGACCTGAGGCAGTATAAAGAACTCGATATGTTTATACATGGCGAAGGAGCCGGGCTGAGAAATGGCGATATCAGCGCGTTTATCCGCCTGGGATCAGATTACATAAACAACTATTACGAATATTCGATACCGTTGGAAATTACGCCGCCCGGGACAACGGATCCCAATGTGATCTGGCCGGCGGCAAATGAAATGGCCCTTCAACTGTCGTTATTGACCCAGGCAAAACTGGCGAGGGATAATGCCCGATTCGGCGGCGCCCCCTGGCCCCTCACAGTGCCTTATAAATATGTCCAGTCGGGCGGCCGCGATACAATAACCGTTGTTGGCAACCCTGATCTTGGCATTGTGACGACAATTATGCTGGGTGTACGTAATCCATTAAAAACGCCCGCTACGGCCAGTAGTGATGATGGTTTACCGAAATCAGGAACGGTTTGGTTTGACGAGCTGCGCATGACCGATTTTAACGAAAAAGGCGGCTGGGCAGCAATCGGAAAAGCGGAAGCAAAGCTTGCCGACTTTGCCGATATTGCCGTATCAGGGAACAAAACTACGGCGGGGTTCGGTACCCTGGATTCAAGGATGGAGGATCGGAGCCTGAACGATGTGAACGGATATAATGTTACTGCGAATGTAGAGCTCGGGAAGTTTTTTCCGGCAAAGAGCGGCGTACACATACCGGCTTATATAAATGTATCTACGCAGGTGAGTACGCCGGAGTATGATCCGGCATCGGGCGATATTTTGCTAAAAGATGTTATTAAGGCTGCGCCGACGACCAAAGAGAAAGATTCGATTAAGAATGCTGCGGAAGACTATACGCTGCGCAGGAGCATAAACTTCACCAATGTGCACAAGGCATACTCCGATCCGAAGGCAAAAAAGCATGTTTATGATTTGGAGAACTGGAATGCTACGCTTTCATATAGTGAATATCAGCACCATGATTTTGTAACACTGGCTGATATAGAGAAGACCTACAAGTTTGCCGTGGCTTATTCCTATGCCGATCAGCCTAAATATTACAGCCCCTTCGCGAAATTGATCAAGAAAAACTCACTGGCGCTGATCAAGGATATAAATTTTAGTTTGTGGCCCTCCAGGCTGGCCTTCAGCATGAGCTTTGATCGGTTTTATTCGCAGAATACACCCCGAAACAATGACCCGACGGATAGTTTAACTATTCCCACAACGTTCAACAAAACTTTCACCGTAACGCGTGTTTATGGCCTTGGCTGGAACCTGACCAAGTCACTTTCCATGGATATCGACGCAACCAATTTGGCGACCGTAGATGAGCCGGCCGGTACGCTAAACGGTTTGAAACTGGATACATTATGGCATAACATTCTTAATTTAGGCCGTACAACTGCCTATAACCATACCCTTAATTTTACTTATAATGTCCCCCTGAGCAAAATTCCTTACCTGGACTGGGTTACCCTCGCGGCTCATTACAGCACGCATTTTAACTGGCAGGGGCAGCCACTTTTTGCCATAGATGACCCGCAGTTTGATATTGGAAACAGTATTCAAAACTCGCGGACCATACAACTGGATCCAACTTTCAATTTCGAAACGCTTTATAAGAAATTTGCGTTTATCAAAGCTGTACAAAGCCCCGATAATGATAACGGGCTTAATAAATTCCTGGTTGGTGTGTTAACGAGCGTAAAAAATATCAGCGCATCATTTACCAGAACGGATGGTACCTTTATCCCGGGGTACTTGCCCCAATCCAACTTTTTAGGAGAAGATTTCAACTATGGCGCACCGGGCCTTTCATTCTTACTGGGCGGGCAGGGCGATTTGCGGGCAACCGCGATAGCGCATGGCTGGATCAGCACCGATACCCTGCAAAACCAGCTTTACGTGACCACCTTTAATGAAAACCTGCAGTTAAAAAGTACTATCCAGCCCATCAAAGACCTGCGGATACAGCTCTCTGCTTTTAAAACCCAGGATCATACTTATCAAACCAATTTTAAGTCGATAGACGGCGGGAACGATATACAAAGCTATAACCCGGTAACATCGGGCGACTATGCCATTTCGTATTTAAGTATCGCAACTGCATTTTCAAAAATAAGCGGGGCGAATAACACCTCTGCGGCTTTCCAAAAGTTTGAAAACGACCGCCAGGCCATATCGCAAAGACTGGGGGCCCTCAATCCAAATTCAACCGGACCACCAACCAATGGTTTTGCCGACGGATATAGCGCTAACTCTCAAAATGTGGTGGTGCCGGCATTCCTGGCGGCGTATACAGGTAAAAGCCCATCGACGGCCAGTTTAAGCCAGTTTCCGGATATTCCCATCCCTAACTGGCAGATCACCTATAATGGATTGAGTCATATTCAGATGTTTAGCGATATTTTCGAATCGCTGGATATTACGCACGGTTATAGTTCCTCCTACACGGTGAGCGGTTATAGTACGCTGCTGCAATATACCGAGGCCAACGGTGCGGTAAATGCAAGGGACGCGAATAACGACTTCCTGCCACAATACCAGTTCTCTTCGGTCACTATTTTTGAACAATTTGTTCCGCTGCTTGGTTTGAACGGCCGGTTTAAAAACGGTATGACAGCTAACCTGGAGTACAGGCAAAGCCGCTCATTGAGCCTGAGTGTTCTGAACAGCCAGTTGTCGGAACTGAATCAGAATGCCCTGGTTTTCGGCTTCGGGTATCATGATAAAAACTTTGTATTCCCGTTTGGCTTATTTGCAAGCAGGCAGCATAATGACGTGAATTTTAAGGTAGATTTTTCAGTGCAGGATACTAAAACGCTTATCTACCAGGCCGACGTTGAGGAAGCCCAGGTTTCGGCCGGAGCGCAGAACATTACCGTAAGGCCTTCGATGGATTGGATGTTAAACCAGCGCTTTACCCTTAATTTGTTTTATGATTCAAACATAACAAGGCCGTATACTTCGCAAACCTTCAATACAGCTTTCACTAATTTTGGAATTAACCTGAAATTGTTGTTGCAATAATCTTTGCACCGTAGAGACGCGATACATCACGCCTCCCGCTGACAGTAGCAAACTCGTATAATAATTTTAGCAGAAGACACAATACATCCCGTCTTTTCCAGGCGAGTATGACAATTTTGGCGGTAGACGCGATGTATTGCGTTCTACAGGGAAATATTATTTGGAATAATTTCCTGCTTTTAAAAACCTGGTAAAAGAAAAAGGGATAAAAATGAAATATCATTAATATCCCCTTGGTTTAAACAGGGTTTTCAGCCATTTATTAAACAACTGCCCGATATAAAGTAATTGAAGATCAATCCTCTTTGCTAATACTACCCGAGCCGATGGTCCTGCTTTCGGCGATAGTTGCATGTCCCGAATAAACGACATTTCCCGAACCGACGATCCGCGCAGAAACGGTTTTGTCGGCAGTAAAATAAGCGCTTCCGGAACCTGTTATAGTAACCGAGGCATTGTTGGTTTTAAGACCTTTGCCCTTCACTTCACCCGAACCGCTAATGGTCACTTTGGTTTCGTCGGCGCTGCCATTGATGTCAATTGAACCCGACCCGCTGATGGTTGTATGCAGGTTGCCTGATTTAACGGCTGTTTGGATATCTCCCGATCCGCTTAAAACGACGTTTACATCGCCCCCGGTCACAGTACCTTCTACTTTAATTGAACCGGAACCGGCATTGGCTAATGATGAGAGCGCTTTAGCGGTAACATAAACATCGATTTGCCCATACTCATCGTTATGATTCCAATCATCACGATGCTTAAATTTAATTTTCAATGTGCCATCTTCAACAACGGTTTCGATCTCGTTGATGATCTTTGAACTGGCCGAGATCTTCAGGCTTTCTGTTCCGTTGATATTTACATGCACATCAAAGGGTCCGGATGACGCGATACTGTTAAATCCCGAGACAGCCCTCGTTTCTGCTGACTGCGCCGAAGCGGTTAAAGTTGCTGTAAATACCAGTATTACTGCAAAACATGCATAAGCTATTCTTTTCATAACGTTTGTTTTCTTTATAAGATGTGATCGGCGGGCAAAATGTTGCATGGCCGGAAAATTTAGTCAGGAAAGTCGGCAGAAATCGGATAGAAGATAGACCATGCCCGGCACTCAGGTCAAATCAGCTGCCCTCGCGCTTCTTCTCTTCCCTGCGCAGGCGGCGCTCTGCCCGGCGCTGCTGACGTTGTACTTTTTTGATCTGTCGCTCACGCTTGTCTTCTGACAGTTGATTTACCAGGGCAATCGCAGCCTCCTGGGTTTTCTCATTTAAACCAATGGAAGGTTTGATGCCTGCTAACAACGCCTGCCAGGTATATTTAAAAAAGGGCGTTTCAGTTGATCGGTTTTGCGTTACAAAAGCTATTCGCGGTGAGAGGCCGGGCGCATCAGGATTGTTATGCCTGAGGATAAAATTATTGACATATAATGTGGGAATAGGTTTTGTTTGCAATGTATTAAATAACGAATCGCGGCCAAGTATTGCAACCTTTACATCATTATATAGCATAACCAGTTTTCCTTTCGCGGTCTTACGGTCGGCTTTAAAATCAAAATCCATTTGCTTTAGTGTACCGGTTTGAATTTTAAGCAAAGTCAATGGCATGGTCGCGGTATTAATGCCTTTCAGGTTCATCGGCCCCAGGCTGCCCTTAAAACTGTAGGATCTGTCGGCATCAGTTAAATTAAAAACAAAGCCTACCTTAAAATGGGCCTCGTTCATAAAAAGACTGGTTAGCTCCACGTTGCAAAGGTTATTCTTTTGCAAAGCCTCAGCCCGCGTGGTAATATTAAAAAAAGTACCGCTGGTACGGTTAAACGATATGGAGCCCGTTTTATTCGACTTTTTATTGAATTCTGTATAAATAACATCAATGCGTTTTAGTTTTACCGTATCCAGTTTCAAATCCGAATTGAAGTTAAATAAGCCTGCATTCGGAAAGGTGACCACCCGGTCGGTAAGCCGCGCCGTTTTTGTTGGGTTGCCAAATACCTCCAGGTTGCCGTTATTCAAAGTAAGCTTCGAGGCGGTTATGATACGATATTTGTGGTAGTTTAAAAAATCAAAATTATTCAGCTGAAGAGAATCCAGCCGGAATGCAAACTTATCATCCCTGCTTTTGGCAAAAAAATCATTTGTTGGCAGCGGGCTTAAGCTGAACCCTTCGATATTCAGCCTCGATTGCAAAGTCGATAACCTCAGGTGATCAAATTTATAGGTATACAGGCCATCCTGCGTTTTTGCCGAATAATTATTTAATTCACCCACGATGTCTTTACAATAAAGCTGTCTTGATTTATCTTTTTGTGTTGTTGAATCGATCAGGAGGTCGTGCGCGCTCAGGTTTAACTCTTTCAGCTCGGCTATCGCTAGCTTATTTCCTGAATAATCTTCGTATTTCAATTTGACATCGCCCAAAAGAATATCGCCTATATGAATGGAATGCAGGCTTTTAGATATCTTTTGCCATGCGGTTTGATTATTTGCCAACAAGGTATCCTTTTTATGATTTAGCCGGTAGCTGATGTTAAGGACGGGTTGATCGACGGCGATCTCGCCAATATCGAGCTCGTGCTGGAAATACCATTTGAAGGGATGAATATGCGACAAGGTGAGTCGTTTTACATGCAGCTCCACAAGATTATTCGGGGCAATGTTTTGTTTCAGCCTCAGATTATAAACGGCAGTATCAGGCTTTAGCGTGATATCAAAAATGTCAATAGTGCCCCTTAACACATGCAGCTCGGCTGAACTGAAACTAACTTTGTACAAGCTATCGCTGCTTTTCAGCACAATTTTTTTTACCTCTTTTGCCAGTATAGGCGACCAATAGCTATTAACGGGCAAAGCAACCAGCAAGATAAGTGCAATAAAAACGGCCAAACAAATTGCCGTCACATTTTGCCACTTTCTTCTGAAAATCTTAAATGCCATTAATTACCCTTGTTTTCGCCTGTTTTATTTAGAGAATCTTTTTTTGCCTGCCGCTGCTTTTTACGCTCTTCGCGCCGCACTTTTCTTGCCTCTTTAAATTTATTAAATCTGCTCATTAAAGTGTCAACTTTTGCTACTGTCGTGTTAACTTTTACAATTGCCTTTGCAACCTGGCCTTCTTTTTTCTTATCGTAGCCAACACTTGGCTTTAAACCATCCAGCAGCGCCTTATATAAAAAGCTGAAAAATGAAACGTCGGGGTCTCGTTCCAGGTCTATCGGCCCGGGCCTCAATTTACCTGTATTGTCCGGGTTGTTGCTCTTAATGATCAAATTATTTGCTAATGTTGAAATAAAGCCCTGTTTTTGCAGTTCGTCCTTACCTTCAACCTTTTTTAGCAACTGGATATTCAGGTTTTTATAATAAAAATCGAGGTTGCCTTTGCCGCTGTAATTACTTGCATTAACGTTAAAATCCAGCTTTTCAATATCCGCCGACTGCACATGAACCATGGCCAGCGGTTTTACCAGCTTATCGAGTATTTTGCCGTCAAACTTACCCAGCTCGCCCGAATAGTTGAAGGCCCCGTCAGGTGCCGCAAGGTTAAATTTAAAGTTTACCTGGAACGGCGCGGCATCCATAAACCGGGTATTGATATTTGCACGCATAATGGGATTTCGTCTTTTCTGGTCGTCATCATTCGTTACATTCAAAAAATTGGCATTGGTGTGGGTAAACAGTATTTCGCCGGTTGCTTTAGTTATTGCGTCTGTTTCGGCATAGCTGATGCGGGCGTCTTTTATATTAATGCGCTTCAGCCACATATCCAAACCCACCCTCTGCAGCGATTGCTGCGGATCTTTCCCGGTCATCACTTTCTTTTTTCCTTTGTAAGCATTATCGGTATATATCTGCACATCGGCGCCTTTGATGTTCATCACGCCTGCATAAAGATTTTGCGCCCGCAGAAAATCCTGCAGGTCGATATCTTCTATAGCGATCCTTTTAAACTTCAGGTTGTAAATGTCCCCTTGTGCGCCTGCTTGCTGGTAGAAATCCTCACGGTTATACTTTGGCGAAAGCGAGACGTTGTCCAGTTGAATCCTTCGCTGAGCGGTAGAGAAAAATATCTTTTTCAATTTCGCGTTGTACAATCCGTCAGGTGTACCAATATGGTAATCGTGTACGGTTACGTTGACATCTTTTGTATAATAAAAGCGGGCGGGATCCTGTCCCGATAGCGAATCGATAAATACATCGGAAACCGCGATGTCCAAATGTTTAAGAATTGTTTGCCTGGTAACCGGCTTGTTTTTGTTGATATAGTTAAGGCTAATATCATTTAACGCGATCGAATCGATACGGAGCTGCTTAAATACTTTCTTTATCATTTGATAAGGCGTTTCCGGTTTGCCCACTTTCACCGTATCATTAAATTTAAAACGCTTGTTGATGACGGTCAGATTTGGCTTATCGATGGTAATGTTGTCGATGTCCAGTATTTTATCGCGGTAAGCCTTTTTTGCCCCAATATTTTTTATAGTGAGCTTTTTAACACTGAGGATGAAAAGATTGTCAGGCGCCTTTTTCAGCTTCACCAGTTTATTATAAACCAGCGTATCCGGTATTAGCCTGAAGTCATAAATCGTCGCGTTACCTGAATGGATATTTAGCTCAAAATCCGAATATTCTATTTGGTAAAGGCTGTCGCTGGTTTTTAATACCAGCTCTTTTAACCGGCGTTGTAAAACAGGTTTCCAGCGGTTGCCGGCCAGGTACGAATTGTAAATGTAGTAGGTAGCCCACCCGGCAATAGCTACAACCACCAGTACGATGAAAGGCCAGGCGGGAAGTTTTCTTTTTTTCGGCGATTGTGAGCCCATGGTTAACGGTTTGGAATATAACAATAAAGTACAAAATTTGTTATTCATGACAATATGTCACCTTTTATTTAAATTTTGTGTATTTTTGCGGGCTAAATTTTTTATTTTAATGATCGATCTCGGGATTACAGGTAAGGTACACGATGAGAGCAGGCAGGGTGAAGCGCTGTTGTTGGAGGGGAATAAGAAAAAAAATAATGGCCGCAAGCTTTACATCGAAAGCTATGGCTGCGCCATGAATTTTTCAGACAGCGAGATCGTAGCCTCAATTTTACACGACCAGGGATTTGAAACCACCGCTGATTATAACGCAGCGGATGTTATTTTTATCAATACCTGCTCCATCAGGGAGAATGCCGAACAGCGTGTTCGCAACCGCCTGAGAGAGTTTACCATTGCCAAGGTTAAAAACCCAGGTTTGGTGGTTGGCGTTTTAGGCTGTATGGCTGAAAGGTTAAAATCAAAATTTTTAGAAGAGGAGCGGCTGGTTGACGTGGTTGTTGGTCCCGATGCTTACCGCGACCTTCCTAACCTGATCGACCAGGTTGACGACGGCCAAAAAGCCGTGAATGTACTATTATCACGCGAAGAAACCTATGCGGATATCAGTCCTGTACGCCTCAACAGCAATGGAATTAATGCCTTCGTGTCTATTATGCGCGGTTGCGACAACATGTGCTCATTTTGCGTTGTCCCGTTTACCCGCGGCCGCGAGCGTAGCCGCGACCCGCAATCGATCGTTAAGGAATGTACCGAACTATATAACCAGGGCTACCGCGAGGTGACCTTGCTGGGGCAGAATGTGGATTCGTATAAATGGAAGTCTGAAAGTCCGAAAGTCTGGAAGTCCGAAAGTGAAGAAGATTTGGGTGATATTCAAATAGTCAACTTCGCCAACCTGCTCGAAATGGTTGCCGCGATTAGTCCGCAACTACGGGTGCGTTTTTCAACATCGCATCCAAAGGATATTACCGACGAGGTTTTATACACGATAGCAAAACACGAAAATATCTGTAATTATATCCATCTGCCAGTACAGTCAGGCAACAGCCGGGTACTGGAGCTGATGAACCGCACCTATGACCGTGAATGGTATATGGGCAGGATAGACGCCATCCGCAGGATCATTCCCGGCTGCGCCATATCAACCGACGTGATCACCGGTTTTTGCAGCGAAACGGAAGAAGAACACCAGGAGACCTTAAGCATGATGGATTATGTACAATATGATTTTGCTTATATGTTCATGTATTCCGAGCGGCCCGGAACTTTAGCTGCCAAGCGCTACAAAGATGATATCCCCGAGGATATTAAGCGCCGGCGTTTAAAGGAAGTAGTAGCCAAACAACAGGAATACTCCTATGTCCGTCTGCAAAGCCAGGTAGGGCAGGTTCAAAAAGTATTGATAGAAGGTTTTTCAAAAAAATCGGATAAAGATTATTGCGGGCGCAATGATCAGAATGCGATGGTGGTTTTTCCGGTAGGCGATGATTATAAGCCTGGCCAATATGTCAACGTCCTGGTCGAACGCACGACCACTGCTACATTGATTGGAACGATTTGTTAGCGTAGCACATCGGACTTATGATAAGCGAACGGCAGATTATTGCCTTCAGAGATAACTTAAAATAAAAGGAAGTTCTAATCGTCTTCCAATAAACTGACATCAATCTTGAGTTACTCTTGACTCTTGATTCTTGACTCTTGGTTCTAAAGAAATGGAGATACAAGAAATAAAACAACGCTTCGGCATCATCGGTAATTCGCCGCTGCTTAACCGGGCAATAGATATAGCAAACCAGGTTGCGCCTACTGATATTTCAGTACTGATAACCGGGGAAAGCGGCAGTGGTAAGGAAGTTTTTTCGCACATCATTCACCAAATGAGCCCGCGCAAGCATGGGCCGTTCATTGCTGTGAACTGCGGCGCCATACCGGAGGGAACGATCGACTCAGAATTATTCGGCCACGAAAAGGGCGCTTACACGGGAGCGGTAGGCGAACGTAAAGGGTATTTCGAAACCGTAAACGGCGGCACCATATTTTTGGATGAAATTGCCGAAATGCCGCTTGGCACACAGGCCCGTCTGTTAAGGGTGCTTGAATCCGGGCAGTACATTAAAGTGGGTTCATCAAAGGTAGAGAAAACGAATGTCCGTGTGATCGCTGCCACTAACGTGGATGTTTACGATGCGGTAAAGAGCGGCAAATTCAGGGAGGATCTTTACTATCGTTTAAATACTGTCCCCTTACGCATCCCGCCTTTACGCGACCGCAAGGAAGATGTTTTTTTACTGTTCAGAAAGTTTACTTCGGATTTTACCGATAAATACCGTACGCCGCCAATACTTTTGGACGACGAGGCCCAGCAGGTATTGGTCAACTATTCGTGGCCGGGCAATATCAGGCAGTTAAAAAACATGGCCGAGCAACTTGCCGTGCTGGAGCGCGACCGCACCATCACCGCACAAACCCTGCTTAGCTATATCCCGGCCGAAAGCGCCAGGAACCTGCCGATGCGGGTAGAAAATCAGCCGAAAGAAGATTTTTCAGAACGCGATATTTTATATAAAGTACTGTTTGATATGAAGCGCGACATGGTGGAGCTCAAAAAGCTGGTTGCCGAGATTATCGAGCACGGCGGCGTATCCATCAATCATTCCAGTCAAACACTCAACCAGCTTTATCGCGATATTGAGATTCCGGGTTCAAATGAGCAGCAATTCACTTTACAAAAACCGGTTATCAACTCAAATAACAATAACATCAACACAAATCCGTATAATATAACCCAAGACGCGGAGGAAGTTGAGGAATCACTTTCATTAATTGATAAAGAATCTGACCTGATCCGCAAAGCGCTCAAAAAGCACAAGGGCAAGCGCAAGCTTGCCGCCAATGAGCTGGGCATATCCGAAAGGACTTTGTACCGGAAAATAAAGGAGCTAAACTTATAAAAATGAAAAGGATACCGAAGTTATTAATTATCGTGACTTGTTTATTTGTGCTGGGGCCGTCATGTACCTATAAATTAAGCCTGAACGGAGCGTCGATACCGCCAAGCATGAAAACCATCCGGGTCGATTTTTTTGAAAATAACGCGGCCCTGGTGGTGAATAACCTAAGCACTCAATTTACAGAGGGGTTAAAGGACCGCATCCGGAATACAACGCGCCTGGCCATCGTAACCGGTGATGCAGATGCCACTTTTTCCGGCTCCATTACGGATTACAATATTGCGCCGGTGTCTATCACTGCCAGTAGCAATAACGTTGCGCCCATCGCAGGCGCAAGCCAGTTGACTATAACCGTAAGCGTTAAATACGTAAATAATCTGAAAGAAGGGAAAAAAGATAGTTTTGACCAGACATTTTCAAAAACCCAGAATTTTACCGGCGATATAAATACACAGGAACAGACCTTGATAGCCGCCATTGATAAACAGTTAATCGAAGATATTTTTAACAAAGCTTTTGCAAATTGGTAAGCAATTCGTAGTTTCAACCACGTGGATCAAAATTTAAACAATAGCCCCAATGATTTTTTATGGCCGTTATTAGAGAACCCCGCTAATGATGCCAATTCCCACGTGTATAACCTGCACCGGCTGGTGGATGATTTCCCTCAGAGCGGCATTTTGCAGGCGCTGCTTGCACACGCCAGTGAAGAAAAAAATTTAAAGCGGGCGTCTGCCTACTTTAACCCGCGGGCATTGTTTAAACTGATCAATGCTCCCGCCACATTAACCGGTGTGCCTGATGAACGGATTGTAATACAACCCGGCATCAGTGTAAATGGCAGCTATAATCAAAGTGCGCCGTCAGTCTACGAAGAAAGCAATGACGCTTTTGCCAGTGAGGACCTGGTGGTTGATAAAGGTGCGCCACCTCTTGAAGCCGTCGAAGAACAAGGCAGCCACCATACCGGAGAGGAGTTGATAATTGATCATAACGCGGAAGAATATTTAAGTCATGTAACCGGCGAAGAGCATGGCGTTCAACCAGTGACGGGTGAGGCCGGTAGTCCGGCTGCAGCGCCACAAACTGAAGAAGGAGTTGTTGCCGTTCACGAACCCCCGGATTTGCATATTGCCGCTCCGGTTGAGGAAGAAACCGCCACAGACCACGAAGCTGCGCCGGCGCACCTTGAACATGCTGCTGAGGACGAAGTTTTGGCGGCTCACGAAACGGGCGCCACTACAGAACTATTAGCAGAAGAAATTGCCGGCGAAGAGGTGACTCAATCCGGCCACTCCGAAACGGCGGCAGCGGACCATTTACCGGAGCATCAGGCCGTTCATGCAGAAGCGCATGAAAGCCGGGAAGAGGAGTTGCACAAACCAGAAGCAATACGCACGGAAGGGGAGGAGCATGGTGAAACTACTGATGAGATTTCTCATGCGCCGGACGAAGCCCTGCATATTGAGCACAAATCCGCCTTTGAAGTTGCAAGTGCCGAAGTAACTGAGCAAACAATTGGGTTTGACGCGGATAAAGAGGAACCGGTTCAGGTGATTGATCTTGCTGACGAGAAACCGGCCGAAATTCTGACCGAAATACCCGTTGAAGAAGACATTAAGCCACAAACCGAAATACCCCTAAGGGAAGAGAGCATATCACAGCCTGAAATACCGGTTCACACCGATATTGTTGCAGCCCCCGAGGCTGTTGATGATGAAGCCGATGAAATTTACGATGAAATTGTAGGGATTGAGGATATCAACTTAGGCGATCAGAACAAGCACCAGTTCTTTTCCTTCGACCAGGAATTTGGCGCACACGAAGACAGGGAAGTGGTGGAACATACGCCCGCACCTGCGGCATCTGCGGGAGGCGAACCCGAGCAGCAGGATGTATCCAGGTATCACGATGAAAAAATGCCATACACTTTTATGTGGTGGCTTGACAAAACGCGAAAGGAACATGCACAGATATACCAGCCGTATGTAAAACCGCCGGCTGCACCTAAAAGGGCAAAAAAGATAACCGACGAACTGCAGCAGCAATATTTTGAAAATATTTTTCATATTACGTCTGTCGAAGAGTTAGATAAGTCAACTTCGCCTGCGCCGGCTTCTCCTGACCTTAAGCGTAAGGACCAGCTTATTATTGAACGTTTTATTAAGGAAGAGCCACAGATAAAACCGCAAAGCAGCGACAAGTTAGATAATGAGAATAAGGCAAAGAAGAGTTCAGAGGATCGTGATGAGCTGGTATCGGAAACGCTGGCCGCAATATACACCGACCAGATGTTATACCACAAGGCCATAGCCTCGTACAAAAAATTGATGTTGAAATTCCCGGAAAAAAGCCGTTACTTTGCCGAGAAGATAGAACAGTTAGAAAAGAAAACCAATTAAAATAAAATAATGATCCAGTTATTGCTGATTTTAGCACTCATCGTTTGTGTGATTTTAGTGCTTATCGTATTGATACAAAACCCCAAGGGTGGTGGTTTGTCCTCGAATTTTTCCAGCTCATCACAATTGATGGGTGTGCAGAAAACGGGTGATTTCCTTGAAAAAGGTACATGGGGGTTTGCCATTGTTTTAATGGTATTAGCGATGGCCATAAATGTTGCCGTTAAAGGCGGATCGGCGGCTTCAACTGGTGCCGGTGGTACAGACCGGTCTAAAACCTTGAAGACGCCTGCGGCACAACCAAATACATTTCCTGGCCCTAACGGCCAATCTTCACAGCATGGTGGTGGCACGGGAGCGGGACAGCTTCCGGCAGGAGGCGCTAAGCCGACCGGGAAGTAATAAATTTGTTTAAGACTTTAAAAAGCCCCGCCGGATCCCGTACCTACGGGATCCGGCGGGGCTTTTTTGTTATGATTGCTGTGTATTTGTTTAAAGCCAGCACTGACATGATGGCACTTTGGTTTTAAGTAATTGTTAAGTCCAAAACGTCAATTTTAAAAATC
>Ga0206935_10097_pt1 | contig 30392 bp, 25 predicted proteins | sample Alteio_BWOrgHeat_13_FD_152924 | JGI IMG/M metagenome (GOLD analysis project Ga0206935, IMG submission 152924) | Enriched cells from forest soil in Barre Woods Harvard Forest LTER site, Petersham, Massachusetts, United States -... | ecosystem: Environmental > Terrestrial > Soil > Temperate forest >...
CTCGGAACAGCGAACTCCAACAATGTTTGTTTAGGCATGCCCGGCTCAAAGCAGCGGCGGCAGCGCGCCTCGTACATACCGCCCGCGCCGACTACGATCAGATCGGTGGATTCCACCAGCCTTTGAGTATGCTTGGCGGGGTTGCCGCAGCGCACGCAGATGGCCAAAGTCTTCGTGATCGATTCGGCCAGACTGAGCAGTTCGGGCATGGGCGAAAAGGGCCGGCCCATATAGTCGGTGTCCAAGCCCGCCACAATCACCTGTTTTCCGCTGTCCGCAAGATGTGTTGCCACCTCCACCAAGCCTGGACCGAAGAAGTTCGTTTCGTCCACGCCAATCACTTCGGTCCGCGAATCCAGATGGGGCAGTATGTCGGCGGCGCTTTGGACCGCCTCCGATTTCATCCGCAAATCGTTATGCGAAACGATTTCGTCGGTCGAATAGCGGTCGTCGATCAGCGGCTTGAAGACCTGCACGCGTTTCCGGGCAATCATGGAACGCCGAAGCCGTCGCATCAGCTCTTCGCTCTTGCCTGAAAACATAGGACCGCAAATTGCTTCGATCCAGCCTAGATTACCGGTAACAATGTCCATCCACTAACTGCCGCATCTTATCATTCTCTTATTTTCAAATGCGTCAATGGCTCCCTCCAACAATGTCCATCCACTAACTGCCGCATCCTCTCATTCTCTGTTTTCAACTTATCATGGGATGGTGCCACTGGCTCCTCAACGCGTCATTGCGCCCGAGATGCTGGATCACGCGCCGGCCGACGTGACACGCGCCAGCCTGCGCGATCTTGCTCGTATCAACCGCTATCTGGGCGGCTATTATGTCCTGGGGCGGCTGTTTCATGGGGTGGTAAATAAGGGCGACAGTTTTTCGGTTCTCGACGTTGGCGCAGCTTCCGGCGACATGGGCGCGGCCATCCGGCGCCGTTATCCCCGCGCATCGGTTACATCACTCGATTACAAAGCGCAGCACCTTACACAAGCAACCGATCCCAAGGTGGTTGCAGATGCATTTCGTCTACCTTTCCGGCCAGCCAGTTTTGACTTTGTGTTCAGTTCGCTGTTCCTCCATCACTTCAGTAACGATCAGGTGGTGGATCTGTTTCGCAGCTTCCACTGCCTGGCTCGCCGCGCCGTGTTGGCTATCGATCTCGATCGCGGTCCGCTGGCCTATCATTTCCTTCCCAATACACGCTGGTTATTTGGCTGGCATGACATTACCATTAGCGATGGCCAGATTTCAGTGGCGGCGTCATTGAAGAAGGACGAATTGTTGGCGCTCGCAGTGCGCGCTGGATTCAACGCCGCCCAGGTGCGAGTGCATCGTCCGTGGTCGCGATTGTCGTTGCTTGCGCCGGTGTAATTCTGTTTTCGGGCGTGTTTTCATATCGATCCGATAAGGGCAACCGCAACCGCCGCCATCGCATCCAACTAGAGGGCGAGATAGATGAAAAACGACAGGATGGTCGCGGTGGCCGCCGCAGCGTTACTAGCCGCAAACTTCGGAATTTCGGCTTCTCTACCAAACATGCCGAGTGCTGCTACTTCGATGGTGGTTACCGTAAATCCAACGTCAGGCAGCAATCAATCGCCGACGCTTGATGCACGTGACGTGATGGTTTTGCACGGCAACACTTCCATTCCGGTGATTCGCCTGCAGCGATTGTCAGGTGAATTGGCTGACATGCAACTGTTCGTTTTGCTGGATGATTCCACGCGCTCAATTAGTCTAGGCCTTCAGCTGCCTGAGTTGAAGAAGTTCATCCAATCCCTACCGGCCACCACGCAGGTAGCGATCGGCTATATGCGAAACGGAACCTTTGGTCTGGCCCAGGCGTTCACCGCGGATCACCAGAAAGCCGCCAGTGCTCTGCGCCTTCCCGAGGCCATTCCGGGTGGAAACGGCAGCCCTTATTTTGCGCTTTCGGATCTAGTGAAGCATTGGCCGTCGGAGCAATCAACCGACCGCCGGGCGGTGTTGATGCTGACGGACGGTGTAGATCGGTACTATGACAGCACCGTTGCCGACGATCCTTACGTTGACGCGGCGAGCCGCGACGCGCTGAAAGAGGGCGTCGTGGTCTATTCGATTTACCTGCGCGGCGCCGGACTTTACGGCCGCGGCGGCTGGGTGACCAATCTCGCCCAGTCTCGTCTGACGGAAATAAGCGAGGAAACCGGCGGCTATACCTACCTCCAGGATTTCACCGACCCAGTCACAATTTCGCCATTCCTGAATAATCTGCAAAATCGCCTCGATAGTCAATACGAAGTGACCATCGAGTTGAACCAGAAGGGCGTACAACCGGTAAAGCTGCGGACGGAACTGCCAGGCCTGAAGATCCAAGGCCCAACGCGCGTTTATGTGCGGTAGTTGGGTGCCTGCGTTGAAGCAGTAGACTGAACTCATGCTTTCGCGAATTGCGCTGTTTTGCGGAGTCGCATCGGGCGTGGCCGCTGCGCCAACCCAGCCCCTCATCGATTACGTTACCTATTTGGGCGGTTCCTTCCCCGACACCGTCGTCGGCATTGCAGTGGATTCCACCGGCGCGGCTTACGTCGCCGGCAATACCTCCTCGCCGGATTTCCCGGTGACATCCACCAATCTCGGCGTACCTACTACCAACAACTGCGCCTTTGTTACCAAATTCAACCCATCAGGAACTGCGATCGATCTTTCCACTTGTCTGGCCAACTCGAAAGCAACCGCCTTCGCGCTCGATGCAAGCGGCAATATGTACCTGGCTATAGAGAATTTGGGCAACCCCTGGTTTACTTCCTATTCGGTGGTGAAGCTGGACCCTGCTGGTCAAAATATTCTGTACTCCACCCCTACGAATCTACTCGTGGAGTCGATGGCTTTGGATGCGGCTGGCGACATCTATGTGACGGGTTCGGCTCAGCCAGGTCTTCCCACTACCGCAGGCGTGTACCAAAGCCAGTCGCCGGCAGGAAAATGCCCTGCAATTGATAACGGGCCACCGGAGCCGTGTAGCACGGCGTTCATCACCAAGTTGTCGCCCGCCGGCACCGTGGTCTGGAGCACTTACTTGGGTGGCACAGGACCAGATGACGCGCATGCCATCGCCGTCGACGACGCCGGAAATGTTTGGGTGGCTGGCCAAACGGTTTCCTCGAATTTTCCAACCACAACGAACGCTGTTTCCCATACTTTCGGTGGCGAAATTGATCTCGGACCTCTGCGCTTCGGCGATGCTTTCGTCTCAAAGCTCGATCCCACCGGCAGCCATTTGCTCTATTCCACCTCTCTGGGGGGTAGCCAAGTCGACGAAGCGTTCGGCATTGCAGTAGATGCATCCGGAGCGGCGTATGTCGCCGGCGGCACGCAGTCCAATAATTTTCATGTTACCGCCAGTGCGTACCAGACCACGAATCCCTTTTACAACCAGAATCAGATGCCCAATTACGGCGGCGACGGTTTTGTCACCAAATTCGATAGCTCCGGTGATCTGGTTTACTCCACTCTCACTGGCGTTATGGCTGGAGTACCAACACCAATCACGGTCGATGCCGCTGGAAAGGCCTATGTTGCCATGTCGAGCAGTGCTTTCTCCTCCACCACTCAGCCAACTTGCGCCGCACCACCCAATCAGGACGTGCTAGTACTGAACTCCGCCGGCTCCGCACTGGTAGCCACTTCGCCGATCCCCGGCGCTTATCTCGCTCTTGATGGCAAGGGCGGGCTTTACTCCGCGGGCGTTGCATACGCAATCGTGTTTTTCTCCACGCCGCGCGCCTTCCAAACCCAATACGGCGGCGGCGATTCCGATGCGTTCGCCGCGAAGGTCGATTTTTCTCAGCCAGCCGGCCCCGACATAGCTTCCGTACTAAACGCTGCCAGCTTGTTCCCCGGCTACGTTACACCTTTTCCCACGGGCGCGGTGGCGCCGGGTGAGATCGTTACGATCTTCGGTACTGGCTTCGGGTCAGCCCCTGCTACGGTGACTTTCGGCATATCGCCAGCGCCGGTTCTATATTCATCCAACTGCCAGATCAATGCTGTGGTTTCGTTCGGAGTGAATCCGGGTATCGACACGCTGCTGACCGTTCAATCGAATGGGAGCATCGGCCCGACGCTCGGACCGATCAAGCTGCCGGTTGTCGTTGCCGCGCCCGGAATCTTCACCGCGAATGCCAGCGGGAGCGGCCAGGCAGCGATTCTTAATCAGGACTCTACGGTGAACTCAGCTTCGAATCCCGCGCCGCGAGGTTCTATCGTCTCCGTGTTCTTGACCGGGACAGGCGCGCTGAGTCCATCCATCGCCGATGGCTCACTCGGGCCGCTTGTTCCTCCGTTCCCAGTGACAGTGGCGGGCGTCAGCGCTAATATCGGTGGGGTGAACGCTCGGGTTACTTTTGCAGGCCAAGCCCCGGGTCTGATAGCTGGAGCCGCGCAGGTAAATATTCAAATACCGCAAAATGCCTCCGTGGGCTCCGCCATCGCAACCACTATTTACGTCGGTGACTACCAGACAGGCGCCACGATGGCTGTGCGTTAATTCGAGCCCACCGGAAGTAGCGCCTGAAAAGTATCCGAGTCCGTCCCGATCACCTCGAGCGTTGCGTCTCCCGACACAATCCCGGAGGGCACCGTGAAGTTGATTTGATATAAACCGGCGAATCCCGGCGCGAGGCCGGAGAAGCCGATCAAGGCTTGTTTGTAATTGCCCGATTTATCCAAGAGATACACCAACGGATTCGCTGTCGTGTAGCTCAATGGATTGCTCGGTGCCCGCGCTCCGTCCGCAACTCGCGGAGTCACGACACCCATTCCGGTGAGATACAGCGCCACCGTTTCGCCAACCTGTGCGGGGCTGGCTGCCGATATCACCGAATAATCGGGATGCAGCGCGGCCGCGTAGCCCAGGCCACCCGCAGGCTCCGTAAACACCCCAGCCGACGTCAATCCCGTGAAGGCTGAGATCAGATTCGAATTTGTGCCGTTGTTGATCACGTAAATCTGGGCTACCGCGTTCGGATTCGTTCCATAAGGAACCACAATTGTGATTTGAGTGGGGCTTACGTATTGAATAGGCGCCGGATTTTGGTTTACCAACACCTGCACTCCCTCGAATGTGGTTTGATACGGCAGGCTGGCGGTAGCTGTCGTGCCCGCAAGTCCCGTCCCATATAACGTAAGAAACTCACCTGGAGATAGCTGCGCCGTAAATGGTGAGGAACTGGCGGCGTTCACTGCCCCCACGGGATTCAAATACACGCCGGAACCACTGAAACCCGGTGCCTGAAACGCTACGTTGAGGGATAGGTAGGGGCCAAGGCCATATCCGATGCGAATAGTCCCGTCCGTGCTGCTCACATAATGCTGGGCAAAGGCGCCATCGTCGGAGCTGCCATCGCTATTCAAAGTGTACGAGTCGAAATATGTGAAATCGTTCGATCCGCCATAGATCAGAAGAGTGCTCAAACTGTCGTATTTCTTCGGCGATACACTGCTGCCTCGTTGGTGCCCGATAATCTGTCCGGATGCTAATGCCTGGAACGAACCGTAGTAGCTAGCCAATGGCGCAAAACCGCTACTGGTTGCAGATTCGTTCAGGTCCAGGCCCGCCTGGGTATAGAGCCCGGCGTAGTTCGACGGCTTATTGTTGGCGGCGCGAACCCCAACGAACATGTCATAGCCGTTATAGTTGCCTCCGAAAATGAAATTACCGTCCGGCGAGATATACAGCAATTCCTGGCCGGCTAGCAAGGTGGAGCTGTTGCGCGTCCCTCCGAACTTGAGTGTCGCGGCGCCGTTCGAAAACGAGTAGGTTACTCCGCTCAAGCTTTGGGTGGTTGCCGTCGTGTTGGCTCCCGTGTACTCGGTGGCGCTGACATTTCCGATGTTGCCTTGCCCGTCGGCGGTCATGGTGAAGAGCGCATCCCCAGGGACGGTGGGATCGATGTACGCAACCGTGTAGGAGCCGTTCAGGCTCGCGTTGGTAGCAGTAGAGCCAATCGGCGCGGCGATGAACAGATCGTTATAGCCTGCGGTATTTCCAATGCTGCTACCAACGAAAACGCCATGCGAGACGGTTCCTATGATTTGATCGCCGGGGAACGACTGATCCACCGCAGTCATGTAGCCCTCGCCGCTGCCGGAGATCACGTAGTCGCCGGAGGCGTTGAACGTCGTCACCTGTAAGGGCACCTGTGTATTATCCAGGATCGATCCGCTAAAGGTGTAAGATCCCAGGCCGCTGAATGAAATGGTGCCCTGGATGTTGATGGTAGCGCTCAAGTCGTTCACCTGGCCTGGCGCGTAGTAATAAAAAACCTGCCGCATATAATACGTTCCGTTCAACATTCCGTTGCCGCTTGAATCAAAGCCGGATTGAGCGTAAGACTGGCAGGCACCCACGCTCAACAGCAGCGCTATAAAAGAAAGTTTTGTTTTCATGAATTGCAATCGGATAAAAGCTCGTAGCCTCACCGATTACAACACGAACCAGGGTGTGGGATGTCGCAAGGGGTTGTAAAAGTTTGTGTGAGCGGGGACAACTGTCCATCACCGGTCACCCTGGCATAACCCACCCTGGCATAATATGATCTTGAACCGGCTTGCTCTCTTATGTTGTCTGCTCTCTCTGGCCGCGTGCGATCGTCCTCCTGAAAGCTATGCTCCGCCTGAGCAGCGCCATCCCGTGGAGGGTTACAACCCCGGACCCGACGCCATGATGGTAGAAATGAACCAGCCGGACGCGAATCTACACATCGTGAAAGATATTTATGGTCCTAGCGACCCTTCCTGGCGATGGACCTCCCAGAATCCCACGGTGCAATTGCTGGTGCTCTCCACTGAAAATCTGAAATTCAATGCTGACTTCGCCATCTGGGACGAAGGTTTCAAGACCACTGGTCCGGTGGAGATCGCGTACCTGGTTAACGGCAGACCGCTCGACAAGATCCGTTACACTACACCCGGCGTCAAGCATTTTGAAAAGCCGGTTCCTCCCGACTGGCTATCGGTGGATGCCGACACCACCCTTGGGATGTCGATTGACAAAGTCTCGATCGCCCCCAAAGACGGCGTCAAGCTGGGCCTGATTCTGGTGCGCCTGGGATTCAAAGAATGATCGGGCCGGAACGATGATTCGGGTGATCCCGGTTCTCTTTGGAGCGCTTCTTACCGTGGCGGCCGCGTGGTCTCTCGGGATGCTCCTGTTCCGTAGACTATCGCTGGTTTTTCACTATTGGGAAGAGCGCTTGCTGGCTTTCGTCGCCGGGTCGGCCTGCCTGAGCGCAATCATGTTCGTGTTGAGCGCCACGCGCGTGGTTCATCGTGGCATCTTGCTGGTTGTAGCGCTCGCCATCATCGGATATGCGGCATACACCGGAGCTCTAAGATCGTCCGGCAAGCCTTTCCCGCCGCTGCCTCCGTTCTGGCTCTGGCTTTTCATCGCGGCCTTCGGAGCCTTCACCTACGTCGGATTTTTCAACGCGCTCGCTCCCGAGCATAGCCCAGACGGGATGTCCTACCATTTGGGCGAAGTGTTGAAATACCAACGCGCGCACGGATTCCTGCGCATCACCACCGACATTTACTCCAACTTGTCTCAAGGGATCGAGCTGCTCTATCTGCTCGCATTCAACTTTGGACGCCACTCCGCCGCCAGCCTGGTTCACTTCACCTTCCTGGTGGTGTTGGTGTTCCTGATTCTCAGTTACGGCAAGCGCATCGGACGTCCGGAGGTCGGCGTGGGCGCAGCCATCTTCACTTACGCCAGTCCAATCGTGCTTCTCGATGCCTCCATCGCTTACATCGACGTCGCGCTCGCAACGGTCCTGTTCGCTCTTTTCTACCTACTCCAGATCTGGGACGAAAACCGCGATCCGAAGATGCTGATTCCCATCGGCCTCTTAGCTGGTTTCGGCTTCGAGGTGAAATACACTGCGTTTTTGGCCGTGCCCTACGCTGTCGGGTTCGTTGCCTGGAAGGTATTGCGGGCGAGAAAACCAGTGCTGAGGCCCGTGCTGACGGTCTCTCTCATCGCAGTCTCCTGCATTGTGCCGTGGATGGTGAAGGATTGGATCGAGGTTGCGAATCCTGTCTCTCCACTCGCCAATCGCCTCTTCCCGAACCCATACGTTCACATTTCCTTTGAAGATAGCTGGCGCGCTTCCTTGAGCAGCTATACTCTCCCTAGCCGATCGCAAATTCCGCTGCAAGTGACGGTCCAAGGCGATAGAGTGGAGGGCTTTCTCGGCCCTTTGTTTTTGCTGGCGCCGCTAGCCCTGGCTGCGCTCCGTTTTCGCGCAGGACGCCAACTCTTGCTCGCGGCCGCGATCTTCGGATCAACTTATTTTAGTAACATTGGCACTCGCTTTTTGATTCCCATCGTTCCGTTCGTTTCCCTTGCGCTGGCGCTGGCAATTGTCGACATACCCTGGGTTTTGTCCCTCCTGGTGATCGCGCACGCCATCAGTTGCTGGCCCGGTGTTTATACCCTGTACTGTTCCAAGGATGCTTTTCGCATTGAAAAAGTGCCTGTGAAAGCGGCGCTGCGGCTTGAGAAGGAAGATGCATACCTTAGCCAGGATCCCGAGTACAACGTGGTTCGCATGGTCGGCTCCATCGTGCCGCCCACCGAACCAATCTTCGCCATTAGCTTAGGCGGCCAATCATATTTGCCGCGCGATCTGCGGATCGGTTATCAAAGCGCGTCCAACGAAGTGCTGCAGGATATTTTGTGGACGCCGGTGGTCCGTTCCTTCCAGCCGACACGTTTTCTCAAGTTCGACTTTGCGCCCCGCGAGTTACGCAAACTGCGCATACTGCAAACCGCCAGCTTGCCAGAGAATCAATGGTCCATCTCGGAATTGCGCGTGTTCAATGGCCCCACTGAGTTACCCCGTGATGCAGCTTGGCGGCTCACCGCGCGTCCCAACCCTTGGGAAGTGCAGTTGGCTTTTGACAACAGTCCAGTAACGCGCTGGCGAAGCTGGCAGCCCGCGGCTCCGGGTATGTACGTCGAGGTCGACTTCGGCCGGCTCCAAACTGCCAGTGCGGTGGTGGTGGAATCATCCGAAGATTCGGGCGACACAAAAGTGAAGCTGGAAGGTATGGGCGCTGACGGCTCGTGGGTCACGCTTTCCGATCACCCGGTGGAATCCAGGCAACCCATACGCGCCAGCCTGCGCCTGGCAGCCACCGCGGAACTAAAGGCTCGCGGCATCCACTATCTGGTGATTAAGCCAGAAAATCCGGGGGCCGACGACTTCCGTCGCTATCCGGCCTATTGGGGTCTTACCGTGGCCGGTTCGGTGGGCGACGTCAGGCTTTTCCATATTAAGTAGGCGATGCGTCTCAACTAACCAATGCCCCAATACTTTCTGGGTGTCGATGGCGGCCAATCCAGCACTACTGCGCTGATTGCTGACGAAGCCGGGCGAGTTGTCGGCACGGGCCTGGGTGGACCCTGTAATCAAGCCGGCGCTATTCAATCGTCGTTACACGCTGCCTGTGAAGAAGCCGGATTGAATCCGGCGAGTGCGCGCTTCGCCAGCGCTTGCCTCGGATTGAGCGGCGGAACGGCGGGAAAGGAATCCATTCTCGCGGAAATGGTTTCAAGCGATCGAACTCTCGTCACCGACGACGCTCATATCGCTCTCACAGGCGCCACCGCCGGCCTACCCGGACTGGTAGTGATCGCCGGAACCGGCTCCATCGCCTTTGGACGCAATTCCGCCGGACGTACAGCTCGAGCGGGCGGGTGGGGTTATCTTTTTGGAGATGAGGGCGGGGCTTTCTGGATCGCGCGCCAGGCTTTGCGCGCCGCACTGCGATGGGAGGAAGGCTGGGGGGCGCCAACATCTTTGCGTGCCAGGCTTCTCGACGCCACCGGTACGCGCAGCATCAACGATCTGTTGCATCGCTGCTACACTGCGGAATTCCCCCGGCCCCGTGTCGCCAGTCTGGCCGTTCTTGTGAATGATGCCGCGGAACGCGACGATCCAAGCGCCCTTGAAATCCTCGATTCAGCCGCTCGCGAACTGGCTTTGCTAGCAGTGGCCGTGCGGGCACAGTTGTTTCAGGCCGAGGATCCCACGCTGGTCACCTACGTCGGTGGCGTATTCCGCAGCCGGATCCTCCTGGGCCGATTCCGCGCTTGGACGGAGCCTGAGGCTGCAGTAAGAGTCGCCCAACCGGTCTATGGTCCTGCCATCGGAGCCTTGCTTGAAGCGTATCGGGCTGCTGGGATGGCCATACCCGATTTCCAGTATCCCGCGCAGCGGAAACCCGTTTCCTGACCTAAGCATCAGCAGTTTTCCCGTCCAGCGACTAGGGTGAGATTCCTTAGAATCGTGGCTTTGCATTATCGATAAGGCGCTTGAGGGCGAACTGTATCAATGGCTTGGGCTTGGCACGAAGGAAAGAAGAGTGAAACTGATGCTACGCCGAGCTCAACACTTTCGGAACCCCTGGTCGATGAGATCCCTATGACCACCCACGTTGCTCAGCGTCCCAACCCTGGCGGCGATGACGCAATTCGCGCCCACTGTCTGCGCGTAGCCACCTGGTCCAGCGAACTGGCGAACGCAATCGGCCTATCCGAGTCCGATCGAAATCTGGTGGAACAGGCTGCCATCGCGCATCACATTCCCCAGATTTTGGTGGACGATCAAGCTCGCGGGCGGCTGCTTGCCGAACTGCAACTGGAACCGAAGGGTGACCAGCCGTTTATCGCCGACAACGTACGAGCGGTTCTGGAGGCACTCTGGGGCCGGCGTGCGATCGCCGATCCAGCCATGGGGAAGATTGTGGCGGTGCTCGAAATTAGCGACGACTTCGATCAGTTCTTCGAATCTGAACCCTTGTTCGATACCGATTCGCTGGATGAATGCTCGAACTCGTCCGTCGAGGCTATGATGACCTACCTGCAGGTCACCAGCCGGGCCGACGTGAGCCGGGTGATCGATCGATTGCCCGTTTTTCCCCGCGCCTCTCGGGAAGTGGTGCGACAGGTTTCGAAGTCCGATGTTGGCCCGCGGGAAATGGAGGCGGTGGCGTCAATGGATCCGGTATTGGCCGGACGGCTCATTCAAACCGCGAACTCCGCGTATTACAGCCCCCGCAGCCCCATTGGGACCATCTTCCATGCCGTGTCCTACATCGGCACAGAGACCGCGCGCCGGGTGCTGCTGGCCGCCGCCATTCGTGGCAACTTCTCATCCCCGCTCGCCCACCAACTTTGGAACCACAGCCTGGACGTGGCGCAGAACGCTGAACTGTTGGCGATGCATGCTTCGGTAAAAGTAGATCCTTCGCAGGCGTTTCTGGCTGGCTTGATTCACGACATCGGCCGCTTGGCGTTCGCCATAATGCCAGTCGCATTTCAGGAGCGCTTCCAACGCCTCACCGACGGCGGTTGTCCACCCGTGGAAGTGGAAATGTGTCTCTCCGGCAGATGCCACGGCGAAGTGGGCGCCGAAACCCTCACCCAATGGAAATTCCCCCCCGAAATCATCGAGGCTGTACGCTGGCACCATCGGCCGGAACGATCGACCAGCCCATTGGCCTCGCTGCTCTACCTGGCCGAATTCATTACCGAATCGCAAGAGGACCTTCCCTCCTACGTTCGTATGAACACCGCTGCGGGCTTAGCGGGCATTTCGATAGGAGCTCTGACCGAGATTCGCCAGAAGAACACAGGGTCGCTCGAAAGCTTGCGATTCGCCGCCTAAGCGAGCAGTCGCATGCCGCTGCACAGCAAGTCCCGATTCTTGGGCCTCTCGCTGCACCAAACCAAGGCCCGCGTTCGACTTCCGGACAAAAAGCTCGTTCCGGCTCTGTGATATCCGCCTCAGGTCTGTAATAATTGTTAAGTGGCTGACCAGAGTAGTGCGTTGCTCGATCTGATTCGGCGGGGCCGGCTCCGTCAGTCTGCGCATCTGCTGATCAACGCGACATTCTTCGCCGCTGTCGTCGCCTTGGGCGGCGCAATTGTGCTGCTCGTTGTCGGAGCGCAAATTCTCAACTGGTACTGGTTGGTCTTGCTCTTTGCCGGGAGCCTTGCGGCCAGTGCCTACCGTTCGCGCACCCAGCTGCTTTCGGCTTATCAAGTGGCGCAATCCATCGATCGCCGGCTCGATTTGAAGGACGCGCTCTCTACTGCATACTACTTTAGCCAGCATCCGGATCGTGCGGCGTCAGCGGAGTTCGTCGGGCAACAGCGCCAGGCCGCCGAAGACATGGCGCGCTCGGCCGACCTTGAACGCGGTGTGCCGTTCCTGATGCCGCGAACGGCTTACATCAATTTGGCATTGGTCGCGCTGGTGTTCGGAATGTTCGGATTGCGATACGGAATTCACCGCAGCCTCGAACTCGGTTCACCGCTTGTCCACATCAATTTTGATGGACTGTTCGGGACGCAACCGCAATTAGCCAACGCGCGGCCTGGCAAGCGACCCGGCTTTAGCGACGCCCGCCGCGATCCAAACGCCCCGGTGGATCCCTGGGACGCGAAGACCAACGAGCTTGATCCCCAAAATGACGCGGCCCTTCAGTCGGTAGCAGACCCCGATCCGAACACCGCGGGCGCAGCGCCAGACGCCGCCGCGAAAGCCGACGCGAAGAACACCCAACAGTTACCCCAAGGAAACAATCCACTCGATTCAGGCGAAAAGGGAGATGCCCCGCAGCCCGGCGACGCGAGCCCGAATTCATCGGCGGGAGCCGATTCGAAATCCGGCCAGCAGAGTGGCTCCAAGGATGCCAAAGACGCCAAAGATTCCAAAGACGGCAATCAATCGGGCAACTCAGGCGAAAACTCCAGTCTCGGAAGCAAACTGCGCGATGCATTATCCAATCTGCTGGCGAAAATGAAGCCGCAGTCCAAGCAAGGCGGCGGAAAGCCCAATGAGTCACAACAGTCCAGCGCAAAGAGCTCGCAGCAAGGCGAAAAGCAGGAGGGCGATTCGAAATCGCCGGGCCAGGAACAGGCCGACGCCAGCGCCAATTCGCAATCGGAGGGTGATCAGCAGCAGGGCGGGACGCAACAGGCATCGCAGGGCAAGAGCGAGGGACGCAGCAATAATCAGCCGAATTCGCCGGATGGTAAGAGCGGTGTTGGCAAACAGGATGGTGACAAGGCAGCTCGCGAGGCTGCGGAGTTAGCCGCCATGGGAAAGCTGAGCGAGATTATCGGCAAGCGCGCCGCCAATATCTCAGGCGAAGTGATGGTGGAAGTCTCCCCTGGCAAGCAGCAGTTGAAGACGCAGTATTCGCAGCAAAACGCGGCTCACGTGGAGGCAGGCGGCGAGATCAATCGCGATGAGGTTCCGCTGGCCTATCAACAGTACGTGCTGCAGTATTTCGCGCAGGTACGCAAGCTGCCGGCCGCAAAGAGCAAGGCAACGACGGATTCGAAGCCGTCTGGGACGCCGGATTCGAAGTCGAAGACAACACCCTCCAGCCTGCCTTAAGTCCCAAGAACCTGGGAGGGGGACACTAATTGAAAGCGCGCAGTCTTTGCTTGTCTCACTTCACGTCTTTCGTCTGCGCCACCGCCTGCGCCAGGAAGTTCACCACTTGCGCTTGGTCGCGGGCCACTTCGTAATACGCGGCGCGTAGCAACTGATCCTTGCGATTGATCAGCGTTTCGCGGATGTTCTGCTGCACCCGCGGATCGGTCAGCTCGCGCTGGCCCGCCGGCTCCTTGGAATAAATCTTGAATATCCTGTAGCCTTCAGCGGTCTTCACCACCGGAGTTACTTGACCCGCCGGCGCAGTCTGAATCACAGCGCGGATTTCGGTATTGGCCTTCTCGAGCGCCGATTCCGGCACAAATCCCAAGTCGCCGCCGTTGGGCGCCGTGGTTGGGTCTTCGGAAAAATTCTGCGCCAGCGTTACGAAATCCTCGCCCTGCTTTAGCCGCGCCACCAGCATGTCCATCTTCTTGCGCGCCTGCTCGTCGTTCTGCGCCTTGTCGTTCTTCAGATTTCGTACGTTCGGATCCGGCACCGGCGAAACCAGAATCTGAGCCAAATGCACCTGAGGCTCCGGAAAATTGAAGCTGCTTTTGTTGGAGTTGTAGAAGTCGGTGACGTCCTTGTCGGAAATCGAAATATGCGACGTGATTTCCTTGTTGAACAATTTGGTGATGCTGAGGTCACGCTTGAGCTGCGCCTTCATATCGTCCACGGTCATCTTCCGCGCTGTCAGCTGCTTCTGAAATTCTTCCTGCGTATACGGCGCCTTCAGCTCGGCGAATCTCGACTCCACATCGGCGTCGGTCGCCATCAGGCCCAGTTTCTCGGCCCGCTGCAGCATTATCTCGTTGTCCACCAGCGTTCGCAGCACTTCTAGCTTTTGGATTTCCATCTGATCGGTGCTGGGTTTCTCGCTGGACGACATGAACTGTGCTTGATATTGCTTGTCCAGATCCGCATAGGTGATCAGTCGGCCGTTCACCGTAGCAGCGACATTGTCGGACACCGCGTGCTTGCATCCGCACGCGCACAGAACCAGAAGGAGGCTGGCGATGGCGGGGAAAATACGGAACATTCGGTAGATGTCTTCATTCTACCGTCTCCGCGCTCCGCGGCGCATTGCTACAATCGCGCCCATGGGGCCGCGTTTCCTTGCCGCACTGCTTGCCTTCGTGGCTTTTGCCCTGGCCGGCGCCCAGCCGAACGACTTCCATTTCGTTATCTTGGGCGATCGCACGGGCAATGCCCAGCCCGGAATCTACGAGCGCATCTGGAGCGAACTGGGCGAGCTGCATCCCGATTTCGTTATCAATGTCGGCGACACGATTCAAGGCGGCCAGGATACCACGGCGGCTTCGGAGTGGCGCGCCCTGCGTCCGCTGTGGGACCGTTATCGCTATCCGATGTACTTCACGCCCGGCAATCATGATATCTGGTCGGCTGCGTCGCGGGCGGTCTATGAACAACAAACCGGCCATCTAGCGTTTTATAGCTTCAACTACCAGAATGCACACTTCATCGTGCTCGACAACGCTGAAGATCCGGATTTCAGTGGAGGTCCGAACGATGGACAAATGCAGTTTCTGGCCCGCGATCTGGCGCAAAACCGCGATCGCGACCCCAAGTTCGTTTTCTTCCACAAGCCCTTCTGGCTCATCCCGATCAAATTTCAGAGCGGCCAATTTCCATTTCATCAGCTGATCCAGAAATTCGGAGTGCGCTACGTGGTCAGCGGCCATGGGCACCAGTATGTGCGAGCTGTCCAGGATGGTGTCACGTACCTAGAAGCGCCCAGTTCGGGAGGAAAACTGAAAGGGGAAGGCTTCGAGCGCGGTTGGCTCTACGGCAAAGTGCTGGTGACGGTGCAAGGCGCAAACGTGGACATAACCGTCAAGGAAATTGGCGAGCCTTTCGGCCAGGGCCGCAGCATCAACCCCGCAAAGTAATGGCGTGAATTACGGCCGCCCTTCGCTCGACGGCGGCACCAGTCCCTTGATCCGCAGAAATGCCCCGATAATCCCGTACATTTCGTTGTCGTGCGCGATGTTCCAATTCAGCAGGCCCAGCCGCGTCATGTCGAATCGAAACCACTTCACCTTGGCGACGCCGGCTGCGTCGGTCATCGACGCGTATACCGGATCGCAATAGTCGAACGATGCCTTGAGCGAAGCCACCAGATCCCCCTTCGCCGTTTTGGCGGGCGGGAACTTCGCGTTGGCCGTGGTCTTCTCGCCCTTCGCCACCTGGCACATCAGCAACTGGCCGTCGGCGACGTGCGCGATCATCTCGCCAAACGTGCGCACCTGAGGCACCGTCCGGAACGAGTAATCCTCGGCCGGCATCTTCTCAGCCGCCTTGAGAAGACTGTCCTTCACTAGCGCATAGCTTTGCCTTGCGTCGGCGCTGATCGGGTTGTCCTGGGCGGCAAGCACGGACGCGCCAACGAATCCAAACAGCAGCATGCGACGAAAATTGATATTCATAATCGTTTTTCTGCCTCTTCCAGCGAAGCGGCCGCATCGGCGATCCCTTGCGTCGGTATTAATGCCGTCAGCTTGCCGCACCCGCCGATCAGCCTTCAAATGAACCCGCCGGTGCATATCATTTCCCCACCAGATGCTGCAGGTCTTTGTTGTTCTCGTTGCAGACGTATTCGAGCAGATCCGTATCGGGCATCAGCTTTAGCGGCAACGTCACGTTCCACGGTTTGGTATAGGCTTTCGGATCGTCGATCGTGATCAGAACGTCCATGTTCCCCAGGTTTTTTCGCCTGAATCGCTCAGTTACGTGCAGGGCGTCCGTGGCAGGGCGGCCATCGTTATCCAGCCAGCCCTGGTTGTTGAAGCCGGCGGTCTGGACCACAAAATCGTCACCTTCCCAATGCCCGATGGAGTACCCTTGCCAAGTGGGATTAGGATCCTTGGGAAGCTCGCGGCCATCCGTGAAAATCTGACGATAGCTGTGGACCGCTTCGTAAAGAATGATCACCATTTTTTCGCTGTTGACGATCTTGAACGGGTAGGGGACTGCGTCCGATCGTGGCACGCCGCCCGGAATGCAGTTCCCCGTGGGATCTTCTTTGCTCTCGGTATCCCGCCTATGCTTGAATAACTCCGCGGCCCAGGGTTGGAAGGGAGCGTCGCCCGGCTTCAAATCCGAAGCCAGATTACCAATGTAGGGAGGCGAAGGCTTCCATATGCCCGACAAGTCAGGCTTGCCATCTGGAGTTTTCGGCGTCGCCGCCGATAGATTGGCCGTCCCATCCGGCAGCCGCGGTATCCCTGGACTTGGAATGTTGAACCATTGTGCGCAAGCCATGCTGGGAGCAGTGAAAAGGATGGCTGTCAGGCCAACCACTGAAACTGTTGAACGCAACCAGGCATTTCCGCTCGTCATGAAAGTACCCCGCAAACCATCCGCTGTGAACCGTATCAGTATACATGCGAACGGTGGAGGTCGTGACTCAGACCGCCTTTTGCGCGCGTTCGCGCCCCACAATCCAGAATCGTCGAAATCTCGCCGCTAGACGTGCTTTGTTGGCCCTTTCACCGAAACGCTAAAAAGGTAGCCGCGCTGTCCGATAAGGAAGAAGACATTCCGTTACAGCCATGATCTCACTCCGAAAGACCGTCACCGAACTCGATCGCCTGGAAGAGTTTCATCGCACCGCACTCAACTGCTACTCCCAAGCGCTCCGTTCCACCGAACAAAACGCGATCGAACTCGACACCGCCCAAGCCGCGCACTTCCGTACCCAGCTGCAGGCTCTACAGGATCAATTGCGAGCGGATGCCGGTGCAGGCGAACTGCAATCTGTCCAAACCGCTTTCGATACCGAGCTGAAGGACTATCGCGATAAGACCCGGGACCAGATTCAGCGGCTTCGCCGGGAGGTGCAGGCTGCCACGGCCGCGGTGGAATCATTCGCCGGCTCCATCACCGAAAGCGAGGTTAATCTCGAGTCCGGCCTCAAACGAGAACTGAACAGTTTGAACCAAAGCGCCGCCAGTGACAACATCCAGGAGATTCGCGGCGCCATCCGCGCTTCCACGGCCAAAATCGCCGCCAGCGTCGAGCAAATGCGGTCCTCGAATCAACTCGCGATCGCCCAGCTCAAAGACGAGATTCGCCTCTTGCACCAGGAGGTCCAAGCCGCCCGCCGCCCTCAGACCGCCGCCTCCCCGCCAGAAAACCCGCAGCTCACCAGCCGCCTGCAGGAGTTGATCAAAAAGAATTCCTCCTTTTCCGTGCTGCTGGTCGTGGTTCGCAATTTGGACGGCTTAGAGAATTGTTATTCATCCAATTTGATTGACAGCGCCCTCAGCCGTTTCCAGTCCCGGTTCGAAGGGATTCTGCCCTCTTCGGCCATGGTGGGCCGTTGGACCAAGGACCAATTCGCGGCGATTCTGAGCACCGCGCCCGCCAACGTCATCCAGATGTCGAGTGAGGTCGTCCGCAAGCTCTCTGAGCCCATCCTCGAACAGGAGAAGGGTGCAACTCACTCCCTGGTCTTCAACCCACGCGCTGGCGTCATCGAATTCAGCCCCGGCTCCGATCTGGCCAAGTTTCAAGTCCGGCTGAAACAGTTGGCCAGTGCGCTAGCCGCTTGACTTTAGAGGAAATCGCGCAAAACGGAGTCCGGCGCGGAAGCCTGCTCCCGTAACGAACCCTATCGGAACTGTCTGAAACACAAGCCTAATGGCGTGACCTCAAATCGACGATAGTATCCTGACAGGTCGAACTTTCGAACATGCAAAGGTCAGCCACGGCGGTTTCCGAAAGCTTGAGAAAAGTGCCGCCCTTCCCCCCGGTCGCGGTCAAGCTTCTTAGCCTGCTTGCTAACCCCGCGGTGGATACCAACGACGTGGCGGATCTGATCGGCAGCGACGCCACTTTCACTGCGCGCTTGCTGCAGCGAGTAAATTCGGCCGAGTTTGGTATCCTCACCGATATCACCAATGTGCGCCGGGCGGTAGCGCTCCTCGGGCTCGACACCACCCGCCAAATCGTACTGACGCATGCCACAGCCGCATATGCGCGAGGGGGCCTGAAAACCGAAGCCATGCGGCGCTGTTGGCAACACACGGTTGCAACCGCCGTCCTAGCGGACGAAATTGCGATGGCCTGCGACGCCTTCTCGAGCGTCGCGTTCACCGCCGGTATCATGCACGATATTGGACGGCTCGGCTTGCTGGTGGCATATCCGGAGGAGTATGAGCGGGTGATCCGCGACGCTGCCGCGCGCAGTATAGACGTGCTCGATTTCGAAGCCGAGGAATTCGGTGCGCATCACGCCGAAGCGGGCCGCATGCTAGCCGAGCGTTGGGGACTGCCAACCGAGATGCTCCTCATCGCGGGCCGCCATCACGACCCTTGCGAGGGCACCGAATTGACGTTGCTCCGTATCGTGCATGTGGCTTGTCGCTTGGCTGACGTCCTGGGTTACGACGTAGTCAGGCCGTTGGTGCCGTCGACATCCAGCGATGTGCTTGCCGAGTTGCCGGAGCGGGCCCGCACGCGGCTCGCATTGTCTCCAGAGGAGTTTCGCGAGCGCATCGAACTGCGCATTCAGGAGTTCGGCTCGGAGAGAGTAGATGCTCCACCCGAAGACACTCTGGCGCTGCTGGCGTCGGCCTCTGCGGCGGGCAATCCAAACCCCCTGGCCAAGCCTGAACAGGACCTGGAAGCAGGAGCCCCGGAATCGGACGTCAGCTCTCTCCAGCCGAGCCGGCGCTGGGAAATGATCCTTTGGACGGCGGCCGGCCTGGCTGTCCTTGCCGCTGCGGCTTTTTGGGCCTTCCACCACTAGCAAAGTCCTGAAAAACGTCCAAGATTGTTGCGGCTAAGACTGCTTTTAGGCAGCCCGTTAGAGGCCGTGTTTACTGAACAACTCGTTCCGTGGCGGTCTCGGTCACGAAGCGGTGCAGCGCATCCAATTGCTCTGCGATCCGGCTAGCGTTGGCTTGCGCCGCGGCTCTCTCGATCTCTTTCCCCAGTTCCTCAATGGGCGGGAATCCATAGCCACGTCCCGTCCCCTTCAAATTGTGTCCGAAGCGGCGGATAGGGCCGAAATCGCGGGATACCAGGGCGGCGCGCGCCTCTTCGATTTGTCCCTCTTTGTAGGCTAGATACTGCGGTACCAGAGCCATTATTTCGTCTGAAACCGGGATGGTCCGCCCTAGTTCATTCGCCGCTCTCCTGGCCGCAAAACGGCGTATGGTTTTCAGAAGTGTCTCCCTGTCCACCGGTTTGGCGACGTGCGCCACGCAACCGGCCTCCAGGCTGGCGCACACTGCTTCTCGCATGGCGTCCGCCGAGAGAGCGACAATCGGGGTCGACGAACCCTTGGCGTGCTGCCAAGCCCGAATAAGCCGGGTTGCCGTATAACCGTCCATCACGGGCATGTTGATGTCCATCAGGATCAGATCGAATTGCTCGCCTTGTTGGATGGCGTCTAGTGCTTCCTGGCCATTGACGGCGATGCGTAACTGCACTGGCTCGTCGCGTAGATAGTGCTCCATCAACAGCCGGTTGTCTTCGGTATCTTCCGATAACAGGATCCGGATCAGTTCACCCCCTGCCAGGTGAGCGGGTGGTGAGGCCTCCGCGGCACCGGTATCGGTCAGAACAGGTTCTACCGCTTCGAGCGGAAGGCTGAAGTGGAACGAACTCCCGCTTCCCTCCCGGCTCACCACGCCGATCTCCCCACCCATCAGTTCCACCAAATGGCGGCAGATCGTCAGTCCCAGGCCTGAACCACGCTGGCCCTCGCTTTGATTGTCCAATTGGACGAACTGCGAGAAGACTCGGTCTTGATCCTCCAGCCGGATGCCGGGTCCGGTGTCAGAAACCTCAAAGCGAAGCTGCTCGGCGGCGCCGGTCGTTCTAGCCACCTTCACCTTCACGTCCACCCGCCCTGTCATAGTGAACTTCAAGGCATTACTTAACAGATTTACCAGCACTTGCTGGATGCGTAATGGATCTCCTAGCGTGCACTCGGGCGCCGCCGGATCGACCTCCATTCCGAGCGTGACACCCTTTCTGGAGGCGGCCTCGCCGAACGTCTTCACTGCGTCGTCCACCGTTTCCCGGATGCGGACGGGCACTCTTTCCACGCGTACCGCTCCGGCTTCTACGCGGGAGAAATCCAGGAAGTCGTTAATCAGAGCCACTAAGCGGCGGCAGTTCCGCTGAAACATGCTCACATATTCGGTCTGATCGGAGCTGAGCGGGGTTTGAGCCAACAGGTCGGCCGCGCCCAGGATCGCGTTCAGTGGAGTGCGGATATCGTGACTGATCTTGGCCAGAAATTCAGTCTTGGCCCGGTTAGACGCGAGCGCGGCGTCTTTGGCCCGGATCAGCGCGGCGTTACCCCGCTTGCCGGTCCAGACATCGCGCAGAAAGACGCAGAAGGTGGAGTCTGGATTTTCCCCGGTGGCGAGAAATGTGATCGCCACATCGGGCACCGGAAGTACAGGATTGTCGATGCGGGCGGCGATTTCCGATCGCCCGGTTGTTCGCATTCGCTGAATTGCTTCCTCTACCTTGATCCGATGCTGCTGTTGCACGGTGGCCACGATCTGAGACGGCTTATAGATCTGGGAAAATCCGGCCATTTCCGCATACGCTTTGTTCAGCCACAGATATCGCCCGGAAGCGTCCACTTCGGCGATGCCGTCCAGAGAGTTATCGAGTGCCAGCCGTTGCCGCTGCAATACGCCGGCCACCTGGATCAGGCCCTCGTTCACCGCTCCGATTTCGTCGCGCCCCGCGAGCAGTTCCGGCTGGGCTCCGTCGACCAGTCGGGTCACGTTCTGCTGCAGCCTTGCGACGCGTTTGGTAATGCCGCGTGCGAACAGAAAGGTCATCGTGGCGCCGCCCAACAGTCCGAAAAACAGACAAATTCCGTTAATGGCCCCCTGTTCGGCGCTGAGCGATCCAATGCGGGGGAGCAATGTTTCGATGTCCCGGGCGTTGTCGCTGTCCATGGCCTTCATTAGCGCTTCCATCTGGTCCCGTTCGGTTTCCACCGCGTGCAGTCCGGCGCGTACTTGTTCCCAAGGGAAAGAGCCCTCCCTAAAGCGCGCTATGTCGCCAAACATGCGCTCCTCGCGGGCGTCTTCCAGGGCCGCGATCTGCTGCAGGCGCTGCTGTTGCGCCCTACCGCCGCTGGTGAGACGTAAGAGTTGCTGCCGCGCTGCATCGAAGGCGGCCAACGACGACCGCGCCTGGGCTATATAAGGCTCCTGGGTGGTGATGAAATAGGCCCGCGCATCGGCGCTGGTCGCCCTCTCGGCGGCACGCAGACTTTGGATCTCCAAGCCAGTTCGGAGGGCTTGGTTCACCAGCTCGACCGACGTCGCATTCCGTGCCGCAACCATATTCGCGACTCCGAACATCACAACCGTGGCCGCGGCCGGAAATGAAATTAAGAGCAGGCACTTGATCCTCAAAGACAGGTCCGGCCATTTCAGGTGCCAGCGCTGGAGCTTTTCGAACGGCATAATCTAGCGGTCCAGAACCACTCTTAAGAGCGGGCCGAGTGTGCCGATGTGCGCCTTCTCGAGCGAAGCGTCGGCGCCCAGATGGGAGGACACAGATAGATAGAGATCGCCCTGCTCGGCTCCTGAGACCGCCACGATCCGAATCTTTGGAAATAGTTTCTTCAGTTCCGGTACCGCCTCGATCCCGTCTCGCCCTGGCATCACCATGTCAAGGACCACCGCGTCCACCGCGTGATCCCGCAACTGTGCCAGACAAGTCTCCATGTCCGCCGCTTCGATAACTTCGAATCCGGCCGGCTCGAGAATGGCTCGCGCCAACACTCGAAAGCCCTCGTCATCGTCTACCACCAGCACCGTCACATGTCCTGGTCCGGCGGCAGGTGAACACGGAAGCAGTTTTTCAGCAACCTGATGACGCATGACTTAACTGATCGGCCAGTTAAGGAGTAACTTGAGCGCCGCCGTTCGCTCTTGTTCCCCTACCCGCAACCGATATGCTCAACGTGCAGATAGACGTTCAATTCAAGCGCGTACGGGGCGTCCTGTGCTCTCATGCTCAGGCGCCTCCTCCGGCTGACGTTCCAACTGGGGTGCATCGTCAGGCGCAAACTCAAGTAGTCGCGCGCAGTCGGCTCGCTTCCGCGCAACGTATATCAAGGAGGCAGCCATGATCCTGGCAACGGTTTCCTCGGACGTCGATTTCCACAAGGAAGTGCGGGCGTCGCTCGACGGTCACCTTCGATTTGAAGGCACCTGGGACCTGAATTTCGATGACGCGAACCGGTTACGCGGGATCGGCTCCGAACTGCAGTGCATCCTCATTGTCGACTTCGTCGATATTTCGCTTGCCATGCCCGTGGCTCGTGCCGTAGACGGCCGTCCTCACATCGTCATCATCGCGGTCAAAGGCGGCGGCAGCCGCGAGGATCTGCTGCAGTTGATGCAGGCCGGCGTTCGCGAAGTGATCCCCAACTTCAGCCATCGCGAGATCTGTCAGGCAGCCGTGCGCGCGGCCTCTACCCTGGCCACGGCCGGCGATATCCTGGCCGATTTGTATGCCTTCATGCCCGCCAAACCAGGCTGTGGCGGAACCACGATCGCCACCTACGCCACCGCCATGGTGGCGGAAATGAATGCCGAGCCCACATTATTGCTCGATTTCGACATTCGTTTGGGCGTGACATCCTTCCTGCTGAAAGCCGAAGGCGCCCACACCATCGTCGACGCGCTGCTGCAGTCCGATCGGCTGGACGTGGACATATGGTCCAGCCTGGTATGTCAGATCAAGAATCTGCACTTACTCGGCTCCGGTCCCATGGATTTCTCACGCCATATCTCCGCCGAGCGCTTCATGGAGCTACTGGATTTCGCCATGCGCCGTTATTCGCTGGTGGCTGTAGATCTTCCCGGCACCATGGAGGACCAGGAATGCGAGACCCTGCTCCGAGCCAAGAAGATTTTCCTGGTCTGCACGCCCGATATCGGCGCACTCCATGTGGCGCGCCGCAAAGCTGCTTGGCTCCGGGACCTCCGGCTAACCGACAAAGTCTCGGTGGTGCTCAACTGCGTGGAGCGTAGAAATACTCTCGCCGTCGACGACATTCAACGCATCATTCAATTGCCGATTCAGCACTTGCTGCCGGCCAGCGCCGCCGAGATCACACGTGCCGTCCAGAAAGGGGCAGTGCTCGATACCTCTTCTGGACTTGGCAAACCCATCGCTCGCATTGCCACCGAAATGTCTGCTGCGCGGCCATCCACCAAGAAAACCAGCGCTGTGCGGCGCTTTGTCGAGTATTTCTCCGTCAGCGCCGCCCGCGATATCGAAGCTAAACAGTAAAGTGAGGCTAAGCAATAAAGTGAGGCAAAGCAATAATACGACGAATCGCTCGCATCAAGCGCACAGGCCGCCGAGCGAGGCCCCAACACCAACAGGAACATCCGGATTGGCCACCCTCGAGGCGAGTCCGTTGTGCGCGAGTTCCTCAAAAGCGCAAAGGGTGCGGCGCGCACCGCAAAACTGGTTAAGAACCGCTTCGCGCCGCGCTCCGTTTTGCGCGAGTTCCTCAGAAGCGCAAAGGGTGCGGCGCGCACCGCAAAACTGGTTAGGAACCGCTTCGCGCCGCGCTCCGTTTTGCGCGAGTTCCTCAAAAGCGCAAGGGGTGCGGCGCGCACCGCAAAACTGGTTAGGAACCGCTTCGCGCCGCGCTCCGTTTTGCGCGAGTTCCTCAAAAGCGCAAAGGGTGCGGCGCGCACCGCAAAACTGGTTAGGAACCGCTTCGCGCCGCGCTCCGTTTTGCGCGAGTTCCTCAAAAGAGGCAATGATATGACGAATCAAACCATCCTCAGCCTATTGGATTATCTGTGCAACGAAGCCAGGAATTCGGTGCAAGCCAGCTTTGGCCTTATGGCTCTCAGCCCCAATCTGGCTACGCACCCGCACTGGCAGTCCTGCGTCGAAAACAGCAAGTGCGGTGCAGACCGGCTGCTTCGCTGCATTGACGATATACGAGAATTGCTGTCCACCGAACCGCCCACTTTTGAGCCGGCTGAAGAGTTCGATATTACTTTGTCACTTGGAGAAACCATCGAAGTGCTCAACATGGCGTCGGGCGACCGCGCTAGTCGGCTCTTCCTCCAATCCGCGGCGCAGTCTGTGGTTGGCCGGCAACATCGCCGGGCGATGGAGCAGGCGCTGATGCGCGTCTTGGACGCCATCTCGAAAATCGGCCGCAAAGGCGAGGCCCTGGTCACTGCCACGCGGGCCGACGACGGCGAGGGCGTCCGCTTCGAAATCATCCCGGCTAATTCAAACATAGCCTTGCGTGTCGCGGACTGGCTCAATAGCGATGCCGACCAGGTCAACTTTGAGGACTCGGACGAAGTGCTCTACGGTGTCGCTACCCTGGTGGCCGGCAAGCGTATTCGGGCGCTCGGAGGTACGGCGGAATTCGTCAGCGACGCACGTGCGCCCATGGCGCTGGTGATCTCGCTTCCCTGGCGCACCGTCTCCACCAGCGAAGCCCCGTCCCAGCCCTCCGATCGGGATCAGCCCAGCCTGAGCGTCTTGGTGGCCGAAGATTCCGACGAGAGCTTTGTACTCACCGGAATTCTCCTCCAAAAGGAGCTGGTATGGAGGGCCCACAATGGCCTGCAAGCCCTCGACATGATGAAGACACACCGCTTCGACGTGGTCTTAATGGACATCCACATGCCCGGTTTGGACGGCTATAAAGCCATTCGCTCCATGCGCGACTGGGAGACCCAGACTGGCAATGCCAGGACGCCTATCGTGGTGCTTTCCTCCGACGACCTGGACACCCAAATGCGTTCCGCTTCCGCCTCCGGTTGCTCCGGCTTTCTACGCAAGCCGCTTGACCGTCAAGATCTATTCGATCTTCTCGATCGGGTGAAAACCGCCCGCACCGTCTCCGTCTGATGGAACTCTCCGTCTAACGGCCCTTATGGGCGCAGGGCAAACGTGAACAGCGCCGTGCCCGCCGACACCGCGATGTATTGCCTCCCATGGAGCGCGTAGCTCATGGGACCGCTGTTGATCTGCCCGCCTAGCGATGCCTTCCACAACAGCTTGCCGGTGCGGTCGTCGAGCGCATAGAAATAGCCTTCACGCCCGCCGCTGAACAATAGATCGCTCTCGGTCGTAAGCACGCCGGCCCACGTGATGTCGTTCATCTTGAACTCCCACTTGCGCTCACCGGTCTTTGGATCGAAAGCCCCTACGGCTCCGTAGCCTTCTTCCTCCAGCTTATTGTTGGTCTGCAAATTGACCGCGCCCATCGGCGTGTTCCCGACCGACTTCGGACGTCCGCCTTCAAAGGCCATGGTCGCCGAGTTCTCCCACAGCGGAATGTAGAACAACCCCGTGTGCGGGCTGTACGAAGGTGGATACCAATTGGTGCCTCCCAGTACCGTGGGCATGATCGCGCTGCCCTCAGGCGTCGGCACTTTTCCTGGCACCCGCATGGGCCGGCCTTTTTCATCGAATCCACTCATCCAGTTCACCTTGGTGAACGGCTTCCCCATCAGGAACTGCCCGGTGTTACGATCCAGCGCGTACATCAGCCCATTGCGATTGGCCCACAACATTACTTTGCGCGGCGTGCCGTTCCAGTCCATGTCGGCCAGCACCGGCACTTGCGTTGAATCGTAATCCACTTCGTCGTGCGGCGTGAATTGGTAAAACCATTTCAGTTTGCCGGTATCGGCATCCAGCGCCACCACCGAATCGCTGTAGAGATTGTCGCCGGCCCGTTGTCTGCCATCCCAGTCCGGCGCCGGATTTCCCGTGCCCCAGAACGTCAGATTCGATTCTGGATCGTACGAACCCGTATTCCAAATTGCGGCTCCGCCATGCTTCCAGGAATCGCCCGCCCAAGTCTCATGTCCCGGTTCGCCCGGCTGCGGGATGGTATGGAAGCGCCAGGCTTCCTTGCCAGTGCGGACATCAAATGCCGCGATCACGCCGCCAATTCCGATATCGCCGCCCGCGGTTCCGACAATCACCTTGTCTTTCACTATCAGCGGAGCATGTGTAATGGAGTAGAACTCGTTGACATCGGCCACCGTGGTGTTCCAGAGAACTTGGCCCGTTTTGGCGTCGAGCGCCAGCAGGTGGGCGTCGATAGTTCCCATGAACAGCGTGTCGCCCAGAATCGCCAACCCCCGGTTCACGCGCCCGCAACAGGTGCGGGATTTGGGAGATGGGTTATACGTATAGGTCCAGAAAATGCGGCCCGTCGCGGCATCCAGCGCAATCACGTCGTCAGGAGGCTGCACGGTATAAAGGACGCCATCCACCACCAGCGGAGTCGCTTCGAATTTCTCGAGCGACCGGGCTTGAAACACCCACTGCAGTTCGAGTTTGTCGACGTTCTCCGGCGTGATTTGCGTCAGCAGACTATGCCGCTGGCCAAACGTCGTTCCCGAGTAGGTGAGCCAGTTTTCGGGCTCCTGCTGCGCGTGCAGAATTCGATCGAACGAGACTGAGCCGGGGCTTTGTTGCCCGAGGAGTAAAGCATTCGCAGGCAGCAAGCTCAGCGCCAGAACAAACAAAAGAGACGAGTGTGCTTTCATCGGGGGCGCAGCCATCTTATCGCCACCGGCGTTTCCAGCGCAAGCCAAGCCATCAGTTGGGGAAAGACTCCGGAACTACCGGTACTCGGATCGCAGCGCTCAATCGCCTTTTTCTTGACTCCGTCTAACGGTGACATCATACTGGTCCGAACTCCGGTCCGCTGCATCTACCGGAAAAATCAAGGAGGAAGCTTTGAATAAACTTACAGTTTTGAAATTTGCCGGTCTGGCTATGCTCACCATTGGCATGGCTGGTGTTGTCTCCGCGGCGGCTGTGGGCCCTGAAATTGACGCCGCCACCGGCGTGAATGCCCTGGCTCTGCTGTCCGGCGTTCTCTTGGTTATTCGCAGTCGGAAACGCTAAATCCACCGGACAATCCGGTCGCAAAGTACCTGCCCGCCGAGTGTTCAGGGGGCAGGTATTTTTGTGAGCGAAATCGAACAGGTGGAAGTACCGGTACTTTATATCGGAAGCGCGCCGAGCCTTTCCCTTGACCGCCTGCAACGTGGCTAGCATACTATCCTTAATCTCCAGTCTGACGATTCGGCTCAAGGCGCGGTTAGCGTTCAAGCTTTTCGTAAGTTCTGGGAATCAACTCGTTCGTGGAGGAAATAGCTTTGAACAAACCGATGCTTTTGACCAAGTCGATGCTTTTGAAAATTGCCGGGTTTGCCTCGTTGACTCTGGGCCTGGCCAGTGTGCTCTCCGCCGTACCCGTATCGGGCCCTGAAATCGATGCTGCCACCGCCTCCAGCGCACTTGCGCTGCTATCGGGCGCAATTTTGGTAATTCGCAGTAGAAAGCGCTAACTTTCACCGGACATCCGGTCCTGCGCGCCTGGTCCTCTATGCGTCTGAGAGGGCCGGGCGCTTTTGAGCCCTCATGCAATCCACTCTCGTTGCCGCCAATAATCGGGTCTTAGCCCCGCCCGCTACGGAGTCGCGTCTGATCTGGCGCATGAGCGGCCTGTCCCTCCTTCTGTTCATTGAAATACTTCTCATTTCTTCACAGGCGCAACACTTCGCATTTAGTGGAGCGCATGGGCTAGCTGGACTACTCTGGGATCTTGGCCCCTGGAAGATTCGCATCCCAGTCACTTTGGCGGTAATCTCTTTGCTGTTCTGGCAAGCCCGGGGCCGCCAAAATGTGCAGCGAGTTCTAGCGTGTCCGCTGGGCCCTGGAATCGAGTGGCGCTGGCTTGGGCTTCACGCGGGCTCCCTGGCTCTTTTTGCCTGGCTTTCCGTAAACCTGCTGAATCACCCCCCGCAGGGCTTGCGCCTGAACAGTTTGATTCTCCTGTGCCTAGCAATGTTAGTCAGCGTGGTCTTCTCGGCCGCCTTCGCATTCTTGCCGGTCCAGGTGTGGCGCGAAATGTTTCGTGGAACCAGCGACGCTTGGGCTTACGTCCTCGCGTTGGGCGCCTGCGCGTGCGTGGCGTCCGTCTACGCCCAGCGAATTTGGAACCCTCTCGCGCAATGGACCCTGTTTCTGGCCGACGCGCTCTTGCGTCCGTTTTTTCCAGCATTGATCGCCGATCCCGCAGCCCGGACTCTCGGTCTGTCGAACTTCGTTCTTGAAATCGCTCCGGGATGTTCCGGTTATGAAGGTATCGGATTAATCCTGGTGTTCACTTCCGCCTATCTCTGGTTTCTTCGCAGGGAGTGGTGCTTCCCCAGGGCTCTACTCCTGATTCCGATGGGAGTGGCGGCCATCTGGCTCTCCAATGCCGTGCGCATCGCCGCGCTGGTCGTCATCGGCGCCAAGGTATCGCCCGAAATTGCGATGAGTGGATTTCATTCGCACGCCGGATGGATCCTCTTCAACGTCGTCGCTCTGGGGAGTTGCCTGGTAGCACGGCGAGTCTCATGGATCACCGCCGCCGGACCAACAATTGAGCCTTCGGCCAAAGTCATCCGTGAGCACGGCGCCGTAGCTGCCTATTTGATGCCGTTTCTAGCGATTCTCGCCGTTGGGATGCTGACCGGTTCCGTATCCGCCGGATTCGAATGGCTGTACCCGGTGCGCGTCCTGGCGGCCGCCACGGCGCTTTGGTATTTCAGGGACACTTACAGGAACCTGAATTGGCGAGCAGGGTGGCCAGCGTTCGGTGCGGGCTTGGTAGTGTTCGTGCTTTGGATCGGATTCGAGCGGCTATCCGGGGCCAATCCGTCCGGCGTTATTCCCGCGCCCCTCGCCGCAGCTTCCCCGTTCGCTCGGATGGCCTGGATCGCGCTCCGTGTCTTGGGGGCGGTTGTAACAGTGCCCATCGCCGAAGAACTGGCGTTTCGTGGATTCCTCCTGCGCCGCCTGGTGTCTATCGATTTTGAATCGGTGGATTTCAAATCGTTGGCTTGGCGAACCGTCCAGTGGCTACCCCTAGTGCTTTCCTCGATAGCGTTCGGAGTTCTGCATGGTGAGCGCTGGATGGTTGGAACGCTCGCCGGTGTGATCTACGCGCTGGTTCTGATGCGCCGTGGCAGAATCGGCGAAGCAGTGATGGCGCACGCCACAACCAACGCGCTCCTCGCCGCCTGGGTGCTGTCAACTGGCCAGTGGCAACTTTGGTAACGCCACTCCCGCACCCTTACCGCCGCTCGGTTTATCCGAGGGCGTCATAGACTACGCACTTTTAGTCTTTTTGTCAGGACTGTTGCTTCGTGAAGAGCTCGTCTGAGATCGACAGCCGAGGTGGTACGCTTTACCAGGTAACTGGCAGCTCCCTGCCTAATCGTATAGCGTCTTGAACTGTCGCTCTCATCGGAGGTGAGAATGACTACAGGAACCGTCTTTCCGACCACCGATGTGATTGCCAGGTGGGTCTTGCAGCCGCTCAACTCCGGCATCCCAAGATCGAGCAGAATGACGTCGATGTCAGGGTTCGAGAGCCGGATCATCGCTTGCTGAAGAGTGTCCTTCCACTCCACCTGAAACGGATTGTCCTTGCCACCGCTGAGTTGGGAACGGGTCAATGCGGCGGCTTCGGGGTTGTCTTCTACCAGGAGCACCCGAATGGTGTGCGGCGTGGTTTTGCAGACAACGGGTTCAGTGCAAGTTGGTTCCATGCACATCACATCGGCAAGCAGGTGGAAATCCTGAGGAGACTTTTTGACCAAGGTCAGCGCCGCTCAGGAAGTGCAAATACATACAGCGCGTTCCCATTCCCCGGATGATGAATATCGGGCGCGATCAGCCCCGGTACCTGTCGCGGACTTCCACCGCCCAGTCCGGTTGGCACCGCAACGTACTGCCTGCCGCCAATGCTAAACGTAATCGGAAAACCCTGTACCGACGTTCCTAATCGCGTGTCCCACAAAATCTTCCCGGTATTCA
>Ga0206935_10100_pt1 | contig 30081 bp, 28 predicted proteins | sample Alteio_BWOrgHeat_13_FD_152924 | JGI IMG/M metagenome (GOLD analysis project Ga0206935, IMG submission 152924) | Enriched cells from forest soil in Barre Woods Harvard Forest LTER site, Petersham, Massachusetts, United States -... | ecosystem: Environmental > Terrestrial > Soil > Temperate forest >...
GACGAAAAGACGAACCCGTGGGGCATTACCGTGCAGTCCGTCGAGATCCGCGATGTGCATATCCCGCAGGCGTTGGAAGATGCAATGTCGCGGCAGGCTCAGGCGGAACGGGAACGGCAGGCCCGCATTATTCTGGGAACGGCGGAGACGGACATTTCGGCCAAGTTCGCTGAGGCGTCTAAGGTTTACATCGACAATCCCGTGGCTCTGCATTTGCGCGCGATGAACATGCTGTATGAGGCGATCAAGGAGAAGGGATCGATGGTGATTGTGCCGTCGAGCGCGGTGGAGACGATGGGGTTGGGCGGTCTGCTTGGGACGGCGTCGCTATCGTCGCAAAAGCAGTGATGCGCGATTAAAGCGCGGCTGTTTCCTATAATCGAAGTATGTCCTCCAGTGCGCCGGCCATCGCGACGGCGGAAGAGATCGGTAAGTACGAACCTGTAATTGGTCTCGAGGTGCACGTCCAACTCAACACGCGCACCAAGATTTTCTGCGGTTGTCCGACCGGTTTTGGCGCGCCGCCGAATTCGAACGTGTGTCCGGTATGCATGGGACTGCCTGGCGCGTTGCCGGTGCTGAATCGTCGGGTGGTGGAGATGGCGATTCAGGCGGCGCTCGCCACGCACTGCAAGGTGAATCCGTTCTCGCGATTTGCGCGCAAGAATTATTTCTATCCGGACCTGCCCAAGGGCTACCAGATCTCGCAGTACGACCAGCCGCTGGCTGAGCATGGCTGGCTGGACGTAACCATGGACGGCGCCAAAAAGCGTATTGGGATCACGCGCATTCACCTGGAAGACGACGCGGGCAAGAGCATCCACGACGGCTTCGAAGATTCCGATCGCTACACCTACGTGGATTTGAATCGCAGCGGGACGCCGCTGATTGAGATTGTGAGCGAGCCGGACATCCGATCGTCGGATGAGGCCCATGAGTATTTGACCGAGTTGAAGCAGATCATGCAGTACGTGGGCGTGTCGGAGTGCGATATGGAGAAGGGCCAGTTGCGTTGCGATGCGAATGTGTCGGTGCGGTTGAAGGGCGCGAAAGAGTTTGGCACTAAGGTGGAGATCAAGAATCTGAATTCGTTTCGCTTCGCGAAGATGGCGATGGATTACGAGATTGCGCGGCAGGTGGGGGTAATCGAGAGCAAGGGCCGGATTGAGCAGGAGTCGCGCCTCTATAATGTCGCGACGGGTGAGACGGTGGGGATGCGCAGTAAGGAGCACGCGCACGATTATCGGTATTTCCTGGAGCCCGATCTGGTGCCGTTGCGTGTGAGCGCGGCGTGGTTGGAACAGACCCGTGCGTCGGTGCCTGAACTGCCCGCCGATAAACGGAATCGGTTTGTGGAGAGCTATGGGCTGCGGGAGTACGATGCGCAGGTTCTGACCAGTACACGCGAGATCAGCGAGTATTTCGAGAAAGCGGCGAAAGCGGCAGGCGATCCACGCATGGCAGCGAATTGGGTGACGGGCGATTTACTGGGCGCCCTGAAAGGCCGGGAAATTACGGATTCGCCGGTGTCGCCCGAGCAACTGGGCGAACTGGTGGCCTTCATCGCCAAGGGTGAGATCAGCGGCAAGATGGCTAAGGATATTTTCGCGAAGATGTTCGAGACGGGCGAGCCGGCCGGAACGATTATCGATCGCGAAGGTCTGCGCCAGATAAGCGACACGGGCGCATTGGAGAAAATCGTGGACGAAGTGATTGCCGCGAACCCGAAGCAGGTGGAACAGTATAAGGCGGGGAAGACGGGTGTGATCGGCTATTTGGTAGGCCAGGTGATGAAGCTGAGCAAGGGGCAGGCGAATCCGGCGGCCGTGAATGAACTGTTGAAGGCGAAGCTGGGGTAGGCTGATTACTTAACGCATGAGACGCTGTAAAAGCGCTGCTGCCATATCGCGTCTGCCGTCGATCACGATGACAATATCGATGAACTCTGTTCGGATCGCGTAGATGACACGATAGGAAGACACAAGCAGCTGCCTATAGTCTGCGATGCCCTTATCGAGAAGTTCTGGCACGACTTTCCCTTGGCGTGGATTGCGGCTCAAACGGGAAGCTTCTGTCAGGAAACTGTGGCCAAGTTTTCGGGCTGCCTCGGGCCGATCCCGCTTGATGAACTCGACAATCTCGATTACGTCTAACGACGCAGACTGAGCCCATCGAACTGGGAGACGCTTCAATCACCCAGCCTCTTTCGCAGTTCAGCTTCCATTTGCGCTTGCGAAAGCCATTTGCCTTTTCTCAGATCCGCTTCGGATTGGGCGATCAGTTTTAACATCGTGAGCGCGTCCTGGGTTCGTTCATAAGTTTCGATATCCACGACAACCGCCCGAGGCTCGCCGTTCTGGGTGATTACGACGGGGCTTCGCCTCTTATTGACGTCCGCGATGAGTTCGGCGGAGTGCGTTTTCATATATGTGATCGGCTTGACGTCTGAGGCACGCATGGTACCTATTTTAGTACCAATTTCAGCACCTCACCAAGACAGCCTCTTACTTCGAGCTTTTAGGCTTTCCATTGCCGTCGCAGGTAGGACAAATCTCGTAAACCGGTAGTTGCTCCAACTTGAGCTCCTTAGCGGCTTGGATATCCACAGGGGAAAGTGGATCGCTCCAGCCGATCATCTTAGCGCCGAATCCGGAACAGTCTAAGCAGATGCCATGCGCCAAATAATAGTCCTCAAGGCTGCTCGGTTGTCCAGCCTCGATTTGAGCCTCGCGCCACTGCCGAACCGCTATGAGGTTGGGCATTTCCCTACATTGGATGAGCCCGTTCCTCCCACGAACCCAGCGTTCAACAAGGTCTTCCACAGATCAACGCTGGTTGGCCTTGAGGATTTTCTTGCGGAGGCGAATCGATACCGGTGTCACTTCCACAAATTCGTCGTCGCGGATGAATTCAATGGCTTGCTCCAGGTTCAGAAGGCGCGCGGGAACCAGGCGAATGGCTTCGTCGGAGGTTGAGGCGCGCATGTTGGTGAGCTTCTTTTCCTTGACGATGTTGACGTTCAAGTCGGCATCGCGGGCGTTTTCGCCAACGATCATGCCCTCGTAGACCTCGGTGCCAGCCGTTACGAAGATTTCGCCGCGCTCCTGCAGATTGAAGATCGCGTTGCCGGTGGTTTTACCGGCACGGTCCGCTACCAGGGATCCGGTCGGGCGCGACGGAATATCGCCCTGCCATTCAATGTAGCTGTGGAACAGGGTGTTCAGGATAGCGGTGCCGCGAGTATCGGTCATCATCTCGCTGCGCAACCCGATCAGCCCGCGCGATGGCACGTGAAACTCCAGGCGGACGCGGCCCGAGCCGTGGTTCACCATCTTTATCATTTTGCCTTTGCGCTGGCCCAATTTCTCGATCACGACGCCGATATACGTCTCCGGACAATCGATCACCAGCAATTCGAGTGGCTCATGAATCTTGTCGTTGATGGTCTTGGTCAGGATCTCGGGCTTCCCTACCATCATTTCGAAACCTTCGCGCCGCATCATTTCCACGATGATCGCGAGTTGCAGTTCTCCACGGCCCATCACCTTAAAGGCGTCCGGACCACCCGCTTCTTCTACACGGATGGATACGTTGGTCAGCAGTTCTTTGTCCAGGCGGTCGCGCAGATTGCGTGAGGTGACGAACTGGCCTTCGCGGCCCGAGAACGGCGACGTGTTGATGGTGAACGTCATCGCAATGGTTGGCTCGTCGATCTGAATGTGTGGAAGCGGGCTTGGATTTTCGACGCTGGTGACGGTTTCGCCGATAGTGATGCCTTCAACTCCGGCTATGGCGAGGACATCGCCCGGATAGCCGATCATCTCGTCAACGCGCTTCAAGCCCTCGAACGAATAGAGCTTGGTGATGCGCGTTTTTTGGAAGGAGCCATCCAGCTTGGCAATCGCCACCTCATCGCCGTTGCGGAGAATGCCCGAAAACACGCGGCCAATCGCCAGGCGGCCGAGGTATTCGCTGTAGTCGAGATTCGCCACCAATAGCTGGAGCGCCGCATCGGGATCGCCGGCCGGCGGCGGAATATGCTGCAAGATGGTTTCGAACAACGGGCGCAGGTCGGACGATTCGTCCTCCATGGACATCTTCGCGATGCCTGCCCGGGCGTTGGTGTAGATGACGGGGAAGTCTAGTTGATCCTCAACCGCGTCCAGATCGATGAACAGGTCGTAGACTTCGTTCAGCACTTCCTGAATACGCGCATCGGGCCGGTCAATCTTGTTGATGACGAGAATGGGGGGGAGTTTGGCTTCGAGCGCCTTCATGAGGACATAGCGGGTTTGGGGCAGTGGGCCTTCGCTCGCGTCCACCAGGAGCATGACACCGTCGACGATTTTCAAGGCGCGCTCCACCTCGCCGCCGAAGTCGCTGTGACCTGGGGTATCGACGATGTTGATTTTGATGCCGTGGTACCGTACGCCTGTGGTCTTGGCCAGGATGGTGATGCCGCGCTCGCGTTCCAGCTCGTTGGAATCCATCATGCGCTCGACGACTTGCTCATTTTGGCGGAAGAGTCCGCTCTGATTCAGCATGGCGTCAACGAGCGTGGTCTTGCCGTGGTCGACGTGCGCAATGATGGCAATATTGCGCGTGAGGCGATTATGCTGTTGCGCTTCGCTATGATCGATAGGGGCGTTCAGGACTTCAGGTTGCATCTTTTTTTGAATCCGCGCACAACGGAGGGCGGCTTAAGCGAACTCATTTCGCGTTTGGCCGTTTTCGCCGCACCCTGTGCGCTTCAGTAACTACTATGGTCGCACACCAAGACAATTTGACCGAATCTACGCTGCCCGTGGTGGTGATCGTCGGTAGGCCGAACGTGGGTAAGTCCACTCTATTCAACGCGATCCTGGGCCAACGGCGATCCATTGTGGGTGACGAGCCGGGGATCACCCGGGACCGGATCCAGGGGGAGGCCTCGTATTTGGGGCGCCGATTCGAGTTGATCGATACCGGCGGGATCATCCCTAACGACGCCGAAATGATCCCGACCGAGATTCTAAAGCAGGCGCGCGTGGCTCTTGATCAGGCGGCGCAGATCATCTTTCTTATTGACGGGCGGACGGAGATTACGGGGACGGATCGCGACCTGGCGAAGGTGCTGCGGAAGCTGGGCAAGCCGGTGACGCTGGCGGTGAACAAGATAGACGCGACGGTACGAGAGGGTCTGGCCCACGAATTTCATTCGCTCGGGTTTAAAGATTTGTTTCCGATTTCATCCGAGCACCGGATTGGGTTCGATGAACTGCTGGAGCATGTGACGAAAGGCTTCAGCAGCGAGGAAGGTCCGGAGGAGCCGCAGCCCGAGAAGCGCGCGATCAAAGTGGCGATCATTGGCCGGCCGAACGTAGGAAAATCCACGCTGTTGAATGCGCTGGTGGGACAAGAGCGGTCGATTGTTTCGCCGGTGGCAGGCACCACTCGCGATGCTGTGGATCAGAGCCTGATTCACTCCGGCGTGGAATACGTGTTTGTCGACACAGCGGGCATACGGCGCAAGGGCAAGACGAAGTTGATGGCGGAGAAGCTGAGCGTTGTAATGGCGCGCCGGCATATCCGCATGGCGAACGTTGTCCTATTAGTGCTGGATGGCACCGAAAAAGTGGCGGCGTTGGATGCTACTATCGCGGGCTACGCGCATGAAGAGGGACGCGCGTTGATCCTGTGCGTCAACAAGTGGGACGTGGCCGGGGAGAAAGGCAAGCGGAAGTTTACCGAAGAGATTCGGGATGAACTGAAGTTTTTGGAGTACGCGCCCATTGCGTTCGTTTCCGCCAAGACGGGCGCGGGCGTAGATCGGTTATTCGGGATGATCAGCGACGCCTACCAGGCGGCTTCGAAGCGCGTGAGCACCGGTGAATTGAACCGGTTTGTTGACATGCTGGACTTCGATCGCGACATCAAAATTTACTATATGACGCAGGGCTCAGTGCGGCCACCGACTTTTGTGGTTTTCACCGATAAGGCGAAGGACTTGCATTTTTCAACCGAGCGATTCCTGATCAATCAACTAAGGAAGCGTTTCGGCTTTGAAGGGACGCCGATCCGGATCAAAGCCAAACGGCGATAGTTGGTAACCGCAGACTTCGGCACAATAGTACAATGCGACACCTGTGGCGGACAGTTTGATTTCCGCTTTAGGTTTTCTTTATGCCAAATGGCTGGAGATTGAGTGCGGAAGCTGCCTGCATATATCGGAAATATGGATAGGCTACACAAGCTTTTCTGATCGGTACTTTTTATGCTTTCCTTAGGATAGTCCCCCTAACATTACGATAGTCCCCCCAAGAATGGGCCCGGCGTAAGATGGTCAAGCGTTTTGCAAGTGGCTGACACGCCCCATCACTCCGTCAAAACAAATGGAACAGAACGCTTCGCCATCGTCTTCTAGCGAAGGCTTGAAAGGCACCATCCTAATCGTGGATGACGATGCCTCTGTACGGCGTGCGCTTCACAGCACCCTGCGGACTCTCGGATTCAACACTTCCGAGGCGTCTGGAGGACCGGAAGCGTTGGTTTTGGCTCGTGCATCCCGTTATGACGTTGTGCTGCTGGACATGAACATGCCTGACATGGATGGTCTTGAAGCCTGCCGCTCACTCCGCAGGTTACTTCCGCGTAGCGCAATTCTCATGCTCACAGTTCGAGACAGCGAAGAGGACAAAGTGAACGCCCTTGAGGCTGGGGCGGACGATTACGTTACCAAACCTTTCCATATTCGCGAATTGACGGCAAGGATTCGGGCTGCGGTCCGGCGCGTCCAATCCCTGGAAGATCAAAGGAACGCGCCCATTCGCATCGGGGACATCGAACTGGATCCGGCTCGGCGAGACGTCCACAAAGCCGGAAACTTAGTTCATCTGACGCCTAAAGAGTTCGACCTTCTTCATTATTTAATGACCCACGTCGGCTTCCCTGTCACGCACGGACGCTTACTGCATGCTGTTTGGGGCCCGGAATATGGCAACGAGGTTGAATATCTTCGTACTTTTGTGCGCGAATTGCGCAAGAAGATTGAGGACGATCCCTCGGCTCCGAAGTATCTGCTAACTGATGTTAGGGTGGGCTACCGCTTCCGGGAAAATTACCCGGCTCCGGGTCTGCGCATGCTGGACCGCAGCAGGGTCGACTCAGACAGCCGTTCATGATAACGTGCCGCTTATGCTTCATTCATGGTTTTGGCGTCATGATCATTTTGAGGAACTGGCGCACAACGGACTCGCCTCGAGGGCGGCCAATCCGGACGTTCCTCTGTGGGTTGGGGCCGCGCTCGGCGGCCTGTGCGCTTTTGTAGAACTCGCGCAAGACGCAGCGCCGCGCGAAGCAGATTCTAGATGATCTGATGGTGCGCGCCGCACCCTTTGCGTTCTTGTGGATGATCTGTGGTTAATGATCTTTACGTGAAATTTATACCGACCTTATGCGGCCTTTAGTTATTAAATACTTTTGCAGAGCAGATACAAATTCCAGATTGGACACAAATTAGTTACTCACTTACACTCGGAGAACACTTTATGAACAGACAATGGTTTGTCTCCATCGCCATACCACTTGGCTTGGTTCTTAATCTTGCTTGCGTTCAAGCTCAGGAGTCGCTGGGCACGCTGCACGGAATTACAGCAAATGCCGATGGCACGGTAATCCCGTCGGCTGCGGTGGTCATTCACCCAGCCAGCGACGGCAATGACGTGACGGCAATTAGCGGCTTCGACGGCGCGTTCTCGGTTTCGAATCTTAAGCCTGGTCAATACTCTGTCAAGGCCAGCAAGGGCGAATTGAAGAGTTCGCCAGCCATCGTATATGTTGCGGCGCAACAGAACCTGAAGGTGGATCTTTCACTGGCGCCGTCCTCATCCGCTGACGACGTGAGTCCCGCTGTCGCCAAGAAACTAGAGGCCATGCGCGCTCAATTGGAACAGCAGATGGAGGCGGAACTCAAGAAGTTTGAGGCGGAACTGAAGGCACAGGCCGCCCCGCAAGATCAACCCACCTCAGCGGCGAAGCATGGCGATCTGGTGGCCACATTGGCTAAGGATCCGAGCCAAATCCCGATCGTTCCGGCAACCCTCGCGAAGCCTGACATGACCAAGGCCGTGGCTTCCGCCGCAGCTCCAAATGGTCAAGACGGCCAACCGGTGTCAACGCCCCCTGCGCCTCCGGCGGTGGATAATCAAACCCCGTTCGCTTTTGGCGACTTCACCTGGCTTAATGGAGCGCCGCGCAACAAGGATGTTGTGGTGGACACTCCGTTCTTTACGCCTGAGGTCCGCTTCGACACCCATTACATGGCAGACTTCAATCAGCCAATCGACCACACCATTGTCGGTGCAACCGAAAGCTTCCGGTCCGGCGAAGTCCAAATCGAACAAGCCAGCGTGGGAGGCGACTTTCACTGGCAGAACGTGCGTGGCCGCATCCTACTCATGATGGGCCTATTCGCAACTACCACTCCGCGCAACGATGCTAGCTCGGCAACTGGGGCTTACCCTGGAAACACCGGTGGAGTGGGCCAGTGGGACCTGCAGAACGCTTACAAGTATATGTCGGAAGCTTATGGCGGGTATCATTTCAACGTTCAACATGGACTGAACATCGATGCAGGCATTTTCGTGTCCTATATCGGTTTGTTCAGTTACTATAATTTCGATAACTGGACTTACCAGCCGTCGTATGTCTCATCCAATACGCCGTGGTTCTTCAATGGCGTTCGGCTTCAGTGGTTTCCCACCAACAAGCTGAAGATTGAGCCCTGGTTCATCAACGGGTGGCAATCCTACGCAAAGTTCAATGGCCATCCGGGTCTAGGCGGACAGCTTCTTTGGCAACCTAAGGAATGGTTCAAACTGGTCGCGAACCAATACGGTTATGGACAGGACAATCTCGGTCTTCCTCACACCGAACGTATTCACACGGATGACAGTATCGAAGTCAGATACTACAGCAAACCTGAGAACCTAGGTCTCTCGAAGATGGCATTCTCCCTGACGGGCGACGCTGGAGGGCAGTACGGCGGTGGACTTTGCGCCACGTGCGCCCCAGGCCAAGGAAAGGAATCGTTTATTGGGTGGATGCTCTATGATCGCATGTGGTTCCACAGGGATCTCTTTGCGATTACGCTGGGCGGCGGTGAGATGAGCAATTGGGGCCGCTATCTGACGCTGCTGCCGCCGATTGATGGCGCCACTGCCGCAACCGGCTCGCCGTACTTCACGGAGCTTCCCGGCCAGCGGGCCCATATGTGGGACAGCACGGTCACCCTGCAGTACATGCCGAAGCAGTACATTACCTGGTTCCTGGAGGCCGGTTATCGGCATTCCGATGTCCCGTATTTCGCCGGACGAGGCGGTGTCACTCCTCCCGGCGGCAACAACGGCTTGGCTCAGTACTACACATGTGCGAATGGCAGTTCGTCCGGCACCGGCACATTGGCGGCGGCGCAAACTGCGTGCGGCGGCGCCAACGACGTCTGGTTCCCGGACCTCCGCAGAAGCGAAAGCAAAGTGAGTGCCGGCGTAATGGTGAAGTTTTAGTTCACGCAGAGATTTTCCCCCGGGGCAGCGTTTTCAGCCAGCTGCCCCGTTTTCCTTAAGGAGGTCGAAAATGATTACCGGGCGCATTCTACTAGCCGGTCGAGGCGCCCTGACTCGCACAGAGCTACGAGCAGCCTTGGAGCGTGAAGGCCACCTGGTTATGGAGACCGAAAGCGCGAGCGCGGCTATTGAAGCTACTGCCGCAGGCGGGCACGACGTGCTCATTTTGGACACAACCCTGGATCAAGTGGAGCCTTATGAAGTGTGCCGCGCTATCCGCCCGAAATCGGATTTGGGAATCATTCTGCTGAGCGGCGACGATAGTGGACAGGGACGTATCGATGCACTCAATGCCGGAGCCGACGATTATGTTCCGAATCGATTTGTGCTCGCGGAATTAATGGCTCGCGTCCGGGCTTTACTACGGCGCGTAGTGCGCCCCGACGAAAAGCGACAGATCGTCGTTCTCGAAGACCGTGCCATCGATTTTCAATCGCATGAGATTAAAGGTCCGGATGGACGGGTCGCTCATCTTACCCCGAAAGAGTGTCTGGTTTTGAAGCACTTAGTAAGTCACGCCAATCGGCCCTTCACTCCGCAGAGTCTTGCGCAAAGTGTGTGGCAGCGGGATGGCAGCGGTCAGATCGAGTTTGTCCGCGTTGTGGTGAAACAGCTTCGGCGAAAATTAGAACCAGATCCGGATAATCCCCGTTACATTCTCACGCAGCGGTCGATCGGGTATCATTTTCAAATGCCGGCGTAGAGGACCTATGAAACGATTACTATTCGTTGGGGCGATATCTTGCGCGATTCTGCTGATGGCGGCAGAGCCAGCCTGGAAAGACAAACCGATTTCGGATTGGACTGAAGCAGACGCCCAGCAAATTCTCGCCAATTCTCCCTGGGCCAAGGTGATCGTCGCGGGCGTTGCACGCCGCCAGACAGAAGATGAACGCAGAGAAGGCGGCAATATGGGGCAACCGAAGGGCGTCGGTTACGACGGTGTGGAGGACAAGAAAGTTCCTTTGCGCGATCAGATTGGGAATCCGTTCGTCGTGGGAAAGCCCTTGCCTTCGACGCACCCCACCATTAGTTTATTGGTTCGCTGGGAAAGCGCTCTTCCTATCCGAGCCGCTGAACTGAAGGCTCACGAACCCGAGCCCCCAACCTTGTCCGACGATGGATACAGCATCGCCGTCTATGGCGTGCCTGCCAGTTTCGCGAAGGGCGATCCAACCAGCCTGGGCAAACCTCTTCGGGAATCGGCTGCACTGAGGCGCGAGGGTAAGAAGGACGTACCGCCCTTCCGGGTCGAAGTGTTCCAGTTGGAAAAAAGCGTGGTTGTGGTGTACATGTTCCCGCTGTCCGCTGAAATCGGCAAGAAGGACGAAATTGTCGAATTTAGCGCCCTGATCGGCAGGCTTCAAGTGTCGCAGCACTTCTTGGTTGGGGAAATGCAGTTACAGGGCAAACTCGAGCTCTGAGTAGTTTTTATCCAATTCGTTCTATGGAATTCGGCGGGGACATGTTGAAGCGATAGCCGAGCCACGGCTCAGTAAGTATGAATCGCGGCCGCGCGGGATCGGGCTCAATCTTTTTCCGCAGTTGATTCACAAACACGCGCAGATACTCGACCTCATTGCCGTAATCCGGCCCCCACACCCCCTGCAGGATCTTATCGTGCGGCAGGACAACGTTGGCATGTGTGACGAAGTAGCGGAGTAGATCCAGCTCCGTCGGAGTAAGTCGATTAGTCCGTCCGTTTACTTTCACCTGCCGGTCGTGAAGGCTGATTTCCAGGCCATCAAAATGAAGCACCTCGGACTGGTCGAGCGCCGGCGCGCGCCGCAATGTTGCGCGAATACGGGCCAGCAGTTCGTTCACATCAAACGGCTTGGTGACATAGCCGTCCGCCCCGGCGTCCAGCGCCTCTATTTTGTCGAGCGACCGGTCGCGAACCGTCAACATGATGATGCTAACGTCGGACCTGGAACGGATTGCGCGGCAGGTTTCAAGCCCGCTGAGGCCGGGCATATTGATATCCAAAAGAATCAGGTCGAATATCTCCTCGCGCACCTTCTCCATTGCGGCTTCCCCACTCTCGGCGTCCGCTACCACGAATCCCAGCGCGGACAAGGTAGCTCGCAGTGCGCGCCGAATTTGAGGTTCGTCGTCCACCACGAGGATGCGCCTACCGTCCACGTAAGAATCTCCTCATTTTCAACAGTTCACTATCATTTCAACTGCTCAATAAAGGTAGTGAGAGCGAAAACACAGTGCCGTAGCCGGGCTCGCCTTCCGCCCACACATTCCCGCTCTGGCCGGCGACAATGGACTTAACGATGGACAATCCTAAACCCGTGCCCGAGGATCTGTCGTGCGCTCCAGGGGCGCGATAGAATCGCTCGAAGATGCGATCGCGATCCTCCCCGGTCACAACCGGGCCCTGGCTGCGCAGCGAAAGTATGACCGACGCTTCCCTCACCGTGAGTTTGACGTCGATTATCGATTCGGGCACCGAATACTTGAGGGCGTTGTCGACCAGTTGCGCCAGAGCGGTAAGAATCAGTTCCCGGTCAGCGAATACGGGAGGTTCCTCGGCGGGAAGTTGCAGTTGGAAGCGATCGCGGTCCGATGTTACCTCGATTTCCTTCAGAGCCGATCTCATCAACCGTGACAACAGCAGCGGCTCTGGCTGTGGCCGAAATTCGTCCTTTTCGAGCTTCGGCGCTCCTACCAACCGAGAAGCCAACTCGTTCAGTTTCTTTGCTTCCTGATCGATCAAGCTCACCAACTCGGTCTGTTCTTCGCACAAGCCCCCCGCCGCCGGAAGGCCGGAACTTGCCGTGCGGATCACAGTAAGTGGCGTCTTGAACTGGTGCGCCAGAGCGTCCAATACTGCGCTTCGCAGCTGCTCGGCCTGACGAGCCGCCTCTGAATGGTATTGCTTCTCGAGCGTTCGGGCCCGTTCCAACGCGATCGCCACCAGAGACGCCAGCGCCGTGGCAGCGAGCGGCCTCATCTCCGTTCCGCAAAGGCCCAAGGCTCCCGAAGGCCGCCCACCCACGCGAAAGACACAGAACCAGCTTTGCCAGCCGGCGTCGAAACTGTCGGAATCGGCTAAGAACGCCGTGCGAGTTTTCCGCTCTGCATCCTCAGTCACGCGGCCGCTCTGATAGCAGGCGGCCGTGTGGGCGTCGAACAAAACAACACCTGGGATATCGAATGTTTCACGAATCAGCGACGCCACCAGGTGGCCCACCTCTCCCCTGCTGTCTAGAAGCAGCATGCTCCGGGCGGCCTGATACAGCCGGTCCGTGTCGCGGCGTTCCATGTCCGCCTCCATGGCCCGCAATTGCGCGCGATTCGAGAGCTGGCTGATCACTAGGGCGGTAAACTCGAAAGCGCCCAGTTCCACCCAGTTCGATAATCTGGCCACGCTGAAGCTGAAGATTGGCGGATCGAAAAAATAGTCCAGACAACCCACGGATACCAGCGAGACCAAAGTCGCCCACCGAAAACCTCCGTAGAAAGCCGCTAGAACTACAAAGATGAGATAAAGAAATCCGACCGTCCCTAGTGACAGTCCAATCCGGAACGATACCAAGGTGCAAGCGCTGATTCCAGCGAGGCAGAGAAGACACGGTAGAAGTCCGGCTAGCCGGTGTTTCACCGTATTCATTTCCTCCAACTATAGAATGCGGCCCGTCAAGATCGCATAAAGGTGCCGCTATTCGCACGCCCGGCCGATCACATTCGTTTATGGGACCCAATCAAGAAAGCTTGTGCACCCGTAATGGGTTCCTTATGCCTTTCTTGGTTACGCACTCTTACACTTGAACTGCACTTCCACGCCCGATGTCTACTGTCCAAATGCGACCACTAGGAGTTCTGTATGAAGAGTAAGGCTTTCACCTTGGGGTTTATCCTTGTTTCAATCGTCTTGGTGTTGTGTCTGGAAGGTTGCCACAGCGTACACGCGCAGACTGACGCCTCCGCGGCACCAACGGTGGGAGCTCCGCCTGAGGCCAAGGTTGTGATGGCCCCGGAAGCCAGCCTTTTTAGCGTGGACCACCCGGACCAATTTCCACTCGCTGCCGCGACCGAGCACGCTGCTACCTCGGAGTTAGTGGTTACCGGCACGGTTACACCGGACGTATCGCGCAACGTTCCCGTGGTCTCGCTCGCCTCCGGCCGCGTCATGGCGGTTCATACACGCTTAGGCGATTCGGTGCAAAAAGGTCAATTGTTGATGACTATTCGCAGCGACGATATCTCTGGAGGGTACTCGACCTACAAGCAGGCCGTCGCGGATGAAAAGCTCGCCAAGGCTCAACTGGACCGCGCCAAGGATCTATATGAGCACGGCGCCATCGCGCTCAATGATCTTCAGGTGGCGCAGGATGTTGAGGATAAGGCCAAGATAACGGTCGACATTGCGGCCGAACATCTGAAGCTGCTCGGCAATGACCCTGACAAGATGAACTTCACGGTGGATATCTTTGCCCCAGTCTCCGGAGTGATCACCGATCAGCAAGTCACCGGTGGATCGCTCGTGCAGGCCTATAGCACGCCCTACCCGTTCACGATTTCGGATTTGTCTGCCACCTGGGTGGTCTGCGACGTATATGAAAACGACTTGTCCACAGTAAAGATCGGCGATTCCGCAAACATTACGCTGAACGCCTATCCGGACCGCATTTTCAGAGGCAAGGTCAGCAACATCGGCTCTATCCTGGATCCCACCATTCGAACGGCGAAGGTTCGAATTGAAGTCGAAAACCCAGGGATCATGCGGCTGGGCATGTTCGTAAGAGCTACCTTCCATGGACAAACCACGCAGATGCACACCATTGTTCCGGCGTCCGCGGTGCTACACATGCATGATCGCGACTTTGTCTTTGTTCCCGCCCCCGACAAGAAGTTCCGCCGAGTGGAAGTGGTCGGCGGCGATCTCTTGCCGGAGAATACGAGTCTTCAGGAGATCACCTCGGGACTCCAACCAGGGCAACAAGTCGTGACGAACGCGCTGGTCTTAGATCACGTGCTCGCCCAGTAACCCGAGCCAGCGGAGCCAAACAGGATATAGAAAATGATACGTGCTCTTGTCGACTTTGCGCTGAACAACAAGTTCGTGGTGCTGGCCATCGCCCTCTTACTGCTCGGTTGGGGGGCCATTTCTTTTCATAACCTCCCGGTGGAAGCCTATCCCGATATCGCCGACAACTATGTGACTGTCATCACGCAATGGCCCGGCCGTTCCTCCGAAGAAGTGGAACAGCAAGTAACGATTCCGATTGAAATTCAAATGTCCGGAATGCCGCACATGACGTACTTGCGGTCCGAGTCCATTTTCGGCTTGTCGTTTGTGATCATGATTTTCGACGATAGCTCGGTCAACGATTGGAACCGCCAGAAGGTCCTCGAAAGGCTTACTCAAGTCAATCTCCCGAGTGGACAAAACCTGCAGCCTCAGATCGGCACCGACTGGAGCACCACCGGCCAGATTTATTGGTACACGCTGCGAAGTTCCAATCCGCGCTACGACCTGATGGAATTGCGGTCCCTGGAAGACTGGGTTCTTCTGAAGCAGTTCAAATCCGTTCCGAACGTGGTGGACGTTTCCGACTTCGGAGGCGTGGAGCGAGAGTATCAGGTGCGCATCGACCCGACCAAGCTCGTCTCATACGGATTGAGCATCGGCCAGGTGGAACAGCAACTCTCCAATAACAATATCAACGCCGGCGGCAGCTTCGTGGAAGTGGGTCTCCAGCAGATGAACGTTCGCGCGCTCGGGCTCTTCAACACCGTCCATGATATCGAGCAGACCATGCTCACGACAAAATCCGGGACTCCGCTGCGGGTGAGGGATATAGCGGACGTGCTCCAAGGTCCCAAAATCCGGCTGGGCCACATGGCCCGTGCCAACCACATGGAGGATGGGCGCATCATCGATGAGCCGGATGTGATCCAGGGCGCCGTGCTGATGCGAAAAGGCGCGGAAGAAGAGTCGACGCTCCAGGGAATTCACGCCAAGGTGGACGAGCTGAACAACGGCATCCTGCCGCCCGGCGTGAAGGTGGTCCCCATGCTGGATCGCAGCGATCTTCTGCACTTTACGCTACACACGGTGATGCACAACCTCACTGAGGGCATGATTCTGGTCACGGTGATCTTGTTCCTTTTTCTACTCAATGTTCGTTCCGCCCTCATTGTTGCTCTCACGATTCCGTTCTCTTTGCTGTTCGCCTCGATATGGCTCAATTTGAGCGGCATTCCTGCGAACCTTCTGTCACTGGGCGCGCTGGATTTTGGAATGGTAGTAGATGGCGCGGTGGTGATGGTGGAAAACATCATGCGGCATCTGCACAAGGCTCGGCACGGGACCTTCGTCGAGGGCGGCACGAAGACAACCGCGGACATGATCCGTGAGGCCTGCCATGAAGTCCAGCGGCCGGTGTTTTACGCGATCGCAATCATTATCACCGCGTATTTGCCGATCTTCACGCTGCAACGCGTGGAGGGCCGATTGTTCCGTCCGATGGCTTGGACGGTGGCTTTCGCTCTGCTCGGCGCTATGACGTTTTCCATTCTCATCGCACCGGTGCTGTCCAGCGCATTTTTTCCCAAAGGAGTTCGAGAGACCCGAAACGTAGTGATGGAGTATCTGACGGAGCGCTATCGCCGGCGGCTACGCTGGGCCGTTCATCACCGTTGGGTGGTCGCCTCCTTGGGTGCCGCTGTTTTGGCTGCGACCATCTACTTGGGCTTTAGTGGCGTCATTGGAGCGGAATTCCTGCCACACCTGGATGAAGGCGCCATTTGGGCCCGCGGTACGCTTGCCAATAGCACCAGCCTTTCGGAGGGCGAAAAGTTCACCAACAACGAGCGCTATGTTTTTGCGTCCTTCCCGGAAGTGAGCAAAGTGGTATCCGAAATCGGCCGGCCCGACGACGGCACCGACACGGGAGGTTTCGGTAACACTGAATACTTCGTCGACTTGAAGCCTCACGACCAATGGCGCCCCGTATTTCATAGGAACAAAGAAGAGCTGATCGCCGCTATGAATCTCGCGGTGCAAAAGTACCCTGGGGCGATCTGGAATTTCTCGCAGCCCATTGAAGACAACGTCGGAGAGATGCTCACCGGGACCAAGGGTTCGCTCGCGCTCAAGATCTTCGGCGATGATCTGAAGACTCTGGAGCAAAAAGGCGAAGAAGCTGCAGCGGTCATGGAGCGCATCCCCGGGCTGCACGACGTGAAGCTGCTCCGCGATTTCGGTCAGCCGAATCTCGATTTGACGATCGACCGCAAGCAAGCCGCACGTTTTGGAATTAATGTGACGGATATACAAGACGGGGTCCAGACCGCGGTGGGCGGCAACGCCGTGAGTCAAGTACTGATCAACGAGCAGCGCTATGACGTCGTGGTCCGCTATCAGCAGCCCTATCGCAACACCCAACAAGCCATCAAAAAGGTTCGCCTGCTTTCCCCCAGCGGCGAACGTGTGTCCCTGGCGCAGTTGACCAACGTAGAAGTAAAGGACGGCGCCTACGATATCTACCGGGAACAGAACAGCCGCTATTGCGGCATCACCTTCAACGTACGAGGCCGGGATCTGGGAACGTCGGTCGAGGAAGCCATCAAAGCGATCAATGAAAAAGTGAAGATGCCGCCGGGCTACCGGGTTTCTTTCTCGGGCGAATACGAGAGTGAAAAGCGGGCCGAAGCGCGACTGCGGATCATCGTACCGCTGACGCTGCTGGTCATTTTCATCATTCTGTACACCATGTTTCGCTCGTTCAAGTGGGCGATGCTCATCCTGTTCAACGTTGCTTTCGCACCTTTCGGCGGCCTGCTGGCTCTGATGCTTACCGGAACGTATTTGAGCGTCTCCTCAGGCGTCGGCATGTTGGCGCTCTTCGGCGTATCGGTGCAGACCGGCGTCATCATGGTCGAATACATCAACCAGCTCAGGGCCAAAGGCCACTCCATCGTGGACGCCGCAGTGGAAGGAGCTGTCTTAAGGCTTCGCCCCATCATGATGACGATGCTGGTGGCCACTCTGGGCCTGCTGCCCGCCGCGCTCTCCCATGACATCGGATCCGATTCGCAGCGGCCTTTCGCCATTGTCATCGTGGGCGGCCTGCTTTCCGCTCTGACGCTGAGCATTGTTCTGTTGCCTACGTTTTACGCCTGGATCGCCAGAGATGGCGATGTTCTACCGGCACCGGAGGTTGGAATTGAAGCGTAATTCCTTAGCACTATTTTGCGCCGTGTTGAGCGCCACGATGGTGGCCACTGTGCCGGCTGGCGCCCAATTTACCTCAACTATCACGCTCGAACAGGCCGTCCAGCTGGCTGGCAAGAACAATCATTCACTGCTGGCTCTGCGGACGACGATCCTCCAGAACCAGGCAGCGGAAATACAGGCCAATGTCAGGCCCAATCCGACCTTCTTCGCCGATTGGGATTACCTTCCACTGTCCTCCCCCGCCGGGATAAGCTTTCTCGATTATCTGCACGATTCCACCGAGGGCGACGTGGGAGTGAGTTATATGTTCGAGCGCGGCAACAAACGCCAGCACCGTTTGGAAGCGGCACAAGACGCCACTGCGGTGACGCGCGCCCAAGTCTCCGATAACGAGCGCACCCTTAGCTTCCAGGTGGCACAGCTATTCATCAACGCGCAATTGGCACAGTCGACACTGGATCTCGCCCGGCAGGACTTGAAAAGCTTTCAGGATACGGTGAGCATCAGCCAGCGGCAGCGTGAGATCGGCGCAATGTCGGAGAACGATTTCCTGCAGGTCAAAATTCAGTTAGTGCAATTTCAAACCGACGTCGAACAGGCAGAGCTTTCCAAAGCGCAGTCGCTATCGGACTTGCGACAGCAGCTCGGTTACGAGTCCGTTCCTGCCGAATACGATGTCTCGGGAGACCTGGAGTACAGGCCAGTCATGCTGAAACTGGACGAATTGCAAAAGAAAGCGCTCGAAAACCGGCCCGATTTAAGGGCCGCCCAACTGGGGATCACGGCCGCTAACAGCCAGTACACGCTGGCCAAAGCCAACGGCAAACAGGATTACACGCTGCAGACCAACTACTCGCACGTCAACAGCATCAGCGCCTTTTCGTTTTCCTTCAGCATCCCACTGCCGATTTTCGATCGTAATCAGGGCACCATCGCGCAAATGCGTTACACAATCGCACAGGCTCAGGAACAACAAAAAGCCACGGGCAGCCAGGTTCTCACTGATGTTCGCGACGCATATCTGGGCGCTGTATCGAATGACAAGGTCGTACAGATTTACCGCAACGGCCCGCTCGACGACGCCAAGCGCAGCCGCGACATCAGCGAATATGCGTACCGGCGCGGCGCTATCGCCTTGCTCGATTTTCTGAACGCTGAACGCAACTACCGCGCCACCGAACTTGCGTATCGCCAAGCGGTAGCCGCTTATATGACGTCGCTGGAACAGCTTCGCCAGGCGGTTGGAAGCAGGAGCCTGTAAGAGGCGAGTCACTAATGACAAAATTGGAAGTACGCACGCAGATTGAGAACATCGGTATTATTCCGGGCGTTCGCGTCTCCACACCCGATGATGCGCGTTTCGCGGCGGAAGCGGTGTATAACTCGGGCATCCCCATCGCGGAAATCACCATGACCGTGCCCCGTGCCTTCGGAGTGATCGAGCATCTTGCCGGGAAATTTCCGGATATGGTGGTCGGGGCAGGAACCGTTCTCAACGTCGAAACAGCGCAACGTTGTCTGGATGCTGGCGCGAAATTCCTAACCAGCCCAGGCCTGGTCGCCAAGGTAGTGGACTTCGCCGTCAAGAAGGACGTCCTCGTGTTTCCGGGCGCCTTGACCCCCACCGAAGTGATCGCGGCCTGGGATGCCGGCGCGGATTTCGTCAAGATTTTCCCTTGCTCGCAGGTAGGCGGACCGGTTTATCTTCGCTCTCTCAAGGTACCGTTGCCGCAAGTGCCGTTGATCGCATCCGGGGGGGTGAATCAGCTCAGCGCAATCAATTTCATTCTGTCCGGCGCCACGGCGCTCGGGATCGGTGCAGAATTAATGCCGCCGGAATCGGTCCATCGGCGCAAGGAAGAACAGATCCGGGAACTCGCTCGCAGATTCATTGGCATGGTGAAGGACGGGCGCGAGCAACTCCGGGAGGTAGCGAACCGGTGAACTCAAAATCGATGGCGAAGTCAAAATGGATGGCTCTTGGTCTTGGATTGGCAGTCCTCGGCGCGGAGGCGCCTTTGCCCGCCGAAGTGGCGATTGTGCGCCCACCGGAGAACTCGCATACCGAGCGCGTGGATTTTGTCCCAACTGGAACCGTACGTCTGGACGATTCGTTCGGCGACCTTTATATAGAAGGTTGGGATCGGCCCGCAGTGGAGATAACGGTGACCAAGGAAATGCAGGATTACAACACGCCCAACGCTTCCGCGAGCCTGGAGCGCGTCCACATCACGACGGAGCGTCCATCCGCCAATGAGTTGAAGATCTCCACGGCCATTCCGCCCCACAGTTTTTTCCGGCATCCCTTTGGCGGCAGGGGCGACGTGAGCGTTCGCTACGAGTTGCGTGTGCCGCGCGACTCGCACCTGGTGATCGGCCATGCTGGCGGCAATATCCTAATTGATAATGTGACCGGCAGCATCGACGCCCGAAACCGGGAGGGCGATATAACGGTGATTTTGCCCGGCCCGGGGCCCTACTCCATTGACGCGAGGAGCAAAATGGGAACTGTGATCTCCGATTTCGACGGCACACCTCACGTAAAGTACTTCGTCGGCGAAAAATTGGATTCGGACACCGACCCCGGCGCCCATCCGATCCACCTGCGCGTTGGATTCGGCGGAATAACAATCAAAGAGATGCAGCCGGAAGCGATACCGTGAGCCGGCTTCTTGGGCCATTACTGATTTATGTCGTAATGTTTCTGGGATGGACGAGCGTTGGACTCTATATGCTGGTGGCTCCAGGACGTTTCGGCAATTTCATACACCACAACGTTGGCGCTTTTCCAGAAGTTCACAAGGCGGACTGGGGCAGGAAATTGTTGCTGCGCCTCGTTGGAGCCGGCTTCCTGGCCTTCGCGATTCACTTTGCGCTGAACGTGGCCGACCTGATCCACCAGGCCCGTTGACGGAGACAACAAATGCCAACCTCGAATAAATCGATACGAATGCGAATCGCGCAGGTTAGCGTGCTCGGCTGCGTCGTTCTTTGTTTCGGCCAAGCTTGTTTTGGCCAACTGGTAAAGCGTCGAGATGACGGGATAACTGCGCTTTCGGCGATTGCCTCCGACGCTTACGTGAGCTACTGTTTCGCGCGGGTGCGAGGCCTCAATCCGGAACGTCTCCCGCCCGCCTACCTGGTACTGAGGCTGCGGGTGACGGTTTCGTATCGCAATGCCGGATCCCGCCCCATGATTCTCCCGCTGGAGCACCAAAGAACGGTTTTCACAGCACTCAAGCCAGGGTCGATGAGCGAATTTAAGCAAGGCCTGGGCCTGTTTGATTCTGTCTTAAGTCCAATGAATGAACTTCCGGCCGACGTCAGCCCGGATAATCCCATCACTCCGAAAAACGATTTCTTCGCTGTGATCCCCGCTGCCGGCGAGATGACGCCGCTGTTTGAGGAGATAACGCTGCCCGTCAGCCGCAAGGGCGTCTTCAGACAGTATCCCGATCTACGAGGCCACAGGGTGTACGTTAAGTTGCGGCTTGCGCATCGGGAGTTATCCGGCGCCCTTAGGGCGAATCTATCCGACCGGTGGTCACGCATTGGCGTGCCCTGGACCGGTACCCTGACGACCAATACGATCCTTGTCGACGTTCCAGCCGCGCCCCAAGCGGACCCGTGTAAAGACAGTTACAAGCCTGCCCACCCGGCAGATCTCGACGATAGGAAATGATCCGCTCCGTACCTTGCCTTCGCGGCTCGGGCCAGCTACTCCGGCGCGGCGCAGTTGGAGATCCGGACGCTAAACGCAATGTCCCTATCGATAATGAGCCCGCCCTAAACTTCTTGATCGGGCTACTCGTGAGGGCTTTTGAACGAGATCAGAAGGCGTGGACGGAATCGATTCCGTTGGCCTGCAGGACCACCTGCATTTTTTCAAGCGCGGATTTGTGGATCTGCGAGACGCGGCTTTCGTTGATGCCTAGGATTCCGCCGATTTCCTTCATGGTCATTTCATTGGTGTAGTACAGGAAGACGACCTTCTGATAGCGCTCCGGAAGTGTCTTCATGGCAACGCCCAGAACTGAACGCATCTGCTCGCGCGAGCACATGTTGTCAGGCTGAGTTTCCGGCTTGCTGGGAAAATCGGGAGCTGGAAGGTCGTCATGCTCGGCGGTGCGGGTAGAAGCTGAAATCAGGCCGACGCTGCGAAGATCCACCATCATCTGACGCCAGCGCTCGACATCGACGCCCAGTTTCTGCGCGATTTCAGACTCGGTGGGTGTGCGCTGCAACGTGGCGGCAAGCTCGCGCGTGGCAGCTTCCACTTGTTTGTGGCGGCGTCTGAGATCGCGGGAGGCCCAGTCGAGTTGGCGAAGGCTGTCGAGAATCGCACCCTTGATGCGATGCTTGGCATAGCTTGAGAACGCGACCTGTTTTTCGGGATTGAATTTGCTGGCGGCATCGAACAGACCGAGGACACCGGCATGAACCAGATCGTCGAGGTCAACATGCACAGGGAGGTTTTCGTGCACGCGGACGGCGATTGCTTTTACCAGCGGGAGGTGCTCGAGGACGATGCGATCGCGGCGCGCGGTTTTGGCAGCCTGGCTGATCGGGGCTGTCTTTGTTGTTTTAGCGGCGGTTGTTTTAGTTTCGGTTGTTTTAGTGGCGGTTTTGGTGCCGCTCGGCATTTTAATGGCACCCCCCTGGTGGATGGTATCCGCCGGGTCCATGGCAGCCGTTTGGATCGCGATGGAACTTCTCTTGATGACGGCCGTCTTCACGAGAGCGGTCTTAACCATCGGCCTTTTCAACAGAGGCGCGCTCATCGCGGTGACTTTCATTGCAGACATATTCATCAGGGGTTCCTTTGCCTTAGTTTTTTGAGTCTGGGTTGTCATGGCTGACACGCCTCTAGGTGCAAGCTGGTCGCCATCGATGAACTAAGGGAAAATCGATCCGAGTTGTAGAGGGGTGGTCCGTACGCCGGTACTGTGTAGCCCAAGAGAATCAAGCCGATACGATCCCATCGAGACGATTCGCTCAGGCGAGATGAATCGCGCGTACTAAGGCCTGGTACACAAGGTCCAATTTCGTTCTGGAACGTACTGGCTTTACAGGAATGCCGAAACGGTACGCGCGTTCCAAAATGGAACTGAACTTCTCTCCAGCCTCTGCAATGCTTATCGGCGCGTTTCTGAGTAACTTCAGTACTGTTTTTTAGGGATGGCTAAGGTTGTTTCGCTAGGGCTGCTTTGGTACTTTGGTTCCCTACTTCGGTTTTAATGTGGCGATGTAGGTCTTCGCGGCGAGACCGGCTAGCAGTATCCAAACTACCAGGCGGAAGTCTCCATCGAGCGTAATGGCTGCAAGGAGGGCAATCCCGGCGTAACAGGCCAAGGCAATGTAGAACCTTCTTCCTCGCGTGGACCCTGGGTTTGCTGAAGGGTCTGGTTCAGCGTCTGGCTGAAGATTGGGGTCGAGTGGCAACGAACTACTGCTGCGCGGGCTTCTGGCCTTGCGCGGAAGGCGATGGGGAAGACCGCTCCGTCAGCTCGATTCGGGTTCCCCAAGGATCTGTGAGGAACGTCACGGCAAAGCCCATCTGCGGGATCTTCCGATAGGGAGTATCCAGCTTCACGCCACTCGCTTCGAGGGTCTTCGAGAACGCTTCCAGATCCTTAACTTCGAACCCGATATGATCGAGCGCACGGCCCTTCGTCCCGGTAACAGGCGTATCGACAGGGCTAAAGATCAAAGTAACGCCCGGAAGGTTGGCCATCTTCACCTTACCGAACGACTGAGGGGCAGCGCCAAAATTGGCGACATACCATTTCTGCATGGCGTCGATGTCGGGACTGAAGAAATGGACCTGGTGGTTTTCAGAAATGGTGGTCAGGTTGGGGCCGGCCAGCAACTCGATGCGGATGTCGTCCGGACCGAGGAAAAACGCTTGCGTTGGGTTATCCTTGTTGGGGTTTACGACCTGAATGGTGAAGTGCTGCGCGGCAACCTTGTCCAAAATATCCTTCATGTCGCGCACCCTGAACCCCACATGATTCACGATGGATCCTTCGGTGCCGGCCGTGGGATTACCCTTGTCTACGATGATCAGAACCTTCGGCAGAGTGTAGCCATCGCGGTCCGGGCCCATCTTGGCCGCCGTGGCGCCCATCACATCCACCCAGAAGTGCTTCTGGACCTCCGGATCTTTGGTGAACAAATGAATATGACTATTGGAGACGCGACCATCGGTTGCAGGAGCCGCCGCAGGCGCACCCCCTTGAGCAAAGCCTAGACAGGCGAATGCCAGGACGCCGAATGTGATATAAAAGGTCTTCATTTTTTCCTCGATTCTCAGGAACTCACAGCATACACCAAACGATATAATTCTAAACTCGACTCGCGGTGGAGGTGGAACGTGGAAGAACAGAAGCTGGACGTAAGGAAGCTTGACCTGCCGCTTACTGGGCAAAAGCCCAGCATCGGTGAAAAAAAACCGAGCGCGGGCGAACAAAAGCTGAGCGTGGGCGACGGCATCGTCGGCATGCTGAATGTCTTCGTCGATCCGAAGGGCACCGCTCAACGAATTCCGGCGCCGCTTTCGTGGCTGTGGCCGGTAATCTCGGTAACCATCATCTATGTTGTGTTCGGATACCTGATGCTCCCCTACACCATGGCGGTGATCGATTTGCGAATGAACCAGCAAAACGTGCCGCCCGAGCAGGCGGAGCGGGCCAGAAGCATCGCGCACATGATCTACCAATTCCTTCCGGTGGTCACGCCGTTGTTTGTGATTCTTTTCACGCTGCTATTTGCGTGGCTAGTGAGCGCGATGGGATCGATCGCCGGGTTGCGCGCCAAATTCCGCGACATTTTCTCGCTAATGGCGGCTTGCGCGCTGATTCCCGCGCTGCAGACGGCCGCGACGTATGTCGTCCTGCGGGCCAAAGGCGATGAAATTACCTCGCAGGAGCAACTCACACCTCCCTTCGGGTTGGACATTTTTTTGCAGGATATTCACGGCGGATTGCTTGCGCTGGTAAACTTTTTTTCGATTTTCGAGGTTTGGTATTTGGTCGTGCTGACGTTCGCTCTGGCTTACCTGGCAAAATCGTCCAAGGGCAAAGCGTTCTTTGCACTGACACCTGTTTGGTTAATTCCGCTGGTGATACGGGTGATACAAGGTATGTTTCAGAACACGCCGGGAAGCTGAGCCTCTAAAAGGAGTCGCGCAAAACGGAGCGCTGCGCGGAACAGTTCCTAATCCGACTGGCGGTGCGCGTAGCACCCTTTTGCGCTCTTAAGAACTAGTCAGCTTCACCGGGCGGCCGCTTGTGTTTGGGCTTCTGGCGCTCCTTCTTGGGCACAATCAGCTTGGGCGAAGGCAAGGCGCCGACGCGTTCTCGCGCCAACCGGCGGATTTCGGTAGGGACGTCGTACTTCTTTACAGTCCTCTTTTTCGCCATCCTTCACTCGATACCTTCCCAATCATCGTATACCCTTGCATGCGCTTGACTTCGCTGCTTCCGTTTCGGTAGTCTGTCGATTCCACATGTCCTCCATTGACGTTCCCGTAGAGCGTGGCGGCTTCGGCAAAACAGCCCGCCGTGACGCGTGGTGGGTTTATCCTCTGCTCACCTTCCTCGGACTAGGCGCTTTTCTGGTTTACGCTAATTGGGCGGCTTTCCAGGGCAACCATTACAGCTTCGGTCCGTACCTTTCACCGATGTACTCACCCTTGATTTTCGGCAAGCCGGGCGAAGACTCGTGGTTTGGCCAGATGCCCGCCTTCCTGCCAAGTTTCGTCACGGTGGCCATGATCATTCTGGTGTTTCCGGGTGGCTTCCGCATCACTTGCTATTACTATCGCGGCGCTTACTATAAGGCGTTTTGGGCCGATCCACCAAACTGCACGGTTGGGGAGCCCCGCAAGAAATACCTGGGTGAGCGCTATTTCCCGCTCATCATTCAAAACATCCACCGCTACTTCTTATATGCGGCGCTCCTGTTTCTCGTGTTTCTGGCGCACGACGTATGGAAGGCCTTGTGGTTCGACGGAAAATTTGGGATCGGAGTGGGCACCGTGGTGCTGCTCGTAAACGTCATCCTGCTCGGCAGCTACACGCTGAGCTGCCATTCGCTCCGCCACTTGACGGGCGGGATGTTCGACGTGCTGTCGCGCCGGCCGATCCGCAAGAAAATGTACGATTGCGTGAGCTGCATGAATCGCCGCCACATGTTGTTTGCGTGGATGAGCCTTTTTTGGGTCGCCTTCTCCGATCTGTACGTAAGGATGTGCTCCATGGGCATCTGGACGGATTGGAGAATCCTTTAATGGCAGCGGAATACCAGACGCTGGAACATGACGTGTTGGTGATTGGCGCGGGCGGCGCGGGGCTGCGCGCGGCGATCGAAGCGTCGGCGGGTGGCGTTAAGGTAGGGGTGGTCAGCAAATCGCTCCTCGGCAAGGCTCACACCGTGATGGCCGAAGGCGGCATGGCGGCGTCCATGGGCAATGTGGACGATCGCGATAACTGGCGGGTCCATTTTTCGGACACCATGCGGGGCGGGCAATACCTGAACTATCCCCGGATGGCCGAGTTGCATGCCAAGGAAGCGCCGGACCGAGTGCGCGAACTGGAAGCTTGGGGCGCGCTGTTCGATCGCACCAAAGACGGCAAGATTCTGCAGCGCAACTTCGGCGGACACCGTTATCCACGGCTAGCTCACGTGGGCGATCGTACCGGTTTGGAAATGATCCGCACGCTGCAAGACCACGGCATCCATCAGGGTATCGATTTTCACATGGAATGCACGGTCATTACGCTGCTGGTGAATGCCGGCCGCGTGGTGGGAGCATTCGGGTACGATCGCGAGCGGGGACGCTATAAGGTGTTTCATGCCAAGGCCGTAGTGCTGGCGACAGGGGGCATCGGCCGAGCGTATAGGATTACCAGCAACAGTTGGGAATACACGGGCGACGGCCACTCACTGGCGTACCATGCGGGCGCTACGCTGCTTGGCATGGAGTTCGTGCAATTCCACCCCACCGGCATGGTGTGGCCGCCCAGTGTGCGCGGAATCCTGGTCACCGAAGGCGTGCGCGGCGAAGGAGGCGTGTTGTTGAATAACCAAGGCAAGCGCTTCATGTTCGACGATATCCCCGCGAACTACAAAACCCAGACCGCCGACACTCCCGAGGAAGGCTGGCGTTATACGCAGGGCGACAAGAACGCTCGGCGTCCGCCTGAATTGCTGACACGTGATCACGTGGCGCGCTGCATTGTACGCGAAGTAAAGGAAGGCCGAGGCAGCCCGCACGGCGGCATTTATCTGGACATCGCCTGGATCAAGGAGAAGCTGCCGAACGCGGCCGAGCACATTAAGAAGAAGCTTCCCAGCATGTATCACCAGTTCAAGCAGCTGGGCGATATCGATATCACCAAGGACCCGATGGAGATTGGTCCGACCACGCATTACATGATGGGTGGGGTGCGCGTGGATCCCGATACTCAGATGTCGGACGTCGAGGGTTTATTCGCCGCTGGAGAATGCGGCGCGGGGCTGCACGGTGCGAATCGATTGGGCGGTAATTCGCTGTCCGATTTAGTGGTCTTCGGCAAACGCGCGGGCGAGTTTGCGGCAAAGTTCGCGAAAGACCATGGCGTGGGCAGCATCGACAACGCGCAAGTGGAGGAAGTGGCGAGAACGTCACTCGAGGCTTTTGAACGGCAAGGCGAGAGCCCTTATCAGGTCCAACACGATTTGCAGGACTTGATGCAGGATCTGGTGGGAATTGTCCGTAGAGAAGACGAGCTCGAGCGCGCGCTGGACGGCATCGCGAAGCTGAAACAGCGGGCGGCCAAGGTAGGGATCAGCGGCAATCGTGAATATAATCCGGGCTGGCACACGGCGCTCGATCTAAGCAACCTGCTCACTGTGTCTGAAGCCATAGCGCTGGCGGCGCTGGAGCGTAAGGAAAGCCGCGGCGCGCACTTTCGTGATGACTATCCGGAGAAAGATCCAGCTTTCGGAGCATTCAATTTCGTGATCAAGAAAGCTACCGACGGCGACATGAAGATCGAGCACGAGCCGCTACCGCCGATGACAGAAGAGCAGAAGCAGATTATCGAGGAAATGAAATGAGCACGGCGACATTCAGAATTTGGCGAGGTGACAAGTCGGGTGGCCAGTTCCAGGATTACAGCACCGAAATCTCCGAAGGTATGGTGGTGCTGGACGCCGTCCATCATATCCAGGCCGAACACGCCAATGATCTGGCAGTGCGATGGAACTGCAAGGCCGGCAAATGCGGGTCTTGCTCAGCGGAGATCAATGGCATGCCGAAGTTGATGTGCATGACCCGGCTGAACACGCTGCCTCTGGACCAGCCTGTCACCATCCAACCCATGAAAACCTTTCCATTGATCAAGGACCTGGTAACGGACGTCTCCTGGAACTTCAAAGTGAAGATGGGTATAAAGAAGCTGAAGCCGCGCAAGCCGGACGCACCCGACGGATCGTGGCGAATGGATCAGGCCGATGTCGACCGGCCGCAAGAATTCCGTAAGTGCATCGAGTGCTTTCTATGCCAGGACGTCTGCCACGTGCTGCGCGATCATCAACTGTTCGACGAATTTATTGGGCCGCGGTTCTTGATTTATGCCGCGCAATTGGAGATGAATCCGATTGATACCGAGGATCGTGTCCCCGATTTGCGCAAGCAGCATGGGATCGGCTACTGCAATATTACGAAGTGCTGTACCAAGGTTTGTCCCGAGAACATCACGATTACCGACAATGCAATTATCCCCTTGAAGGAGAGGGTGGTGGATCGGTTTTTCGACCCGCTGGGTAAGCTGTTCGGAGCCTTCAGTGGGGGATAGCTGAGGCGGCGCTTCGGAGGCCATATTGAAGGCTGGGGGAAGATATGGTATAGTTGGGATGTTATGGGACCAGCACGAAAAGTCACGGTGGATGTTCCGGAGCAGCTTCTAGAAAAGGCGCAGCAAGCTACCGGTTCGGGAATTACGCAGACAATCCGTACTGGTCTGCAGTTGGTTGCGGCGGCGCAGACTTACGACCGGCTGCGGGGCCTGCGGGGTAAGGTTCGGTTCTCGCGCACCTTTGAGGAGTTGAAGGCCGATCGGTGATCGCTGCCGATACCAGCACCTGGATCGCCTTCCTGCAGGGAGAAGGTGGTGAAGATGCAGAACTTCTCGATAAGGCGCTGGAGGATCGGCAAGTGCTGATGGTGCCAGCGGCGCTCACTGAATTGCTGAGTGATCCGAAGCTTCCTCCGGCGGTCTCGGAATCGCTTTCAGAAATACCGGTCCTGGAAATCACACCCGGTTATTGGGAACGCGCCGGCGGATTGCGGGCCAAAGTTTTAGCGAAGGGCCTGAAGGCGCGCTTGGGAGATGCGCTGATCGCCCAGAGTTGCATCGATCGTGGAATTCCCCTGATTACACGAGACCGCGATTTCCGGGCGTTCACCAAAGCCGCCAGTCTCAGCCTTGTAATCGAGTAGCACGCGGGTGGATATCAGGCCGTCGCCGTTCTCGCGCGGCTTGCGATACACTTTCAGTCGATATGAGCGCCCCACGCCACAAAGATTATGCCGCTCCGCACTTCGTACTGAAGCCGATTTCGAAAGCCGGTGTCACCGAGGCACTCGAACGCGCGGAACGTTATCGGCTGTTGAATGAGCCGTCGCTGGCCGAAAGCATTTGCCTGGACGTGCTGCAAGTTGAACCGGAAAACAGACGAGCGCTGGTAACATTGCTGCTCGCGATTACCGATCAGTTCGGAATGGGTGCAACCGTGGGCAGTGCGCGCGAGCTTTTGGGGCGCCTGAAGAGCGAATACGAACAGCGCTATTTCGCCGGTATTATCTGGGAGCGAGCGGCGCACGCGCAACTGCGCAAAGGCGCGCCCAACGCCGCGTTCAGCGCGCATGAGGGGTTGATCCAGGCTATGCGGTGCTATGAACAGGCCATCGAACTCCGACACCCGGGCAATGACGACGCGATCCTGCGCTGGAACACTTGCGCGCGGATCTTGATGCGCAATCCAAATCTGAGGGCGAAACCGGACGAAGCGTACGAGCCGGTGATGGGCGAGTGAATCAGTTATAATAAAGGCATCCCGATGAAGTTTGGCGTCGTCGTGTTTCCTGGCAGCAATCGAGATCACGACGCTTGGTATGCGGTTTCGAAAATTCTCGGGCAAGAAACCGAACTCATCTGGCACGATGCGGCGAGCGTCGGCAACGTTGACGCACTCATCCTTCCTGGCGGCTTTTCTTATGGCGACTATTTGCGTTGCGGA
>Ga0206935_10102_pt1 | contig 29814 bp, 29 predicted proteins | sample Alteio_BWOrgHeat_13_FD_152924 | JGI IMG/M metagenome (GOLD analysis project Ga0206935, IMG submission 152924) | Enriched cells from forest soil in Barre Woods Harvard Forest LTER site, Petersham, Massachusetts, United States -... | ecosystem: Environmental > Terrestrial > Soil > Temperate forest >...
TCTGCCTCGGCGGCGGTGCGGGCGGGTAGAGCCACGCGACGGGCGGCCCGTTTTTCCCCGTTTCCGCCAGGTGCAGGTGCGCCATCGTCACGTTATTCAGGTTGGTCACTGTCACTTGGTAGTGCAGCTCCGTGCCTTGCGGGTTGAGCCAGAAGGTGGCGCTGCCGGAGGCACTGGTCCCCACGACGGGCACTTGTTCGACCCCGCTCATCTGCGCGGTGAAGTCCGACTTTTCGCCAGTAGTCGTCGGGTGGTGGCAGCCAGCCACCACCAGCGCCAAAGCAAATATTCCAGCCACATAATAAATGGTTTTCATCGGGTGAAGATAATCGCATCCCGTCCTAAATTCCATGGGGTCTAACCCGCCACTTTTACCTATGGAGGTAGGGCGGCCGTGCCCTCCGAAGCTTCACGCGAAGGAGGGGGCCTTGCTTGGGGTAGGGTCGGGCATCTTGACCGACCTAGCGTGCCTTTTTCTGCGATTGAAACACGGAGTGCACAGAGAACACGGAGGGGGTGTTTTGGGGTAGGGCGCGCTGCCCCCAGCGCGCCGCTCTTTGCCTGGTTGTAGGGGCGCAGACTTGCTGCGCCCTCTTGATTGCGCTGAGAAAGAAGATTGAAACACGGAGAGCACGGAGGGGTTGTTTTAGACAGAATTAACAGAATTGAGAAAATTAAGAGAAGGGCGGTGGCGCAGCTGCTTGGGGGTAGGGTCGGGCATCCTTGACCGACCTTGCGTGTCTTTTTTCTGCGATTGAAACACGGAGGACACGGAGAGCACAGAGGGGTGGTTTTGGACAGAATTAAGAATCAAGGTTTGAACGCCCCCCCTATGAATTCTGAGGCTTGATTGGGGTTGACTGGGCTTGATTCGGGAGGGAGCGATCAAGGATATTATAATTATCCTCGAAAAACTCCCGCATTTCACGGCTGAGCCCGGGCAGACACTGGGCATCAGCCTCCTCTTTTTTGGCCCGGGCTTGCTCGGCCTGCCAGCGTTCGCGTTTGAGGCGGAGGAATTGTTCGCCCTGGTCGACGCGGCGGAGCCAGGAAAGTTCGCGGGCAACGGCGAGGAGGGCGCGCTGGCTGGCGGGGTCGTCGGGCGGAGCGTCGGCCAGCCGGCGAAGGCAGTGGGCAAGGGCGGCAGCGAGTGGCGTGGAAAGCAGGGAGGAAACGGAATCGACGCCAGAGTCGGTGGAGAGGGAGGAGGATTCCTCGGCAAAGGAGCGGACGAGACTGCGGGTGTCCTCGAGGCGGAGCCAGTCCTGAAAGCCACCGTATTTCCAATCGGACAAATTTTGCTCGTTGACGGGGTGGCCGGAAAAGTGGGCGGAGAGGACGGATTGGGCCTCGGGGAGGGAGTTGAGCCAGGCGACGAGGGAGGTGCCCAGTTCGCCATCGTCGAGACGGCGGTTAAGTTCGTCGCGAATTTCGCGGGGGAGGCGGGCGATTTTGCCGTTGCGGGTAGGCATAGGAAGAAGGGACTAAGGGACAGAGGAACCGAGGGACAAAGCGGGGTGCCCGGTTCTGCGTTCCTGGTGCTTAGTTTGAGGCCATCTTACCTAAGGCTACAAAAACACGAAAGTAATGGGTTGGCTGGGTTGGATGCGTTGGTTGAGTTGGGACGGTTGGGATAAAGTGTTTTAGTGCTTAGTGCTCTTGTGCTTAGTTCGGAGTTTGAAGAAATATCGAAACAGAATCGGAGCCTAATACCCGATTATGCACAGCTTTGGATCCTCACTCTACAGGTTTTGTGATTGTACGTTGAGTCAGGAGTCTGCAACGCAAAGCTTCAATATACATTTCCTCAAAAGGAGATGCCAAAGGCCTCCCCATAGCCGAATGCTCGGAAATAATTTTGGATTTATCGCCATCCGTTAAAATTGATTCAAAAAATAGCCATCCGAGCAAATGAGGTGTAGTTTGAACTTTTTCCGCAGAAATGCATTCAACTGCAAATTTTTGTGCGCCGCGGTCGTCTGTCAAAAACGCTATACCTGCTTTCATGGCAAACGCTAATGTAGCTAGCTCACCTAAGCCCAAATTTTTCCTCTTTTTCATTAAAGCAGCATTTTGCAAATCCCTGAGTTCTAGTGGGTATGCACTGAACTGGTTCTCAGTTAGAGCCTTTTGCAAACGCTTTTGAAGTTCTTGCTCCAGTAAATTAAAAGACTTTCTTGGCCTTCTAATGCATTCATAATGTACATATCCTGTGCAGCAAAAGACAATTTTACCTCCCTTGCTCGCGCGATATAATGTTAAGGAGGATAAAACATTCCAGACACTGCAGGTATCTGTAGCGTTTACATGAACAAATTTCGAAACATCACGAGGCATGAGAACTCCTTACACCATAAAGTTCCATTATTTCTCGAGTCTCTGCTTCACTTGAAAGTAAAATCTCACAAAGTCGCGCAAAACTTACAAACTCATTTTGATATGCGTCAATTGCAAGTTGCACAAAATAACGTGAGAGGCCTCGAGCGACCAACAACTTAAGTTGATCGTGCCCACGTACCGAAAATTCGTTATTTAATTCCGGGTCATCTTTATCAATCCTGGGAACTTTTATCTTAGATATTCGCTGAGAGGACGACGTTTTTAATCGCTTTGCACGCTCTAATGCAATGGCAAGCGTTTGTGCATTTACCTTAAGTTTGTGGCACCATTTAATTGCATCCTCATTTGTCCAAGCATTCGGATCTGGAAGTATTCTCAGTATCTCGCTTGGAAGCAAAAACGCCGAAGCAAATGCATTAGCGCGAATTTCGGAACGGTCATGATTACTCCACTTAAAACTGATTGAAGCTTCTTCTCCATGATCTAAAATTGCATGCGCAGCTTCATGGGCAGCACTAAATCTCTGACGGTAAAAATCCTCTGAGCCATTGATTAATATACAAGGGCCTGCAATGGGATGGCGGATAAAAACTCCTGATATTTTTGCATTTTTTAGTGGTCTTCGAAAAATATGTATTCCCAGCGACCTAATATCCTTGAATATATCAGTATGAATACTTTTAGGCATAATTCCTAAGTGTCGTCGAATCTTTGCCGCCGCTAATGCGCCCTGTTGCCTCCAAGAGCGGGTTTTTGAAGTTAGTGCCGGAGTGTTCGGGCGAGATTTATGAAGTGCATCTTGAAGCTGCTGTTCCGCATCACAAAGGAATAGAAATTCTTGGATTAGCCATCTGTCACTTCCATCTAGTTCGTCAGCATGTGCTCGAAAAAGCTTTTCGGTTTGTTCATAAGCTGTGAGCCTTTCATTTGATATAAAAAATCTGTAATCGCATTTAAAATAATCCGCTAAAATCAACACTTCGTCGCCAGAGGGTTCGGTTTTGCCTTCTAATAAGACTTTAAGGCGATGAACCGGTATGCTGGTTTCGAGAGAAACTTTTTCGATCGAAGTGGCAAATTGCCCCAAAACGCTAGTGAGCTTAGCTGAAAATAGCTTGGTATCAAAACTCATGATAAATTTAGATTCTCAGCTTCGAAAATTTAATATAAAAAGAATATATAAATGAAGATGAAATTGTATTTAGAGCTATTTATCTAGGCTCGCAACCCTTCACTTATACCAACTGTCAGCAATAAATCATAACTGACGACGCGGAGGTCGTCCTTCTACACCAGGCACGCGAGTTTGGTCAAGGATGCCCGACCCTACCTCAAGGCATGGCGATTCGGTCATTCATACAACAGAGGGCGCAGCAAGTCTGCGCCCCTACAATCAAACAAAGAGCGGCGGGTCGGGGACGCCCCGCCCTACCTCCAAGGCGACAGAGGGCAGGCCCCGGCCTTACCTCAAGGCATGGCAATTCGGTTGGTTCATACAGCAGAGGGCGCAGCCGTCGAGGACGACGCGTTCACGCGTGCCACTACAACCAGGCAAAGAGCGAACCAAACAAAGAGCGGCGGGTCGGGGACGCCTCGCCCTACCTCCAAGCTACGGAGGGCAAATTTCAGAATGGACGACACGGAGGTCGTTCCTCCAAACAAGGCACGCTAGGTCGGTCAAGGATGCCCGACCCTACCTCGAGACATGGCGATTCGGTCATTCATACAACAGAGGACGCAGCAAGTCTGCGCCCCTACAATCAAGCAAAGAGCGGCGGGTCGGGGACGCCCCGCCCTACCTCCAAGGCGACGGAGGGCAGGCCCCGGGAATCGAAGACGTGGAGGTTGCCCCGCGAGCGGAGGGCGCAGCCGACAATGATGACGCGTTCACGCGTGCCCCTACAACCAATCCAAGAGTGGTCGATAGAACGATCCTGCATTTATCCGTGTCATCCGTGGTTGCCCCGGTGCGCATTCGATGGTATATTTTTTTCACAAATCTTCTCCTTTTCGCTTTACAGTTAGATAAACGCCCCTCATTTCTAGGGGTAATTCCTTAGTTATGCCACTGGAGTCAAACGGCCCTTTACGCATAGTCCTGGCTCGCCCGGACCGGATCGGCGACGTCGTCATTTCCAGCTCCTGTTTCGAGCCCCTCCGCCGCGCGCTGCCCGATGCCGAAATCCACTTCGTGGCCCAGGCCCGCATGGCCCCGCTCTTTATCGACCATCCGGCGCTGACGAGCTTCATCCCCCTGCACCCGCACAAGGACACCATCTGGCGTCAGGAAAAGCTGGCCGACCGCCTGCGCCACCTGAAGGCCGATTGCATCATCCACCTCCATTCCGACCCGGAGGTCGAGTGGTCCGCCGCCGCCGCGGAAATCCCCCGCCGCATCGGTTTCTGCGAAAATGGCGACAAGTGGCTGACCGAATGCCTGCAGGTTTCCAAAAAACTCGGCGAGCAGCACGAGGGCTATTATAATTTCGACTTGCTGGAGTTGCTCGATGTCCCGGCGCCCACCCAGCTGAAGCCGCGCCTGACGCCCAACCGCGACGCGATTGCCTACCTGGCGGAAAAATTGCCCGAGGCCGTCGCGCAGGGGCAGTATGCGGTGATGCACGTCGGCGCGCATGGCAAAAAGCCGCGCATCACGCCGGAGTATTTTATTGAAATCGCGCGCTGGCTCGTCAAAGAAAAGCGCCTCTACGTCGTCCTGCTCGGCGCGCCGGAGGACCACGAAGCGGTGGAGGCCATCATCGCCGGGACGGGGAGTGCCGCGCCGTGGCTGTTGAATTTTGCGGGACAGACGGATCTGGCCGAGGCCGCGTTTTTACTGCGCGATGCGGCCGTGGTGTTTGGCCGCGACAGCGGGCCGGCGCACATCGCCGCCGCCATGGGCGCGCCCACGGTGTCGCTGATGCTCGATTCCGAGGAAACGAATTCCAGCCGCCGCTGGGCGCCGCTCGGCGAACGCTCGTGGGTGCTCGACAAGCCGCTCGAACGCGGGTGGTTTGAATCGAAGCTCGATTTCGGCCGCCGCAATCTCGACCAGTACACGCCGGAGGAAATCATCGCGTCAATCGACCACGCGCTGGTGTCCGCCGACCACGCGATGGTGGCCGCGCCCGCGCCTGCCGAAGCGCAGACGCAGGCGTGATTAAAATTCCTCGGTCCACAAAGTCACGGGCTGCGGAAAAGATTTGAGGTGGTTGGGCTCGTTGTATTGCCCGATGAAAATCAGCTCGGCGGCCTTGACCTGCTCGGCGGCGGAGTGGTTTTGATTCCACTGCCGGGCCATGTAGCGGAGGTACTCTTCGCGGCAACTGGCGTACTCATCAAACTCCAGGTCAATCAACCAACTCGCCATGCGCTCATCGCCGTACGTTTCCGCGACCGAATCAGGCTTGGCGAGATTCGCCGGGGACGCACCGGTGCGCAGGTCGACTTGTCGGCCATTTTGCAGCCAGCCGCGCACGACGAGCCAGCCATCCTGTGTCTGCGGGTCGGGTGCAAACATGTTGAAGAACTGTTGCAGGCCCATGGCATCCAACCAGTCGCTGGTGCCCGCGGGGAGTAGTGGAGAATGGTTGGGAATGGTGTCGATATTGTACAAGACAATGATGGCGGTGAGCACGAGCAGCGCGCCATCGCGCCCCCAGCGCAAAACGCGACCGAGGATGTTCGCGCCGACGGAGGAAGTTGGAATGGGTGGGGGCGAAGTGATTGCCGGTGGCCACCATTTTATGAGCCGATTTGCGATAGGGTCCGCGAACCAAGTCCAGAATTCGGCGGGCAAGAGCATCAGGTTGAAAACAATCATCACCGTCCAGAACAGGCCCATTTCCATCGTGATCGCAAAGCCGATTTGCAAAGCGGCAAACACCACGAAGCCCAGTAACCGGCCCCAGCCGCTGAACACCGGGAGGACAAACAGCACGGGTCCGTATATCTCGAGGTACAGCGTGCAGATGGTGAAAAACGCCGTGACATTGTCGAACTGGTTAAGCCAGGCGCCCAGCGGACGGCTGTAGATGTCGATCGCCAATGCATAATACACGGCGCTGTGTTCCACGTGCCACGTCGGCCCGGTTTTCAACAACCCACTGATGACATACACGAACAAAAACTGGATGATCGCGCCGAAGCCCGCCACGCCGAGATAGCATTGGGTTGTCGGCGGTTGCTCGCGCCCCTCCATGGCGTCGAGCGAGTACCGCCGGTTGAGCGGCAGGAACATCGCCCAAAACATGGCGATGCGCAGCACGATGTCGGCCCCGAACAACAGCAGCGGATTGCGCGCCTGTCGCGACAACAGCAGGAACCAACACAACACCGTGGCCAGCCGCGTGCGGTATCCGACGAACATCATCAGCGCGCAAATTGCTTCCAAGGCGAACAGCCCGGCTTCCCACCACCAACTGCCACTGAGCAAATGAAGGCAGAACACCGGGTTGGCCCAGTCTATCAATTCCGTGCGCGGCAGCATGCCGTCGTCGGTATAAAAGGCGGTCAGGTGCTGCGCGCCGAGAGCGAGGTCGGCGAGGATGACGGCGGCCAGGCCCATGCGCATCAGCGCCAGCGAGCGCCAATCGAGGCCAAACATGTTCCGCAAGATCTTCCGCCAAGGCATGGTGAGGTGCGGTTATTGTGGGAATTGTCGGGCCCAGCGCAATCTCCGCCATGTGCGCTTGCGCGTTGACGAACGGCCCGATTCTCTATTCGATAGACGGTTTGCCCGTATAATGCTCACGATAGCTGATGTCTCCAAGTCCTACGCCACCCGAACGCTGTTCAGCGAGGTGTCGCTCTTTCTCGCGCGTTCGGACCGCTACGGTCTCGTCGGGCCCAACGGCGCGGGCAAAACCACGCTTTTTAACCTGATTCTGGGCAAAGACGCCCCGGACGAGGGCACCATCGAGTGGGAACGCGGCGCGGATTTTGGTTACCTACCGCAGGAAAGCGCGCCGATTGGCGAGGAATCCATACTCGAAATCGCCACGAGTGGTAAAAAACTGCTGCCGGATTCCGACGAAGATTACGACATCGATTACACGCTGGAGCCCCGCGCGAAGAAAATCCTTGCCGGGCTGGGTTTCCGCGAAGCCGACCACGACCGCCAGGCAAAGACTTTTTCCGGTGGCTGGGTCATGCGCGCGCATATCGCCCGGCTGCTCGTCAGCGAGCCGGCGTTGCTGCTGCTCGACGAGCCAACCAACCATCTCGACCTCGAAGCGTTGATTTGGTTTCAGGAATACCTGACGCGTTATCCGGGCGGGTTGGTGGTCATCTCGCACGACCGTGCTTTTCTCAATGCGCTTTGCACGGGGATTCTCGAGCTGCGCAATGGCACCCTCAACCGTTACACGGGTAATTACGACGACTACCTCGTCGAAAAAGAAGCCCGCAAGCTTCAGCAGCAGTCGGTCTTTAAAAACCAGCAGCGGCAAATCGCGCACATTCAGAAATTCGTGGACCGTTTCGGCGCCAAGGCCTCAATGGCGTCGCGAGCGAAGTCGAAGGAAAAGCAAATCGAGCGCCTGAAGGAAGTCGCCGTCGAGGAGCCGATGGAGGATTTGAAGCGCGTGAATTTCAAGTTCCCGCCGACGCCGCGATCCGGCCTCAAGGTTGTCACCATCGAACATGTGCAGCAGGCCTATGGCGACCATGTGGTGTACCGTGATTTGAATTTCCAAGCGGAACGGGGCCAGAAGATTGTACTCGTCGGGCCCAACGGCGCGGGCAAATCTACTTTCCTGAAAATTCTCGCCGGCGCGGTGCCGATCCAGGGTGGGTCCATCGAGTTCGGCAGCAATGTTGTCCCGGGTTATTTCGCACAGAATCGCGCGGATAATTTGAATTTGAACGCCACCGTTTTGGATAATGTGATGGAGTTGCACAGCTCGGAAAATCCTTTGTCCGAGCAAAAAGTGCGTACGATTCTTGGCGCGTTTTTGTTCCGCAAGGACGATGTGTTCAAGAAGGTCTCGGTACTTTCTGGGGGCGAAAAGTCGCGCCTTGCTCTTGCGCGCTTGCTCGTGAAGCCCCCGAACTTGTTGCTCATGGACGAGCCGACGACGCACTTGGACATCACGTCCATTGACGCGCTGGTTCACGCGTTGAAGCAATACGAAGGCACGTTTATTTTCATCAGCCACGATGTTTACTTCATTCGCGCGCTGGCACTGAATGTCTTGCACGTCCACTCGGGGCGGTTGACGCCCTATGCGGGCGATTACGATTATTATTTGGAGAAATCGCGCGCGACCAATGAACGCGCAGCACTCACCGCCGGATTTACGGATGCCCGGCCAGTGCAGAATGCCTCCGCCCCCGCCAAACCTATTTCCCGGCCTGTCATCGACAAGGACCAGGAGCGCGCCCGCAAGGCGCAGATCCGCCAGCTCCGCATCGAAGTCGGCCACCTCGAGGAAAAAGTCGCCCAGTTCGAAGCGCAGCAGAGCGAACTCACCACCGCGCTGGAAGCGCCCGAGACTTATACGCAGCCCGGCAAGGCCCAGCATTTAAACCGCGAACTCACCCACGTCGTCGATCAACTCCATGCCGCGAATGTCGAATGGGAAGCGGCCACAGCCAAGTTGCTCGAGTTGGAGAAGGCAGAGTAAGATTAATTTCTGTTCATTCGGCGATTTTCAGCCAAGAATGGGCGGATGAAATTACCCCCTAGGCGGTGGACCTTGGCGATTATACCCGGCATTTTGCTGCTCATTGGGCAGGTTTGGGCGGCGGAAGCCTCGACACCGGAACCGAACCCATTGGCCGGGGTGATTGATTTCCATTGTCACACGGCGCCGGATGTCCAGAACCGTTCACTGAGTGATTTCGACCTCGTGCGCGAGGCCAAGACCGACGGGATGAGGGGCATCGTCCTCAAAAACCATTTTTCACCCACGGCCGACCGCGCCGAGCTCGCCATGAAGGAAATCGGCGGCATCGAAGTTTTCGGCGGTATCGTGCTCAACCGTTCGGTGGGCGGGCTCAATGTGGAGGCCATCCGCCGCATGGCACAAATGGAGGGGCATCGCGGCAAGGTCGTCTGGCTACCCACACAGGACGCCCAGGCCCAGGTGCTCCAGTCGAAGTCAAAGCAGCCCTTTATTGCGGTGGTCAAAGACGGCAAAGCGGTGCCGGAACTGGCGGAGATTTTTTCATTCATCGCCCAAAACGACATTGTGTTGGAAACCGGGCATAGTTCTGCGGCTGAGGCGATTATCCTGGCCGATGCCGCCAAAAAAGCCGGGGTAAAGAAAATCGTCATCACCCATGCCATGGCGCTCCCGCTCGGAGGCGCCACGGATGCGCAGTTGCAGCGCATGGCCGACCTCGGCGCCGTCATCGAATGCACCTGGCTCGCCCAGATGGGAAATACTCGTTCGACCCCGGCGCCGGACGGCGACCCCAAGGTCAAGCTCACGGATTACGTCCGCGTCATCAAAGCCATCGGGGCGGAGCATTTTCTTATTTCGTCGGACATGGGCCAGCCGGGCAATCCCACGCACCCCGAGGCCATGCGCGCATTCGTGGTGGGTCTGAAGCAAGCCGGGCTCACCGATCATGAAATTGATCTTGTCGCCCGCGTGAACCCGGCGAGATTACTCGGGTTGGATAAGGCCGAGTAGCGGAATATTTTTAGACAGAATTTACAGAATTAACAAAATTGCAGAAATTAAAAAGCACCTATATACAAAGTTACCCTGGATGCAGAGCAAGCTCTGCTAATGGGTCTGGTGACTCGGCGTAAAGCGGCTTTTGCCCCTAATTGAACTAAAATTGACTACTTTTGAGGAGACTCAGCAAACACCGATGAATCGACCTCAATGCCCACAAAAGTTAAACTACTTATCTCGAACCCATTATATCCATTTGCGCTTGGCTTAGGGGCATCTCCAAATTCATCCGGTGGCCAATTGCTCGCTTCATTAAATTTTGGCCCCGAAGATACCTGAATCCTATGTTGTTTATCCTCGCTCGCTATACGTTGAATTTCGCCAAGATGATAAGGATTTAAAAATCCAGCGAACTTATACTGCTTCTTGATAATTTTTTCTCGAATAGACGAATTAAGTGAGTCCGCCCATTGCAAAAATTTTTCTGCCGTAGTTGGAGTAGGGTTGAGCGTTATAGGACTGTTAGGGCTATTAGCCTGCTGGATAATAGCCCCTTTATTGTTATCTCCGATAGATTGGTTAATCGACGAATGGGTATTTAGAAATAAACCAATAATTATTCCTGAAGCAGTAATAATTACGCTTAAAGCAGCAATTTTTTGGTTCCGAGTCCATTTTCCACTCATAATTATCGGGGATTAAGTGTATTAACCGCTAATGATTTAAACATATCTAATTGAAAAAGACACCAAGAAAATAAAAGATAGGCTTTGGATGGAAAAATAAGTTCAGTAACAGATTGGATGTTTGGGCCCCATTTTCCTTTAAGGGTAAGATTGTATATAGGTGCCTTTTGTTAATTCTGTCTAAACAAACTTAAATACTTTATTCTGCGCTGCATTGCGCAGCCAGTGGTCCACAAGGACTAGAGCAGTCATGGCCTCGACAATCGGCACGGCGCGGGGGAGCACGCAGGGGTCGTGGCGGCCGCGGCCCATGAGTTCCGTGGCTTTGCCTTTGGTGTCCACGGTTTTTTGTTTCTGCAAAATGGTCGCGGTGGGTTTGAAGGCGACGCGGAAAAAAAGTTCCTCGCCGTTGCTGATGCCACCTTGCACGCCGCCCGAGCGGTTGGTGAGCGTACGCACCTTGCCGCCGCGATTCACAAACGCGTCGTTGTGCTCCGAGCCCTTCAGCGCGGTGCCGGCAAAGCCGCTGCCGATTTCAAAGCCCTTGGTGGCAGGCAGCGATAGCATTGCCTTGGCGAGGTCGGCCTCGAGGCGGTCAAACACGGGCTCGCCGAGGCCCGTGGGCAGCCCGCGCACGCGACAGGTGATGAGTCCGCCGACGGAGTCGCCTTCGCTGCGCATTTTTTTGATGAGCGTGGCCATTTTGGCCGCCGTTTTTTCATCGGGACAACGCACGGGGTTGGACTCGACTTGCGCGAGGGTGGGGAAGGGTACCGCAGCACCGGCGGTCAAAAGCGCGGCGTTTGGCAGCGCGATGTTCTGGATTTGTTCGACGTAAGCGCGGATTTCCACGCCGCCGCCGAGGGCGAGGATTTTCTTCGCGATGGCTCCGGCGGCCACGCGCCCAATCGTCTCGCGCGCGGAGGAGCGCCCGCCGCCTTCGTGGTTGCGCAGGCCAAATTTTTCCAAATAGGTATAATCCGCGTGGGAGGGGCGGAATTTATCGCGCATTTCTGAATACGCCTCGGGGCGGGCGTCGGTATTGGCGACGAGCAGGGCAATCGGCGTGCCGAGCGTGCGGCCCTCGTAAACGCCGGAGATGATGCTGACGGTGTCGGCCTCCTTGCGCTGGGTGGTCAATTCGCTCTGGCCGGGGCGGCGGCGGTCGAGATCGGGCTGGAGGTCGGCCACGCTGAGCGGCAGGTTGGGCGGGCAGCCATCGACGACGACGCCGACCCCGCCCCCGTGGCTTTCGCCCCAGGTGGCAATCGTGAAAAGCTTGCCGAAAACATTGCCCATAAAGGCCCGATTATTGCAAATCCCCGGCCGGGGGCAAGGGCGGAGAAAGCAGTGCCTTAGTGCTTTGTGTTCTGGTGCTTGGTGCTTTGCGGCTTGGTTTGCGGACTTGCGCTTCCGCAGTTTTCGGTTAAATTGACTGTCATGAGTGTTGCCGATATCAAGGCTTCTGCCGATGCGCTCTCGCTGAACGAAATCGGTGAATTGTCCCGTTATTTTCGCGGACTGGCCTTGCGCAAGAATCCAGACTGGAAGGCCCGGGTTGCTGCCGCCATGCAAAACCCGCGCTGGGTATCGCAAGTGGAAATGGAAAAGACGCTGGAAGAACTTGAACGCAGCGGAAAGTGAACTATCGATTTGTCATTGATGGCGCCGCGTTGGGCGATTTGCTGGCATGCTCACCGAAAGAGCGTCGTATGTTGGCGGAGGCCTTCTCCCATCTGGCGGAAACTCCTTTTGCGGAACCTGACCTGAAAGAGTTAATTGCCGGGCGTGAAGTGCTCGTTCGTTTCTATGGCCAGTTTACGGTCACCTACTGGCTCGACCATGCGGTGAAGGAAGTGCGGATTGTGAATGTTTTTAGGGATTAGCCCAACAACCGCTTCAGCACCTCATCCACCGTGGCCGGGTTGGCCTGGCCTTTGGTCTGTTTCATCACCTGGCCTTTGAGGGCGTTGATGGCGGTGAGTTTGCCGGCTTTGTATTCGGCGACGGGCTTCGGATTTGCAGCGATGATTTCCGCGCAGATTTTCTCCAGCGCGCCGGTGTCGCTCTGCGTGCGCAGGCCTTTGCGGTCCACGACGGCTTCAGCGGTTTCGCCGGACTGGAACATTTCCAGAAAGACATCCTTGGCGATTTGCTTGGAAATCGCGCCACTGTCCACGAGCTTGACCAATCCGCCCATGGTAGCGGCGGTTATTTTGCTCTGCGAGACAGTAAGCGGCGATTCGCCCGCAGGCGCGGCGGCGGCCAGTTCGCGGAGCAAATCATTCGCGATATAATTGGCGACAGCTTTCGGATTTCCGCAGGCGGCGACGGCAGCTTCAAAATATTCGGACAATTCGCGGTCGGGGCAGATGACGGACGTAATCGTGTACGGCAGTTCCCATTCTTTTTGATAACGACGCTGTTTGTCGAAGGGGAGCTCCGGCAGTTCCTTGCGCAGTTTTTCGATTTGCTCCGGCGTGACGCGCACGGGCATCAGGTCCGGGTCGGGGAAGTAACGGTAATCGTGCGCCTGTTCCTTGGAACGCATGGACTGGGTGACGCCGAGCTGGGCATCCCACCGGCGGGTTTCCTGCGTGATGCGTTCGCCTTTTTGGACACAAGCAATCTGGCGCTTGATTTCGAAATCGACGCCGTTGCGCACGCCCGAAAAGGAATTAAGATTTTTCAACTCCACGCGGGTATACAGTTTGGTCTCGCCCTTGGGTCGCACGGAAATGTTGGCGTCGCAGCGCAACTGGCCCTTTTCCATGTCGCAATCGGAAATGTCGGCCGCGATGAGATTGGTGCGCAGGGCGGTGAGGTAGGCAAAAACTTCGTCTGAATTATGCATGTCCGGCTCGGAGACGATTTCAATCAACGGCGCGCCGGCGCGGTTGTAGTCCACCAGGCTGTCGTTCAGGTAATGCGTCAGCTTGCCGACGTCTTCCTCGAGGTGGATGCGCGTAAGCTGCACGATGCGGTGGTCGCCCTGAATATTGCGCGACGGGCCGGGCAGCTCAATTTCCACGCCGCCGCCGAGACACAATGGCTGGTCGTACTGCGAAATTTGGTAATTTTTCGGATTGTCGGGATAGAAATAATTTTTGCGGTCCCATTTGCACACCTCGGCGATTTTGCAGCCGTGCATCAGGCCGACCTTGATGGATTTGCGGACGGCTTCGGCATTCATCACCGGCAATACGCCCGGCAGCGCGAGCACGACAGGGTTGGTCAGCGTGTTGGGCTGCTCGCCGTAGTGGTAGGCCACGCGCGTGAACATCTTCGTCCGCGTTTTGAGCTGGACGTGCACTTCCAAACCGATGACGGCTTCAAATTCCATGGAATAAAATCGATTGTTCGATTGCTGAATTGTTCAATTGTTGTTTGGCTCAATGATTGAATTCAATCGCGGGTTTGTTCTTTAACAATAGAACAATGAAACAATTGAGCAATTAGTTATAGCACGGCACGGCGGGAATGGTAGTCATGGGCGGTTTCAAAAAGTCTGCCCATGGAGAGCAATTCCGCTTCCGCAAAGGGTTTACCAATCAATTGCAGACCGATGGGCAGGTTGTTCTTGGTAAAGCCGCAGGGAATCGACATGCCCGGCAGGCCGGCGAGATTTACAGAGATGGTATAAATGTCGCTCAGGTACATCGCGAGTGGGTCGTCGGATTTTTCGCCGCGTTTAAAGGCGGGAGTTGGTGCGGTGGGCGTGAGAATGGCGTCGACCTGCTGGAAGGCGTTTTCGAAATCGCGACGGATGAGGGTGCGGACTTTTTGCGCGCGCAGGTAATAGGCGTCGTAGTAACCGCTGCTCAGCACATAGGTGCCGAGGATGATGCGGCGCTTGACCTCGGGGCCAAAACCCTCGGCGCGGCTTTTGAAATAAATGTCCACGGCGTCCTCGGCTTGCGTGCTGCGGTGGGTGTAGCGGATGCCGTCGTAGCGGGCGAGGTTGGACGAGGCCTCGGCGGTCGCAATGATGTAATAAACCGGCAGGCCGAGTTCGGCGTGGGGGAGCTTGATGTCGACAATTTCACAGCCCTGGCCCTGGTAAAATTTAATCGCGGCGTCGATGCTGGCGCGAACCTCGGGGTCGAGGCCGTTGCCGAAAAAGTCGCGCGGCACGCCGAGTTTCCATTTTTTCGCGGGGGCGTGCAGGGCGGCGGTGTAGTCGGGCACCGTTTGCTTGAGCGAAGTCGAATCGCGGTGGTCGTGACCGGCAAAAGCTTGGAGGAGCAGCGCGGCGTCTTCCGTGGTGCGCGTCATCGGGCCGATTTGGTCGAGCGACGAAGCAAAGGCCGCGAGACCGTAGCGCGAGACGAGACCGTATGTTGGCTTGAGGCCCACAATGCCACACAAAGACGCAGGCTGGCGAATGGAGCCGCCAGTGTCGCTACCGAGGGCGGCGGGAGCTTCGCCAGCGGCTACGCAGGCCGCGCTGCCACCGGAACTGCCACCGGGAATGCGTTCCAGATCCCACGGATTGGCTGTGGTGTTGTACGCGCTGTTTTCAGTGGACGAACCCATCGCAAACTCGTCGAGATTCAACCGGCCCCAGCGCACCGCGCCGGCGGCATTGAGGCGTTCAATTACCGTGGCGTCGTAGGGCGAAATGTAATTTTTGAGAATCTTGCTCGCGGCGGTGAGGGGCTGGCCTTTGACGGCGATGACGTCCTTGATGCCGATGGGAATGCCATCAAGCGGGCCAAGGGTTTTGTTGGCAGCGCGGCGTTGGTCGGACGCACGGGCCTGGGCGAGAGCGTCGTCTTCATCGCGGTGGAGGAAGGCACCGACTCTGGGTTCGACGGCGCGGGTGCGCTCGACAAAGGCACGCGTCACTTCTTCGGAAGTAACGTGCTTGGCCGCGAGTTGACGGCTCAATTCGGCGAGGGTCAGCGTATGCAGGGGCTCGGACATGATTTAGGCGTCGTCCACGACCTTGGGCACGAGAAATTGGTTGTCGCGTTGGGCCGGGGCGTTGAGCAGGGCTTCGGCAGGAGTGAAGCCAGGCTGCTCGACGTCGTCTTCCAAAACGTTGAATACGGGGAAAGCGTGGGCCATGGGTTCGACGCCAGTGACGTCGACGGCATTTAGCTTTTCGAAATAGGCCAGGATGTCGCCGAGCTGGGCGGCGAAGCGCGTCTTTTCCTCGGCGGTAAGGTCGAGCCGTGCGAGGTTGGCGACGTAATCGATGTCGACGGAAGGCTGGGGCATGAAGCGGAAAAAAATGCGGGAAATGCGCGGGGAAGGCAAAATAATTATTTGCGGCACTAGAGCGGGGTATTTACGCTATGGTCGTGCCTGCCCCCTTGGAACCTGACCCGTCGCCGCAAAAGTTGACGCTGAAGGAGGCGGAGTTTGAGAAAGTTAATGAGGGAGCGGCGCAGAGGGTGCAGAGCAGCAATGATCCGATGGAAATGCTGCGTCAAAATCGAGCGAATGAAAAAGCATCGGAAACAGTTTACGACCAGAGTCCGAAACTGGTGCCGAGAAGCTACCGCCGTATCCGAGATTATGTGATCATTCTAGTGACGGCGGATTCGATTATGGGCTTCCTGCTTTTTCTGATGCCTAACGTCATATTGTTCGCCGGCATTCTGCTTTTTACCGCGGCGCTTACCTGGGGCATGCTCGTGGTCATCGACGATTATTGATTTTGTAGAGGCCGGGGATGAGTGATGAGGAAAGGCCGGGACGAATTTGGCCGCGATAGCAGTTCGGCTTTTACTTGAAACACGCGCTCAATCAGCGGGACTTGTAAAACTTCCTCGACTGATCCCGCGGCGGCGAGGTGGCCATTTTCCAAAACCCAGGCGTCGTCGGCATAGGTCATGGCGAGGTTGAGGTCGTGCAATACCGTAAGTACCACGGCACCGGCGCGTGCCCATATTTGCGCGGCGTGAAGGGTGGCATGCTGGTGGGCGAGGTCGAGCCCGGCAGTTGGTTCATCGAGCAAAAGATAGCGGTGGCCGGTGGCAGGCGGCTCCCAGATTTGGGTGAGCACGCGGGCCAACTGCACCCGTTGTTTTTCGCCGCCGGAAAGAGTGGGGTAAGGCCGGCCGGCAAGCTGTGTGAGTTCGAGTTTATGCAGGGCGGCGTCGACAATTTCGCGGTCGCGCGGCGTTTCGCTGCCTTGGAGATGCGGAAAGCGGCCCATCAGCACGACTTCGCGTACAGGAAACGCAAAGGCCAGGTGGGATTCCTGCGGCAATACGGCACGGCGCTGGGCCAGTTCACGCGGCACCCATTGGGAAATATTTTTGCCGTAAAATTCAATCGTCCCGCTGCCTAGCGACAATTCGCCGGAAAATAATTTGAGCAGAGTGGATTTACCTGCGCCATTGGGCCCGAGCAGTGCAGTCACGCGACCGGGGCGCAAGGAGCCTTCGATTCGGTCTAAAATAAGCCGGGGGCCGCGGTAGAAACTCAAATTGTGGGCAGTGATCATGAGAAAACTTTTTAGACAGAATTAACAAAATTAAGAGAATTGTTTGATTGCGGCCCAATCTGGGCCGTCGCAAGCGACGCCCCTACAAGTTAATTTTGTTAATTCTGTCTAAAACTCTCCTTTCTTTCTGGCCCGCAGCAAGAGCGCCAGGAATACCGGCGCGCCGACCAGGGCGGTGATGACACCGATGGGCAGTTCTTCAAATCCAGCCGCTCCGGCGCGGGTGGCGATGTCGGCCAGCAAAAGCAATGCAGCGCCGAGCAGGGCCGAGGCTGGCAGCAGCAGGCGATGATCGGGGCCAAACGCCAGCCGAACCAGATGCGGCGCAGCCAAGCCAAGAAAACCAATGGTGCCGCAGACGGCAACTGTCGCACCGACCATGGAGGCAGAGAGAAAAATCAGCCAGCGTTTGACGTGTTGCACGGGCACACCGAGGTGGTGGGCTTCGGCTTCGCCGAGAGTCAGCGCATTCAAGGCGCGCGAAAAGCTGGGCAGCACAATCATGGCCGGAATGGCGAGCACGGCGGCGGCACCGATTTCGCGCCACCCGGCTTTGTTCAAACTGCCAAGCGACCAAAAAGTCCATGCGCGCAATTGTTCGTCGGTGGCCAGATAAACCATCAAGCCAATCGCCGCGCCCGCGAGTGCATTGAGCGCCAGGCCGGTCAGCAGCATCAGCGCGACATGGGTGCGGCCTTCGACCTTGGCGAGATTGTAAATCAAAAAGGTTACGGCCACGCCGCCACCCAGCGCGGCCAGCGGCAGGGCAAATACACCCAGTGCGCTGGTGACGCCGTGCAAAATAGTTCCGCCCAGTACAATGACTGCCACTGCGCCCAAGGCCGCGCCACTGGAGACGCCGATGAGCGCCGGGTCGGCGAGGGGATTGCGAAACAGGCCTTGCAGGGCGGCGCCCGCCATGGCCAGGGCCGCGCCCGCAAGGATAGCCAGGACAACACGCGGCAGGCGCAGGTTCATGACGACACTGGTGGTCGTGTCGTCCACGGTTGTCTGGCCCAGATGGACTTTATTGGCCAGCACCTGCAAGACTTCACCAGCGCGCACTTTTTCGTAAGGGCCATAGGAGGCGGAAATCAACGCCAGCACCAACACTGCCACGGCCAGGGCCGTAAGCACCAACCAGCGTTTTTGGGCGAAGGAGTACACTCCGACAACCTTCCCGCAATATCATTCCCACGCCAAGCCCAATTCAGACTTTACGCTTCGGTCCGCTTGTATTGAAACACCTGCAGAATAATCGCGCCGACGCAGAAGACGCTGATGACAATGGAGAAAAAGATGGAAACGTTTTCCAGCGCAGTGCGGTTGTAGCCGGCGAGGCGAATGTCGAAGGGCAGTTTTTGCTCACCCGTGGCTTTGGGGGCGCTGGCGACTGGGGCCGCAGTGGAAGCTGGGGCGACCGGAGCAGCGGTCGAAGCTGGTGTCGCCGCAACGGCAGTGGCTGATGCCGCAGGTGCAGCCGGAGTTGCTGAACTGGCGGGAGCTGCTGCAGTGGCCTTGGCCGTTGTGGCGGAGGCAGCCGGAGCGGCCGGGGCAGCGACAGGAGCGAGGGCGTTTTGCTCTTTTTCCTCGGCCTGGGCTTTTTCGGCCTGGTTGATTTGATAAGCCGTGGGCCAGACGTAGCCGACGTAGTGCAAGGTGCCGGCAACCAGCAGTGCCCAGAGCACGACGATGAAGAGAATCCGGGCCAGCAGGCTGCCGAAGCTTGGTTTGCCAGGAAGGGCGTGGGAAGCAGTGGACATGAAAGGGTGGTAATTACAGGAAGTTGGCGTTGGGGAAAACTCTTATTACAGCGCGGCGGCGATTTGCGCCTCGAGCTTGCGGATGTCGACCGTGAACAGGCGGATGCCCTCGGATGTTTTTTCGACGGCCATGGGGTCCTCGTTGTGCATCCAGAGGAATGCTTTTTCGGATAGGGAGATTTTCTGAACGTCCTGTGAGGCGGCCCATTCAGGAGAAAGTTTGCGCGGCACGGGGGCCGAGGACTTCGACAGTTCCGCGAGCAAATTCGGGCTGATGGTCAGCAAGTCGCAACCGGCCAACTGGACGATTTGGTTCACATTGCGGAAGCTCGCGCCCATGACTTCGGTTTTGTAGCCGAATTTTTTGTAGTAGGCGTAAATTTTATTTACCGACTGCACGCCGGGGTCGTCTGCGCCAGTGTAATCCTTCTTTTCCTTGGCCTTGTACCAATCGTAAATGCGGCCGACAAAGGGAGAAATTAGCTGCACGTTGGCTTCGGCGCAAGCAATGGCCTGGGCGAGCGAAAACAACAGCGTCAGGTTGCAATGGATGCCTTCCTTGGTCAGCGCTTCGGCGGCCTTGATGCCCTGCCAGGTGGAGGCGATTTTGATCAGCACGCGTTCGCGGGGGATGCCGCGTTTTTCGTACAGACTGATGATAAAACGCGCCTTTTCAATGGAGCCTTCGGTGTCGAAGGACAGGCGGGCGTCAGTTTCGGTCGAAACGCGGCCGGGGACGATTTCAAGGATTTTGCAGCCGAAAGCGACGAGCAAGTGATCGATAATCGCATCGATCTTTTTGTCCTTGGGCAAGTTCAGTCCGCGACAGTCCTTGATGGCGGCGTCGAGCAGAGGCCGGTGCTCGGGCATCTCGACGGCTTTATAGATGAGTGATGGGTTGGTGGTGGCATCCTGCGGGGAATATTGCCGCATGCTGCCAAAGTCGCCGGAATCGGCCACGACCTTGGTGAATTGCTTGAGTTGTTCGAGCGAGGAGAGGGCCATGGGAAACAGGGAGGGAAAGTGGGTGCGCTGGCGCGGAAAGTGGTTGGTTAAATTAGCAAAGAAACATCCTACCCATGGCACATGCTTTGTAAAGCGGAAATGGGGCACCGATAATTCGCAACGCCAGCTATTTGCTGGCGGGCCTAGGCTGACAGCCAACAGGTTAGTCGTACCCGGAGTTATTCTCCATAACTCGCAGACTAACCCAGCATACGCCGGTCTTAAAACCTGAACTAGAGAGCAGTTGGTCGAGGCAAATGTAGGGGTGAACACCCCGCTGGAAAAATAACGTTAAGGGATTAGACTGGCAGTAAATAATGAAGAAGAATTTCCCAACCCCTTCACGGGCTTTTTACCATGAAAACCATATATAAATTTTGGATCGGGATCATCGCCCTGGTGGCTTCGAGCAGCATCTTGATTCAGACGAAGCCCGCTTCGACGGCAAAGTCGGCATATGCGCCCATGCAAGTGGCGACTTCGGCGCCGATGCCAGCAGATTTGCCCTCGCCGCCAGCTTCGCCTATTCCCGCGCCGCCGCCGGTGTCGCCACCAGGGACGCCGCCGTCGCCGTTTCCCTCCAATCCGGATCAGCCTGCGCCGACACCACCGCCGAATCCCGCTCCGCTACCTTCCGACGGGCAAATGTAGGTATATTATAGCTTCTCAACTTTAATTTCGGCAAGACCACATAGGGATCATTTTCTAGCAGCATTATCATAATGTATATAAACATTAATCATTTTATTTAAATATTTGTAAAATCTTAACACTCGTTGGCAATGATCACCAGTCAAGACTAGGATTAAAATATGAAAAACAAACTCTTATTCATCGCAGCAATAACTGGCGCGGCTGTATTCAGCAGTGCTTTGGCCTTGGGCGCAGGCGGCGGTGCAGGCGGCGCGGCTGGTGCGGGTGGCGCAGCTGGTGGCACTTCGGGTTCCACGACTGGCGGCACCACTGGCAGTTCAACCAGCGGCAGCATGAGCACGAGTCCGTCCGGGGCTGGCACTTCCGGCAGTTCCACGAGCGGCAGCATGAGCACAACTCCGCCAGCAAATTCCCTTTCAGGGAGCACGGGGAGTTCCACCAGCGGCAGCATGAGTACCAGCCCAACGGGGACGGATACTTCCGGTAGCTCGACGAGCGGCAGCATGAGCACGAGCCCGACCGGATCCCAAAGCACGGTCAGCGGTTCGACGACCTCAACCAGCGGAGCGCAAAGCTCGGTGGGGAACATGCCGAACTCCACTCCAACAACCAATTCCAGTGGAACCACCTCGACTTCATTGACACCGAATGTCAACTCCGCGTCGACCTCACTGACTCCCAATGTCAACACTGCGACGACGATTAATCCTTCGATGACTTTTCCCAATGGAACGGTCAGTTATTCCAATGGAACCTTGAAGTATGCGAATGGAACCCTCACCAGCAACATGTCGAACAAACCAATCGGCACCCAATCTTATGCCAACGGCACGATAGCTTATCCGAATGGGACTGTTACCTATGGCAACGGCACCATCACTAATAATCCCAACGGCGCCAACGCGACTGGCCGGATTAATGCGAATGGAACCATCTCATATCCCAATGGAACGATATTCGCCAATCCGGCGGGCAAGCCGACCGGGACACAATTTTACGGCAACGGCACCGTCGTTTACCCGAATGGCACCGTGCAACGTGCAAACGGCATGTAGAGCTTTGACAACTTAGTCCAAAATTAACCAACACACCTAAACCCACTAATATTATGAGCGACCGAACCTCCACCATCCATCACCATGCCAGCTCCGCGAACCATGGTGACCACGACAAATTACTGACCGATGCCGAAAATATTCTCGAACGGCTGGCCGGCGGCAAAGGCGGGGAAAAAGCCGAAGCCATTGCCAGCAAGATTCGCCATGCCATTGACGCCAGTAAAGAAAAGGCAGCCAATATTCGCGAATACGTAAAGAACGGCGTTCACCACACCGAAAAAACCATTCAAGAACGCCCCTGGACTTCCGTGGGCGTGGCGGCAGCGGCCGGCCTGGGCATTGGTTTGCTGATCGGTCTGTTGAGCCGTCGGGGTGACTAGTTAGTAAATCGCAGGTTTTTGAGTTATTTTAATGCGCGGATGCAGTCGTCCGCGTCTTCTGCCATGTTACTCAGAGATCGATTTCGCGCGATGGGGAATTCACTGATTGGTGTTTTTACCAGTCGGATGGAATTGGCCATGACGGAATTGGAGGATTTGCTCCTGCGACTGGCGGCAATGTTAACACTGTTGCTTGCGGCAACCCTGTTTATCGCCCTCGCGCTGCTTTTCCTCGGGCTGGCAATTGTATGGGCGACACCCGAACCCTACCGGTGGATTCCTGCACTGGGGCTGATGGCTTTATTTGGTCTGGGCGGTGCATTCTGTGCCATCTGGTTGCATCGGAATTTGCGCGACATGCCCTCGCCATTTGCCGGTACGCGAGATGTTTTGCATCGGGATGCATCGGCTTTGCGACCTGACGCGCGTGAGGCCGATGCTGCCGATGCTGATTTATCGCCGATATCCAGTTTCCAGCCATGAGCGAGCGATTAACCGCCAACGTCCGTGCCCGACGCCTGCATGCCCTTGAGCGTGCCGCTGACGAGCAGCGCGAACAACTTCGGCTTCATACCGTGGAACTCGTCGGGGAAATCAGTCACTCGGGGATCGGACAAAAGGTTTTAATGGGTATTCAATATGGCCGTGAAGCGGGCCGGTTGTTTGCCGCATTTAGACCGGGAAAAACAGCGTCAGCCCCGACCGATGAGAGGAGCGAGAGAAAGCGTTCACCATTCCCCTGGGCCTCGGCAGTTTCGGCGGTGGGGGGGTTATATGCGATCTTCCGCTGGTGGAAACAAAACCCGGATCAAAAATAAACTCACTAAATGTTGCCTAAGTCGACCCCAGGCAGGGCGTCGAAATCGGGGTCACGGGAGTAATTGGCCGGTTTGGGAAAGTGAGCCCGATTGGGTTCCGGAATTTTCATGTCCTGCTCCATTATTTGAATCATGTCCCACATGACGCCTTTTTGCGCATCGGGCACATTGTCCGGCAGGGTGAGGTATTTTTTGCGGAGGTAATCGTACGCCTCCTGTTTGTGCCCGAGTACATAAATATATCGGATGTACATGCGCATCGGAAAATAAAACGAGGTCGTCGTTTCCGCCGCGAGGCGGTATTCTTCGGCAGCGCCGGCTTTATCCTTGAGCCGGTTGTCATAAATTTCCGCCTTGTTCAAAAGCAGCGAATAATTGTTGGGCAAAAATTCAAGACCGCGGTCGAGGAATTCCAAGCCGCGATGCGCTTGTTCGACATTAACTTTCTGCATTTCTTCGTCGGAAATTTGCGGGTTTTCGTGCCGGGACCAGGCGGGGATGTCGTAGGCAATCTCTCGCGCGCCATCCGTCCAAAACATGATGACGCGTGGGTCCAGCGTGGTGGCGAGGTTGAGCATGGCTTCGGTGGTGGGGAGGTCGCGCACTTCCCAGGCGGAGTAGCCACGCAGCCAGGCGAAATCGGCCAGGATGTTGCGAAAACCGCCAAAGACACCAAGTAGCGTGCCCTGGCCCAGGTTGTCGCCCAGGCTTTTAAGTTTTAAGATTGGTTGGTTGGCGCGGGTGACGTCCCAAGCCTGGCTTTGCAGCGGTTCGAGAATAATCCCGGCCAGCAGCAGCGTGGCAAAGATGCCGAGCGCCGCGCGGCCTTGCCGCCACCACCAGGAACTGCGGTCAATGGTCATGGCACGTTAAATTTCGCGGCTCCGGAAGCTGCCGACCGCCAGCGTGGTAAAGACGGCGATGTAGAGCAGGCCGTAGCCAATGGCGGCCGCGATGGCAGAGTGCGGCACCGGAATTTTGGCCGGGAAGACAAGCAATTCGCCAACTGCAAACAATTGAAAATTGGGAAAAAGTTTGCCGAGAAACCACGACAAGCCTCGCAAGAAAGGCGATGCAATTTTATCCCAATTGTCGTGGGCGATGTATTGCAACTGGCAGATGAGGTAGATGAAAAATGACACGACCACCGTGTAGAGATTGGTGTTGGAAAAACTGGCGACGAGCAGGGTAATGGCCGCCAAAACGTCGAACTTCAGCCATTGGAGCAGGGCGTTCATGATAAGGCCGCCAATTTGCACACGTTGGGTATCGGGAAAGTCGGTGGGCATTTGGTGGGCGAGAAACAACTGGTGATAAAAGTCGATGAGCTGCTGTTCGCGCCACCAAAGAAATGCGCCAAGCAGCGTGGTCAATAATCCCACGAACACCAGCATGAGCAGCACGATACCGAGCAATTTGCCCGCGAGGAAGGCCCACCGGCGCACGGGCTTGGCCAGCATGGTCAGCGCAGTACGGTTTTCAATTTCTCCAAAAAATAATTGCGCCGTCGCCACGATGGCCAAAATCGAGCCGAAGAAAACAATTCCGCCGAGGCCGAAATCGGCAATGAAGCGCAATTCCTGTGGACCGAAGTCAAACCGGCGGAAGAAACTCGCGCTGCCGATAAGCGCCAGGCCCAACAGTACGAGAAAATTGAAAAAGCGCTGACGCACGGCCTCGAGAAAAGTAAGGCGCGCGATTTGGCTGATTTGGCGGAGTGAGGAGATCATTGAGTCTCCTTGGAATGGGTGTCGGCGGCGCCAATTTTTTCGAGAAACAAGCGGTCGAGCGCCACGCGGGCTTCGTCGATGTGCCGCAATTTTGCTCCATGGCGGGCCAGTACGGCTTCGATTTCTACTTTCGCCGCCGCCGGAAAGTTTTCGACCACCAGATTGCTCTGGCCGTCACGGCGCAGCAGTTCGCCGACCGAGCCCGCGGCAACCAAATGGCCCTGGTTGAGAATGGCGAGGTCGTCGCACACGCCTTCGACTTGCGCGAGCAGGTGCGAGCAAAGCAGCACGGTTTTTCCGCGACGTTTCAGTTCGATAATGAGTTCGCTGATGGCTTCGGAACCAATCGGGTCCACGCCAGCCGTTGGTTCATCGAGAATGACGAGGCGCGGGTCGTGGACAACCGCTTGGGCCAGGCCAATGCGCTGCAACATGCCTTTCGAATACGTGCCGACGCGGCGGTCGGCAGCGGCGGTCAGCCCCACAAGTTCGATCACGTCGGCCACACGTTTGGCGCGTTCATTTCGAGGCACGTTGCAAATGCTCGCGTAATAATCCACCAATTCGCGGCCGGTGAGAAAACGGTAAAAGTACGGCGATTCTGGAAGGTAGCCGACCAGCCGCCGGGCTTCGACCGAATCACTGCGCAGGCCAAAAATTTCGCATTGGCCGATTGTCGGCTCGAGCAGGCCGAGAATAACCTTCATAGTGGTGCTTTTGCCGGAGCCATTGGGCCCGAGCAGGCCGAAGACATGGTTGTCCGCGACCTCGAACGACAGGTTATCCACCGCACGCAGTTTGACCCCGCGCAGGCCGAGGCGAAAGTCCTTCGTGAGGTTGGTTATTTTAATCGCGGGGACAGCCATAAAATCAGCTCAACCAATTTGGAAATCGCGAAAGTGGGCGGGACCGTACACAACTTCCTCGCTGGTTTCTTTAATAAAGTGGCCCATTTGGGATTTTACTTCACGGATAAAATCGCGCACCTCGGGTTCGGCGCCTTCGGCGATCAGTTGCACGCGCCCATCGGACAGATTGCTTACTTGGCCAGTCACAGTAAAGCCCATCGCGATTTGCCGGGCCATATAGCGGAAGCCGACGCCTTGCACGCGGCCGGTAAAATGCGCCTCCAAACGGAATACAGGGCTAGCCATGGTGGATATATATAGTGAATTGACATTGTTGTCCTATCACCTGCCCGCGGACAACTCAATTATGGCGGAGTAAGTTGCGAATGACTCTGGGTCAACGGCTTAAAGCAGGGACTGGCCTCAGGTTAAAAGTAAATGACGTCGTTCTCTACAGAGGGAAAACGGTCATTAACTTCTTTTTAACGGAAAGGGTGGGCGTCTTCATTAGGCCTTTTAGGCAGGTCGGAGTAGAATGGGCGCAATTCAAAAACCGATGGCTGGCCTTCTGCGGCCCTTTTTCACCTGTCAATCGCTTCGTCACTATGAATTACAACGCCGTCATTGAAACTGTGCTCTTCTTCGGGCTGGGCATCGCGCTGACCCCGATACTGGGCCGCTACATGTACAAGGTGTTCATCGGAGAGAAGACCCTCCTCTCGTTTATCGCCCTCCCAATTGAAAAGCTTTGTTACAAGCTGACCGGGGTCGACCCGAAGGAAGAGATGACCTGGCTGCGCTACCTATGGGCGGTGGTGGTGTTTGGCATTATTGGGTTCATTACGCTCATGGTGGTGTTCATGACGCAGCAATGGCTGCCGTTGAATCCGCAGAAGTTGCCGAATGTCAGTTGGAACATGGCCTTCAATGAAGCATGGAGCTTTGTATGCAACGCCGACTGGCAGGACTATTCCGGCGAAGCCACCTACAGCTACTTTTCCCAGATTTTGGGCGTGATGGTGCACCAGTTTATCAGCGGCTCGACGGGCCTGGCCATTCTGGTGGCTTGCGGACGCGCCCTGAAACGCGCCTCGGTCAAAAGCATCGGCAACTTCTGGGTCGATGTGACGCGCTGCATGCTTTACATCACGCTGCCGCTCTCGGCGGTCTTGGGAATCTTCCTTGCCCAGCAAGGCATACCGCAGACCATCCAGGCTTACCCGACGGCGGCGCTGGTCGAACCTTATAATAATCAGATTCCGAAACTTGACGACAAGGGTCAGCCGGTCACGACCAAAGTGGCAGTGACGGAATCGAAGCCCAAGCTCGACGCCAGCGGCAAAGCCGTGCTCGATGACAAAGGCCAGCCAGTCATGGCAGATGTGCCGAAGCTCGACGACAAAGGTCAGCCAGTAATGGCCGACCAGCCGGTCATGGTTGATAACCGCGTGGACACGCAGACGATTCCGCTCGGCGCAGTAGCTTCGTTCGAATCCATCAAGCAACTCTTTACCAACGGCGGCGGCTGGTACGGCGTAAACAGCGCGCATCCTTATGAAAACCCAACGCCGCTGACGGACTTTTTGGAACTGCTGGCCATCATCCTCGTGCCGATGGCGCAGGTGTACATGTTCGGCTTGCTGGTCTCGAATACCAAGCACGCCTGGTGTCTGTTCGCGGTGATGCTCAGCCTCTATCTGCTTTCCTTTGGCATCGCCTGGTATGCGGAGTCGCAGCCCAATCCCGTATTGGGGGCAGCGTACCGACCGCTCATGGAAGGCAAGGAAGTGCGTAATGGCGTGGAGAACAGCGTGCTGTGGACGGTCTCGGCCACGGCCATTGATAACGGTTCGGTCAATTCGATGATCGACAGTTACACACCGCTGGGCGGCCTCATGCCAATGTGGAACATCATGATTGGTGAAATGCTTTTCGGCGGCATCGGTTGCGGTATGTACTGCATGCTCTTCCATGTACTTATCACCGTCTTCATCGCGGGCTTGATGATCGGGCGAACTCCAGAGTACCTGGGCAAAAAACTTGGTGCGTGGGAGGCGACCTGGGCGGTTATTGGAGTGCTATTGCCCAATGTCGCCGCGTTAATTCCGTCCGCCATTGCCGCAATTACGCCGGCTGGTTTGGCGACATTGACCAATGCCGGGCCGCATGGACTGAGTGAAATTTTGTATGCCTATGCGGAAGCGGCAAATAACAATGGCAGCGCTTTTGCCGGTTTGACCGCCAACACTGTCTTTTACGACCTGACGCTTGGTATCGCGATTATCATCGGACGATTTGCGCCGATCGTCGCCATCCTGGCCATCGTCGGCAACCTCGCTAGCAAGAAGACTGTGGAGGCCTCGACGGGTACTTTGCCCACCCATGGCTGGACCTTTGGTCTCACGCTGACGGGTGTTATCGTAATCGTTGCGGCATTAACCTTCTGGCCGGCGCTGTTGCTTGGGCCGTTCATTGAGCACGGGCTGATGTTGGCAGGGAAAACATTTTAGTCTTTGCGTTGCGCCAGGTGAGCACTTGCGTCGAACAATTCCTAGGTTCTGACGCGGGCGTCGTTAACCGAGGAGGCAATCCACTACATTTATAAGACATTGATTTATAAATACTAACAATTCACCAACCCATAAAGTTCATAATTCCTTAACGCTTAAAGGCCCTATCTTCATTAGGCCTTTCCATCAATTGAGAGTACGATGGTAATATGCAAACAAACGACATCATTCAGGTCATCCTCTTCTTCGGGTTATTGATCGCCCTGGCACCGGTGCTGGGGCGATATATGGCCCGGGTATTCGCGGGAGAGAAGACGTTTCTGCACCCCATTCTGGGCTGGGTGGAAAAGGCCACTTACAAGGTCACGGGCATCAATCCGGCCGAAGAGATGACCTGGCTGCGGTATTTTTACGCGGTTTTGATCTTCAATATCGTGGGCATCGTTTCGCTGATGGGCATCCAGATGACGCAGGCGTCATTGCCCTTTAACCCGCAGCAGATGCCGAATGTGCCGTGGGCGCTGGCGTTGAACACGGCGGTAAGTTTTATCACCAACACGAACTGGCAGGCGTATTCGGGCGAAGCCACGTTGAGCTATTTCACCCAGATGGCGGGCTTGGCGGTGCACAACTTTTTGAGCGCGGCCACGGGTATCGGTATCTTGCTCGCATTTGCGCGCGGGTTGAAACGGGCGTCGTCGAAAGTCCTCGGATCTTTCTGGGTGGATATGACGCGCGCCACGCTTTACGTGCTGGCGCCGCTTTCCATTATCGTTGCGGTATTTTTGATGAGCCAGGGCGTGGTGCAGTCGATGAAGCCGTATGCGACGGCCTCACTGGTGGAGCCTTACAATAACCAAATTGCCAAAGTGGACGACAAGGGCAACGCGGTAAACGGGGCCGATGGCAAACCCGTGATGGTAGACAATCGCGTGGATTCGCAGACCATCCCGACAGGTCCGGCGGCATCGCAAATTGCCATCAAGCAATTGGGCACCAATGGCGGCGGATTTTTCGGCCAGAATAGCGCCCACCCGTTTGAGAATTCCACTCCACTGACCAACTTTATCGAATTGTTTGGCCTCATTATTATCGCCGCGGGCCTGGTCTATTCATTTGGGCTGCTGGTGGGAGATGTGCGCCAGGCGAGGATGCTGTTTGGCGTTATGTTCATGATGCTGGTCGTCGCCTTTGGGGTCGCCTGGTGGTCGGAATGTCAACCGAACCCGGTCTTTGCGGATTCCCATCTGGGGCCGAACACGCAGCTCCTTGAAGGCAAAGAGCAGCGCTTTGGCATCATGAACAGCGTGCTTTTTGCAGTCGCCACCACAGGAACATCCTGCGGCGCGGTTAACTCCATGCACGACAGCTTCACGCCGTTTGCTGGCTTGGCGCCGCTATGGAATTTGCTGCTGGGCTGCATCGTCTTTGGCGGGGTGGGGGCGGGCCTGTATGGCATTCTCCTGCACGTCTTAATCACTGTCTTCATCGCCGGGCTGATGATTGGCCGCACGCCGGAGTATTTGGGCAAAAAAATCCAGGCGTGGGAGGCTTCATTCGCAGTGGCGGGCCTGCTCATTCCCAATTTGATTATATTGATCAGCGCGGCCATTGCCGTTCGCTTGGACACCGCGCTGTCCAGTCTCGGCAATCAAGGACCGCATGGTTTGAGCGAGATTCTTTACGCGTTCGCCTCATCGGCAAATAACAATGGCAGCGCGTTTGGTGGGCTGAGCGCCAATACAAATTTCTACAACCTCTCATTGGCGGCGGCGATGTTCCTGGGCCGGTTTGGCGTCGCCTTCTGCGTGCTGGCCATTGCCGGAGGATTGGCGGCGAAAAAGACGGTGCCGCCTTCACTCGGTTCCCTCCAAACCCATGGCTGGACCTTCGGCCTCACTTTGACCGGCGTAATCGTGATTGTCGCGGCGCTGACA